>Ga0193709_1000114_pt1 | contig 34704 bp, 29 predicted proteins | sample H3c2metaG_FD_160571 | JGI IMG/M metagenome (GOLD analysis project Ga0193709, IMG submission 160571) | Soil microbial communities from a riparian zone of the East river system, Colorado, United States - H3c2 | ecosystem: Environmental > Terrestrial > Soil > Riparian zone | place: USA: East River...
TCCAAACAAATCATTTCCAAAACAGAGGAACGGTTTACATCAATCTCGATTCGTTTTGGAGCAACCTCACCAACTCGCAATTGGTTCAATTCGCAAACTTTTGCCATACAAATGGTCAAAAGGCCGGCATCTACTGGACACCCTTCGTGTATTGGGGCACGGCGCAACAAGGCTCCAACTCTTTAATGACGGGCAGCGGCAGTTACAAATGGAGCGACGCCTACCTGCGAACGACGGACGACGCCCCGCAAATCGTTGACAACGGAATTGCTCTCGACCCAACTCATCCCGGCGCCAGGCAAATGACGGCCTATTACATGAACTATTTCAAAAGTCGCGGCTTCGATTACTTGAAATTGGACTTTCTCACACATGGCGCCTTGGAGGGCCTGCACTACGACACGAATGTGACTACCGGCATCCAGGCCTACAACCAGGGCATGCAGTATCTGGCTGCCCAAAATGGCAGACAGATGTTTCTGAGCGAATCCATCGCGCCCGTTTTTCCGTACCAATACGCGCATGCTCGGCGCATCTATTGCGATACCGCAGGCTCAATTTCGGATACAGCGGCTACGATGCAAGCGGTCAACTATGGTTGGTGGCTAAGCGACCGGCTCTATCAGTTCAACGATCCAGACATGATGAAATTCGCGACCTTCTCCGCTAATGAAAATCAAAGCCGCCTCATCAATGCCGCAATCTCAGGGACCGTATTTCTAAACAGCGACGACCTGGCGTCTTCAGCCGGGCAAAGCCTTGTGCGTCTGTGCCTCACAAATCCTCGCATTAACGAAGTCGCCCGCTCCGGTATTACCTTCCGTCCAGTCGAAGGCAATACGGGAACGACCGCCTCTGACGTTTTCATTCGCCAGGATGGCAGCACATGGTATGTTGCTGTCTTCAACTACTCCATTGTTGCCACAAACAAGATCTTGAACCTGGCTCGACTTGGAATCTCTGGAACTTCTACCGCGTGGGATTTGTGGAGTGGCGCGACTTCCACCATCACCGGCACGACATGGAACGTGAGCCTTGGGCCTCGGCAGGCGAAGCTGTTTCGCCTCGGTTCCGGAATCACCAGCGCTACCGGTCCGACTAACCAGCCTCTCATAATCGGCAACTCGACCACCTTCAGCACGAGCGCCTCGGGGACGCCGCCATTCACCTACACATGGATGAAGAATGGCGCGGTTCTACCTGGCTTGGACGAAAACTCAATTACCCTCAACCCCGTCAATCAGTCGGATGCTGGCACTTATTCTGTCATTGTGGCCGGTGCAAACGGTTCCTTGACAAACAGCGCGGTGCTTACGGATGCCAACCCACCGACTTTAACTGGACATATCAACAATGGCACTTTGATGTTAATCTGGCCTCCCGATCACACCGGCTGGCGGCTCCAATCTCAAATCGGCACTCTCAGCACGAACTGGTTTTCCGTCGCTGGTTCGATGAATACGAATCGGTGGGCCGCTGTCGTTTCTGCAACGAGTCGCGCCGAATTTTTTCGGCTCGTTTATCCATAGCGTGCGATGATTACCGCCACTCAAATTGAGACCCCCGCCCTCAAGGCGAACTACAATCTCGGCTATGTATGGGTCATCTCCATCGTCGCAGCGATGGGCGGACTGCTGTTCGGTTGGGATTGGGTGGTCATCGGCGGGGCGAAACCTTTCTTCCAAAGGTATTTCGCTCTGACGAATGAAGCACAAATCGGCTGGGCCAACAGTTGCGCACTCATCGGGTGTCTCGCGGGTGCGCTTGCCGCCGGCGCGCTGAGCGACAAACTCGGCCGCAAGCGCCTGTTGATTGTCTCGGCGTTGCTCTTCGCGGTGACCTCTTTGGGCAACGCCTTGGCTCACAATTTCAGCTTCTTCATTGCCTGGCGCATTTTGGGAGGCGTGGCAATCGGCCTCGCATCCAATCTATCACCGATGTACATCGCCGAAATTGCGCCAGCGCAGCTTCGCGGAAGACTCGTCGCCATCAACCAGCTCACCGTGGTCGTCGGAATTCTGCTGGCTCAATACATCAACTGGTTTCTCGTCCGTGATCTCCCGCAAGGAGCATCTGACGACTTCATCCGCAATTCCTGGTTCGGTCAACAAGGCTGGCGTTGGATGTTCGGACTGACCGCCGCGCCCGCGCTGTTGTTTTTCATCGGCATGTGGCTTGTGCCGGAAAGTCCGCGCTGGCTCGCAAAAAATGGAAAACTCGCTCGCGCTCGCAGCATCCTTGCCAAAATTGGCGACGAAGATTACGCCAACGCGGCTATTGCAGATATCGAATCCACTCTGGCTCAAGAGGACGGCCAGCGCGTTCGCTTTTCTGACCTGCTCCAACCCGGCTTGCGGAAGGTGCTGGTGCTCGGCATCGTTCTTGCCGTCTTCCAGCAATGGTGCGGTATCAATGTCATTTTCAACTACGCTGAGGAAATCTTCCGCGCCGCTGGCTACGACATTTCGAGCGTCCTCAAGAATATTGCGTGGACTGGTTCGATAAATCTTGCATTCACTTTCGTTGCGCTCGGCGTTGTGGATCGGGCCGGCAGGCGTCCACTGATGCTGATCGGCTCGGCTGGGCTCGCGGTCATCTACGTCGCGATGGGTTTTTGCTACGGCAACGGAGTCAAGGGTCTTCCGATGTTATTGCTGGTGCTCGCCGCGATCGGTTGTTACGCAATGTCGCTCGCGCCGGTCACATGGGTTATCATCTCTGAAGTATTTCCCAATCGCATTCGCGGCGCAGCCATGGCCGTTGCTGTTTCGGCCCTCTGGATCGCATGTTTCATCCTTACTTACACATTTCCAATCCTGAACTCGAGGCTCGGTTCGGCCAAAACTTTCTGGCTTTACGGAGCGATCTGCGTCGCAGGTTTCATCTTTATCAAACTCAAACTGCCGGAGACTCGTGGGAAGTCCCTGGAACAAATCGAACGAGAATTGGTTCAATGAACCCGCCGTCATGAATCGAACAAGCTTACTTCAACGAAATGGGCGAAAAGGTCTCAGCCGAAGACGCTCGAACGTTTTCAACGGACATGCCCAGAAGGCCGAAGCAGTCCAGGTGCGCGTCGAGGACCTCGCCATTCCTACTTATCTCCCAGCCCCTCCGGATAAAAACCCGATGTTCCTCGAGAAGCGCGTTTACCAGGGCAGTAGCGGCAAAGTCTATCCGTTGCCATTCACGGATCGCATCGCTGAAAAGCCGATCGCTCGCAAATGGAAAGCTATTTGGATCGAAAACGAATTCATCCTTGCATTAGTGCTCCCGGAAATTGGTGGTCGTATTCACGTTCTGCAGGACAAAACAAATGGCTACGACGCGATTTACCGCCAGCCAGTCATCAAGCCCGCCCTCGTCGGTCTTGCCGGTCCATGGATTTCCGGCGGCATTGAATTCAATTGGCCGCAGCATCATCGCCCGGCAACCTTCCTGCCGGTCGATTTCGAAATTGAAAAGCATCCTGACGGCTCGAAGACGATCTGGTGCAGCGATCACGATCCGATGGCTCGCATGAAGGGGATGCACGGTGTCTGCCTGCATCCCGGTCGCGCATATCTTGAACTAAAAGTCCGCGCCTACAACCGGACACCATTCACGCAATCATTTCTTTGGTGGGCAAACGTTGCGACGCGCGTGCACGAAGCTTACCAAAGTTTTTTCCCGACGGATGTCTATTACTTGGCGGACCACGCCCGTCGCTCGATGAGTGAATATCCCAACTGCCAGGGTCATTATTACGGAGTCAATTACCTCGAACGCGCCCGTAAAGGCGTGCCCGAAAATGAATTCCCGAACCAGTTCGTGCCTCCGCATTGCGCCCGCTCGACGCGCGACAAACATCATGCATCACGCACCACGGAACATGCAGCGCTCAATTACTCTCCAAACGATCTCTCCTGGTACGCCAACATCCCCGTGCCCACTTCGTACATGTGCATGGGCTCAAATGAAGACTTCTTCGGCGGGTACGATCATGCCGCGAAAGCCGGGATCGTTCACTATGCCAATCACCACATTTCTCCCGGTAAAAAACAATGGACGTGGGGCAATCATGAATTCGGCTATGCCTGGGATCGTAATCTGACCGACGCCGACTCACGCGGCGAGTTCGCTCCTTACATCGAAATCATGGCCGGTGTTTACACGGACAACCAGCCCGACTTCAGTTTCCTGCAGCCAGGCGAAACAAAGACTTGGAGTCAGTATTGGTATCCGATTCAAAAGATCGGTCCCGCGCAATGTGCGAATTTGGATGCCGCGGTAAATTTGCGGCTGGACAAGAAAAAAGTTTCTATCGGCGTGGCCGTCACGTGCGCGTTCCCACGAGCGGTAATTCGCTTGGAGCGAAATAACAGTGCGGCGGAATGGGACGCGGATCTGAAGCCCGGGAACCCGTTTCTTGTTGAGAGCCTCCAAGCGCGGACGCCCTGGAACGTGGGAGAAGCCACGTTGCGGGTGTTGGACAAGAATGGCGTCGAGCTCATTTCCTATACACCGAAGCCACGCGCGAAACGTCACGTTCCACCGCCGGCTACGGAACCGCTCGGGCCTGAGAAGATATCCAGTGCTGATGAACTATACCTTACCGGCCTTCATCTCCAGCAATACCGTCACGCAACCCGTTCGCCGACGCTTTACTGGCTCGAAGCGTTGCGGCGCGATCCGCTCGACTCACGTTGCAATAACGCCATGGGATTGTTCCACCTGCGTCGAGGCGAATTTCAACAAGCCGAAGGTCATTTCAACAAGGCAATTCAGCGGCTGACCCGCCGAAATGCGAATCCCGCCGATGGCGAAGTATATTACAATCTTGGTCTCTGCTTGCGTTATCTCGATCGACCTGAAGAAGCCTACTCGTCTTTCTACAAATCCACGTGGAACCAGGCCTGGGCCGGTGCAAGTTATCACGCATTGGCCGAAATCGATTGTTCGCGGCAGGATTGGGCCGCGGCGGGTGAACACCTCGCTCATGCATTGCGCTTCAACACCGAAAACCTCCGCGCCCGAAATCTCCAGGCAATCGTCTTACGCAAGCTAGGCGAGCAAAACGAAGCCGCCGCGCTGCTGAAAGATATTCTCGCTCTCGATCCGCTGGATTGGTGGACTCGTCATTTAAATCACGAAAAGCCAAAATGCGATCTCCAAACTCATCTTGATATCGCGCATGACTACGCGCGAGCCGGCTTATTCGACGAGGCCATCGCGCTGTTGGATGGCGCGACCGCGACTGCTAATGACTTGCCCGATCAAAATTGGGGTGCCCTGCCGCTGGTTCATTACACCCTTGGCTGGTTGGAAGAAAAGCGCGGCAAGACCTCCCATTCCCGCAAACACTTTCAGCGGGCTGCTGCCGTGCCGCCTGACTATTGTTTCCCGTCGCGGCTTGAAGAGATCGCTGTGCTTGAGAGCGCCATGCGCGCAAATCCAACCGACGCCCGCGCGCCATATTATCTCGGCAATCTATTCTACGATCGCCGCAGATACCACGAAGCGATTCGCCTCTGGGAGCGCAGCACTCAACTCGACCCAAATTATTCAATCGTCTGGCGCAACCTTGGCATTGCCTACTTCAACATTCGGCGGCAAACGGGCAAAGCGCGCGCCGCATACGATTTGGCCATCAAGGTGAATCCTTTGGACGCCCGCCTTCTCTACGAACGCGATCAGCTTTGGAAACGAGTCGGCGAAAATCCGGAAAAGCGTTTGCGCGAATTGACGAGACGTCTCGACCTCGTCAGCCAACGCGACGATCTCAGCATTGAGCTTTGCGCGCTATACAACCAGACTGGCCAGCATGACAAAGCTCGTGAACTTATCGCTGGCCGCAGATTCCAACCATGGGAAGGCGGCGAAGGTGGCCCACTCGGGCAACATGTTCGCGCTCACCTGGCCCTCGGTCGGAAAGCCCTGGCCGCCAACCAATTCGACCAGGCCCGCGCGCTATTCGAATCCGCAATGACTTCGCCGCCCAATTTGGGCGAAACCCCGCATCTACTGGCGAATCAAAGTGACAGTCGTTACTGGCTCGGTTGTGCATGCGCCAGATTAGGCGATCAAACTTCAGCCCGGCAACATTGGCTCGCCGCGGCCAAGTTCAAAGGCGATTTTCAAGAGATGAGTGTTTGCGCTTTTTCCGAAATGACTTTTTACTCGGCTCAATCTTTGAAACGGCTCGGGCAAAATGCAAAGACGAGCGCTTTGTTTCGCGACCTCCTGGCTTTTGCAACGGAGCTACAAAAGAAAAAAACACAAATCGATTATTTTGCCACTTCGCTTCCGGCGATGTTGCTGTTCGATGATGACTTGCAGTTTCGGCAGGAAACAACCGCCCGGTTCCTACAAGCGCAGGCGCGGCTTGGCCTTGGGCAGAAAACAAAAGCCCGTTCATTGCTTCGCACCGTCCTTCGCCGCGACCCCAATCATGCGATGGCGGCTGATTTTCTGACTGATTTATCATGACTGGCATTTGCCATGACTCGAAAGTCAGCGGCCAAGTCCGAACGCGCCACAGTTTTGAGGTTTACGCCCTTAGCAACGGCAGGATGCAGATTGCAGTCGTTCCCGAGCTTGGAGCCAAAATCATTTCGCTAAAAAATCTTCAATCAGGTCGCGAATGGTTATGGCATCCCCGCAATGAAGTGACGCTTTTTCGCAATCGTCCAGGTGATGACTTCTGCAAAAGTCCGCTTGTGGGCATCGACGAATGTCTGCCGACCATTGCTCCATGTCGGTGGCAAGCTTGCGATCTTCCCGATCATGGAGAAGTATGGAGCACTCCGTGGAGCGTGAATGCGAGCGCCTGGGAAAATCGAATTTTGCACACAAGCACCCAACTCAAGCTATCACCTTTTCTCTTTGAAAGAACCATCGAGCTGCGAGGAGACGAAGTTCGCCTGAATTATCAATTGAACAATCAAAGCGACGCCGAACAGGCGTACCTCTGGGCAATCCACCCGCTGCTAAGACTGCAACCTGGGGACAGCCTGGTCCTGCCGTCTGCCACTCGCGCTCTGCTTAATTGTGAAAAATGGATCAGCGACTTATACAATGCGGCAACTCATGGGGTCTGCGCGAAAATCTTTGCGACGCCCATCGCGGACGGATTCGCAGCAATCGAAAATAAGATCAACTCCGACCGTTTGGAGTTTCATTGGGATCCGTCGGAAAACAATACCCTCGGATTATGGCTTTCACAGGGCGGGTGGCATGGCCATCATCATTTCGCAATCGAACCAACCAATGGCGAACCGGATTCTCTTGAGTTGGCGGCTGCCAGAAATCGTTGTGGCATTCTGCCTGGTTTTGCTTCGGCAAAATGGCAAATCACTTTAAAAGTAATCTGAGAATGCCTACTTTAGCCGACGGCCAAATTGACAACTGATGACTTTTTCAATTCGCAAGGCAGCCCCGCTGCCTCCGAAGCCTATGGAGTGCGCCGGCAGAGCGTAGCGGCGACGGCGTTTTTTTTTCGGGTCAGTAAGTTCACCGCAGCATTTGCCGCGATCCTCCTCGCGAGCAACTGCGCTTCGGCCTTCGCAGCCCAATCACCCCATGAGCGATTGACGCTAAAGACGGACCACTTCCAGCTCAATTTCGAAGTCGGGAAGGGTGGCCGTCTTTATCAGCGAATCCTTGGCATCGATCCCGGCGAAACAAACGGACAATCCGAAGCTTATCCGCAGTTTGGAGACGGCTACGTTTGGGAGCCGGCGTTGCAGGCGGTGCATGCCGATGGGAATACTTCCACCAAATTGGTCTATGAAAGCGTAACGAGTACCCCCGAAGCGGCGGGTCGTGAGTTGACCCGAATCAAATTACGGGATCCGAAATATCCTTTCGAAGTGACGCTTTGCTTTCGGGCGCATCGAGAGTGCGACCTGCTGGAACAGTGGACGGAAATCCGGCATCATGAACCCGGGCCGGTGAAGTTGGAGCGCATGGCTTCCAGCGCGCTGCTTCTTTCCCCGACGAATCTTCATCTGACGCACTTTTTTGGCGATTGGTTAAACGAGATGCAACCAACAACTGAGTTGCTTACGCCAGGAATAAAAGTGCTCGATTCCAAACTCGGCGTGCGAGCGCATCAATTTGGCAATCCTTCATTTATCCTTTCACTCGATGGTGTCGCGACCGAGACAAATGGCCGCGTGCTGGCCGGTTCGCTGGCTTGGTCGGGAAGTTTCCAGTGCGCCTTCGAGCACAACGGACGGACAGTTCGGGCGTTATGCGGCGTTAATCCGTTTGCTTCGGCCTATGCTCTGCCGCCAAACCAAACTTTCACCACACCCACCATGATTTGGGTCTGGAGCGATCGGGGTCTGGGCGAGATGAGCCGCAAACTTCACTCCTGGGCGCGCGATTTCGGCCTGCGCAATGGCCACGAACCACGGACCGTGCTGTTGAACAACTGGGAAGCAACCGGTTTCGACTTCGACTTTAAGCGGATTGTCAGCTTATACGATCCCGCGAAACAACTTGGCGCAGAACTGCTCCTGCTGGACGACGGATGGTTTGGTAACAAGTATCCGCGCGTGAATGACCTCGCGGGTCTTGGTGATTGGCAGCCGAATCGGCAACGACTTCCTGATGGTTTGTCGCCATTGGCCGCGGAAGCCGTAAAACGCGGCCTCAGGTTCGGCATTTGGATGGAGCCCGAAATGGTTAATCCCAAGAGCGAACTGTTCGAGCGGCATCCGGAGTGGGTCTTCGCCCAGCCGAAACGAGAATTGGAATTACAACGCAACCAACTCGTCCTCGATCTTACTCGGCCCGCCGTACAAAAATTCGAGTGGGAAACCATCAAGAATATCCTGAGCACGCCCGGCCTTTCGTACGCGAAATGGGATTGCAATCGTTATCTCACCCAGCCGGGTTCATCCTGGCTTTCCCCGGACCGCCAATCCCATCTCTGGATTGATTACACCCGCGCGCTCTACGCGTTGATGAATAGGACAGCGACGAACTTTCCGGCGACGGAATTGATGTTGTGTTCGGGAGGCGGCGGGCGCGTGGATTATGGCGCACTGCGCTATTTCCATGAGTTCTGGCCGAGCGACAATACCGATCCGGTCGCGCGCGTGCCAATGCAATGGGATTATTCTTATTTTTTCCCGGCGATGGCCATCGCCAGCCACGTCACACATTCGGGTAATCGGCCAATGCACTTTGCCTGCAGCGTCGCAATGAGCGGGCGGTTCGGAATGGACCTCGACCTGATTAAGCTATCCCACGAGGACAAAGCCGTTTGCGCAGGCGCGATCAGCGCCTATAAACACATCCGCGATGTGACTCAGCTCGGTGATCTGTATCGGCTGGAGCGTCCGCACGACGCTGCCCGTGGCGCATTGAATTTTGTCTCTCCCGACCGATCGCGGGCGGTGGTGTTTGTGTTCCAGTTGAAGGACGGACAGGCGTTGCCGGTTCGGCCCCAGGGACTTGCTACACAAAAAGAATACGCAATCCGTGAACTGAATCCCTTGCCTGACCGCGCAAAATTGCCGCTCGAGGGAAAGTCGATCCGGGGCGACGTCTTGATGCGCGACGGGTTCATTCCATCCTGCTCGAAAGTAACCGAAGCCTGCGTTGTCGAATTGCAGTGACGTCGATCATTTTGGTCAAAACGTGGGGCAAGGCGACTCGCGGGCGTTAAGTCACCGAGGCCGGAGGGCTACTTCAAGCGGCGCGGTCCTTGGCGAATGCCCCCGCCAACTGTCCGACCAGAACGGCGAAAGGCATGTCGAGGGCCGCATACAGCTCGCCAGCCTTTGGAGTGGCATTGTCCTTGAGGACTTCTACCGCGACGGTAGCATAGTCGATGACGATTACGCCCGCTTGAACCATGCGCAGCAGCCCCGTAATTCGCTTGGTTTCGCTGAAAGTGCCGGACGCATCAATCACACCATATGCATCGTAGCCGATTCCAGCCGCATGGATCGCGGGCAAAGCCAGACAGACTTCGGTTGAAACCCCAGCGATGATGAGCTTCTTGCGCCCGGCGGCCTCGACGGCTTTGGCAAACCGCGCATCGTCGAACGCATTGACCGTTGTTCGCGCAATGATCGGAACCCCGTGCAGCGCTTCCGTCAGCTCCGGGATGATGGGACCCCACATCTCCGGCGAGGTAGCGGTCAGGATGATCGGTACGCCCAACACCCTGGCTGCCTTTGCGAGTGCGACGACGTTATGCTTCAGCTCTGCCACGGGAATGTCTCTGACGCCAGTGAACAGCCCAACTTGATGGTCGATGAGTAGCAGAGCAGCGTTATCCGGCGTGAGCCGCTCCTGGTATCTTTTGGTCTCCATAGATCTATTTGGTCCTGCCGAATTTGTATTTTGGTTTTGTGTTCGTGCGCCGTCCCAATTGGAACGATCTTTGGTCTCACGCTATCTGCAAAGCAGTTGCGGCGAAAATACCTTGTTCCTTGGCTTGCCATGCTTATCGGGCATACTACGCAAATGGAACTCCGTCATCTGCGATACTTCGTAGCTGTCGGCGAAGCGGAAAACGTGACGCGCGCGGCCGTGCGGCTTCATGTTTCGCAGCCGACGTTAAGCCGCCAAATCCGGGATTTGGAGAATGAACTTGGCATCGCCCTTTTCGAGCGGGCCGCAAAGACCGTGCGGCTCACGGAAGCCGGTCGCGTTTTCCTCATTGAAGCTCGCGTGCTCTTGCAGCGTGCGGAAGACGCCGTGCAGATGGCGAAGGCCATCGCCGGAGGAAAGCGCGGCGAAATCCATGTGGGCTACGCGCCATCGTTGGCCGTCGAACTTCTGCCGCGTGCGATGCGGTACTTCCAGGAGTCGAACCCCGGCGTGCGCGTGCAGCTTCACGATCTGTCCACGCAGGAAATGTTGGGCGGATTGAGGGACTGCAAGCTCCAGGTGGCCCTGACGGTGCAGGTGTCTCCAAAGATTTTGGCGGGATTAGTTTTTGAGGGATTGCAGCGTCAAGCGGTTTGCGTGGCCTTGCATTCGGCGCATCCACTGGCGCGAGCGCGCAAAGTCGGGTTGGAACAAGTTGCCAAAGAACGTCTTATCGCTTTCACGCTTGCAGACTACCCGGAGTATCAGGCATGGATCGCGGGCATGTTTGCGCCGCTGAACCGCTCGCCGCAGATCGTGGAGGAACACGACAGCTTCACCAGCCTCATGGCGGCGGTCGAATCCGGCAGAGGCGTGGCTGTGATTGCACAACCGCTCAATGGTCTGGCAAGTCCGCGATTGAAAATTCGCCCGCTCCAACCCGCACCGCCGCCCCTTGTCGTAGGCATCGCATTTTGCAAAAAATCCCACTCAACGGCGACGGACAGTTTTATTGACGCTGCCAGGCGAGCGAAAGTGGGTTGACGGAAGTCTTATTTGATTGCTTGAAGCCCCATCGGTATTGTTGGAGGGGAAGAAACCATTCACCTTTGCGACCCAGCCAGAGCAGGCTCTCGAGAATCAGGCGGTTCTGCATGTCGCATTGGGACGATGAACCAGATCGTTTGTTAGTTGATAGTTGTTAACGCGACAAGAAGGGGCGCAGTCAATACTTAGGTAACACTCTGCCCGTGCAGCGGCCTTGACAATTATCTCACGAACGGTCACGGCGCGCTAGCAGGCCGAACCGGTTCGAACGTGACACAACGAAATGTCAAATGTTGAGATTTGACTCGATTGCGTGCTCCTTGGGCGTTGTCGGCTACTGCCTGTCCCCCGCCTCGGTGGTGGCGCCGAAAGCGCGACAGTTTCCAACAACAACCACCCTGCGCAAGCGGTCGAGCCGCACCGCGTTCTTCCCGGCGACGGGGGGTTGAACAGTGGTTCTGGGCCAGCCGCCGGCGGCTCCTTCAGGTTGAGCTTCCTGGAATCGGACACCGTGTTGGAGGGCACTTGCGGATTGCTCGCCCGGCGCGGGTTCCCGCCCGAGACCGTGGAGATTTTTCGGCGGCTGGTCCGGGGTCACAATCGGCATGGCAACCGCGTGGACCGTACCCGGTTCCCCGAGAGCCAGGCCGGCTGGTACGAGTTCCGGGACCTGGACGACCTGACTCGCCGGCTGGTCTGTCCACTCAGCCAAACACCCGCCGCCAGCAGTTCGAGTGTTCATGCTCAAGTGCCAGTCCTGGGTCTCTTTCTCGCGATAATCGTCACACCGCACACAATCTGCATTGTGGTCAATTTCGTGGGTGCGCTCTTAGTCTTTGCACCATGTGCTATCTTATCACCTGGACGCTGGTGCACATCCCAAAACCGCTATGTCAGCACAAATACAATTTCGCTTGGGACCGTTGCTAACGGTGCTGTTAATCTTTCCGCTGCTGGGCTGCCTGAGCGCCTGCCGTACTGATCCTGCAATCACCGCCAGCAAAACTGAAAAATCCGAAGCGTCCTGGAGCCGCGTGATGGACTTTGCAGGTGAGTTTTCTGTCTTGATGCCGACGCGTCCTCAAGAATCCACTACAACCCAGCCCAGCACAGAAGGTCCTCCCGTTGAAATGCACCAATTCGTTTCCGATCCGGACGCCTCGAGAGAATTCACAGTGATATACAGCGATTTGCCGCGCTCCATTGAAAATACTCAAGCTCTCGGTTCGACCGCATTTTTCGACGCCCTTCAAGACGTAGGGCTAAAGGTCTTGGGAAAAGGTCGGCTCGTTTACTCCAAAGACGGTCAGTTCGCATCTTGCCCGATGCGAGAAATTCTATTCGAGGCCGAGGAAAAACAAGCCACGTGTCATTTGCGAATCATTATGGCTGGTCTTCGCATGTACCAACTTATTGTCGTTTACTCCACCGGCCTGGATGCGGCACAGGATACTGACACCTTCTTCAAATCCTTTCTCCTTCTTCATTAGGAGCGGTTTCGCTCGTTGTCGCGACTGACCTGATTCGGTTAGGGTTTGCGTCATGACCGTTCCTGCGCCGTTGGCGAGAGCCGGAGCGTGCAGCAAAGGGCCAGAAGTGCCAGCAGCCGGAGAATTGCCTGAAGACGTCGACGCAATATCGCCATGGCCTGATTATGGTAGCCGGAGTACCTTTTTGCACTTGGGAGAAGCGATCGGAAGAGGGTCCTTTCTTAGTATTGTTAACTCTCGGTCCTGCCTCACTTGCGCAGAATTCGGTCGCTCTGGAAAACGAAATAACCGGAATTTGAAATGCGGATTGGCGAAGACGGTTTATGGGTTACGGTGTTGAAGGTTGGAATTCGGGCGCCAGGTGTCGAATTTGAATCTTTTCCATAGGGTAGAGGGCCGTGATCTAAACTGCGCGGCCATTAACGAAAGGCAAAAATGAAAACGCAAAAAGTAAGTTACGGAATACGCAAGGTCATACGAAGCGCAGACGGCGCGTAACTTGCCAATGGGCTGGCACCTGTGGCAACTGATCCGCGCCCATCTGGCACCCATCCGCGGCGATCTTTTTTTCTTAACCCTCAGCTAACGACGATTAGAAGTCCCGGGCTAATTTCGTGAACGGCCCGGTCAAATAGTTGAAATCGTAAATCAGCTAAGGCAATGTCGTGTGTAGCGAGTTGAGCGTCCGGATGTGGGCCAATTGTCCATCTCGTTCGGTCGGATGTCCATTTCGCGGCTGGTTGGGTATATGATAGAACTCTCGCTTTGAAGCGCCTCGGAATAATGAGAACGAAAGCCAGCGTGTCGGCCCTTGCAATTCTTTCGGCGCTGCCACTCTGCGCCGAGACGGCACAGTCCTCCCTTTCTCCGGAAACGACGATTTGGTTCGATACCGCCGCCACAAATTTCACTGAATCCACACCGCTCGGCAACGGACGCCTCGGCGCTATGATGTTCGGCGGCCTGAACGAGGAGAAGATTGTTTTGAATGAGAGCTCGGTTTGGTCGGGCTCGCGTCAGGAAGCCGACCGGCCGGAGGCGTACAAGGTCCTGCCCGAAATCCGAAAGCTATTGCTCGAAGGAAAAAATCCTGAAGCCGAGGCGCTCGTAAATGCGAACTTCATCTGTGAGGGACCCGGTTCCAGCAACGGAACGGGGAATGGCCAGTACGGGTGCTATCAGGTACTGGGGAACCTGCACTTAACCTTCCCGAATGACAGCCATGCACCCGTTGAGAACTATCGTCGCGAATTGAATCTCAATGAGGCCATCGCGCGCATGCAGTTCACGCGCGCCGGCGTGACTTTCACACGGGAAATGTTTGTAAGCGCGCCGGATCAAGTAATGGTTCTGCGTTTGAGCGCGAATCGTTCCAAAGAAATTTCCTTCGAAGCGCGGCTGGACCGCCCAGAGCGATTTGCGACCTCGGGGGATGGTCAGAACGGCTTATTGATGTGCGGCCAACTGGACAACGGCCTGGGCGGAGGAGGTATCCGGTATGCCGCTCGGTTGCGCGTTTTGACGCGGGGCGGTGAAGTGTCCGTTAAGGAAAATGTGTTAAGAGTGAGAAAAGCCGACGAAGCCATTTTGTTAATCGCGGCGGCAACGGATTATCAAGGCTTCGCTGGCCGGCAAACCAAAGCTCCTCTGGCGGCAACGTTGGATGATTTGAACAAAGTGACAAGGAAGTCTTTCAAATTACTGCGCCAGGCGCATGTTGCGGATTATCAAAAGTATTTCCAGAGAGCTTCTTTTTGCCTTGAGCCGCCCAACGCGACTGCGGCGAGCAAACCGACATCGCAAAGAATTGAAGCGGCCCAAAAGGATCCGGGCGATCCGGGTTTGGCGGCGTTATATTTCAATTTTGGCCGCTATCTGTTGATCTCCTCGTCACGGCCGGCCGGGTTTCCGGCGAATCTGCAAGGCATATGGGCCGAGGAAATCCAGACGCCGTGGACCGGCGATTGGCACCTGGACATAAACGTGGAGATGAACTATTGGCCTGCAGAAACTTGCAACCTCTCAGAGTTAGCCCAGCCGTTGTTCGCCCTCATCGATTCGTTGCGGGCGCCGGGGGCCAGGACCGCCAATGACTATTATCATGCCCGCGGGTGGGTGGCGCATGTCATCACGAACCCGTGGGGCTTCACCTCGCCCGGCGAATCGGCCGATTGGGGCTCGACGACTAGCGGCTCCGGCTGGGTGTGCCAGCACTTGTGGGACCATTGGCGGTTTACGCATGACAAAAAATTCCTGCGATGGGCGTATCCGATTATGAAGGGTTCGGCGCTTTTCTATCTCGATATGCTAGTGGAAGACCCGGCGCATCACTGGCTGGTCGTGGCTCCCGCCAACTCGCCGGAGAATCATTTCTTGATGCCGGATGGACGGCAGGCAGCGATTGCCCTTGGCACAACATTTCAGTCGCAACTCACACGCTACCTGTTCACCGCCTGCATTGACGCCTCAGAAATTCTGGGAATCGACGCAAATTTTCGCCGTGAACTCAGCGACAAGCGCGCCCAACTTGCGCCGACGCAAATTGAGCCGGACGGGCGCATCATGGAATGGATGGAGCCTTACAAGGAGGCGGAGCCGCATCATCGCCACGTGTCGCACCTTTGGGGATTGTACCCTGGTGACGAGATTTCGCCTGAGACAACGCCTGCTCTGGCGGCAGCGGCACGCAAGACTTTGGAAGCGAGGACCGACGAAGGATTAGGTTGGTCGCTTGCTTTCAAGGCACTGTTGTGGGCTCGTCTCGGCGACGGCGATCACGCGTGGAAACTGGTGCGCAATGCGCTGGCGGCGGCTTACGGCATGGATATGCGATACGATAACGGCGGCGGGGTTTATCCAAATCTCTTTGACGCCTGCCCGCCATTTCAAATTGACGGCAACTTTGGGGTGACCGCCGCCATTGCCGAGATGCTGCTGCAGAGCGAAGATGGCCGCGTCCATTTGCTTCCCGCGTTGCCCGAGGCATGGAGAAATGGAAAGGTCGAAGGACTGCGCGCTCGTGGCGGCTTTGAAATTGACATGACGTGGAAGGATGGACGTTTGCTTGCGGCAACGATCAAGTCCCGCGCCGGCGGGAACTGTCACGTTTTCTACGCGGGAAAAGAGATCACGCTGGAAATGAAAAAAGGCGAAAGCTTCCAACTTGACGGAGCGCTTTCCAGCCATAAAAAAGGAACCAAGATCGCTTACCGCTAAAGTTCAGCAGCGCTATTTCCGCGTAAGTTTATGCCCTCTACTCTGATTTGGGCATGCGCTTTCCTGGGAAACCTTGCGGTTTTTCGGCGCCAGAGGGTACATGGCCGCGGTCATTGCAACATTCGATTCGGAAAGCGGATCAGGCGTGGGTGCTGGCGAAACGTCAGGCGCGCTCGCAGTGTTGGGTGCCCGACGCCGGATAGGTGACTTTCATCGTGAATCACAGCGGCAGACGGCAACATTGCAGATTGATTAGTCCACGGAGAGCGAGGAAATCTTGTCGCTGTCGATGGTAAAATTATAGTCGAGTGTGACGGGGCTTCCGGGGAAGGTGCCAGATACCTTTACGACTACGGTTGCTTCGTTGTCGTCGTGCTGGATTTTTAGAGGCTCGAAGTGGAACTGGTATTTTCCGATAGTTCGGACAATCCATTCTTTGATGGATTGCTTTCCATGGAGGGTTTCGTTTTCGTCGCGCACCGTGGCATTATCTGAGAAGCAGACGAGGATGCTTTCGACATCGTGGGAATTGCTGGCGTCGATGTAATCGCGGATGATTTGAGGGATTTGCAGGTTCATCGTGTCGCAACCACGCGACGATTTAACCACCGATGCGCGCGGATGAACATCGCTTTTTTTAAGGCGAGGACACGCTGGAAACGAAGGGGAGGAAAGTGGTAATGCGAGACAATAGCATCTCTCCCACAAACAATACAAGCTTCAGCTTGCCCATAGCGTCAAGGGATTCTGCCCTTTTTCTCAGGCGTGGCCTCCTCTCGCCACCCTCCGCCGAGGGCTTTGTAGAGGGCGACGATGGTCAGCAACTGATCCCGTTGGGTGCGGGCGAGATTCAGTTCGGCCGGGAAGAGCTGTTGCTGAGCTTCGAGAACTTCATAATAACTTGCTTTGCCAGCCGTGTATCGCTCTGACGAAAGCTTGACGGCCTTTTCGAGCGCTGTGACCTGCCGTGCCCTTTGTTCGCGAACATCTTCAAGTCTGTCACGCGAAATCAATGAGTCAGAAACGTCGCGCAAAGCGGTCAGCGCAATCTGACGATAACGAAGCATCGCTTCATCCCGCGCGGCTTTCGCCTGGCGATATTGTCCAACCAACCGTCCGCCTTCGAATAACGGTCCGCTGGCTTCTGCAGCAACGCCCCAAGCGTTGGCGCTGCCAAGAGTGAATGCCGACAGTTCCGGGCTGACTTTTCCCAGCAACGCAGTCAGCCCGATTTTGGGAAAGAATTCGGCAACAGATTCGCCGATTTCCGCATTAGCCGACCGTAGCAATTGTTCGGCTTCGCGGATATCCGGCCTGCGTTGCAGTAAAGAGGAAGGCAGGCCCGCGGGCACCTGTGGAGGCAGCAAGGAGACAAGCGCAGGGCCGCTGCGTTCGATTGACCCGGGTGGCCGTCCCAACAAAAGGCAAAGCTGATTTTCAGTGCTGGAGATCTCGTCAAGGATTGCTGGGATCGCAGCCGTCGCGTCGGCCAGAGCAGCCTCAGCTCGGGACGATTCCAGGCCAGAGGCCGTGCCGCCGGCGACGCGTTGACTGAAGATGCGAAGGCTTTCGGTGAAGGAATTCGTCGTGCGGGCGGCGATTTCCAATTCCTGGTCCAACTCGAGCAGACGAAAGTAATCGGAGGCCACTTCGCTCAGCAGGCTGAGTCGAACGGCGCGGCGAGCCTCTTCCGAGGCGAGGAATCTTGCTCGAGCGGCTTCGTTGAGTCGCCGGACACGGCCCCAAAAGTCTAACTCCCAAAATGCATTCAACGTCGCCGCGGCGGAACTCAGAGTATTGCCGTTGTTGGGAAACGGAGAACCGAATACATCGTTGCGACCGCGACTGACAGTCCCGTTGTAGGTCACGCTGGGAACGAATTGGGAGCGTGCTTGCATCGCGAGCGCGCGGGACTGTTCAACGCGAGTGAGGGCGATGCGGAGGTCGTAGTTGTTTGTGAATGCCTCGCGGACCAAGGCCTGAAGAGCCGGATCCTGGTAAATGTGCCACCAATCGAGATCGGCGAAGGACGTGTTCGTGGGAGCCGTGTCGCCACGGAAGACATCGGGAGATTCGATGGATGGACGTTTGTAGTTGGGGCCTGCGGCGCAACCTGCGAGAAATACCAAGCACCAAACACCAAGTTCCAAAGAAATTCCAAACTTCAAACCCCAAATTTCAAAGCCAGACTTTCCTGGAGCTTGGTGTTTGGAGTTTCTCTGGAGGTTGGAGCTTGGATGTTGGAGCTTTTTCACAAATCGGGACCGGGTGAACTGAGCGACGGCGCGGCGCCAGAACCCAAGGGAGCAACAGACGGTGCTTTTCTCCTTCGGGCAGCGAGTCGTTCGATGACGTAGAACGTAACCGGGATGAGGCAAACGGCGATGACCGTTGCCGCGAGCATGCCGCCGATGACGACGGTGCCAATGATGCGGCGCGACACAGCTCCGGCACCGGTAGCGGTCCACAAGGGTATTGTTCCGCAGATGAAGGCAAAGGAGGTCATCAGAATCGGGCGGAGGCGAATCCTTGCGCCCTCAAGCGCAGCGTCGATGAGCGGCTTGCCCTTTTCGTATTCGAGCCGGGCGAACTCCACAATGAGGATGGCGTTTTTGGCGGCCAGACCGATCAGCATCACCAAACCGATCTGGGCGAAAACGTTGTTCACCATGCCGCGGCACCAGAGTGCTGCAAACGCGCCAAAAACGGCTATAGGTGTGCCAAGGAGAACGCTGAAGGGCAGAGTCCAACTTTCATATAACGCCGCCAGAATGAGGAATACGAAGAGTAATGAGAGACCAAAAATAGCAGCAGGCGAGACTCCCTCCTGAGCCTTCTTTTCCTGAAAGGAGATCCCAAGATAATCAAAACCCATTTCGCGCGGCATGGTTTGGGCGAATACCTCCTCGAGCGCTTTCGTCGCCTGAGACGAACTATAACCCGGCGCGGCTGAGCCGTTGAGTTGCGCACTGCGATAAAGATTATAGCGCATGGTAAATTCCGGACCGGAAATGGATTTGGTCGAGGTCAGGGCGGCGAGCGGCACAGCTTCGCCGCCGCGGTTACGGACATAGAATAGACCAAGGTTGTCAGCGCGTGTCCGATAATCGCCCTCGGCCTGCACGTACACCTGCCATTGGCGTCCAAAGCGATTGAAGTAATCTATGAAATAGCCGCCCATGAAAGTTTGCAGGGTCTTGTAAACCTCGGTCAGTTCGACGCCCTCTTTAAGGGCCTTGTCGCGGTCCACATCGACGTAAAGTTGCGGCACGATCGGGAGGAAGGTGGTATTGATGCCGGCGATTTCAGGACGTTTTCGCACGGCTTCCATAAATTTGTTAACGTTGGCCGCGAGGAAAGGAATGTCCTTGCCGGCGCGATCCTCTAATACAAAAGTGAAACCGCCGGCCGTGCCGACACCTTGAATGGCGGGCGGGGGAAACGTGAAGGCTATCGCCCCAGGTATTTGGGAAATCTTTTTGCTCAGGCTCGCCTTAATGGATTCGTAGCTTTCCTCTTTCTTTGTGCGCTCGTTCCAATCCTTCAGCGCGATCCAAAGCGATGCGCTATACGTGTTCCGGGAAAAACTCAGCAGGCTGAATCCGGCTACCGTGGTGCAGCTTTTTACGCCCGGGGTAGCCAGGACCATGCTCTCGACCTGATTGCAAACGGCCACCGTGCGGTCCAGCGAGGCGGCAAACGGAAGCTGAATATTGGCGTACAAGTATCCCTGGTCTTCTTCTGGAAGGAAGCCTGAAGGAAGCTTTTTTCCGAACAAGCCCACGGCCAGCGCTACGACGGCAAGGAACACGAGGCTGAATACCGATTTGTGAATCAAAACGCGGCATATTCCGACGTATTGATCGGTGAGCCGGCGATAGCCGCGATTGAACAGAGCGAAGAACTTGCCGAGCGGCCCTTTGCCGGGTTGTTTGGGTCGCAACAGCAAGGCGGAAAGAGCAGGGCTCAGCGTCAAAGCATTGAAAGCCGAAATCAGCACTGAAATGGCTATAGTTACGGCAAATTGCTGATAAAGCCTGCCGGTAATCCCGGGAATGAAAACCGTGGGCAGGAAAACGGCGGATAGAATGATAGCGATGGCGACCACGGGACCTGAAACCTCTTCCATCGCTTTCAAGGTGGCTTCTTTTGGCGACATTCCCTCCTCGATGTGATGCTCCACAGCTTCGACGACTACGATGGCATCGTCCACAACCAGGCCGATGGCGAGAACTAAGCCGAAGAGGGACAATGTATTGATGGAAAAACCCAAGATGGGAAAAATGGCAAAGGTGCCGACGAGGGATACGGGAACAGCCAACAACGGAATCAGCGCTGCCCGCCAGCCTTGCAGGAATATGAAAACCACCAGCATCACCAAGGCGAGAGCTTCCCAGAACGTCTTGCCGATTTCGCGGATCCCCTCCGTGACGCCTTTCGTGGTGTCAATGGCAACCTGATAATCGAGGTCCGAAGGAAAACGCTCCTTCAACTCTGCCATCATGCGCTCAACGCCTCTTGCGGCTTCGATAGCGTTGGAGCCCGGCAGTTGATAGAGTGCAAGCACCGCACTTGGTTTGCTGTTGAAACGACCGACGATATCGTAATCCGCCGCGCCCAGTTCGATCCGTGCGACGTCCCTGACGCGAACAACTGAACCGTCAGAAGTAGCGCGAAGAACGATGTTCCCAAACTCTTCCTCCGAAATGAGCCGGCCTTGCGCCCGCACGGTGTAAGTGAATTGCTGACCGGGGGGTGAAGGACGCCCGCCCAACTTGCCGGCGGGATTGACCGTATTCTGCGCCCCGACGGCATTGATGATCTCTGGAACAGTGATGTTCAGCTTGGCTAATTGGTCCGGCTTTACCCAAATCCGCATCGCGTATTGGCCCGCGCCGAATATCTGCACCTGAGAGATTCCGGGCACACGGCTTAACGGGTCGCTAAGATTGATGTAGGCATAGTTGGCGAGAAATTCAGCGTTGCGCGTTTGGTTGGGCGAGTTGAGTGAGACGAGCACGAGAGGCGCGGAGAGAGATTTTTGAACGGTGACGCCGAAATTGCGCACATCCGCCGGCAACTGGGATTCGGCCTGGGCATAGCGCAGTTGTGTTAGAACGTGATCAATATTCGGGTCGGTCTTGAGATCGAAATTGACGAACATGCGCATCAAGCCGTTGTTGGCGTTGATGGAATACATGTAGTTCATGTTGTCCACGCCGCTCATCTGCTGCTCGATGGGCGTGGCAACAGATGCTTCGATGGTTTGGGCATCAGCGCCGACGTAGTTGGCCTGAATGAAGATTTCGGGCGGAACGACTTTAGGAAACTGAGCGACCGGCAATCCCGCCATCGTAACGAGGCCGACAATGACCATGATAATGGAAATCACCATGGCGACGATAGGGCGGTTGATAAAGAATTTGGACATAGCCTATTTGGGTAATGCGACGTTCGTGATCGTCATTGGCTCGGGCGGCGCATTGGTTGTATTGACCAGCACACCCTCCTTGACCTTTTGCGTCCCCTCTACGACGACGCGCTGATTTGGATGCAGTCCTTCCTGAATGATCCATAGCGTGCCGATCCGTTCTCCGACCCGCACAGGCTGGATATGAACTTTGTTGTCCTCGTTCACCACGGCCACCTGATAACTTCCCTGTAGTTCTGAAACGGCTTTTTGCGGGACAAGCAATGCGCCATTTGCGAGATCAAATTTGATATGGACGCGTCCGAATTGTCCAGGGCGCAGGGCATAATTTGGATTCGGGAATAGCGCTGCTACGCGGAGCGCTCCTGTGGTCGGACTTACCTGGCGATCGGCGGCGTAGATCTGACCCCGGAGTGCATAGAACCCGCCATCGGCGAGGATTAGTTGGATCTCCAATTGCCGCAGGCGTTCATAGCGGTTGCTCTCTGTCAGAAAAAGTTTCGTGAAATTGATATAAGCTTGCTCGGTGACGTTAAAATACACCTTGATCGGGTCAACCGTCGAAACGGTCGTCAATTCACCGCTACCTGGACCCACAAGATCGCCGATTTGCCCGGTCGCAATACTCGCGACGCCATCGATAGGTGAAATGATACGGGTGAACCCGAGATTTAAGTCAGCCTGTTCCACCTGAGCCTTGGCCGCAACGATGGCGGCCTGAGCTTCCAGGTTCGCCTGCACCGCGTCGTCATATTCTTCCTGGCTGATGGCTTTGTCTTTGACCAGCGGCCCGTACCGCTTCACGTCCAACTCGGTTTTGCCGAGCCGGGCCTCGGCTTGCGCAAGCTGGCCCTTCGCCTGATCGAGAGCCGCCTTAAAGGGCCTGGGATCAATCTCAAACAGGAGATCGCCCTTCTTGATTGGATCGCCTTCCTTGTAATTCTGTGTCTGCAAATAACCGGTGACCTGAGCTCGGATGCGGGCGTTGACCAATCCATCCAAGACCCCAATCCATTCGTGATAAATCGGCACATCGGACTGGGTGACGGTCGTGACTTCGACCGTTGGCGGAGGCGGAGCAATTTTCTTAGGCTTGCCCCCGCACCCGCTGAGACAGATGAGAATCGTGGCGAGGGTCAGAAGTTGCGTCTCAAGAGATTTCATTGGCTTCGTGCAAACGGTTGCATTTTTCTTTGCTCTTCGCGCGAACGGCGTCAGTAGGATAAGCGAAATTTCGGAACCAAAAAGTCAACAGAAGTTGAAGAACTTTTTCACCATGTGTAAAGCCAGGAAACCAAAAAAGATGATTTCCGTCGTCAGCCATATTCCGCTCAACGGCGCTTCTCGCACCCCGAATCTCTGTGAAAAGTTCGGGATTAAATGGCTTTCATTTGAATCGCCCAGCGTTGCTGATTAGCCCCGCTCCGTGATAAGTGCCGCGAAGAGAGCCTCAACGTCGGGACTTCCATCATAGCGGACACCATTGATGAAAAATGAAGGCGTTCCGTTAACATCCAGACGCGCTCCGCTGCGAAAATCCTGCCGTACCCGGGTCGTGTAGGCGCCAGATTGCAACTCGTTCATGAGCCGCTCACCATCGAGTCCAATGGTCGAAGCGTATCTGGCGAGGTCCTTGTCTTCCAAGGCGTCCTGGTTTTCATACAGGAGATCGTGCATTTCCCAAAAGCGCCCCTGCACACCTGCGGCTTCGGCGGCCTCGGCTGCGTGCTGGGCGTGAGGATGTGCGTTCACCAGCGGGAAGTTTCGGAACGCGAAGCACATTCGATCGCCCAACCGCTGCTGAATCGCTTTGACGATTGGATATGCCTCACCGCAATACGGGCATTCGTAGTCCCCATATTCGAGCAGCTTGATCGGCGCGTCAATGGGACCCTGGACGTGGTCCCGGTCGGGCATTGGCAGCGCAGAGTCCGGAACACTGGTGGACAGCTCGTGCTTCATCCCGGGCCTCCTTTGGTTTGCAGTTCTTCCAGCGCCGATAAAATTCCGGCTGCGCCTGGATTCACGCCGACCGGTGAAACGTAACTCCAATGAATAATTCCATCGGCATTGATCACAAAGAGCGCCCGTTCAGTAGTTCCGTCGCTGGGTCGGTACACGCCGTAGAGGCGCGCCACTTCGCCTTTGGGCTCGAAATCAGCCAGAAGCGGAAAATGCAACTTGCGGTCGCGGCAGAACGCCGAATGACACCATGCTCCATCGACCGAGATGCCGAGAATTTCCGCGTCGAATTCCTGAAACTCGGAAAGCATTTCGTTGTAAAGCGCCATTTGATCCCCGCAGACCGGGCTCCAGTCAGCGGGGTAAAAAGCAAGCACGACTGGCCGCCCGCAAAATTCGCTCAATTTGACGGTTTGATCGGGAGTACTCTTGAGAGCGAAGTCTGGTGCGGGCGTGCCTGCTGGCAATGCCGTTGATCCATTGGCGCGCGGTTGCGATCGTGAGGAAATGATTTTTGTTGCGGTATTCATAAAAGCCTTGGCCTGTTTCACTATTTGTCTGCCTGTGAATGGGCGAGCTGTTGCTTCATCCTTTGATGAATGCCAGCAGGTCCTCATTTACTTCGTTCTTTAGGGTGGTACACATGCCGTGCGACCCGCCCTTGTAAACTTTGAGCGTGGCGTTTTTGATGAGCCTGGAGGACTTCATTGCGGACGCCCCGATTGGAACGATCTGGTCATCGTCGCCATGGAGAATGAGTGTCGGCACATCTATTTTCTTCAAATCCTCTGTTTGATCCGTTTCGGAGAAGGCCTTGATGCAAAAATAACACGCAGGAAAACCAGCCATCATGCCTTGCAGCCAGAAGGAATTGCGCACGCCTTCGGAAACCTTGGCGCCCGGGCGGTTGTAACCGTAGAAGGGCATCGTCAGGTCTTTAAAGAATTGGGAACGATCCGCAGTGACACCCGTGCGAATCTGGTCAAATGCTTCCATCGAGGTGCCCTCGGGATTAGCGGAAGTCTTCAGCATCAGTGGCGGGACCGCGCCGATCAATACCGCCTTGGCCACACGCCTGGTGCCGTGTCGGCCAATATAACGGGCCACCTCACCCCCACCCGTGGAATGGCCGACGTGAATCGTGTTCTTGAGGTCGAGCTTTTCGACAAGCTCGGCGAGGTCATCGGCATAGGTGTCCATGTCGTTGCCTTGCCACGGTTGGCCGGAACGACCATGTCCGCGCCGGTCATGCGCGATGCAGCGATAGCCTCGCGACGCCAGAAAAAACATTTGGTCTTCAAACGCATCGGCGGTCAACGGCCAGCCGTGGCTGAAAACAACCGGCTGACCCTTGCCCCAGTCCTTGAAGGAGATTTGAGTGCCGTCTTTGGTTGTTATCGTGTTCATATTGGCATTTCAATTCGCACGAAGTGCTTTCAACGCGCCACTCCAGGCAATGACTTGATCAAAAACGCCGTTGACTGATTTCTCCTGTTGCGCGGCAGGCTTGAAGACGCTGAAGTTCTCAAAATCCGTCAGCAAGGAGAGCATGACCTGGTTACGCACAGTCGCCATTTGCACCTCGGCCAGCACGAGGCGCAAGTGTTCGACAGCGCGCACTCCTCCGGCGCCGCCGTAGCTGACGAAGCCGGCGGCTTTGTTGTTCCATTCTCGAAAGAGGAAGTCGATCGCATTTTTGAGCGCGCCGGAAATACCATGATTATACTCGGGTGTGACGAACACATAGCCGTCAAACGAACCGATTTTCTCAGCCCATATTTTGGTGTGTGGCATACTATATTGGCCCCTGCTGGGCGGTATGGGTTCGTCCAGAAGCGGCAGGTTGTAATCTTTAATGTCCACGAGTTCGAACTGGGCGTCGGTGCGCTTCTTCGCGATTTCGTGGACCCATTTGGCGACGGCCTCGCCGTTTCGCCCGGGTCGAGTGCTCCCAAGGATGATTCCAATCTTAAGCATAGCTTTTTGTTTCGGTTCACTCAAATTGCTGTAGTTTCTCGTTCAGTCAAATCCGCCATCACCAAATGCGCGATTTCGAAGGCAATTGGCCCATATTCTTTAACTATTCAGATTTGTGCTCTGAATCATTCGTTGATTCCGTAGGCGCGAAATGAGTTCCGCATTGTCGGGTCCAGGCAGACTTCCTGTTCTATTGGAAGCGGCACATTCCGCTGACTTGACGAGCGGATGGGGATTTTAACCGTTTCTTCAACGGCACAGCGTTCATCAATGATGAAATTCAGGTCGTGTTGATGGATGATTCTGGAAAGTCGGGGATGCACAATCTGCGGCGGAACGGTCGCGTCAGCGTCGTTGATAACTCCCAGTGCCGCGGCTTGGATTTTTCGCTGTGTGGCCCAGCTCTCAAGCCAATCAAGCACCCATGATGGAAGAGATTGAGCGCATCGCGCCGGGAAGATAATCAAGTGCGCATCTAACGTTTCAGCCAATGTTTCCTGGGCCAAAACCGTGTCCTTCAACGCGTTGACCGGCCAGCATTTGATGATCCACTGAATGTCGGCCCCCGCTTGATAGCCGACGCGTCGCAGTGTCGCGTCGGCTTTTGAAGCGAAGGCAAAGTCGTCGCAAATAATGACCGCTTTCAGAATCAAGTCGTGGAGGACGAGGGGTATGCGTAGGTTTGGCATGGGTTCCTTTCATGCATTGGGTTAATGGCCCTTACGTTTTTGCATAAAGTTTTCCGTCAGGCTAATGACTTCTGGCGCTTGCTCGTCCAAGGCGAAATGGCCGGCGTCGAGAATATGCACCTCCGCGGCTGGAACATCCATTTTATAGGCCTCGGCACCTGGGACGATGAAAGATGGATCGTAGCGACCCCAAAGGATTAGCATGGGTGGCTGATGCTCGCGAAGCCACTTTTGCCAGGCTGGGTACGCCTTGAGATTGTTTTGATAATCAAAAAAGAGATCAATTTGAATATCCGCCTGACCGGGTTGATTCAGAAAATAATATTCGTCCGTCCATGTGTCCGGATCGATTCGCTGCGGATGCGGAGACGTTCCCAAATGTCTGTTGCGGGTTGTTTCCAGGGAGAGAAAACTTTTTCGAAACGCAGCCTCATGCGAGGCGCGATCATTCCAGAAAGCGCGCCGCGCGGCCCAGAGCGAAGACAAGCCTTCTTCGTGCGAAACCGCATTTTGAATGATGATTGCTTCAACTTTTTCCGGATGCGCTACTGCCATTCGCATTCCAACCGGACCGCCGTAGTCGTGGAGATAAAGTGTGTAACGGTTTAGATTTAATGCCCCGGCGAACTTCTCGGTCACCTGCTCAAGGTGGTCGAAAGTGTAGCTGAATTCTTTCGGGCTCGGCCACGAAGAGTGGCCAAAACCCGGAAAGTCCGGAGCGATGAGTCGATATTTATCGCTCAAAGTTGATTCCAGCATCGGCTGATACATGCGAGACGATGTTGGAACTCCGTGGAGCAGAAGGATGACCGGGCCGTTGGTCGGCCCGGCTTCTCTATAAAAGATATTGAGATCATCCACCTGGACGGTTTTGTAAAGGACGCGATCCTGGCTGAATGCGTGAATTGTGTTCATAACCAGTGCCAGGCAAGCGATTTTCGGGAGCAGAGTCATGCGCTAAGGGCAGCCTCGGGCTCTCGACGGGATTCAGTCGCAGATTGAGATTTAGTCATATCATTAACGAGGACGATGCGGTAACGAGCTTTTCCTGAGCGAAGGCGCTCCAACGCATCGTTCACCTTGGACATCGGGAAATATTCGACGACGGGCGCGACTGAGTGGCGGGCACTAAATTCGAGCATGCTGTCGATAGCGGTGGGGCTTCCGGTAGGCGAGCCGGCTACGGACCTCTGTCCCATAATCAAACTGAACGCGGGCACTTCGAGCGGCTTCAGGACGGCTCCTACATTGTGGAGACAACCATTGGGCGCGAGGGTGTCGAGCAAACCAGCAACGTCCTGAGGAGCGTTGATGGTGGAAATGATGAGGTCGAGACTTCGGGAAAGTTTTTTCAGAGTCCCATCCTGTTTGGTGTTGTGTACGTAATGAGCGCCTAGTTGTCGCGCTTCCGCTTCCTTGCTGTCACTCGTAGTGAAAGCATGAACTTCGCAGCCCCATTTGTTGGCGAATTGGAGCGCCATATGTCCCAACCCACCGATGCCAATGATTCCTACACGGGCAGTGGAAGGCACGTTATGGATCAGGAAGGGCGCGAATACAGTGATGCCGCCGCATAGGAGCGGTCCAACTTTTGCCATGTCCAGCGCGTCCGGCAGAGGGCGAACCCATGGCCACTGAGCTCGAACGCGATCCGCGAAGCCCCCGTGGCGTCCGACAATTGTCCCCTGACCATTGGCGCACAGGTGTTGGTTGCCAGAAAGACAATCGTGGCATGCGAGGCAACTGTGAGCCGTCCAGCCAAGCCCGACGCGCTGACCAATCTTGAGCCCCTTCGCCCCTTCACCCAGCGCGACAACCGTCCCGGTCACTTCATGTCCAGGCACAAACGGGTACTTGGTCATGCCCCATTCATTTTCGAGCATCGAGAGATCCGAATGGCAGATGCCGCAATGCGAAACCTTAATCTCGACTTCTTCAGGACCGATATCTCCGGGATTGAAATTGAAAGGTTGCAGCGGGCCATGGGCCGTTGTGGCCCCGTAAGCATTGAATGTTGTCATAGTTTTGATTGCTGTTGAGTTTTGATGTTGATGTTCCTTGTCACGGTTCGATTTCAAAAATAGTGTCCACGATGACGGGTGCGCCCACAGGGAGGCTTTGCACACCGTAGACCAGTCGCACATGGCTGGCTTCGCGTCCAAAAATTTGAACAAATAAATCGGAGGCCCCGTCTGCAACAACGGCGTGTTCGGTAAACTGCTCAGTCGTCGCCATAAGAACCGTAAGCTTCAGCAGCTTCTTAAGTCTGTCCAGTCCCCCCAGATGTTCCTTTGCAATGGCAATCGCATTGAGTGAAGCGATGCGAGCAGCCTCTTGACCTTCTTTGACCGTCAGGTTGTCACCCAGACGGCCCGAAATCGCGAGCTTTCGATTGACGACGGGAAGCGTTCCGCTCAGGAAGAGCAAAGTTCCGGTGTCCGAAGACTCCACATAGGCACCCAATGGGGTCGGCGGCGCAGGCAGCATGATTCCGAGTTCGCTCAAGCGCGAACTGACATGGCCTTTGCCAGAGGTCTTACCACTTGGCGCCTGCATGAGCTCCTCCATCGATTCGAATATTTTCGCCGTTCACCATTGGCGCGGATTGTAGATACAACAAAGCGTCCACGATCTCAGAGACTTGAACCAATCGCGGAATGGGGTGGAGCTTTTTCAGCGCCTCGTGATCGTCATTGGCGTGCATCGGCGTATCCACAACTCCGGGCGAAATCGTATTGGCCCGAATCCCGTCTGCCACATATTCCATAGCGAGCGCTCGGCTGAAGGCCGGAATTGTGGACTTGGTGAGAACCGGCAACGATATGGGCGCGCCGGCCAGGGGCTGATCGGTCAAAACTGTCGAAATGCTTACGATGTGGCCGGATTTTTGTTTGCGCATTTGCGCAACCGCCTGCTGCGTCACAAAGAAATATCCGGCGACATTCGTTCTGATCATGGCTTCGAAATCCTCGGGTGTATATTCCGTGAAGGCCTTGGCCAGGTAGATGCCCGCGCAGTTAACCAGAAGATCGATCCGGCCGAAGTGTTTCATGGCCGCATTAGCCACTCTGATTGCCGTCTCCTTTTTGCCGATGTCACCATCCAACAGAACGAGGTCCGCTGACGGTTTCAGATCCATTGATTTGCTGATTGTCCGAGAATTTGCAACGACACGAAAGCCGTGTTCGAGCAGCGCTTGCGTTATAGCCAACCCCATGCCACTGGACGCGCCGGTTACAATGGCCACTTGCCGTTTCTTTCTGTCTCGAACAGTAAGTGGCTTTCGTGTCGTCATTTGAATCTCCAAGGCGGTTCGGTTAAACCAGGTTAAATTCGGCGTGGATATTGCCGCGCGTTGCTTTCGAATACGGACAGGTTTGGTCCGCACCATCGACGATTTTGCGCGCGACCTCTCGATCCAGACCCGGCAAACTGACGTTGAAACGCGCCTGGAGAGAATAACCGTCTTCACCGGTGCAAAGATCCACTTCGGCGTCGATCACCGGATCAGCCGGCAGTTTCACCTTCATTTGGGCTGCTACAATCTTCATTGCACCGAGGAAACAACCCGACCAGCCAACGGCGAAGAGTTGCTCCGGATTGGTGCCGTTGCCCGGGCCGCCGGGAAGCGAGTACTTTACGTCCAGGCGTCCGTCAGAGGTAACGGAACGGCCGCCGTCGCGTCCACCGGTGGTGTGGGTCTTCGCCGTATAGACGACGTTCTTCAGATGAGTGTTGCGATTGGCTTCTTTTGGCATTTCGATTGTGTTCATAGCTGAATGTCCTTGGTTTATTTGTTTTGGTTGTCGGTATTAAGGTGCGTAATGGCTGAAGACAAAGTCGTGCTCTTTGAAGGCTGTATGGCAGGGGACGCAGGTCTTGAGCTTCGACTCGCCGGCGAATTTGCCGTCATCAAATTGACCGTACCCCCAGCCGGCGGTCGCAGCGTATTTTTTTGAGTCTTTGACCATGAACTGAACTCCGTTTTTGGGAGGACCTGCCACGAAAGATTGCGTGCTGCCAAAGATTTCGTTGTTATCCTTCGACGAAAGAAAACTCCAGGCCAATCGGGCGATGATTGTGCCCTCCGGGAACGGGCGCGTCCCTTCGCGGTAGGCCTTGATCGCAATGTCATTGCCCAGAATCGCACGTATATCGTCGAGCTTGCCTTCTTCCCGCGCGACGGAGATCAGCTTCCAGTCGCGATAGCCGGGTGGAATTTCAGTGACGAAGGTCGCGGAACTCTCCTGATTGGCCTTCGCCGCAGCAGGGTCAGCAGCGGTGCCCGTGTTGTCGGAGGGACTGGCAGTCTGCGCTTGCGATTTTTGTCTGATCATGAAGAGGAAAGTGGTTAGGGCACATGCCATAATGAGAGTGACAAAGTAGTTTTTCATGTTCTTGGATTTGCTCTTTTGGCTAATGAATTCGCGCACGAGAGCCGGGCGTTCGTCGATTCAGGTTTGGTTTGATACGACGTCCATTTGTAAATTTTGCCGGCGACCACCGAATTCATCCGCATGAAGCGACACAAAATCGCGGACGCTCATCGGAGACTGGCCGGTTATACGATTTACGTCATCTGTCAACCGGTCATACCGACCCGCTCGGTGCAACTCGCCCATCGTCACGATGTGCTGGGTCAAGTGCTCTGGCAGTCCGGCCTTTTGCAGCCCCCGCTTCCAATCCTCAGGAGCGGTGTCGACATACGTGACGTCACGGTTCAGTGCGTCCGAGAAATCCCGCGCGACGCCATGCATGTCTTGCGACTGCGGACCCGTGAGTTCATATATCCGGCCCAGGTGCGGCTCCGGGTCGGCGAGGACCATAGCAACCACGCGAGCGACATCAGCCACGGCAACCGGATTTGTTTTGCCGCGCCCGAAAGGTAATTCGATGCGACTTCGGCGACTCACACCTAAAGCGGCGAGTGGGAAAAAGCTCTCCAGGAACATCGTCGGCCGGATCGTGACGACCGGCACGCCGGACCATGCCAGCGCCTGCTCGCTGAGCCAGTGCTGCCGCTGCTGATGGCTCGGCGTCATGTTCGCAATGCTCATTTGTGAGACGGTCATCTGAGACATATTGACCAGCGCTTTCACGCCGGCCTCTCGGGCGACTGCTGCCATGATCAGCGCCGCCTCCAAATACTGCGGAACCACGGACATGCCGAAGAAGACTCGCTGACAACCACTGACGACGCGATAAACATCGGCCGGTTCGAGTAAATCTCCCACCACCACTTCAGCGCCGGCGTCCCGTAAAGCTCTGGCCCGGTCGTCCTCTGTGCGAACCATGGCGCGAACAGGAAGCCCGCGCTCGAGTAGCAGTCCAGTCACGGTTCGGCCGACCGCCCCAGTTTTACCCGCTGCTCCGGTTACGAGAATCGCTCCGTTATTCGTTCCATTCATAGATAACCTCCTCCGGTTCAATTTTTGGCGAGGTGTGAGCGCAGAGTTCTGAAGCCCGCGCGCAGTTCGTCGGCGAAGATCTTTGGCTCTTCCCACGCCGCAAAGTGGCCGCCTTTGTCGAGCTTGTTGAAATAGATCAGTTTGTGATACGCCTGCTCTGTCCAGGTTCGCGGCGCTTGATAAATCTCGCCAGGAAAGACGCTCACGGCAGCCGGGATGGAGACGTCGGCGGCGCCGATAGCGCTCACCCCTTTATTTTCCCAATACAATCGAGCCGCAGAAATTCCTGTGCCCGTCAACCAGTAGAGCGTGATGTCGTCAAGGACGTCGTCCCGCGTCAGTTCGCCCGTGGAACTCGTTGGCCGGAGCAAGGCGGCAGCGATCGTCGCTGCCGGCTGGTCATATCCATCACCGTGATCAAGGATCCAACCTGCCAGCGCAATCGGCGAATCGGTCAATCCGTATAACGTTTGCGGGCGGGTCGCCATCATGCTTCCGTAGGCGAAGTGCTTCGCTCTGAAATCTTTCACCTGTTCGTATGTGCGTTTTTCATCGGCCGAGAGACCGGATGGCGCTGGGCTGCCACTCTGAAGCGCCCTGGTAATGTCGGGCGGAAGTACACCGGGGAAGTTGACGTGAATGCCCAGCAATTCAGGGTGCGCCTGTTTAGCCATTGCGTTTGAGACGAGGGCGCCCACATCGCCGCCTTGCGCGACAAATCGCGTGTATCCGAGGCGCTTCATCAACACCACCCAGGCGCGGGCGACATGCGCGGGATCCCAGCCGGTCGTGCTCGGCTTGCCGGAGAATCCATAACCCGGGACCGACGGAATCACGACATCGAATGCATCGGATGCGCTTCCACCGTAGGCCGTCGGATTTACGAGCGGGTCGATGATTTTCAGTTGCTCGATGATCGAGCCCGGCCACCCGTGCGTGATGATGATCGGCAACGCATTTTCATGTTTTGAACGAATGTGAATGAAATGAATGTCCAGACCATCGATCTCGGTGGTGAATTGCGGCAGGGCATTCAATTTCGCCTCGCACTTGCGCCAGTCGTAGTCGGTCGCCCAATAGCGTGCGAGTTCCTGCATCGTCGCGAGCGGCACGCCCTGTGAATTATCATTGACCGTTTCCTTTTCAGGCCAGCGCGTTGCAGCGATTCGCCGGCGGAGATCCGTCAGCGCTTCGTCCGAAACGTGAACTTGGAAGGGGCGGATTGTACTCGGCTGCTCAGTGGAGGTTGGCGCTGATGCGCTAGCGGTCACCACTTGAGTGATGGCGACTGCGAAGGCCACGATTAAGGTGAGTCCGATCTCCTTTTTGATTTTCATACCGTTTGCAATTCCCGGTTGCTGATTTCGTTTCCTGATGTTCTGCTCACACTGACAACAGCGAGAATTCCGGTCAGAGTGGCCAAGGGAATTTTGAGGAGAGTACGGAGCAAACGCAGAAGGAAAGATTTAACGCAAAGTCGCAAAGCGGACAAAAGTGAACAGCAGGCCCGGTTCGACCGTTCGACCGAGAGTCGCCCAGGCCCGAATGCGTCCCTATCTGGTTCAGTCGCTTAACGCGCGAATTTCTGCCTCCTTTCTCCAACGGTCATGAAATTCAGGTATTCGTTGAGCCGCTTTTTCAGCTCAGGGCGCGGAACAATCGCGAAATGACAATCATTCAGACTTGAGATCGGGAGACCGCGAGGCGCAGGCCGGCAGCCTCAGCGTGAACCGCGCGAAGCGCAGCCAGAAACTCCGGACCAGCAGAGGTCGGATTTTGAGTGAGTTCTTCATGGTCGCCGAGCCCGGAATCTTTCAGGTGGCGCAAGCGGTCCTGGATGATGCCTCGGACATCAGTGGCGTTCTCGATACCACGAAACCAGGCGGTGTGGAGGTTCTGTGAGACCTGCTCACCGCGCGAGGATCCTCCGCCTGCTGTGTCCACCCGCAGGTCAGAAATTCCGAGAATCCGCTGGAGCGGCCCTTGCGAGACAGAGATGTTTTGAATGTTTGCGAAGTTAACCGTCATCTCGCGAATCGAAATAACGCCTTCACGAACGCGAAGGCTCCGGTCAGTGACAAGGTACCAGCGCTTTTCGAAGGTTAATCGCACCACAGCGAGACTGAACGCGCTGAGCAAGAGGTGCAAAACAATGGCCGCGGCAGGTATGATCCATAATATCAGCGCCCATTTATTGCCCTGTTTTGCGAGCTGAAACTCGGCAATCGTGATAGGGACTGCCACGGCAATCACGATCACCAACAGAAAGACGAGGATTCGCAGAAGCGCAAGGCAAAGAAGGTATTTGTAGTAATTGGGCGCGGCGCGAAACTGGCGTGTGCTGGCCTCGTCCCCGGGAGGCGGCTCGGGATCTGGAGGAATGCGCAGAAGCCGTTCGCAAAATCGGCGGAAGGAATTATACATTTTTGTTCCTGGCCTCAAGGAGTTCGCGAGTTTGACGCAGTTCATCTCGTATCCCGTTCAGGAGCGAGATTGCTTCGGCTTCGGCGGAAGGTCTGGAAGTGGCGGCCGACGCGGGCGAGCCAGGGACTTGAGACGGCCCGCCAACCGATTGCATGGAACCTGAATGCGTTTGGTAACCGCGCATCCGGGTGTAGAGGAAGTCACGGATGGCCTCGAATTCTTTGAACCCTTCGATCACCAGTTCCGGACCGGATGAGCCGGAAGCGGTTTGGATTTGTACGTTGGCCAGTCCGAGCCAGCGCTGGATGATTCCCGACCGGAGATGGATGTCCTGGATGCGGGCGTAGGTAAGATTAATTTCTCTGCGGAAAAGGATGCCGACCTTCATGTGGATGCCTTCGTCGTCGAAACGATAGCGCAGGGTGTGATAGCGAAAGAAAAGGTAAGGCAGAGCGCCAATAACACCGGGTCCGGTGAAGACTGCCCTGATGACATAATACTTGAATAGATCCGGGTGAGGACGTTCGAGAGTGCGAATGTTTTCGGGAACGGGCATGCGCTGCTGCTTTCAGTTGATTCGTCGCAGATTCGAGCAAGGCGCGACCTACGTCAAGCGCAAGCCTTGACAGGTCTTTGGACGGTAATCACCCGGATCACCGGCGGCGTAAATCCTCAGCGATTGCTGGCTGGAAAAAATTATTACCACGGATGGGTGGAGATGGGCGTGGATGGGCGCGGATCGATGGACC
>Ga0193709_1000115_pt1 | contig 34573 bp, 35 predicted proteins | sample H3c2metaG_FD_160571 | JGI IMG/M metagenome (GOLD analysis project Ga0193709, IMG submission 160571) | Soil microbial communities from a riparian zone of the East river system, Colorado, United States - H3c2 | ecosystem: Environmental > Terrestrial > Soil > Riparian zone | place: USA: East River...
CGCGCTGTTCGAGAAGCTCGCCGATCCGGCGACCCCCTGGCCGGGCCAAGTAGGATTGGTGAAGGATTGGTATAAACCTCAGCTGGAACGAATCTACGATTCCGGCTGGACCCGCATGGGCGACATCGAGCAGCTCGATCAGCTGTCGGTACAACACCTGAACCGCGAGCGGTTCTTGACCGAGCTTACGTTGGATCCGCCGCTGGCCACGAGCGATCAATCGGCCGGCGCCTCCAAGGACGAGGACTACGTGATCTTGTCCACCATCCACTCCGCCAAGGGTCAGGAGTGGGACAACGTCTACATTCTCAACGTCTCGGACGGTAACTTTCCGTCTGAATTCTCGACCGGCAAACCGGAAATGATCGAGGAAGAGCGCCGCTTGCTATATGTGGCGATGACGCGTGCGCGCAATGAATTGCATCTGTGCGCACCGCTGAAATTTGCGGTCACCCAACAGGCGAAGAACGGCGACGCCCATGTGTACGGTGCCAAGAGCCGCTTCATGACCGACAAACTGCTGGAAAGCTTCGAAAAAATTACCGTGCGCACCACCGTCGGGGTGGAGAACTTAAAGGCCGGCGATACGGCAACGGTCGACGTCGTCGCGCAACTCAAAGAAATGTGGTGAGTGCCTAGGAGCCTGTCCCACGGGTAGCGCCGCCACCCGTCAGGAGCTTACCAGCGGCGTGACCCGCCGCCGCCTCCACCACCGCTGCCGCTCCCGCTGCCGGGTTTGCGCGGCGCTCGTTCTTGAGCCTCATTCACGCGCAGCGGCCGACCCCCCATTTGGAAGCCGTTCGTCTGCTGGATGGCGTTTTGTGCTTCTCCGGCAGCCATGTCGACGAACGCGAATCCGCGGGGCCGCCCGGTCTCACGATCGTTGATGAGTTTGACGGATTCAACTTTGCCGTGGCGTTCGAATATCGCGCGCACTTCGTCTTCTGTTGCGGTGAATGGCAGGTTGCCAACGTAGATCGTCGTCATTCAACTAATCTCACTGACAGAGTTTCAACATCAGACACCGGCGCGAGTCGCAGCGTCGGTGTCTGTACCCAGAGGGCCGTACACTAATATCGACTAGGGAAACGGCCTAATGACCGATGCTACGCTTTGAGATTATTGTTGGCAAACGCAAGATTTGAGGCGGAATTGCTTTATTCGACCTCTAGGTAGGCATAGCCGTTGAGTTCGTTTTCATAAAACCGCTTGACCGCTTGGGCTTCCGTCAACGACATCCGGCCTTCCTGTACGGCCCGCTCGCAGTCCCGGGCGATCCCCGGATAGAGCTCGTCGGTGTCGTACTCCATGTACTCGAGCACCTTGTTGGCCGTGTCGCCTTTGACGATTTCTTCGATCCACCAGCCGCCGCCGTCCTGCAGCCGAATGTGCACGACGTGGGTATCGCCAAACAGATTGTGCAAATCACCCAGGGTTTCCTGGTAGGCGCCCACCAAAAAAGCGGCCAGGTAGTAGGGCTCGTCGGGGATCAATTCATGAACTTCCAGCGTGCGCTTGGTGATTCGAGGATGCACGAAGCGATCGATTTTACCGTCTGAGTCGCAGGTAATATCGGCCAGCACCGCACTGCGCGTCGGCCGTTCGGTCAGGCGCTGAATGGGCATGATCGGAAACACCTGGCCGATGGCCCAGCTGTCGGGCAGCGATTGGAAAATCGAAAAATTGCAGAAATAGATGTCGCTCAGCATGTCCTCGAGGTTTTCAAGCTCTTCGGGGACACGATCGAGCTTGCGGCAGTAATCGCGGATCTTGGCGCAGGTCGCCCAGTAGAGCTTTTCCGCCAGCCCGCGAAACTCGAGGCTCAGATATCCGAGGTTGAACATCTGCAGCGCCTGCTCGCGCGCCTGCAGTGCGTCGTGATAGCACTCCACCAAACGCCGCTCGTTCACCGATCGGTAGCTGTCGAATAAATCCAGCACCGGCTGCGGCACTTCTTCCGATCCGTGGTAGTCCTCGGCCGGCTTGCCCGCGACTTTGAATTGATCGAGCTTGGAGGAACCCAGCGTGTCGAACACCAGCAGGCTGTGATGGGCGGCGATGGCGCGGCCCGACTCGCTGATGATCATCGGATGCGGCACGTCGCGAGCATCGCAAACGCTCTTGATGCGGTACACGACATCGCTGGCGTATTCATTGAGGGTGTAGTTCATCGAGGACTCGTAGTTGGTCCCGCTGCCGTCGTAGTCGACGCCCAAGCCGCCGCCGATGTCGATGTACTTGAGGCCGGCGCCCATGATTTTGAGTTCCGCGTACACATGGGCCAGCTCGTTGATGGCATCCTTCACGCGCCGGATGTCCTGCAGCTGGCTGCCGGGATGGCAGTGAACGAGCTGCAGACAGTCGAGCATGTTGCGCTCCTTGAGCAGCGCATACAGATCGAGAATCTCGCTGATGAACAGGCCAAACTTGGATTTCTCGCCGGCAGATTCACGCCATCGACCGGCGCCTTCGCTGGCGAGCTTCACGCGCACGCCGATCTTGGGTCTCACGCCGTAGTTCTCGGCATGCTTGAGAATCAAATGGATTTCTTCGTAGTTCTCGACGACCGGAATGATGGTGCGGCCGAGCTTGGTCGCGATGATGACCGCTTCGATGTAACTGTCATCCTTGAAGCCGTTGCACACCACGAGACGATCCGGTGCATTCTCGGTGATGGACATGACCGCGAGCAATTCCGGCTTGGAGCCGACCTCCAGCCCGAAGCCGAACTCCTTGCCGTAGCGGTAAACCTCTTCGACGACCAGTCGTTGTTGGTTGACCTTGATCGGGAACACCGCGGCATAGCGATTCTTATAGTCGTTCTCGGTGATGGCGGTGGCGAACGCGTCCGCAAGATGCCGCAGCCGATGCGCCAGAATGTCCGAGAAGCGAATCACCACGGGCGTGTGCAGGTCGCGTGCCTTGAGACCTTGAACCACATCGTACAGATCGATTTCCCGAGTCGCGTCCAGATTCGGCCGGATGACCACATGGCCTTGCGCATTGATCGAGAAGTATCCCTTGCCCCAGGCTTCGACCTGATACAGGTCCAAGGACTCGGCAATCTTCCACGTATGGTTGGGGGCGTTAAGCACTTTCGCGGGCGTGTTCATGTGGCGCGCACGATAACAAATTGGCGCTGCATGTAAATGACCGCGTCGTGCAACGGGATCGCGAGGTTATGCGCCGCGGGCAACAGGTCGATTCGGATCTCTGATCCATTCGCTCCAGGAACCGGCGTACAGCTTGGCTCCGCTGAGCCCCGCAACCTCCAAACTGAGCAAGTTGTGACAGGCGGTGACCCCTGAGCCGCACATCGCGGCGAGGTCCGCCGCCTGCCTGCCGGCGAGGCGCGAAGCCCACAGACGCTCGAGATCGGGCGCGGGCAGGAATCGGCCGTCCGGCGCGAGATTGGCTGAAAAAGGCTGGTTCACGGCGCCCGCGATGTGACCGGCGACGGCATCGATGGGTTCGACCGACCCCGCAAATCGCTCCGCGGCTCGGGCATCCACCAGCAGATTCTTAGGGTCAGTCAAAAATGCCGCGATGTCGGCCGTGTCGATCACCGCGGCGCTGTCGGCTCGCGGCGAGATGCGGCCGCCGGGAATCTCCTTTGGTAGCGGCTGCTCCCCACCCGATTCCAACGTGCCGCCCGCGGCGGTCCAGGCCTTGATCCCGCCGTCCAGCACGGCGACTGACCGATGCCCCAGCCAACGCAGCATCCACCAGAGCCTGGCCGCGAATGATCCGCCGGCGTCGTCATAGGCGATGACCTGGGTGGCATTGCCTATTCCCAACCTGCCCAAGGTGACGGCGAAGTCCTTTGGCGAGGGCAGCGGATGGCGCCCTGAATTTGGGCTGATCGGCGCGGACAGGTCCTTGTTGAGGTCCGCGTAACGGGCTCCGGGGATATGGCCCGCAAGATACGCGCGGCGGCCGCCCTCGGGGCGGTTCAGGTCGAAGCGGCAATCGATCACGGCGACCTCTGGCCGGCCCGCCAATTCTCGAAGGGCGAGTGCGTCGATCAAGGTACTAAAGGTCATGAATCGAGCTTAGCGCTGAACTTCATCCGCTACAATCAAGGGTATGGCACTCACTCTTTATTGGGGCAGCGGCAGTCCTTTCTCGTGGCGCATCCTCTTGGCGCTGGAGCACAAGGGCTTGCAATACGAGTCTCAGCTGCTGCACTTCGACAAGCAGGAGCAGCAATCTCCGCAGATGCTGAAGATGAACCCGCGCGGCCGGGTGCCGGTATTGAAGGACGGCGACTATGTGGTGTTCGAATCGGTGGCGATACTTTACTACCTCGACCTGAAGTATCCGCAGCCGCCGATTTTTGGGCTCAGCCCGGAAGAGGCCGGGGTCATCATGCGGGTGATTTGCGAATTTCAGGCCTACGCAGAGCCCTCGGTGCAGAAGATCGTCGGCGCCATCTTTGCCGACCAGGTTGCCGCAGATATCGACAATCTCACCGACGCCATGCACCTCGTCGGGCGCGAGGCGCGCACCATCGAGGGCCGCTTGAGCAAGGAGGAATGGATCGTGGGCGCCAATTATTCCGCCCTCGACATGGTGATTTTCCCGTGGATACAAGTACTGCGGCGCGCGCTCAATCGAAGCGCCGCAGCTGAACTCGGCGCGCGCTTCCTGCCCATGGAGCGCAACTATCCGGCTCTCGCCCGCTGGATTCACCGCATCGAATCGCTTCCCGGCTACGAACGAACTTATCCGCCGCACTGGCGCGACACTTAAGATCAACCAAAGGATCACAGACAAAATGGCAGAGAAATTATGAGCAGACACGAAGTGCATGTGAAATTCGCGGGCAGGATCGTCATGGTCGGATTCGGCAGTATCGGACAGGGAATCTTGCCTTTGATCTTGCGTCACATCGGCACTTCGTCGGATCGCATCACCATCGTCACGGCGGAAGACAAGGGCAACACGGAAGCCCAGGAGTTCGGCGTAAAGTTCGTCAAGACCGCGCTGACGCCCGGGAACTACCGAAAGGTTCTCGAGCCGCTGATCGGCGCGGGCGATTTCCTGTTGAATTTGTCCGTCGATGTGTCGAGCGTCGCCCTGATTCAGTTCGCGCGCGAGCACGGTGCGCTGTATCTCGATACCTGCATTGAACCGTGGGCGGGCGGCTATACGGATCCGAGCACGCCGGTGGAGGCGCGCAGCAACTACCACATGCGCTTGCAGGCGCTGAAGCTGCGCAAGGGCCATGAGAAATCACCGACCGCCGTGTTGACGCACGGCGCCAACCCAGGCTTGGTGTCGCATCTGGTCAAGCAGGCGCTGCTCAATATCGCCAAGGACACCGGCCTGGAAACCAACGTCCCCTCGGCCCGCGCGGAATGGGCCAAATTGGCCCATGCGCTCGGCATCAAAGTCATGCACATTGCCGAGCGCGACACGCAGGTCGCCTGCGAGCCCAAGGCGGCCAACGAATTCGTCAATACGTGGTCCGTGGATGGCTTCGTGAGCGAGGGCGCGCAGCCTGCGGAACTGGGTTGGGGCACCCATGAGAAGCATTTTCCTCCGGACGGCGGGCGCCACAAGGCGGGCTCCGGCTGCGCCATCTACTTGAACCGGCCCGGCGCAAGCACGCGCGTTCGCACCTGGACCCCGCAGGCAGGGCATTTCCACGGATTTCTGATCACGCACTCCGAGGCCATTTCATTGGCGGACTACTACACGGTGATGGACGGTGAGCGCGTCGCCTACCGTCCCACCAGCCACTACGCTTACCACCCCAGCGACGCCGCCGTGATGTCCGTGCACGAATTTGCCGGCCGCAATTGGCAGCTGCAAGACCGCAAACGCATCATGATGAAGGAGATCACCGAGGGCATCGACGAGCTCGGCGTGCTGCTCGCGGGGCATGCGAAAAACGCCTACTGGTATGGCTCGCAGCTTTCCATTGCCGAGGCCAGGGCCTTGGCGCCCTACAACAGCGCGACCAGCCTGCAAGTCACCTCGGCCGCGCTCGCCGGCATGATCTGGGCGATGGAGAACCCGCAGCGCGGTATCGTGGAGCCGGACGATATGGACTACCAGCGGCCGCTCAAGATTTGCAGGCCCTACTTGGGAAGCGTCGTGGGCAAGTACACGGATTGGACGCCTCTGTATCAGCGCGGCGAGCTGTTTGCCGAGGACCTCGACACATCCGATCCCTGGCAGTTCAAGAACATTCGGGTGGTGTGAGCCCGTAGCTGATGGCGACCACCGTCAAGGTGGCCGCACCGCCCGGCAGCTCAACGGTGATTTCGTCATCGAGACGCTTGCCCAAGAGGCTGCGTCCCAAGGGCGAATCCATGCTGATGTAGTCTGCGGCCATATCGAATTCATCCGGGCCGACGATACGGTGCCAGCGAAGATCGGCGGCAGCGTTTTCGATGCGCACCCACGCGCCGAAGTACACGCGATTCGGGTCGCGCCGGCCCGGGTTTGCCGACGGGTCGACGATGGCCATGCCTTCGAGCCGCTTGCGCAAGAAACGCACACGGCGGTCAATCTCGTGCAGGCGCTTTTTGCCGTAGGTGTATTCGGCGTTCTCCGAGCGATCACCCTGCGCTGCAGCCTCCGAAACAGCCTGCGTAACGCGCGGGCGCTCGTCGTGCCACAGCTGGTCGAGTTCATCCTGCAGCCGCTTGGCGCCTTCCGGCGTGATGTACTTCGAACCGGGCGGTGTGGGCGGGCGATATCTTGACACGGTGCAATAATCTTAAGCGGCCTTCTAGGACGTGAATTAGTTCTTGAGGAACTACAACCGACTGAGCAATTGCTCACAGATTGCGCAAGCCGCGAATCATAAGCTCTGTACCCATGAGCGCTAAATACTACACCCACTTTATCGCGCAGTCGGAAGACGCCATCGAGTACAACGAATATCGAGGCGTCGTCGAATTGCTCGGGCAAGCGAGAAGTGTGGACGGCGATCGCGATATCGCGCGCATGCTGGCGCGCAGTTTTGATCTCGAGGAGACCGACATCCAAGTTCTTCAGTGGCACCAACTGCACTAAGGCAACCGATCCCCTAGCGGGCTTTATTCCCTTCATTGAAGTCCGCCTCTCATGCCCCGAGCTAACACTCGGGGCTTTTTTTTCCCAAGTGGTAGACTTCTCTTCCACGCCCCCAATCAAAAAGGGGCAGGAGGGGAAGATGGGTAAATTTGCTCTCGCCGTAGCCTTGGGCGTAGGCCTGCTTTTGTCGGGTTGCGGCTACAACAATATTCAATCGACGGACGAGCAGACCAAAGCCGCCTGGTCCGAGGTGCTCAACCAGTACCAGCGGCGCGCCGATCTCATCCCCAATTTGGTGAAGACCGTCCAAGGCTATGCTGCCCAGGAACAAACCGTCCTGCTCGGCGTCACGGAAGCCCGGGCGAAGGTCGGTTCCATTCAGGCAACGCCCGAATTGGTCAACGATGCGGCCGCGATGGCCAAATTCCAAGCAGCGCAGTCACAGCTGACGAGCGCCTTGTCGAGACTCTTGGTGGTGACGGAAAACTATCCGCAATTGAAGTCCGATCAGAACTTCCGCGACCTGCAAGCGCAGCTCGAAGGCACGGAAAACCGCATCACCGTGGCGCGCAATCGCTATATTGAGGCCGTGCGGACCTACAACCTGGCAATCCGGTCGTTCCCATCGAATTTGACGGCAATGATGTTCGGCTACAAGACCAAGGCCAACTTTGCCGTGGAGAACGAGGCGGCGATTTCCAAGCCGCCGTCAGTGGACTTCGCGCCGCCCCCGGCGCAGCCGCCCGCGCCCGCGCCGGCGCCGGCGCCAGCCACCACGCCGCCACCGGCTGCGCCCACACACTAGACCGTGCGTATGGCCCGCCTCGGGGCAGGGCTGGTCCTGCTGTTCGGTTTCGCGCTAGCCCACGCGGACGTTGCCGTGCCGCCGTTGACCTCGCGTGTGACCGATCTGACGGGCACATTGTCGGGCGGCGCGGTCGCGCGCATCGAGTCGAAGCTTGCAGCCCTCGATGAAAAGAAGGGCAGCCAACTCGCGGTGCTCATCGTGCCGAGCACGCAGCCGGAGGAAATCGAGCAGTACGGCATTCGGGTCGGGGATGCGTGGAAGCTCGGCCGCAAGGGCGTCGATGACGGCGCAATCTTGATCGTCGCGAAGAATGATCGGCGCGTGCGCATCGAAGTGGGGAAGGGTTTGGAAGGCGCCATGCCCGATGCCATCGCGAACCGAATTATCGATGAGACGATATCGCCGGATTTCAAATTAGGTGACTTCGACGGCGGCGTGGAAGCCGGAATCGATAAAATGATTTCCGTGGTGAACGGCGAGCCCTTGCCCGAGCCCGACAAGAAATGGGAAAGGCACGGCGGTTTGGGCAATATGCTGCCGCTGCTGCTGATCGTGGTTTTCGTTGCCAGCGGCGTGCTGCGCGCCCTGTTCGGCAGGCTGTTTGGCTCCCTGGCCACGGGGGGCTTGGCCGGCGGCATCGTCTGGCTCCTGAGCCACCTGATTCCCATCGGCATCGGCGCAGGCTTCGTCGCATTCTTGTTCGCCATGCTTTCCGGGGGCTCGCGCAGCGGATGGACCAGCGGCGGCGGCGGTTTTGGCGGCGGTTTCGGCGGACTTGGCGGTTTTGGCGGCGGTTTCGGCGGACGCGGAGGCGGCGGGGGTTTTGGCGGGGGCGGAGGTTTTAGTGGTGGCGGCGGCGGATTCAGCGGCGGCGGCGCCTCGGGAAGTTGGTAATGCGGATCGGACGCTTGCTTCGCCACGCAATGACGAGCCATTGGCGTACTCGAATGCTATTTCCCGCCGCGACTCTCGATGCCATCGAGCAGGCCATCGCGAGAGCCGAGTTGACGCATGCCGGCGAGATTCGCTTCGCGATCGAAACGGCGCTGACGCCGAATCACATCTTGAACGATGTCACCCCGCGCGCTCATGCGCTGGAAGTCTTTTCGCGATTGCGCGTTTGGGATACCGAAAGCAACAACGGCGTCTTGATCTACGTTCAGCTGGCGGATCGCAACGTCGAAATCGTCGCCGATCGCGGCTTTCAAGGCCGGGTCAGTCCGGCGGAGTGGGAGGCGGTATGCCGCCTCATGGAAGAGCATTTCCGTGCCGGCCGCTTCCAAATCGGCTCAATTGCCGGTGTCGACGCGATCGGCAACCTGTTGGCGCGTCACTTTCCGCAGGGCGCCGCCACACCCAAGCATGCCAATCAATTGCCTGACCGCCCGACTTTGTTGTAGATAGAGCGGATGACCCGACTATTCATCACTGTGTCTCGCAGAACCGTCGCCTTGGCCGTGGGCCTGGGTGCACTGGCCTTGAGCGGCTGCTCCTTGTTCCACCCGGTGCCCAAAGAGCCGCCGGTGGTTGCCAAGGCCTTGCCGCCCCCGGAGCCCGTGCTGCCCAAGCCGAAGGCGACGCACCATTTCGACGTGGATCCCAAAAGCGACATCGTGGGCTACGTGCAAAAGACCACCGTCGGCAAGGACGACACGCTGCCCGATATCGCGCGGCGCTTCGATGTGGGTTATGAGGAAATCCTCACCGCCAATCCTGGCGTCGATCCCTGGTTGCCGGGCGTTGGGCGCGAAGTCGTGGTGCCCACGCAGTTCATTCTGCCCGCGGCTCCGCACGAAGGCGTCGTCGTGAACGTGGCCGAGATGAGAATTTTTTATTATCCGCCGCACAAAAAGGGCGAAGCTGAGACGGTGTACACGCATCCCATCGGCATCGGCAAAGTCGGCTGGAAGACTCCGGAGGGCACGACCAAAATCGTCAGCCGTCAAAAAGACCCGGTTTGGGTGGTTCCGAAGTCGGTGCGCGCAGAGCATTCCGAGGATGGCGAGCAGCTTCCCGCCCAGGTGCCCGCAGGTCCTGACAATCCTTTGGGCCAATACATGTTCCGCTTGGGCTGGCCGAGCTACTTGATTCATGGAACCAACAAACCGTATGGCGTGGGCATGCGTTCGAGCCACGGCTGCATGCGCCTGTACCCTGAGGACATCGCGGTATTTTTCGATCTCATCCCGCTTGGCACGAAAGTGACCGTGGTCAATCAGCCGTATCTTTTCGGATGGCGCGACGGCAGGCTGTACTTGCAGGCCTACGAGGTCATGGAAGACGATTCGCGCAATTGGACCAAGGATCGCAAGCGCCTGCTCGCCAATCTGCTGCATCCGAAACAACGCGGCAAGATTGCGCAGCACGACGATGAAATCGACTGGCAGCGCGTCGGCGACCTGGCGCACTCGCCGCGCGCGGTGCCGGTGCCGGTTACCGGCGGCGCCGGCGACGACGGCGACGGCGTCGATGCCGTCGTTGCCCAGGGTGTGTTGGTGCAAAACACATTGCCGGAAGGCTCCAACTGGGATGGGCAGACCGGCTTGCTCGTGGATGAAAAGACCTTCAATGATTTGCTCAACGGACGTGACAAGGCGCCCGTAGGCATCCCATGACGCGTTGGTGTGCGGCGGGCCTCGCACTCGCCATGTCGGGCGGCCTTGCCGTGAGCGCGCAGCGCGTTGACTTGGGCTCCATCGATCCGAACTTCGACTATCACACCTATGCCAACGTGGATCAATTTCGAGTCACGCATTTGGATCTTGATCTGCGGGTCGATATGAAGTTCCAGAGCATCGCCGGCCGAGCGGCGCTGGAGCTGAAACGCCTGGATCCGCGGGCCACCCAGCTCGTGCTCGACACCAAGGACCTGATGATCCTGGACGTTACCCAAAAGGCCACCGATGTCCTGGGCGCAACCGCCAAGAATCAAACGATTTGGGTCAGCCGGCCGTTCCATTTGGAGAAACCCGATCCCATCCTGGGCAGCGCGCTGGTCATCGATCTGCCGCCCTCGAAGAGGGGCACCGAAGCGATCAGAATCGACTACGAAACACTGCCGGCTGCCGCGGCGCTGCAATGGTTGACGCCGAAGCAAACCGCCCGGCACAAAGCGTTTCTCTATACGAACTCCGAGCCGATCGGCGCGCGTAGCTGGATTCCCTTGCAGGACACGCCGCAGGTGCGCGCCACCTACAAGGCCAAAGTGCACACCGATTGGGATATGCGTGCTGTGATGAGCGCCGAGAATGATCCGAAAGCGAAGCGCAACGGCGATTACACCTTTGTCATGCCCGAGGCGGTACCTTCCTACTTGATCGCCCTCGCGGTGGGCGATCTGGAATTCCGGGAAACCGGGCCGCGCACCGGAGTCTATGCGGAAAAGTCCATGATCAAGGAGGCCGCCAAAGAATTCGCGGATACCGAATCGATGATACAGGCCAACGAAAAGATGTTCGGGCCCTATCGTTGGTCGCGCTATGACGTGTTGGTGATGCCGCCGAGCTTTCCGGAAGGCGGCATGGAGAATCCGCGGCTGTCCTTCATCACGCCGACGGTCGTGGTTGGCGACAAGAGTCTGGTGTCGGTCATCGCGCATGAGCTGGCGCACTCGTGGGCGGGAAACCTGGTCGGCAATGCCACGTGGCGCGATCTGTGGCTCAACGAAGGCTTCACCGACTATATGGAAGGCCGCATCATGAGCGCGGTGTACGGGGAGCAGCGTTCCTCCATGGAGGCGGTACTCGGCTTGAAATCGCTGCGCTCCGATCTTGCGAAACTGAAGCCTGCCGACCAGATACTCGCCATCGATCTGCGCGACCGCGATCCGGACGATGTGTTCAGCGAAATTCCCTATGAAAAGGGCCGGCTGTTCCTGAATTACCTCGACGCCAAGTTCGGCAGGGAACGCTTCGATGCGTTCCTGCGAGGCTATTTCGAGCATTTTGCCTTCAAGAGCATCACCACCGAGCAGTTTTTGGCGTACCTGCAAGAGAATCTACTCGATCGATTTCCAGGCATCGTGAACCGCAGTCAAGTCAATGCCTGGGTCTCGAGCCCGGGGTTGCCCGCGGATGCCGTGCTGCCGGTCACCACGATGTTTGAACCGGTGGACGAGGCGAGAGCGGCGTGGCTCGCCGGAAAACTCGCGCCGAAGAAACTGGGCATGGATTGGATCGCTCAGCAGTGGCTGTACTTCCTGAACAACATGCCCGCGACGCTTCCGGCTTCTCAACTGGCCGATCTCGACAAGGCATTTGGGTTCAGCAAGAGCCCGAATGCGGAGATCGCGCATAGCTGGTTCAAGCTGGTCATCGCCAATGACTACCAGCCGGGTTTTCCGCGTCTCGAGGAATACTTGAAAACCGTCGGTCGACGCAAGCTCATTGCGCCGCTGTACGAGGCGCTGATGAAAACGCCCTCAGGCGCGGTTGTAGCCAAACGGGTCTACGCCAAGGCACGCCCCGGTTACCATCCGGAAACGGTCAAGGCGATCGAAGCCATCGTCGTTCCGAAAGAAGAGACGGGCGAATGATCAGCGAGTGGCTGAAGGTCATGCTCGAGGAGATATCGCGCAAGAAGGCCGAAGAGGAGCAGGCGCGCGTCGAAGAGCAGCGGCGTCGCGAGGAAGGACTTGTGATACAGTCCGCGAAGTGCACCTCTCATGACTAGAATTTGGTGACGCCCAGCAATCTAGAACTACAGGTCGCCGAAGAACGCGGCCCCGACCAATCAATCTCGGGTCTGTCCACGGCGCGCACTGCCTTCGTCGGCCGCACATTGCGCGGTCCGGTCAATCGTCCCGCCTTCATCAAGAGTTTCGCGGAATTTCAGCAGGTATTCGGCGGCCTCTGGCAGCCCAGCCTCCTGGGCTACGCCATCGAGCAATTCTTCGATAACGGCGGCCGCGAAGCCTTGATAGTGCGCGTGGTCAACGGCGCCCGCTCCGCAACGCTGACCTTGAAGGCGGGCTCAGATGTGCTTCGTCTGCAGGCACTGCGGCCCGGGACACGCGAATTCCTGCGGGCCAGCGTCGACTTCGACAATATCGCCATGGATGAGATCGGCCTGTTCAATCTGACCGTGCAGCGGGTTCGCGCTCAGGGCACCGGCCAGGTTGAAGATCAGGAGATATTCCATCGGCTCTCGATCTCGCCCACCGACGAGCGCTACTTGCCGCGCGCGATCGCGCAGTCCGTACTGATTCGGCTTAAAGGGGACATGCCGGCGCAGCGGCCCGATCGAACCTTGGATCCGGCCAGCGGCCTTGCCACCGCCTACATCAATTTGAATTCCGACGGCGACGATGGCGCGCCGCTCACCGACTACGACCTGATCGGTTCGAGTCAAGATCACACGGGCGTATTCGCGCTCGATCAGGCAGCGTACTTCAATTTTCTATGCATTCCGCCATTGTCGCGCGATCAGGACGTGGGACCGAGCGCCCTGTTGGTTGCGGCGCGCTATTGCAAGGAGCGCCGCGCGCTGCTGATCGTCGATCCGCCGTCGAGCTGGCAGACCGCCGATGATGCCCTGGCAGGCTTGCGCGATTGGAATTTCCCCAATGAAAATGCGCTGATGTATTTTCCGCGCGTGCTCGCGCACGACAAGCTTCGAGGCCATTTTGAGTCCTTCGCACCGTGCGGAGCGGTGGCCGGCATGCTGGCGCGATGCGATGAGACCTCCCCGGTGTGGCTGCCGACGGAGCGCGAAGAACCCATCCTGCGTCCGGGCTTCAGGCCGGCCTGTCTGGTGAGCGAAGATCGGCGCATGAGACTCGCGAGCTTGGGCGTCAATACCGTACAGGCCATACGCTCGACGGGGCGCATGAGCGTGCGCGGACGCACCTTGGCGGCCGGCAATGCGGCGAATGCCGATTGGCGCTACCTGTCGGCGCGCCGCTTGGCGCTATTCATTTTGAACAGTATCGAGTGCGGAACGCGCTGGATCGCCGCGGCCCGTTCCCCGGCCGAGGTTGCCGAGACACTGACCTCTCAGGTGCGCGCGTTTCTCGAGGGACTGTGCGAATCAGGGGCTTTCGGCGCGCGGCGGGCGGAAGATGCCTTTTTCGTCATTTGCGACCGGCGGGTCAACGGCTCTTGGCAGCAGGGTGCAGGCGAAGTCCAGTTCGTGATCGGGTTTGCGGCGAGCCGTGAACATGAGTTCCATTGCTTTCGCATTTCGCAATCGGCGGCGGGCGGCAAGATTCAACCCGTCAGCTTGAACCGGCTCAATTACTCGCAGTACAGCCCCGCGGAACTCGAATGGGTCGACAAAATCGCTAGCCAGCTGCAATCGTAGCGGCAATTCTGCGTTCCAGTTCAATGACCGCCGAATTGGTTCTGGCCGCGGTGAGCGCAGCCGGCAGGAGGCGCGGTATTGCCGGAAGTTGGTCGAGCGCAATGCGTGCGTAGTCATAGCCGGCTTGAATCGCGCGATCGAAAGCCTGCCAGTCGAGCAGCTCGATATTGGGCAGGGGCGGCTTCAGCAGCACATCCGCCAGCTCGCGTTGCGCGCGCTCGGCCGCCGTGCTGTTGACCATTCCGGCATGCATCAGCACCTGGAAAATATTGACGCGGCGTTCACCGAAATTCCGGTCGGCGCCGACATCGCAGCCGATGACGAAGCCCGGTGCGTGGCTCTGCATGACGTCCACCGGCAGGTTATTGATGGCGGCGCCGTCGACCAACACGCCGTCGTCGTGAAACACCGGCGGCATGACGCCCGGAATCGCGACCGACGCACGCAACGCGTGCGCGAGGCGGCCCGAGCGATGTTCGAACAAGCGGCCCGTGGTGAGGTTCGCGCTGACGCAGAAGTAGGGATGGCGCAAATCCTCGATCAGCACCTCGCCATATTCGCGCTCCAGCAGGCGCGATACTTTTCGACCGCGCGTCAAGGCGAGGAGGGGAAAGGTGTAGTCATTGACCGGATTCGTGTCGACGAAGCCTCTGCGGTAGCGCTGCCGCATTTCCTCATCGCTCCATCCCATCGCCACGCCGCCGGCGATGATGGCGCCGATGCTTGCGCCGCCCAGAAAATCGATCGGCACTTTCGCTTCACGCAACGCGCGGATGAGTCCCAGGTGCGCAAAGCCTCGCGCGCCGCCTCCCGACAGCACCAGTCCGACCCCTCGGCGCATCAGCAGGCGTGCGAGCCGGCCATAGTCGCCCGGCTCGACGATGTGATGATGCAGCGCCGTGGGCAGCGTTTTGAGCCAGGCCGCGGCAGCTCCCGGTTCGATTTTCCCTGCATGCAGCAAAGCCAGTTCGAGCCGCGCGCCGCGCGCAACTGCTGTTTCGGCGATGCCCGTCGGCCAAGCGCTGATACGCCCGCCGGCCGGTGCGACCATGAGAACGACGTCCGCCTGGCGGCAGCACTGGCGCGTCCAGCCGGAGGCGGCCCAATTCGCGACGTACACGACGTAGTCGTTGTCTTCCTCGATTCGGTTGAACCACGTCGCCGTGTGCGTGGTGGCGCGTGCATCCCATACCAGCTCGGTGCGGCCGGTTTTGGCCAACTCATCGACCAGGCGAGTGGCAAAGTCAGCCGCATCTACCTCGATGCTGTTCGGCACGACGGCAAAGATATGCGCGCGTTTTGGTTTGTATTCCTGGGCGTTGCTATGTCTCAAGCGCCGGGCGCAGAGGCGCGCCAGCGCCAGCGAGAAATGCGTGGACTGCGCCGCAATGCGATCCAATTCGGCGTTTGGCACCAACAACAGCTCGCTGTCGCGCAACGCGACCACGGTGGCGCTGCGCGGTGTTCCCAACAGCCAGCCTGCCTCTCCAACCAGTTCGCCGTGTTCGATCTCGGCGGTCAGCCCCGCTTTTGACGGAGTTTTGACGCCTAGCCGGCCGCTGGTGAGCAGATATACTCCATCCGGTTCGGAGCCGGCTTCGAACAACTGGTGGCCTGCCGGCAGCGAGAAATGCACGGCGCCCGCCGCCAAAGCCTCGAGTGCAATCGGGTCGACGCCGGCCAGGTCGGCACAATGGCGCAGGCAGTCGATGGCGCGGTGCATTTCGTGCGCTGCGCTCGACTGTTCTTCATCCAATGCCATACGTCTGTAACGGCTGCGAAGGGGTGTTTCTTGAATCCAACCGTCAATACCGTGGTGTTTTCGCACGGCAAGGAAAGCGGTCCCTGGGGAGGCAAGATCTTGCAGATGGCCGCCGTGGCGCGCGATCTGAATTTAGGGGCCGAATCGGTGGATTACCGCGGAATGGACGACCCGGGCCGGCGGGTCGAAAAACTCGTCCAAATCGGCGGTGAGCTCGAAGGGGCGCTGGTACTCGTCGGCTCGAGCATGGGCGCATACGTTGCGGCCGCCGCGGCCGCGCGGTTGGCGCCTCGCGGCCTGTTCCTACTGGCGCCGGCCTTCTACATGCCCGGCTTGGAAGAACATACGCCGCAAGACGTTGCCGCTCCCACCGCCATCGTGCACGGCTGGCGCGATGACGTGGTGCCGGTTGAAAACAGCATCCGCTGGGCCCGCGAGCATCAGGCAGCGCTCCACGTGCTCGACTCCGATCATCGATTGGAAGATCGGACCGGTCAGATCTGTGACCTGCTGCGAGCCTTTCTGGCCTCGCTCATGGGTGCGGCTTAGCCGCGGCGGACGGCTCGCGATCCGCGTGTTCGGGGGCCGGTTGCGCCATCGCCAATTCACGCAAGCTTTCGCCCAATTGCTCGCCGCAGCGCCTGCCCATGGCGCGAAAGCCGGCATCCAGTGAAGCGATGTAGGCGGAGACGTACTGCTTGCCCGCGGTGGATTGCAGAAAAGACAAGACGTGCTTCAAGTCCGCATCGCTCAAATCGCGATAACCATAGGCGACATAGCGGCGCATGGGCTCGCGCATGTTGTCTTCCAGAGTCTGCCGGCTGGCTTCGCCGGATTTGCGGGCACGCTCTTCGACAGGTCCAGGATCCATGCCGGAGCCGACCGCTGTTCCCAATGCGACGGCGGTGCCCATGCTCAAGAGTATCTGAATCGTGGATTCGGACGATCGCTCGGCGCGTTCCAGTTTTTCAAACAGGACATTTCGCTGCGGTGTCGTTGCCGCAGCCATGTCGCCATTCATGATCTTGTCGGCGTCCTCATCGCTGAGCGAGGCCAAACCGACATCGGCGGCCACCCACCGCTTGCCCGAGTCGCTGGAAAAAAACGCTTCGGCTTTCTTCAGCGTATCGGCGTCGAGATTCGACGCGAACGCGCTCAAGGCGGGCGCTTCGAACACATCGATCCGAAAAGCGCGAACCGCGGCAACGTTGACGGCGGAAAGCTGCGGCTCGGACAGCGGCGTCGAGGTATTGCCCTGAAACAGCTTGCGAATATGCCCCGGCATCGAGCCCAAGGAAGCGCGCACCTGCTCGCGGATGGCGGCGGCCTGATAGAGCTGCGCCGCGGTGTCGATATCGACCGGCGCGGCCACGGCGGCATTCGCCATCGCGGCCAGACTCAAGAGGAATGCAAAGCGGGACATGCGCGTATTGTACACTCAAGCTCCTTACTGGCCGGCAACCTCTAGGTGCTTCATGGGTTACGTAAAGTATTCGACAATGGCGCTGTCGGTTTTGTTCATTGCGGCCTGTTCTTCACCCGAACCGCCGCCGCCCGCGAAGACCGTCTTCGATCCGCTCACTCGTCAAGTCGATCGGGCGCGCGAAGTGCAGAAAACTGTCGACGAGAACGCGGAAAAGACGCGCAAACAGATCGAGAATCAAGAAAGCGGCGATAAGAGCGGCGATAACCGTCCCTAGCACTCAGACGCCATGAACCCTTTTGTCGGCTTGGGCCAGGCGTGGCGATGGAGCGTGCGCAAGCTTTTAGGCTTGTGGGTGCGCGTGACCATCAAGCCCGATGATGCGGTGGCGGCGATCGCCTCGAGACCGCGGCCCGTTTGCTATGTCCTGGAGCGCGAGAGCCAAACTGACTTCGCGGTGCTCAGCGGCGTCTGCGCGCGGCACAATCTGCCCCGGCCCGCGAGGCGCTTGATCATGGGAGCGAAACGCGCTGATCGCGCCTATTTCGAGTTGCAACGGCGCCCAAGCTTGTTCCGCACCCGCAACGCCGCACGCGCGCCGCGCTACCTGGTGCAATTGATTGCGGCGGCCGCAGCATACCCTCAGTTCGACGTCGATCTCGTGCCGGTGGCTATTTTCTGGGGCCGCGCACCGCATAAAGAAGTGAGCTGGTGGCGCCTGCTGTTCACCGAGGACTGGATCTTGGTCGGGCGCTTCCGAAAATTCCTGAGCGTGATATTCAACGGCCGAAATACCTTGGTGTACTTCGGCGAGCCCATACGGCTGCGCGATGTCATGGAAGAGGGCCTCAGCGAGCCGCGCAGAGTACGGCGCGTCCTGCGTTCGCTGCGCATGGTGCTGCGCGCACAGCGAGCGTCCAGCATCGGTCCGGATCTGTCGCATCGGCGCACCATGGTGCTGCAGATCCTGAAGACTCAAGCCGTTCGCCAGGCCGTGCGCAATGCGATGCAGGTTCGCCAATTGCAAAGGCGCCCCGCATTGCTGCTGGCGCGCAAGTATGCGCTGGAAATCGCCGCGAACTATTCCCAGGCCTTCGTCACTTTCATGGCCATGGCATTGGGCCGCCTGTGGAATTCGTTGTACGACGGCGTGGAACTCGAACACCTCGAGAACTTGAGCGCCGTCGGCGATGGGGTTGAAATCATCTATGTCCCCTGCCACCGCAGCCACATGGATTATTTGCTGCTGTCGTACATCATTTACCGCAAAGGGTTTGCCGTTCCGCACGTCGCCGCCGGCGCGAATCTCAACATGCCGCTGATCGGACGCTTTCTGCGCAAGGGCGGCGCCTTTTTCCTGCGGCGCAGCTTCAAGGGCGACGCGCTGTATCCGGTGGTGTTCGCCAAGTACTTGGGATTCATGATGGCGCGCGGCCATCCTCTCGAGTATTTCATCGAGGGCGGTCGCAGCCGGACGGGAAGGCTGCTCTCACCGCGCGCCGGGATGCTGTCGATGACGGTGCGCAGCTATGTCCGCGACCCGAAGCGTCCGGTGATTTTCATGCCGGTGTACTTCGGCTACGAACGCATCGTGGAGGGCAGGACCTATATCGGCGAACTGTCGGGGCAGCCGAAGCAAAAGGAAAGCGTCTTCGTCTTGCTCAAGTCGATCGTCTCGGTGTTGCGCAGCAAATTCGGCAAAGTCCACGTGAATTTGGGCCGGCCCATTGCGCTCGACGAGCTGCTGCACGAGCACAATCCCAACTGGCGCTCGAGCCCGGCTGAAAATGACGATCCGCGCGCCGGTTGGATAGGAGAGGCGATTTCAAATCTCGCCGTTCGGATCAATACCGAAATCAACGCGGCTGCCGCGGTGACGCCGATCAATTTGGTGGCCATGGCGATTTTGGCGACCCCCAGGCAGGCGCTGCCGGAACTCGATCTCATACACCAGCTGGAGCTGTATCAACGGCTGCTGCGCGATGCGCCGTATTCCCCGCTGGTGACGGTGACCGCCGACAGCGGCCGGCAAATGGTCGCCTACGTCGAATCGATGGGGATTCTGGAGCGGCAGAAGCATCCGCTCGGCGACATCATGCGCATGAATACCGAAAACGCCGTGCTTGCGACCTACTACCGCAACAACATCCTGCATCTCTTCGCCATGCCCTCGCTGCTGGCATGCGCCTTCGTGAGCAACACAACGATGCGCACTGCCGACATACAACGGCTGGTGTGGCGGGTCTATCCCTATATTTCTGCGGAGTTGTTTTTGCGTTGGGATGAGACGCAGGTGAGTGCAGTGGCCGATTCGCTGCTCGACACCTTCGTGCAGCTCAATCTGCTGCAGGCCAACGCCGATCGCAGCGAGTGGCAGCGGCCGCCGCCGACCTCGCTCGAGGCCATCCGGCTCTCGGTGCTGGCCCAGGCAACGATTCAAACCCTGGAGCGATATTACCTGGCGATTGCGTTGCTGTTGCAGGCAGGCAGCGGCACGATTACCCATGAAGCGCTCGAAGAGCGTTGTCACCTGATGGCGCAACGCATGACGGTACTCTACGGGCTGAACTCGCCCGAGTTCGTCGACAAGAGCCTGTTCCGAAATTTCATCGAGCTCTTGCGCCGGCGCAACGTCATACAACTGTCCGAGGATCAGAAATTGCTTTTCGGTGATCCGTTGCTGGGGGTTGCGGCCGATGCTCAGCTGGTGCTGTCCGAGCAGATCAGGCACAGCATCCTGCAGGTGACCTTGGGCCAATGACCTGCAGGAGTGCGGCTGCAGCGTGGACGGCCGATCTTATTCTCCCAAACTGTGCTTCAGCGCAAACAAGTCCGTGCCGATACCACATATTCTGGCATCAGTGCGCGGCCGCGAAACCGTGAACTGCGGCTGCCGCAAGCGTGTCGCTGCGAGTGCGACGCCGGTCACGGAACATGCAACGTATGAACTACAAATTGAAGGCGGCGGCCGCTGCCTCGGCATTCGTGCTCGGTACGATGCCGGGACACGCGGACAACTCGATTGGCCAGTATGTGACGCTCAGCGGATTCGGCACGCTGGGCGAGGTACATTCCGACTACCGGCAGGCCGATTTTACCGGGAATTTTTTGCAGCCGAGCGGCGCGGGCTACAGCCGCAGCTGGAGTGCCACCCCGGACAGTGATGTAGGCGCTCAGGCCGACTTGAAGATTGCCGACGGGCTCACCGGTGTGGTGCAAGTCATCTCACGCTACGACGCGGACGGCAACTACAAACCTATTCTCGAGTGGGCCAACATCAAGTACGCGTTCACTTCGGACTTGGCAGTGCGGGTTGGCCGCACGCTTTTGCCCACCTATGAGCGTTCCGACAGCGAAAATGTCGGTTACACATTGCCGTGGGTACGGCTTCCCAATGAAATCCGCTACTCGAACTCTGCGACCCACAGCGATGGTGTCGATGTGCTCTACCGTGTAGCGACGGGAGCTGTGACCCAGGACCTTAGGTTACAATGGGGGCGCACGTCGGAGGAATTTCCCGGAGCGGTGTTTGATGGCAAGAATCTCGTGGTATTCAGCGACACTCTGAGGTACGGCGACACCAGCGTGCATTTGGCTTACCAGTCGATGAAGTACACCTACGCGGGAATGCCGCCGGCTCAATTCCGGCTGGCCAGTGCGGGATTCACATATGACCCGGGAACGTGGTTTGTCACCGGGGACAGCAACTACGCCCATTACGATTTCTTCGGCGATTTCTTCGCCTGGTATCTGAGCGGTGGCCTGCGGCTCGGCCAGTTCACTCCCTACGCCATCTACTCCACGGAACATACACCGAGTACGGTTCCGCCATCCGGGCTGACGTCACTGGGTAACGAGCACACGGTGTCAGCCGGCGTACGCTGGGACTTTGCAAAGAACCTCGACTTCAAGCTGCAATTGCAACAGGTGACCATCGGATCGCTAAACGCGCCCGCCTCGTTCACCAACCTGCAACCGGGTGCCCGGGCCGGCGATAAAGCCAATGTGATCAGCTTGGCTTTGGATTTTCTGTTCTAAGCACATGCCGCGCGTACCTCGCATGAATTCTCCGGCGCTCGGCGCCTTGATCTTTGCCGTGTTGGCCGCTCCAAGCATCTTCGCGGAGGAGATCGTCGTCATCGTCAGTCCTGCGGCAAAACCGATCAGCAAGGAACAAATTTCCGATCTGTACCTGGGCAGAGGCGGGAGCCTGACGCCGATCGATCAAACCGCGGGTTCGGCGATCTACGTCCAGTTCTATAAACAGGCGACGGGGCGCGACGTCGCGCAGGTCAAGGCAATCTGGTCGCGCATCTTGTTCACCGGCAGGGGCCTTCCACCGAAGCAACTGCCCGACTCGGCGGCGGTAAAGCAGGCCATCGCTGCAAACCCGAACGCCGTGGGTTACATCGAGAAGTCCGCCGTGGATGCCTCGGTCAAAGTCGTGTTGCCGCTCGATTGACGCTGCATAGGCTGGATCGCGTGAGTCCACAGTCCTTGAAAGAAACCTTGCATCGCCGGGTGAGCCGGATCGCGGAACCGCAGATTCTGTTTCCGCTCATCGCCGTGGTTTTGTTGGCGGCAACGTGGGGAGCAACTCTCGGCCTCGTCAGAATCAAGCACGCCGAAGCTGAGCACGACGCAGCGACATTGAGCCATGAGCTATTGGGAACCTACGAGGCTCAAGTAGTACGCGTCCTGCACGAAATCGATCAAACGCTCAACCTCGTCAAGTTTTGGCACGAACGCGCGGGGATGCACGGCACGCTCGCAGAACTCAAGGATCGCGGATTGTTGCCGCCGGACCTGGTCTTCTCCGTCGGTATTGCCGATCGGCACGGCACCATCTTGGAGAGCACCCGCCCGCTCGGGGCCGTGAGCGTTGCCGATCGGGGTTATTTTCGCGACCAGCGCGACGGCGACTCCATACGCGTCGGACATCTACCGCAGGGTGCAACGGGCGACGGGCGAGTACCATTCACCCGCAGGTTGAATGCAGCGAACGGCGATTTCGACGGCGCCGTGATCGTTGCGGTCGACGCGGCTTTTTTCGTCAGCGGCTACGACGCCTCGAAGTTGGGCGAACACGGGGTGCTCGGCGTCCTGGGAACCGACGGCATTTTTCGGGTCAGGCGCAGCGGGGACTCGATGTTTTCCGGCGATGCGATCAATTATTCCTCCCTGTTGCCGAAACCTGACGAGGTTGATGCGGACCCGCCTGTCTCGCTCAGCAGCTGGGACGGCGTGCGGCGCTGGAGCGGCGCGCGCGAAATCTACGGGTTTCCTCTGGCGATACTCGTCGGACTGGCACAGGATGAACAACTTGCCGCCGTGGAGAAAAACTCCGCTGTTTACCTTTGGCGGGCGGCCGCAGGCAGCCTCGCAATTGTCCTGTTCACGGCGCTATTGGGCCGGATGAGCTGGCAGCTCGCCCAGAGCCGCGCGCGGGAAAGCGAATCCAAACTCGCCCACGCGCAGCGTATCGAGTACCTGGCCTACCATGACGGCCTCACGGGTCTGCCCAACCGCAGCATGTTCAGCAAACTGCTGAGTCAGCGCATAAGCGAAGCGCGTCGCTACGACCGGGAACTTGCCGTCGCGTTCCTCGACCTTGACCGCTTCAAGCAGATCAACGACACGCTGGGGCATGAGGCGGGCGATCAATTGCTCCAGGAGGTCGCCACCCGATTGCAGGGCTGCGTGCGGGATAGCGACACGGTGGCGCGCCTGGGAGGAGATGAATTCGTCGTGCTGCTGCCGGAACTGGAAGACGGGAAGCTCGCGGCAACCGTGGCCCATAAGATACTGGGCGTCCTCGCCAAGCCGTTTACCCTCATTGGTCACGAATTTCGCATCACGGCGAGTATCGGCATCAGCGTCTATCCGCGGGACGGGCAGGACGAGCAAACCTTGACCAAGAATGCCGATATCGCGATGTATCAGGCAAAGGCCGAAGGGAAGAACAATTTTCAATTCTACTCCGAACAGCTGAATGCGAATTCCCTCGAGCGCCTCACCTTGGAATCGAGCCTGCGACACGCGCTCGAGCGCGACGAATTTCGGCTGTATTATCAAGCGAAGCGTGATATCCGCACCGGCTGCATCTCCGGGATGGAGGCGTTGCTGCGCTGGGAACATCCCGACCTGGGCACGGTGACGCCGATGCAATTCATTCCGATCGCCGAGGAGACGGGCCTGATCGTGCCCATAGGCAAGTGGGTGCTCAAAACTGCCTGCTTGCAAAGCGTGGCGTGGCAAAACGAGGGCCTCCCGCCGTTTGGCATCGCCGTCAACATGACGGAGCGTCAGTTCTTGGATGAATCCCTGCTGCAGGATCTCGCGTCGATACTCAAGTCCACCGGCATGAATCCGCAACTGCTCGAACTCGAACTGACGGAGAGTCTGCTGATCCGCGACGTGGAGAACACGCTGCGAATTCTGACCGGACTCAAGTCCTTGGGGATTCGCATCGCGGTCGATGATTTCGGCACCGGCTATTCTTCGCTGGCCACATTGCAGCGGTTCCCGCTCGACACGGTCAAGATTGATCGCTCGTTCATCGGCGACCTGGTCGGTCCTGCGGAGGATTCGGGGCTCGCCGATGCGATCATTTCCATGGGCAAATCCTTGAGCTTGACGGTGATCGTGCAGGGCGTGGAAACCAAGGAGCAAGCGGATTTTTTACGTGCCCACGCCTGTGACGAACTGCAGGGCTTCTATTTCAATAGACCCCTGCCGGCCAATCAATTTGCGCAGTTGATGCGAGCCCAAACGGCGAATATTACCTACGTCGGCACCCGCGCGGGCTTGCAGAATCAGCAGCCTTAGTCCCATCCCTGGCGGCCGCGCTGCGACTTGGTCGCGCCGCGCCGCTTCTTCGACTCGATGCGCCGCTCCTGCGAGCCCTTGGTGGGGCGGGTCTTTTTACGGATCTTCGGTTCGATCAGCGCCGTGCGGATCAACGCCGCCAAACGCTCGGCCGCCGCGCGGCGATTCTGCTCCTGGCTGCGTTCGCTGCGCGCGCTGAATAAAATGCTGCCGTCATCGACCAGCTTCTGACCCGCGATGGCGCGCAGCCGATTCCTGGCGGAAACGGGCAAGCTGGTGTTGAGCGGCAACAGGAATCGCAGCTGCACGGCGCTCGACACCTTGTTGACGTTCTGGCCGCCCGGGCCCGATGCGCGGATGAATTTCCATTCCAGCTCTTCGTCGGGGATGGAAATGTGCGGTGTGATTTCGATCGGCACTAGGATCAGTCGAGCTCCGAAGCAGCATTGCGCACGATGATTTCGCGCTGCGCCATCGGAATCGTGATGTGGTGCTCCTTGAACAAGCGCCATATGGCGCGATTGACCTCGGAGCGCACGTTGTTGACGCCTTCCTGCGGATCGGAAATCCAGAATCGAAGTTCCAGCTCGATGCCGCTGTCGCTGAAGTGCATCAAGCGGGACACCGGCGCGGGATCGCGCAGCACGCGCGCCTGGCCCTCGCAAGCATCAAGCAATATTTTCAGCGCCAATTCCGGATCGTCGCGGTAACTGATGCGGACGGGCAGCTTCAGGCGGATGCGCGGATCCGTATAGCTCCAATTGATCACGGCGTTGGAAATGAGCTGCTGATTCGGCACCAGCATTTCCACGCCATCGCGATCGCGCACCACCACATAGCGGCCGCGCAACTCTTGCACCCAGCCGAAATTCTCGGTGCTGGTGCCGGCCTGGCCCGAGAGACTGATGACATCGCCCGGCTTGATCGAACGATCCATCAGCAGCACGAAGCCTGAGACGAAATTCGCCGCGATGGACTGCAGGCCGAATCCCAAGCCCAACCCCACCGCCCCGGTGAGCACCGTCAATGCGGTCAGATCCACGCCGGCGGCGTTGAGGCCGATTAGAATGCTCAAGGCGATCAGGAAGGCATTGGAGAATTTCGCGATGCCGATGCGCGTCGACATCGCGACACTGGTGAGTTTTTTCACCCGCCGTTCGACCCAGCGGCTGATCCACGCCGCTACCAGCATGAACAGCGTCAATGTGAACAGCAATTTGAGCACCGACCATACCGTGACGCGGGTCTTGCCGGCGGCGATGCCGACACTGTCCAAGGTGGCGATGATGGGGTCCAGCCAGCCCAGATATTCCGCGGCTATCACCAGCCAGATCAGCAGCGCGACGCGGGTTTCCCAATTCTGGATCCAGGATTTGTTGCCGAGACTCGCGGCAAACACCAGCACGCCGATGCGCACCACGATGTACGCAAGCACCAGGCGTGCCGCGGCGCCGAGTATAGTCACGTCGAAGTGCGCCGCCTGCAGCGAGCTGTTGGCCAGCAGCACCAGCGCGAATACCACGATGATGGGCGTCACCACGACGTTGCCCTGTGTGGCGAAGTATCGCCACGCCAGCGCCATCGGCGGCCTGCTTTGCTGGCGCTGATAGCGCCGGGTCAACTCCAAACCGACGAAGCCGCCGGCCAGCAGACACACGACCAACACACCGAGCTCGATCAGCACATTGCGGGTCGATAAAATATCGAAGAGCGCCTGGATGCGCAGCCAGATCTCATTCATGCGTTCAGATCCGGTATCAGCTGACTTTCCAGTCTCGCGATTTGATCTTTGAGTAGCAGCTTGCGCCGTTTGAGGCGTTTCATTTGCAGCTCGTCCACCTTGAAGTCCATGCTGAGACGGGAGATGACGTCGTCGAGATCGCGATGCTCGATGCGCAGCTGGCGCAGGCGCTCGATGTTCTTGAACAAATCAGTATTGACGTTGTTCTTTTCGTCACTCACGTTTATAGGCCGAAGCTGCGCCACACCGGAGTGACGCGATCCGGCAGCTTAAGGGAGCGGCCGAGAGGATTCCAAGCCGCCTGCGGATTGTGAAAGTCCGAGCCCACCGACCCTAAAAGACCATAGGTCACCGCGAGCGATGCGCAGGTGTCGACATGCTGGGCCCCATTGCCGCCGGTGACGACCTCGAGCGCCGTGCCGCCCGCGGCGGTGAAGTCAGCGAGCAGCCGCCGCCGCGCCCCCGAGGACAGGGAATAGCGCGCAGGATGGGCCAGGGAAGCCACGCCGCCGGCGCCGCAAATCCAGCCCACGACCTCCTCGAGCGCAGGCCATTCTGCAGCGATGTGTGCCGCCTTGCCCTTGCTCAGGTATTTGCGGAACGCCGCGTCGGGGGTGGCGACGTGGCCGCCGGCCGCCAACGCCTGCGCGAGATGTGCGCGAGTGGGCAAGCCGGGGTGCGCCTCGACGGCAGCCAGCAGTTGCGCGCCGGGAAGTTTGAGTTTCTCGAGGCGCGCGCAAATTTTACGCATGCGGGAGCGGCGCAGCTCGCCTTGTGCGTGCAACATGCCGCCCAGAGCAGCCGATGCGGGATCGATCCACAGCCCCAGCACGTGAATGGCCTGGGCGCGCCAGGAAGCGGAGATCTCCACTCCGGGCACGAGCTTGAGTCCCAGCGCTCGCGCGGATTGCTGCGCCTCGTCGAGTCCTGCGACCGTGTCGTGATCGGTGAGCGCCAGCACCTCAACTCCGGCGGCTGCCGCGCGCTCGATGAGCGCGGCCGGCGTCAAGGACCCATCGGAACAATTCGAATGCGTATGCAGGTCGATGTTGAGTGCGCCGCTCACAATGGGTTGCCGGCCAGTCCAACGGCCTCGAGGCGGCCCCCGGCGAGCACGATGAACCCTTGCGCGCGCTCGAAGCCGTCACTGGTGTAATCGAAGGTATACGTGCGCAGCAGGCGCCGTTTGCCCCGGGAATCGCGGGTCAGCCTAAAACCGGCGAACGCAACCGTACCGTCCAAAAACTGCACCACAGCCCGGGAGCAGGTGTCCTTGGCGATGCGATTGGCGGCCTCCCGGGCATCCAGGGAGATCTGCCAGACCCTGTAGGCGCCCGCCAGAGCGCCCGCAACAGCCACGAGCATAATCAGGTCATTCTCCATGACCGGATCTTAACCCTTCGGGGCCCAAGGTGCCGCCCCTTGGTTTTTGGGACTTGACCCCAAGTTCAAGGAGCATGGAAGCAGAGGCAAGCAATATGACCAATGATCATCAGCAGTCGCTGGCCGTGCGCGTGGATCCCAACGAGATGGTGCGCTATGTGCACGATCTGATGACGACTCCGCCCTCGCTTGCAGGCGACATGTCAATTGCCATTGCTCAGCGTCAATGGGGCGGCGATACGCCCTTGGCGCGTGCCGCTCACCTGCGCTGGGGCGCGTTGAACCGTGCTTTCGGCGATGCCCGGGTCAGCCCCTGGACCATGCCGCAGCGGCGCGATCAGATTCATGTGCCGGCGGCGCTCATCGCCGCGGCCGGCGTCGCCAAGCTGACGATGGCCGAGGACGAAGTTGTGTTCGATATCCCTACGTTGTTGGACGCCACATTGCAATTGTGCGAGCCGGTGGGTCACGCCTGAGCCGACCCAAGCATCAAGCCGGCAGCACGCTCGGATCGCTGAAGGCCACGAAATCGCCGTTGATCACGCTCTCGCGGCAGTTGTAGCGCATGCGGTGTCCGTCCATGCGCGTGACATGACCGCCTGCCGCTTCCAATACCGCTTGTCCCGCGGCGGTGTCCCACTCCGATGTGGCGCCAAAGCGCGGGTATAGATCGGCTTTTCCCTCGGCAAGCAAACAGAATTTCAGCGAGCTTCCCACTCCCGATATGGCGTGAGGGCCCAATCGGGTCAAATACGCCGCCGTCTGCGGACTGGGATGGGAACGGCTGCCGACCACGCGCACCGGCTGTTGCGGCGGGCTGGTTTGAATGCGGCGTGCCTCGCCGCCGTGGCGGCGGCTGAATGCGCCGACGCCGGCAATACCCCAAAAAATCATTCCTTGAGCAGGCGCGGCAACGACGCCGAGCAGAGGTTCGTGCTCCACGATCAGCGCGATGTTGACGGTGAATTCGCCGTTGCGCTTGACGAACTCGCGCGTGCCGTCGAGTGGATCGACCACCCACAATTCGCGCCAGGTCTGCCGCTCAGGCCAGGGCGCCGCCGCCGATTCTTCCGACAGAATCGGAATGTCCGGCGTGATGCGCTTCAACCCCTCGATGATGACCCGCTGCGATTCCAGATCTGCCGCGGTGAGCGGCGAGTTGTCGTCCTTGCGCTGCACCGTGAATCCCGAGTCGTAGATCCGCATGATGGCGGCGCCCGCGCCCGCGGCGATGGGCATCAAGGATTCAGCCAGGGCGGGAAGATTTCGCATCGCTTGATATCATACGCACATGCGAACTTCCGCTGCAGTCGACTGGCAGAGCGTCGACACCGTATTGCTCGACATGGATGGGACCCTGCTCGATCTGCGCTTCGACAATTGGTTTTGGCTGACCTTGATCCCAAGCCGATATGCCGCCGCCAACGGCTTGAGCGAGGCAGAGGCGCAAGCTCTGTTGGCTCCCAAGTTCAAAAACGTTGCGCACACCCTGCAGTGGTACTGCATCGAGTACTGGACACGGGAGCTCGGCCTTGACATCCCCGCGCTCAAACGCGAGGCGTTGCTGCATGTCGATTTTCTGCCCGGGGCGGAAATGTTCTTGCGCAAATTGCGCACGAGCGGCAAACGCGTGTTGCTGGTCACCAACTCGCATCCCATCACGCTGGCCATCAAGAATGAGCGCGTCGCGCTGACGCAGTATTTTGACGCCTGCTACTCCTCGCAGCCATTCGATGCGCCGAAAGAAGATGCGGCGTTTTGGCCGCGCCTGGCTGCGCTCGAGGAGTTCTCGCCGCAGCGGACCTTGTTCATCGACGACAGCCTGCCGGTGCTCGAGTGCGCCCGCGATTACGGCATCGCTCATTTGCGCGCGGTTCGCCGTCCGGATAGCGGTGCGCCGCCCCAAGCCACGGGAAATTTTGCGGCGATCGATGGCGTCGCCGAGCTTCTGTAGCCGCGGCGAAGCTAGGAGCCTGTCTGAGTATTCCCCGTGGCCGCGAGCGTGACGGATTTGCCTTCAGTCGAGGCGGAGCCGACGAAGTTGGGTTTGATCCCAATGAGGAGGCGACAACGATGAATGAAGGCAAATCCGTCCGCTCCCGAAGGGTTGGCTCTGGAAGGGGCGTCTGCGGTGTTGCGCGGCTTGCCCGTGGAATTAACCACGGCCTGCGCCGCGCGCCTTGCATCCGCTCCCTTGCAGAGCCAACGCGGCTCACGGGGAATACTCAGACAGGCTCCTAGGTCGCAGGACCGGCCGCGCCCGGCGGCGCGCCGCCGGCCGGACCACCGCCGCCGCGTCCACGCCGGCGTCTGCGGCTGCGGCTTGGATCGCCGGTCTGTGCATCCGCCGTTCCCGATGCATTTCCAGGATTCGTGGCCGGCGCGGCCGGACGGGGTGACGCAGTATGCGAGGGCCGAGAGGGTGGGCCGCGACGCGGCGGACCTGCGCCGGAACGGGCGCCCCCGCCGCCGGAGCGGCTTCCTGAGCCGCCGGGGCGGCTTCCCGAGCCCCCGGAGCGACCGCCACCGGAGCGGCCGCCACCCCGAGATTGACCTTGCCGCGGCGCAAGCTCGCGCCAAACGGCCGGCGGCGGTGCCGTTACCGTCGCGAGATCCACCGATTCAATGGCGGCGCGCGGAATCTGATGACCGATGTAGCGCTCGATATCGGGCAGGGCGATCGCGTATTCCTCGCAGCCGAAGCTGATGGCGTCTCCCTCGGCGCCGGCGCGCGCGGTACGGCCGATGCGGTGCACGTAATCCTCCGCGTCATTCGGCAGGTCGAAATTAAATACATGGCTCACATCGGGAATGTGCAGGCCGCGCGAAGCCACATCCGTGGCGATCAACACGGCGATGTCGCCATTGTGAAAATCGCGCATCATTTTCAGGCGCTTGGTCTGCGGCACATCCCCGGACAGAGCCTGCGCGACGAATCCGTTCGCCGTCAGCGTTCGCTCCAGCACCTCGGCGACGCGCTTGGTATTCACGAAGACCATGGTGCGGCGCGCGTCGATGCGCCGCAGTAGCCCCATCAACAGCGGGATTTTTTCTTCGGTCGATGGGAAGTACAGAACCTGCGTCACGCGATCGACCGTCATCTTGTCCGGTTCGATGCGGATGAGCTCCGGATTGTTCATGTGTTCGTACGCGAGTTCCATGACCCGGTGCGACAAGGTGGCCGAAAACATCATGGTGAGGCGCAACGTCGGGTGCGGCATGCGGCGCAATATGAAGCGAATGTCCTTGATAAAGCCCAAATCGAACATACGATCGGCTTCGTCCATGACCGCGACTTGGATATGGCGCAGATCGAACACATGCTGTTTGAAATAATCAATGATGCGGCCCGGGGTGCCTATCAGCACATCGACGCCTTCCTCGAGGATGCGCCGCTGCTTTTCGTAGTCCACGCCGCCGAATACGATCGCCAGCTTCAGGCCCGTGTACTTGCCGATGGCCTCGGCGTCGGAATGGATTTGAACGGCGAGCTCGCGCGTGGGGGCGATGACAATGGCGCGCGGTGCGTTCACCGGGCGGTTGTGCGCGCCGGGGTCGGTCAGCAATCGATTGAACAGCGCGATGAGAAATGCCGCCGTCTTGCCCGTGCCTGTTTGCGCCTGGCCGGCCACGTCGCGGCCCGCAAGGGCAATCGGCAACGTTTGCGCCTGAATCGGCGTCGCGCGCGTAAAGCCTTGTTCGGCGATGCCGCGTTTTACCGATTCGGGGATTTCTAATGAATCGAAAGTAAGCTGACTGAGATGGGCGTCTGACATTTTCGCTTTGTGAAGTGCATAAACTTGCAAAATGATGGGGACCGGATAACAATACGACCAACCAGGAGCTGGTCTATCCGCTCCCCAACCGTATCATCGGTACCCTTTTAAGGTAATCAAGACCGCTAAACCCGTTGTATTGTGCCCGAACGGCCGCGCATCGTCACTTCGCGGTAGTTGTTTGGTAGTTAATCCCCCATAAAACACCAGTTTTCAACCTCAATAAATCCCTCATGGAGCTGTATCCGCAGTGAGTAACCCAAGTATCGTTCATACCAGCGACGCAACATTCGACAAGGACGTGCTCAAGTCCGACAAGCCCGTACTGCTAGATTTTTGGGCGGAATGGTGCGGTCCCTGCAAAATGATCGCCCCCATCCTCGATGAGATTGCCGATACGTACAAAGACAAGATTCGCATCGCCAAGCTCAACATCGACGAAAATCCCCACACCCCCCCTAAATTCAATATTCGCGGCATTCCCACGCTGATCCTGTTCAAGAACGGGACCGTCGAGGCCCAAAAGGTCGGCGCGGTGACCAAGTCACAGCTCGCCGCCTTCCTGGACAGCAACCTGTGAGAGGCTACCTAGGCAATCAATCGCGCGGCGGGGGCCAGGGCGGCGGACAACAAGGCGGCGGCCAGGGGGGCGGCGGCCGATCCAATCGTTCCAACCGGGGACCTCGCAACGACAATCGCAACGGCAATACCAACGGTGGCCGGCCGATGCACGAGGATTACGGCGACCTGCCGGAGGGCGGCGATGACTTAGAAATCATTGCGCCGACAGACCTGGCGCGCAGCCGCAGCTCGATGAATCTGACGGAGCTGAAGAAGCGTCCGATCAGCGACTTGGTCAAGCTGGCCGAGACCATGGGTCTCGAGAACATGGGCCGCTCGCGCAAGCAGGACATCATCTTCGGTGTGCTCAAGGCGCATGCCCGCAAGGGCGAAGACATCTACGGCGACGGCGTTTTGGAAATTCTGCAGGACGGCTTTGGCTTCCTGCGTTCCTCCGACTCCAGTTACCTGGCCGGACCGGACGACATCTATGTGTCCCCAAGCCAGATTCGCCGCTTCAACCTGCGCACCGGCGATTCGATTTCCGGATTGATTCGCCCGCCGAAAGACGGTGAGCGCTATTTCGCGCTGCTGAAAGTGGGCGAAATCAACTTCGATTCCCCGGAGAGTTCGCGCGGCAAGGTGCTGTTCGAAAATCTCACCCCGCTGCATCCCACCGAACGCCTCAAGCTGGAGCGCGGCAACGGCTCGACCGAAGATCTGACCGCGCGCGCCATCGATCTGGTCGCGCCCATCGGCAAGGGCCAGCGCGGACTGATCGTGTCCCCGCCAAAAGCCGGCAAGACCATGCTGTTGCAGAACATCGCCACCGCGATTACGGCCAATCATCCTGAAGTCATTCTCATCGTGCTGCTCATCGACGAGCGCCCGGAAGAAGTGACTGAAATGGCGCGAACCGTGAAGGGCGAAGTCGTGTCTTCGACCTTCGACGAGCCCGCCAGCCGTCACGTGCAAGTGGCCGAGATGGTGATCGAAAAAGCCAAGCGCCTGGTCGAACACAAGAAAGACGTGGTGATCCTGCTCGATTCCATCACGCGTCTGGCGCGCGCCTACAACACCGTGGTGCCGAGTTCCGGCAAGGTGCTGACCGGCGGCGTGGATGCGAACGCATTGCAGCGGCCGAAGCGCTTCTTCGGTGCGGCCCGCAACATCGAGGAAGGCGGCAGCTTGACCATTCTCGCCACCGCGCTGGTCGATACGGGTTCGAAGATGGACGATGTCATTTTCGAAGAGTTCAAGGGCACGGGTAATTCGGAAATCCATCTGGATCGCCGCATTTCCGAAAAGCGCACCTTCCCTTCGATCAATATCAACCGTTCGGGCACGCGCAAAGAAGAACTCATTACCGAGCCTTCAGAGCTGTCGAAGATGTGGATTCTGCGCAAGCTCCTGCACCCGATGGACGAGTTGGCGGCGATCGAATTCTTGCTCGACAAGATGAAAGACACCAAGACCAACGCGGATTTCTTCGACGCCATGAAGCGTTAGTGCGGCCCTAATCCTTAGGAGTTGAGACATGGAGTGGTGGGCGTGGATTGCGGTCGGCGCCGTACTTTTGGGTTCTGAGTTGGGTTTCGTGGATGCCCAGTTCTATCTGGTGTTCGTCGGTGCATCCGCCCTGGTCGTGGGATTATTGGATCTGGCGGGATTGCTGCCCGCCGTTTGGATGCAGTGGCTGCTGTTCGCCGTCTTGGCCATATTCTCCATGGTTACATTTCGGCGGCGGATCTACGAGCGCATGCGCCGCAAACTACCCGTCATGAAGCAGGGGCCCGTCGGCGAAACGGTGGTGCTGCCCGCGGCGTTGCCGCCGGGTGAAACCTGCCGGCTGGAGTATTGCGGCAGTTCGTGGAACGCGGTCAACGGCGGTCAATCCCTCATCGCAGCCGGTCAGCGCGCGCGTATCGACCGGGTCAATGGCCTGACCCTCGTTGTCCATGGAGAAAACTCGTGAATATGACTTTAGGCTATGGAGCCATCATCATCGCCATACTTATCGTGGTGGTGATTGCCAAGACCGCGACGGTGGTGCCGCAGCAGAGCGCCTTCGTGATCGAACACCTGGGCAAGTACAGCCGCACGCTGTCGGCCGGGTTTCATATTCTCGTGCCGTTCATGGAGCGGATCGCCTACAAGCACAACCTCAAGGAAATCGCGATCGACATTGCAGAACAGATTTGCATCACCCGCGACAACGTCCAGGTAGGCGTCGACGCGGTGCTGTACATGCAGGTCATGGATCCGCACTTGGCCTCTTACGGCATCACCAACTATGGATTCGCGATTTCGCAGCTGGCGCAAACCACCCTGCGCAGCGAGATCGGCAAGATCGAGCTGGACCGGACTTTCGAGGCTCGAGGGCAGATCAACACCAATGTCGTGAGTGAATTGGACAAGGCATCATCTCCTTGGGGCGTGAAAGTTCTGCGCTACGAAATCAAGAACATCACCCCGCCGAGGGACGTGCTCTCGGCGATGGAAAAGCAAATGCGCGCGGAGCGCGAAAAGCGCGCCGTCATTTTGACCTCGGAAGGCGAGCGGGATGCGAAGATCAACCAGGCGGAAGGCGACAAGCAGCGCGTGATCAAGCAGTCCGAAGCCAACAAGCAGCAGCAGATCAATGAAGCCGAAGGCCAGGCGCAGGCGATTTTGGCGGTGGCCACGGCGACCGCGGAGGGCCTGCGGCAAGTGGGCATCGCTCTGTCCGATCGCGGCGGCATCGAAGCCATGCAGCTGCGCATCGGCGAAGAATACGTGAAGCAGTTCGGCAAACTGGCGCAAGCAGGCACGACGCTCGTGGTGCCGGCGAATCTGACCGACCTTGCGTCGATAGTCACCATGGCGACCAGCATCGCGCGCAAGCCGCCTGCGGGCACGCCGCCGCCTGCTGCCGGCGCGCCTGGCATCGCCCGGAGTTAATCGAAATTCATGGTTGGGAAGC
>Ga0193709_1000116_pt1 | contig 34537 bp, 29 predicted proteins | sample H3c2metaG_FD_160571 | JGI IMG/M metagenome (GOLD analysis project Ga0193709, IMG submission 160571) | Soil microbial communities from a riparian zone of the East river system, Colorado, United States - H3c2 | ecosystem: Environmental > Terrestrial > Soil > Riparian zone | place: USA: East River...
ACAAAACTCAATAAACTCTGAGGGGATGTGTCTCAGGGTCGTTGACACGCGCCGTGCCGCTCTTTTCGCGATTTCTTTTATTTGGTCGCTTTTCACGTAAGTCTTGATGCAAGAACCCAAAAGAGTCTTCTCAACAGTGGCCTTGTCAGCGGCCAGTTTCTCCGGATCAATTTCTTTGAATTGGCTGATGATGTAGTCCTTGACAAGGAACTCCAATGCTTTTCTGTAACCGGGACCTGCAACGAGCAGAAGGCCGTGTTGCTCGGCTTTATGCGCCTGCTGATAAATCGCGCAGAAATCGGCGGATATCTTTGAAATCGTTTCTGATTGTTCCACGGTTTTGAGTTCGACAGGCACGGACGAATAAAAGAAATACGTTGTGTTCTGCGGCTGAGTCCGAAAGTGCCTAGCGATGAATAGGCGCTGGCATTTTCCGTTTGGGCACTGCAACAGGCGTTCCGCGCAAGACGGCCCGCCAGGGTAAATTAGAATCCCTGTTTTCAGATCAATAGGCGTAATCGCGACATGGCATATCGGGCACTCGTCTGGGGCCTTGTCGATATATATCGCTTCTTCGCCATGCATAGCGCGAACCTTTATCTGTATCTGTGCCATCTCGTCGGGTCACTCCTTCTTTTTCGTTCAAATAGGCTCTTGGAAAAATTCGTTAACTAAGGATAACAGGGAAAATCTACAGTGGAAGATAAGCTGATTGTGGTTGGCAACGCGCTGCCCGGCGTTCCTAACCGTGATAGTTCAACAGGGCAAGCGAGTACCGTGGCCATCGCACCTTTGGTTTTCGATGCCGCGAGTGCTATGGTGTCTGCCGCTACGCCTTCTCCAATTCAGGCAGGAGCAATCGTGCCAAGGAGAAGGTTTCAGAAAGGCAACATCATCATCCGGGGCAAGACGCCAAGACGCTACGGCATGTACCGCGAAGGTGTCCTGCAAGCAACAGGGACATTCAAGCGCGTACGACGTTGTGTTTTGCTTGGCCCGGTCAGCAGCATGTCAGATCGTGCGGCGTGGAAGTCCTTTCAGCCGTATCTTGACCGCGTGAACGCTGCGGCCAAGATGCCGCCTAAGTCTGGTGTCACCCTTGATGTATTCGTCAAAGAGTGGCGCACCAACGTGGCGGTGAATCTGAAGGGCGGCACAACGCGTGCGGCAGAATCACATCTGCGCGCACACATTCTCCCTAAGCTTGGCAGTCTCACGTTGCCAGAGATAAACACGAAGGCAGTTCAAAGCTTCGTGGCACATCTCGCAACCGGGCGGTCACGCAAGACGGTAGAAAATGTGCTGCTCACTCTGTCTTCAATTCTTCGCACAGCAAAGGCTTGGGACTATGCCTGCGGCGGTTTCTCGCTAACGGACATCACCATGCCGCGTGCGGGAGTGAAGAAAGAGCAGCGGTGTTTCACTGATGAAGAAGTTGGGAAAATTCTATCAGCGGCACCGGAACCGTTCGGCACCATTTTGGCGCTGACTGCGGTTCTGGGCCTTCGCATAGGAGAAGCCCTTGCACTTCGCGTCAGTGACGTTGACTTCACGAAGAATATCATTCGTGTGCGGCAGAGCGTTGACGCTGCCACGCGAAAGGTTCAAGCGGTGAAGTCCGACGCCAGCAGCGCAGATGTCCCGATGCCTTCTCAGCTAGGGGCGCGGCTGCGCAAGCACCTTCAGACTCACGGTGGAAAAACGGAACTGCTATTCATCAATCGGCGTGGGCGTCCATTCTCAGCCAACAAGCTACGGGAAAAAGTTCTGCACCCGCTGCTTGTGAAATTGGGAATACCACGCGGCGGTTTCCATTCCATGCGCCACGGTGCGACCAGTGCCCTGCTCGCAGACGGTGCAACCCCGGCTGTCGTGCAGAAGCAACTGCGGCACAGTGACCCACGCATTACGCTGGGAATCTACGGCCACGTGATCGGCAATCAGCAGCGTGACGCTGTTGAGAACCGCTCAGCGCGTATCGAACAGTTTGCGGTGAATTAACAACGACGAAGGAGATTCCCAACCTATGCCCGGAGGAAACATCACCAAATATCTCATTTTGGGTTTGGGCATTTGGATCCTCTACTATGCATGGCGTGGCATTGTTCCTAACGGCCCTGAAATTGGCAAGCCAATGCGTGCTAGAACACGGTTCATCTTTTGGTTAGGTGGAGCGTTGCTGACAGGCTTGGGAATCGCTCTTTGGCGGGGGTACTGAAACTGGCGCGTCGTAGCGAAGTAGTTCAATTGGTGTCAAACGCTTCAGTAAGGCGTTGCGAATGAAGGAGATTGGTAGGGGCGGTGGGGATCGAAAACAACAACGTTAGTGATTTCAGGGACTTACAAGGAATGCAGAGGAATGCTAAGTCATTGAAAAGGAACAATGAGGCATGCAAAGGAATTCTTATTGCTCCCTTAAAGCTCCCTCGCTTTTCCTAGTTCCTGAGATTTCACTCTCAGCCTCTTCATCTACTGATTGCAACAAATGTCGGCTTCGGGCCCAAGACTCACGGCACGGATGGCGAGCCGACTATAAGAATCTGAATATCGTTTCACCGAAACGATGACTGGCGCGCCGGGAGAATAGAACTCCCGGCCTTCTGGTTCGTAGCCTCGCGATCAACTTTACCAAATCTTGCCAGAGCGGACGCTTGCGAAGTGAAATCAGTAAGTTGGGACGATCCCTGGCAACTTGTTTTCCCCTTCACTCTTCTCTTTTTGTTTGCGAATTGCCATCACTTGCCATGCTTGGCGTGACAGTTTCGTGACAGCCCACACGGTTGCGATCACACAGCGGATGCGGTACGAACGAGATTGGCGTTGCCGCCGGCGCCACTTCTTGATCCGGCGCGCTCCTCGTGCAAGTGGGACTGCCGGCTTCGATTTGCTTTCCTGATTCGTCTAAAACCTGCAGCTCAATTCCGGGACCAGGCTTCCCCCAGGACGTGAGTCTGTCTTCAGTGTGCTCCTGGTCCTGCAACCCCGTGAAGAAACCAGTTGCGCTCAATCCGTAGACTTGAGCGAGTTCAAGATTCGGCAGAAGCTGTCGCGTCCGGCGGATGAGTTCTGGAGCCATGGGCGGTCCGCCATGGTATTGCAGCTCCTAGCTTCACTCCCACTGCCAGCCATCCCTTCGGAGCCAGAGAATTTCGATCGTGGTCGAGCCAGCTCGCTCTTTCGATTAACTACTTTTCATTTCTTTTTACATCGTTTGGGAGTACTCTCACCTAAGCAAATTTCAGGTAGATTTAAAAGAGTGAGTCCCACGCTATGAACTCAAGCCTACTGAACAATGGGCAGAACGCGAGAATTTCGACGCTTTTCCTAGTGCTGGCAGCGATTGGACCCGTGCTGGCCGCCCAGGAGATCAACTACAGACAGGACTCGCAAGCGGAGAAACGGATGACGCTGTTGCTGAAGGACTGGAATCCCAAGGCGATGGTGCATCTAGCGCAGCGCGAAGTTCCGCGTGCGAAATTCTATGTAATCGACGTCCACAACCATGTGAATGATGCCGGCGGGATTCACGGAGATGAGGTACCGCCGGCCGATGTAGTGAAGGCTATGGATGCTGCAAATGTCCGAAGAATTGTCATCTTGACGGGGATGTGGGGAGAAGCATTACAAAGCGTGTTGGACAAGATGCTGAAGCCGTATCCCGACCGCTTCATGGTGTTCGCCCAGATGGACTGGAGCAAGATAGACGATCCAAATTTCAGCCAGGAAATGATGACGCAACTGGATGACGCCGTAAAGCGTGGAGCGCGTGGCTTGAAAGTGCTAAAGGACTGGGGATTAGGCGTCCGCGACAAAAGCGGAAAACTGGTGCCGATCGACGATCCACGGATGGATCCAGTATGGGAAGAATGCGGACGACTTCAAATTCCCGTCGCGATTCATTCAACGGATCCGGAGGCGTTTTTCACGCGGACGGACGCACATAACGAACGCTATGAGGAACTGATGCGTAATCCGAGCTGGAGTTTTTATGGACCTCAGTTTCCGAGCAAACAGACTTTGCTGGAACAGAGAAATCACGTCTTTGCGAAACATCCTAAAACGACATTCATCGCCCTGCACGTCGCAAACTGGCCGGAGAACCTGGATGCGGTTTCCGATTGGCTGAAGCAGTATCCGAATATGTACGTGGAGTTCGGAGCGAGACAAGCGGAATTGGGGCGACAACCGCGGCGCGCGTACAAATTCTTTACAGAATTCCAAGACCGAATCCTATTTGGAACTGACGCGGAACCAGTGCCGGCGATGTATAGCAACTATTTTCGATGGCTCGAGACACAGGACGAGTATTTCCCCTACTGGGGTTATCCGGAACAGGGGCGGTGGGAAATCTATGGCCTGGGATTGCCAGACCAAGTGTTAGAGAAGGTGTATCACGGAAACGCGGAGAAGATTTTCGCGCAGTTCGGTGGAGGCCATTAGGAATGGGCGCAAGGAAATTGCGTTGGCTGCTACCGGTCGGAGCTGTGTTGTCGGTGCTCGCAGGCTGCAAAAAGCCAGAAGCGAAGGAGACATACACTCCGGCAGACTCCGCCATTCGCGTCCAGGGATCGGAAGACGGCGTGCATTTGACGACGAAGACGGCAGAATTTGTCCTGTCCGCCACGGGCAATTTACGAGCCAGCCTGATTAACGGAAACAGTAAAATTACACTGGAGGAGGAAGGGCCGGGTGCACAGGTTACGGCCGGGAACAAGGTGGTGACGGATTTTGCCAGAGACATTGCGCATCCGATGATTGGGGACACGGAAGGAAAACTCGGCAGGTCAGGCAGACGAGTGGAAATAAGGGGACGCAGCACGAGCACCGGACTCGAGGAAACGCTGGTTTTGGAAGCCTACGACGACTTCCCTTCCGTCGCTCTGCTTTCGGCGACGTACAAGAACACCAGCGATCGCGACGTGCGCCTCGATAGCATTTCTCTTCAGAGCCACAGATTGAATGCGGCCCTGGCCGAGACCGGAGTTAAGACTCACGAGATGTATGCGTTCTTTGGCTCCAGTTTGAAATGGGGCAAGGACGATGTGCTGCCGATTCCCGCGAATTTTACACAAGAAAACCCATTCGGGATGCCGGTGGAAACGAAAGATGACTTGGCAAGAGTAGGCGGCGGCATTCCCGTAGTAGCCTTCTGGACCCGGAATGTGGGACTCGCGGTCGGGCACGTGGAGACTCTACCGCTGGCCATTTCGATCCCCGTGAATACGACAACCGACGGCCGAGTGGAGGCCAGCATAATCGTGCCGGCGGAGACCACTCTCAAGCCCGGAGATACGTTCTCCACTCCGCGACTATTTGCATCCGTGTACAAAGGCGATTATTACGAGCCACTGCATACATGGTCAGAGGTGGTCGAACGCGAAGGACTGTCGGCACCAAGAAACAATGAAGAAAATTACGCGGTGAGCTGGTGCGGCTGGGGCTACGAATCGGAGGTTACCCCGAAGCAGATGGTGCAGACGATTCCCAAATTGAAGGAGTTGGGAATTCATTGGGCAACACTGGACGACCGCTGGTTCAACAATTACGGCGACTGGGCGCCGCGCGCGGACACGTTTGGCGGTGCCGCCATTCTGAAGCTCGTTAAGGATTTCCATGAACAAGGAATCAAAGTGCAATTGTGGTGGCTGCCCTTAGCTGTCGAAGACGGAAAGTTCGGCTATGGCGGGCACAAATTCGTGACGTCGGAGGTGGTGAAGCAACACCCAGACTGGCTGGTGTTGGACGAGCGGGGGAAGCCGGCGCGGATGACGCGAAACCTGGCGACGCTGTGCCCTGCCGTTCCAGAGGTACGCGCATATTACAAAGGGCTGACGGAAAAATTTATTCGCGAATGGGACTTTGACGGCCACAAGCTAGACAACACCTATGCCACGCCAAAATGCTATAACCCAAAACACCATCACAAGTCTCCGTACGATTCCGTGTATGCGATGAGTGATGTATACAAGACGATTTTCGAAACTACGCGCGGGCTGAAACCGGACAGCGTTACACAGAGCTGCCCGTGTGGAACGCCGCCAAGCCTGGCATGGTTTCGTTACATGGATCAGGCGGTCACAGCGGATCCGGTCGGTTCGGTTCAGGTGCGACGGCGGATAAAAATGTATAAAGCACTGCTGGGGCCGAGCGCGGCGGTCTATGGTGATCATGTCGAGCTGACCGAGATTTCCAATCCGAGCGGAGGAAACGAGCAAGACACCGGCAGTGATTTCGCTTCAACGCTCGGGACCGGCGGCGTGCTGGGAACGAAGTTCACATGGCCGGATTACGGAAAAAAGTTCCAGAACGTATACTTGAACTCGGAGAAGGAGCCGAAATGGAAGAAGTGGATCGCGCTCTATAATCAGAAAATGCTCTCCAAGGGGCAGTTCCTGGATCTATACGTGTATGGGTACGACTCGCCCGAAGCGTATGCGATCAAAAAAGATGGAAAGATGTATTACTCGTTTTACGCCCCGGAGCCGCCAGGAAAAACAGGAGGAAAATCCGGGAAGTATCACGGGGAAGTAGAGCTACGGGGCCTGGAGGCAAAAACGTATCGCGTCGTCGATTACGTCAACAACCGGGAATACGGAACGGTGGAAGGCCCGACCGCAAAACTGTCTGCGGATTTCCAAGGAAATTTGCTTTTGGAAGCTACCCAGAAAGCACACTAAGACCCCTTTGGGGGGTCAACGGCCTAGAAACGAAGTGCGGTGGGCTGCGTCGCGGAAGGCTTCCGTGCCGCCCTGGCGCGTGGTGGACAGAGCTCCCGTGAGATTGCCGAAACGAAGGCAGTCTTCGAGGGCTGCACCGCGGATAAATTGATGCAGAAAGCCTGCGTCAAAGCTGTCGCCGGCGCCAATCGTATCTACGGGTTCGGTCTTTTTAGGCGCGTCCGTGAAGACTTGTCCTCCGCGACTTGCAACGGCACCTTTCTCTCCACGCTTCATCACGACTATAGGAACGCTTTCGGCGAGCACTGCGAGCGCCGTAAGAGGATCTTCGCGGCGGGCAAGGCGGCAGATTTCGCTTTCATTGGGCAAGAGCACATCCACCCACTTTAAGGCCTCGAGGACATCGCGATCCCACCGATTCTCAGGGTCGTCGTTCGTGTCGAACGATGTGGAGAGGCCGCTCTGCTTGGCGAGCCGAAAAAGCTCCGCTACACGCGGCCGCAGCGCGCGTTGCAAAAAGAAAGAGGAAAGATGCAAATGGCTGGCGCTGAGAACATGATCGAGATCGAGGTCTTCGAAGCGCATTTCCGCCATGACGCCGGGATAGGTCAGGATGTAGCGCTTGTCCGAGCGCGGAAGAATAACCGTAAGTCCGGTCTGCTTGCCGGAAAATTCACGGACGGCAGAAACATCGGCGCCACTCTCGGCGAGACGAGAGAGGCAAAGGCCACCCAAGGCATCTTTGCCAATGGCGGAGTTGAAGCCTACGCGGTTGCCGAGCAAGGCGAAATTGTGAGCGAAGATAGCCGAGGAACTGCCGAGCGTGACGCGCAGATTGGAAGCAAGATGTTCGCGGTCCAGCTCCAACTCAACGGGAAGACCGTAGAGGATGAGATCGAGATTCAGCTCGCCGACGACACTTAGATCAAACTTATGCGACTCGGTCATTGGCGACTTGCCATCTGGCGCTAGTCCAGAACGACAACCCGGCTAAGATTCCTGGGTTCGTCTGGATTGAAACCTTTCTTGACGCCAGAGTGAAATCCGAAAAGCTGCGCAGGCACAATGAACGGAACGAGAAGGGCTACCTCAGGAACATCGACTTCAAGTTCGAAGAGAAGATCGGACGCACGACGCACCGATTCAGGTGCGCGATTGCAGATGGTAACAATCGTGCCGCCGAGCTCTTTCATTTCGACGAGAACTTCACTTTCGGCCCGCAGGCCGGATTCACTCAAGAAGAATGTAAGACAGGTTTGCGGGCTGACGATGGACTTTGGTCCGTGGCGGAATTCCAGCGTGTGATACGCCTGCGCGTAGGAACAAGACATCTCGGTAATTTTGAGAGCGGCCTCATGTGCGATCGCGAAGAAAGGACCTTGCGCGAGATAGATGTAGTCCGCGAAGGAGTGATTCGCAACAAACGATTCGATGCTGGCATTAGACGACTGGATGCGAGAGGAGAGCGCGGAGGCAACGGTTTCGATCGAAGAAGAAGCGGGCGGCGCACCGGTTTGTGAGGCGGCTAACTGAAGTACCGCGAGAAGCATAGATGTGAACGAACGTGTCATAACCATGCTTTTTTCGTCGGCGACTGGGAGTACAACAGCCAGCTGGCACACTTTGGCAAGATCAGAATCGCTCGCGCAAGTAAGGCCGAGTGTGTGCAGATTGCGCTCGCGGGAAAGGAGTTCGGCGGCGCGAACCGCCTCTGAAGTGCGGCCTGACCGCGAGATGATAACGACTTGCAGATCTGTGGCGTTGAGTTGCGCGAGGCGTGGAAACAGGAGCAATTCGGACGCCGGCAGAGCCCGGGCTCGCTGGCCAGTCAAAAGTGTCCAGCACGCGGCAGCGGCCTCCGCTAGATAGAAGCTTGTGCCACAGCCGACGAACAGCCACTCCTTTCGCTGCGAAGTGCTCTTAAGCGCGGCCTGAAAGAAATGGTTGTCCGCAAGTTCGCGCTGAGACGCCAGCCATACCTCGGGCTGCGAGAGAATTTCCAGGAGCGTGTGCAGGCTGCGGACCAGAGAACCGGGAGCGGGCATTGGATGTCCTCGTCATAATCAAGTTCGGGTAAACCAATCGTTTTTTCCCGAGTGTTACGATTGTTTACGAATTACTTCTTTTTATTTCGTCCGCAGTAGTGTGCCATAGCCGCGAAACCTCGGCAAGGCGCACGCTACGGTCCAGAGGTCAGCGTATGCACGCGAACGTGGCTTTGATATTTTCGGACCGCTTCCCAACGGACGGCCCCGGGCGAGTCTGCGAAGCAGTTGGCGGCAGCGCAGGCAGCGGCGAGGCGAAGCGCGTCTTCGTCAGAAGAATTGGATGCAATTGCATGAGCGAAGCCGGCAAGCGCAGCGTCACCACAGCCAACTGTGGACCGCGGCTGAAGTGAAAGTGCCGGAGCGAACAGGACGGAAGCATTCTTACCCGAGCTGAAAAGCAAACCGTCGGCGCCGAGACTGACAGCGGCGCTGCGGGCACCAAGCGCCAGGAGTCTTTCAATAACGCGGATGGCAGAGTTTGGAGAATCAACGGGCGAACCTATAAGGGCCTGTGCTTCGTCGCGATTGGGCTTGACGAAGTCAGGCTTAGCAGACGTGGCAAGGCGCAGAGGTTCGCCGCTTGTATCCAGAAACGTGCGACATCCCGAAGCGCGTGCGAATGCAATCAAGCGCGCAAAGAGATCAGGCGCTACGCCCTCGGGCAAGCTGCCGGAGAAAATCACCGAAGTCGATCCCCCGCTCTGAGCAAAATGCTCATGGCAAGCGCGTTCGAAGGCGCCAAGCTCGTCGGCGGAAGGAGCAGCACCGGGTTCACGAATCTCCGTAACGGCACCCTGGTCGTCAATAATTTCGAGATTGGTCCGGGTTTCCGCAAGCGTAGCAAACGGATAAGGTTCGATTCCGAGAGAGCGCAGGCCGGCGACAAGTTCCGCGCCAGCGGCACCTCCGCAAAGGCCGATCCAATGCGTAACGTCGCCAAGGCCGTGAAGGACCATGGCCACGTGCGTTGCTTTTCCGCCCGGGAGACTTTGCACGGTGCGCGCGCGATGAATCTCTCCACGGGCAAGCGACGGCAGCGTGAGGCGCTTGTCTATCGCGGGGTTAGGACTGATGCAGAGAAACATAAACGAGGCGAGCTAGTCTTCCTTCCTCGAGACCGCGGTAAGTCTTTCGTGCCAGGGGTGGGCGGCCGCTAAGCACACGTTGACGTTCTGAATATTTTTCACGCCTTGGTCATTGAGCCAGTCGTCAAGCGCGGGCCCGCCATTCCGCACGAAAACGGAGACGCCGTCCTGCCAGATGGCGCGCCCGCACAGAACGCCAGAAAACGCCGAGCCGGATTCCGCGGCGAGCGCGAGCGCATAAGCGAACATTTCATTCGATACGCTTTCAGAAAGATAGATGAAGGGCACGGAAGCTGCGTCGGATGCGCGGCGGAAGTGGGCGGCGGCTTCGACGCGCGTGTAGAGAGCTTGTGAACGCGGTAGTGCAGGCGATTCGACGAAATTCATGTTCACGGGAGCGCCCACTTTGAGAACGTCCACGCCGTAACGCGGTTTGCAGAATTCCTCGACCGAGCGAATGACAATATCGGGCTTGATGCGCGCGAAGTCGGAGCCCTTTTCGTCCACGTCGTCATGATAGCTGACCAGTTCGAGAAAGAACGGGATGTCCATGCCGAGACATTCTGCACCGACACGCTCAACCCAAGCGTATTTTTGCATGTTAATTCCTGCTGCGCTGAACGGGGAGTAATAGAGCAGAACTTTTATTGCGTCAGCTCCGGTCTCTCGAAGGCGTGCGACCGAAAAACGCTCGAGAAGTGACGGGAGTCGGCCGGGAATCGATTTATCGTAGCCGGTTCTTTCGTAGGAAAAAAGAAGACCGGCATTTTTGTGTCGCAGCACTGCGGCGGGGAGCCCATATTCCGGATCGAGAAGAATTGCGCTCGCGTGGGCGGTCAGAATTCGGCTGACATGCGACTTGAATTCGACCAGGAGATCGGTCGAGATATCATCTGCGGCGACGCCGGAGGAGTCTGCAAAAAGTTTGCGGAGTGCGCTACGCTGATCGATTGCCACGGCGGCAATAATGCCGCGGTCGGTGGAGATCGCGTCGAGACCTCTTTGCTTGCCGGCCGAGAGCTTCACGTGAGGAGCGGGAAGTTTTAGCATGACTTACGCTTTCCTTCTTTTACTTACTATTTATTTCTAAGTCAGGCGAAGCGATTTCCCCGCAAAGACGCGCTTCGGTGGAAAGTCAGACCAGAGTGACTTCCACTTCGGCTTCGCGAATGGCTTTCAGTTCACGGCGGGAAATGCCGCGGTCGGTTATGGTTTCGTGCACAGATGACACGGGCATGATCAGGGAAAGACTGCGGCGGCCGAACTTCGAGGAATCGCACACTACGATCGTTCGTCGAGCAGCTTCGGACATGGCACGATTGACGCGTGCTTCGTGCTGGTTGGGAGTAGTGAGGCCGTAGCCGACGTCAAAACCATCCACGGCAAGGAAGAGCATGTCCGCGCTGAGCTTGCGGAGCGATTCTTCCGCGAGCGGTCCGACAAGAGAGAAGGAATTCTTGCGTAGGGTCCCGCCAGTAAGAATTACCTCAACGCTGCTGCCCGCAAGCTCTGCAACGATGTTCGTGGCGTTGGTGATTATAGTGAGGCCCCGAAGATCGCGGCAGCCGCGCGCAATGGCTGTAGTGGTCGTGCCCGAATCGAGAATAATTACCTGTCCTGGGCGAATCATGCGGACGGCGGCGGCGGCAATGCGAAGTTTTTCCTGCTTATGAAGGCGTTCCTTTTCCTGCAGCGTTTGGTCTTGAAGAGCGCCGGTGCGAACGGGAAGTGCGCCGCCGTGCGTACGCTCGAGCAAACCTTGATGGTGTAGAGACTCGAGATCCTTACGAACGGTGATCAGCGACGTGCGGAAGCGCTTGGCGAGATCGCGAACGAGCACGCGGCCATCCATGCGCACCATTTCCAAAATTTCGCGACGGCGTTCCTCGCTGAGCATGCAAACTCTCCCGATTATCAAAGGTTTCGTTTTATTTCCTTTGACTCTGGCAGACTTTCGAGGTTTTCACAAGCAAGCAAGAGAAAGGACGTCCAGCCGTGACGAGCGATAGGCGCAACGGATCAAGGACTCGGAGGCCGAATGTGACTGTTTGCCATTTCTCCCAAACCGCGGTTGGGATTCACCAGGAGCCACGCGGCGGCACCGAGTCCTGCCATCGCCGCAGCGACGTAAAATCCGGCCTTCCATCCAAATATTCCCGCAAGGTATGGCGTCAACGACACGGTGATCATGCCTCCAACCTGATTGGCCATGTTCATAAACCCAGAAAGCGAACCAGAAGACCTTCCTCCGAGATCGGCCGAGACGGCCCAAAATGCGCTTTGCGAAAGATATAGCGAGCCTGCACCCCCGGCGAGAACCACGCTGGCTAAACGCGTATTCTCGGTTCCCGACCCAAATACGATGAAAACGGCGGTGAGCGCGAAGCCGAAGACTGCAATGCTGCAGCGGCCGATGCGCGAGCCGAAGCGCTTGGTCAACACGTCGCTGACAGCTCCGCCCAGCGGGCTGCAGATGGCCATCGCAAGGAAGGGCAGCGTCGCGTAGAAGGCGCTCGATTTGAGATCGAGCCCGCGGACCTTTGCCAGATAAAGAAAGAACCAACTGAAAAAGACCCAGGCAACGTAGCCGAAACAAAAATATGCAAGGGCAAGAATCCAGACGTTACGGCTTGACAGGATGGCATTCCAAGAAGATCCAAGAGTATCGTTTTTCGTGCCGGCCGATTTTGGAATGCCCTGTTGAATGAGGGCCAGTTCGGCAGGCGACACGGACGGATGAGCTTCCGGGGAATCGCGTGCGGCGAGAAACCAAACGGCACCGGCAGCGAGTCCGATCAGAGCGCTCAGCAGGAAAGAGGAGCGCCAGCCGTAGCGCAGCATGATGAAAGAGATTAATGGCGGAGTTACGCCTGCCCCCACGCCAACCCCGGCGAAAATAATTCCGTTAGCCATGCCACGTTCGTAACTAGGAATCCAGCGCGCGACAAACTGATTGGACGCCGGATACATGATGGCCTCTCCCGCCCCAAGCAAGAAGCGAAGGAAGATGAGCACCAGCATGGCGTTCGAGATGTGGTGGGAAATCGCTGCGGTCAAAGCGCTAAAAATACCCCACCACAGGACGCCGGCGGTGAGCACACGCCGGGGACCAAAGCGATCGGCGAGCCAGCCCGCGGGCGTTTGAAAGAGCGCATAACCAAGCAGAAAGGAGCTAAAAACAAACCCCAGGCGAACGTTGCTGATGCCGAATTCCACGGTGAGCTTCGCACTGGCGATCGACAGGTTTACACGATCGAGATAGGCGACCGCGCTCAGCACAAAAAGGCAGAGGATCAGCAGCCAGCGGATGTGCGTCGTTGGCGCGGCGGTCATCGGAGATTTCCGAGAAGTCTTGTCTGCAATCTCGACCTTCTTGGTGCCACGAGAATTGGAATCATTAACGATTGTCAGGCGGTGGCGCAGCATGCTGCGCCACCGTTCATAGGGCTTTAACTCGCTTTCAGGCAGGGTGGGATTTGAAGAGCTGGAGAAGCTGCGCTGCGATGCTTTTTTCCTCGCCGGGCTTGAGCATGAACGAATTCATGCCGAGACCGTGTTCGGAGGAACCCAGTACGATCGAGGGTTTTCCGCTACGCAACGCTGCGGCAGCTTCGCGAGGCGCCAGTGAAATCTTCCGTGGATCCCAGAAGATGTCCATATGCGGAACATGGTTTGCGACATCTGGAACATTGAATGTTGTAGTGACGCCGGGGACGCGGGTGATTTCGGAGGAGACGGCGTCCAGGCGGCCCCACCATTCCTTATTCAGGGCTTCGTGGTCTTCGTTCAAGAAACACTCGACAGCCTTGACCATGCCGACGATTTCTTCTTTGCCGACTTTTTGGCTGCGGCCGAGAGTATCTTCGTGAGGGCTGTTATTGAGCAAGGCGTTGGCGATGTGCTCTTTCCTACCGATGAGCAAGCCGGCGCATTGCGGACCGCGGATAGCCTTGCCGCCGCTGAATGCGATGAGGTCATAGCCCATTTTGGCGTATGCCCACAGGTTGGAGACGGGCGGAGTGTCCGCGGCGGCGTCAATGAACGCGGGAATCTGGTTTTCGTGTGCGAGCTTGACCCATTCTTCTACTTTGATCTGTCCCGCTGCGTTCGCGAAATTGGAGAAGTGCATCATAGCGGTTTGCGGATTGATGGCCCGTTTGATGTCTTCGCGCGACTCGACGACAACCAATTTGGCGCCTGTTGATCGGAGTTGATGATCGAATGGGTTGCGGTGCGATTTCTGAATAATAACTTCCGACTTCATTCCGGTCAGATCAGGAAGCTGTTCAATGAATTTGGGATTGTTGCCAGTGAGGATTCCGGCCAGGCCGGACTGCATTCCGGCGGCGGCACCGCATGTGACGATTGCATCATATTCCGGGGGAAGCTTTAGAAGCTGGCAGATGCGCTTGCCGGCGGCGACTTCCAGCTCGACGATCGGAACGAAATGCTGCGCAGCAAGAGCCATGACCGCTTCGACTTCGGGGCGCGGCAGCGAGCCGCCAAGATATGTCATCGTTCCTTGACCGTTGATCACCGAAGTTACGCCGAGTTCTTCATAAACGTTCCCTGTAGACCCGAAACCAGTAAGTTTATCTGGTGTTGCCTGTCCAGAGGCTCCGCCTGCGGAGAGGCCGAAGGCTCTGCGGGCATTGAATAGCATCCCGGCAAGAAGGCCGGCGCTGCCGAGGAAGTTTCGCCGGTTCAAAAGACTCTTAATCCTCATGGGCGCTCCTCATCCTTTCTTCACAACTGCGGCGATGCAATTGATTTCGACCAGCGAATTCCCTGGAAGAGCGGCGACCGCGACGGTAGTACGCGCGGGACCGCCGTTCGGAAAGTAGGTCTTGAAGACTTTGTTCATGCCGTCGTAGTCGTCGATCTTGGTGAGGTAAACAGTGAGCTGCAGGATGCTGTCCATGGCGCCGCCGCCGGTCTCGACTAGGGTCTTGACGTTGTCCATGACTTTCTTGGTGTGAGTCTCGATGTCCATGGCGAATTCGCCCTTCGGGTCATGCGAATGAGCGCCCTGGCCCGCGATGTAGAGGGTGTCGTTGTGAATGATCAGAGGAGTAATAAATCCTGTTCCGGCTGGCTTGCCTTCGTAGTCGAGTTTTTTTACGCCAGACGTGCCTTGCGGAGCAGGCGCGGCATTTAAAGCGGCACCGGAAACCGCAAGTCCGGGAAGGATGGCCGCCAGCCGCGCAGCAAAACCACGCCGTGAAGTGAAAGATGAAAACATGTTGTTCCTCCTATTCGAATCGTTTGCGAACCTTAGAATTCATGGCAAAGCAAAACTGAAAACGTCGCTTCCGGCGGCGATAGCCACGTACTGTTTCGAATTCACCGCATAGGTCATGGGAGAAGCGGTAATGTTTTGACCCGTGGTGAAATGCCACAGCGGCTTGCCGGTCTGAGCGTCCACCGCTTCGAAGGCTTGCGTATCGTCGCCGAAGAAAACCAGGCCGCCCGCGGTCGTCATGGTGCCCCCGGCGGAGCGGCCCTCGCCTGCCTGAGGGTACCGCCATGCGGGTTTATCGTCGTCCAACGCGAAGGCCAGCAAGACTTTTTGGTTGTAGTCCCCTTTGCTGCGATGCGTACCGGTCGAATAATAGGTCTGGCCAGGTTTGAATTCCTGAGGCTTCAAAAAGAAAACGTTACAGGTGTTCAGGGCCATGAAATAGAAGCGGGAATTCTGCGGATTGTAGGAAGGCGAGTACCAGTTGGTTGCTCCGACAAAACCGGGGCAGACGCGCGTGCCTTCAGTGGTTGGCTGAAGTCCGGTGCGAATAGGGCGGCCTTTATCGTCAATTGCGCTGGCCCAATTGAGTTTTTCGACGAATGGTCTGGCCGAGAGAAACGTGCCATTGGCGCGATCGAGCACATACAGAAAGCCGTTGCGGTTAGCTTGTACAATGAGTTTTCGCGGCTGACCGCGGAAAGTGGTGTCCACAAGGACGGGAGTTTCGACGGCGTCGTAGTCGAACAGGTCGTGCGGCGTGAACTGGAAATACCATTTGAGCTTGCCGGTGTCCGGATCGAGGGCAAGCAGGCAATCGGTGTAGAGGTCGTCGCCCGACCGCGGACCTCCATCGAAGTCGGGCGCAGGATTACTGGTGCCCCAGAAGATGGTGTTTAGTTCAGGGTCAAACGTGCCGGGCATCCAGGTGGTGCCGCCGCCGAGTTTGTAGCTTTCACCAGGCCAACTGGAGGAGCCGAATTCTCCCGGGCCTGGAATCGTCCAGAAGCGCCATACTTCCTTACCGCTCTCGGCATCGTAGGCCGCCACAAAGCCGCGTATGCCATCGTCGCCGCCAGAGGTTCCCACGATGACCTTGTCCTTAATCACTAACGGCGCGCTGGTCGCGCCGTAATTTGGGTTTCCATCGGTGTACGCGACATCCCAAACTAAATGACCGGAACGTGCGTCGAGACATAGCAGGTGCGCGTTGTCTGTTTCGATGAAGACGTGCGTACGCCAGACGCCGACGCCACGGTTGTGATGTTGGGACGCATCGTCGATGAGGCCTTCGGTGATGGGACGTGAGTAGTGCCAGAGCGTGCGGCCTGATTGTGCATCCAACGCGTAAGCGTCATTCGCGGCGGTGACGAACATAATTCCATCCACCACCACCGGCGTGACTTCAAGGCTGCTTGAATTCGGCGCGTGAAAGACCCATTGGGCGCGCAACTGTGCCACGTTAGAAGTGCTGACTTCATGGAGGATGCTGTACCGGCGGCCGGTGTAGTCACCGTTGTAGGAAAGCCAGTTTTCCGCAATCGGTTTAGTGAGCAACCGTGTGGGCTGCACGTCGATGGCAGTTGAAACGGATGTGATGCCAGGATCCTGCGCGGGCAATGCCGCAACTCTCCATAAAGCCAATGCCAAGCATAAGCGAAATTTTTTCCATCGAGCCATCACCTGGGTCTTGTAATCAGAGCTAGAGTCACGATTTCTTCCGGTTGGCCCCGTTGAATTGAGATTAAACCACCAAACCGAAACTTCCTATACTACAAATCGGTGCCGCGAAGCCACGGTTTTTCACAGACGCCCAAATTTGGCTACCGCTTCTTCAATCGATTTAAGCTTCTCTATGTAGGCGTACATGGAATGCTCCGCGAAGTCCATTTCCTGCGCGAGCTTAAGGACTTTGCTTGCCACGGGTTTCGGCACCACAACCACGCCGTCGGAGTCCGCTGTGATGATGTCGCCGGGGTTTACGGGCACCCCGTCACAAGTCACCGCAATGTTTGCTCCCGCAAAGCGATAGTGGCCGATGGACGTGGAGGGAACAATGCCTAGCGCGTACACCGGAAACCCGATCTTTTGCAGGTAGGCAGTATCACGCACTCCGCCATCGATGACGGCTCCGGAGAAATTTCTCGTAGCCATCGCGGTGCCCATCAATCCTCCCATCCCGGCGATGTCGTTGCCATCTTCCACGACCATCACGTAAACGGAATTCGCGTTACCGTTATCAATGGCCTGAAGCATTCCCTTCAGGGCATCAGGATCGTGATTTGGCTCCTTCTTCAAAGCGACGGTTAGCGCATATCCGGCAAATCGTGCAGCAAAAACTGGACGCATGCGGTGGGTCATGTACATTTTCTTGCCGGTGAGCTGTTCCAGGGCATCGGAGACGGACGCAACTTCGACATGGCGAAAGCCATCGAGAAGTGTGGCATCGTCGCCTGCAGGAGCAGCCGGCGGGCCTTGTTTTGCCCAGATCCTGGCAACTGGTGCGAGAGCCAGGAGGCTTAAACTGGTCGCGAAAGCAAAAAACAGAACGATGGCGTGTCGAGAATGCAAGAGCCCCAACATAATTCCTCCTTGAAAGAACAGCCGCGCGCACTTTAGCATCCTTCCAGGTATTTGACGAAGCGGCGTCGCACTGGCCGGGTAAGTTGGTTGTTCGCGTTAATTGAATTACTTAAGATCAGTTGAAAAAAAATGTACCGGACAAGGATCGAATGAAGTACGAAGCTGTCGCAGTGGGAATCTCGATCGCGCTTACGGCAATGCTCGGTTCACCAGTCGTTATGCTTCGAGCGCAAGATAAGCCAAGCGTCCGTACATCTGACGCCAGCGGCACGCGCCAAACGGAAGCAGCGGCGACTTTCGCAGGCGTCTGCGCGTCGTGCCACGGCCTCGATGGGCGCGGTGGCGAACGCGGGCCGGACCTCGTGACTCAACCTGATGTCGTGCGCAAAACGGACGCGGAACTCATTAAGATTCTGAGGGACGGAAAGACGGCGGCGGGCATGCCTTCGTTTGCGTCACAGGGCACTACTCGTCTGTCGGCGCTTGTTGCCTATCTGCGGATGCTGCAAGGCAGCAGCAAGGCAGCGCCTCTTCCGGGGGACGCTGCGCGGGGAAAGGCGTTGTTTTATGGCGCAGCCCGATGCTCGCAGTGTCATATGGTCAACGGACAAGGCGGATTTTATGGGTCTGACCTAACTGCGTACGCCGCAAGAATCAGCGCCGATGAAGTGCGCGCTGCGATTCTCGATCCGAACAGGGATCTCGATCCGCGTCGCGGGTTGGTCACCGTGTCTCTGGCCGATTCGACCACGCTGGTCGGACTGCTGCGCAATCAGGACAATTTTTCGTTGCAGCTCCAGACCCCCGATGGAGTGTTTCATCTCATGAACAAGTCGGACATACGCAGCCTCAGTTACGCAGGCAGATCAGCAATGCCTTCGGATTACGGTGCGATTCTTTCACATGATGAACTTAATGACTTGGTTAGCTATTTGCTCCGCACATCTAGATCAGAAAACACGCGAAAGCAGAAAAACTATCCTGAAGACGGCGACGAAGAGTAGAGATCAAACGGGAGGGAGACGGAAATGAATTGGCGATTATCTTTCGCCGTGCTGGTTCTCTTGCTTTCAGCGCAGTGCCGTGCCGGAGCGACGGATCGCAAAGGCGAATTCCAGCTGCAAGCGAACTCTCCCGAATTCTGGAGCCTCTTCGATCGGGGAGCGAAGCTGTCTACGGTCGCATCTGGATTTGGTTTTACTGAGGGTCCGGTGTGGGACCCTGCGGGCTTCGTCTATGTCAGCGACGAAGTCACGAACAAGATTTTTCGCGTGTACTTGGACGGGAAAAAAGAGGAACTAATCGCTTTGGGCGATCCTGACGGCAACACCTTTGACCGGCAACAAAGGCTGATCGATTGTGCGAGCGTGCTGCGCGCGATTATTCGGATTGATCGCGAGGGAAAATACCAGATTCTCGCCGACCGCTTTGAAAACAAACGATTCAACAGCCCTAACGACGTGGTAATCGGTCCTGGCGGCGCAATCTATTTCACGGACCCGACTCTCGATCTTCCCCAGGGTCAAAAGCAGGAGATTCCGTTTCAGGGAGTCTATCGTCTGGATGCCTCCGGAAGCGTGGCGCTGTTGACGAAGGAATTGTCGCAACCGAACGGTTTGGCGTTTTCTCCGGATGGCAAGCGCTTGTACGTGGACGACAGCGAGCGCCGAAACATTCAAGTTTTCGATTTCACCGCCGAACATAGCTTGAAAAACGGGCGAATTTTTGGGGAAGAGCCGGGCGCAAAAGGCGAGGGCGTCCCGGACGGAATGAAATTGGACCAAGCTGGGAATCTCTATGTTACGGGTCCGAACGGAATTTGGGTGTGGAGCCCGGAAGGCCACCATCTGGGTACGATCATTCTTCCGGAACAACCCGCAAATCTGGCTTGGGGCGATGCAGACTACGGAACCCTTTACATCACTGCTACGACTTCCGTCTATCGGCTGCGAACGAAAGCACTAGGTTTCATTCCCTATTTATCGAAGTGAACCCGTAGCAGTGCATTTGAAATCCGCGAGCGCGCGAAACTCGGCACGATCTTGTGCTTTTTGCTGCGAACAAATTTGGGACCCGTTTGCGTACCATCTTGCCGCTCCGCGACTTCCTCCGAAACCTCGCCGAACGATCCTCGCAAACGCAGTAAAACGAAATAAAAAGAAGCAAAACGAAATAACCTTGATTTCCGGCAACCTTCGTCATATGCTACCCGGCAATAAAGCGGGGTGTCCAATGAACTATCACCGAAATCGCATTTTTCTATGGATTTCAATCGTTTTAATAATGCTTGCCCGCGCAGAGGTCCTGCGTGCCGACGTGACCGGATCGATTCTGGGCGTGGTGCACGACAGCAGCGGCGCCGTGGTTTCCGGCGCTAAGATTGTTGCCACCAATGTGCAAACCAATTTCAAGCAGGAGACCGTCTCCGGCGGCGACGGTGCATTTCGCATCCTGGCGCTACCGGCCGGAATCTATAAGCTTACGGCCACCGCCGCCGGATTCCGGACCTTCACCGAAACTAATATCGAAGTAAAAGTAAACGACCAGCTGCGCTACGATGTCACGCTCAACGTTGGCAGCGTGAAGGAGGTCGTCGAAATCGTGGCGAATGCGGTACAAGTGCAGACGGAAAGCACGCAGTTGGGCGACGTGATCAATTCCAAAAAAATGCTCGCCCTCCCGCTCAATGGCCGCAGCTACATCGATCTTCTTGGCTTGCAAGCCGGCGTTGCTCCCGCCACCGCGGAAACCATTCAGCAGGATCGTCCGGTGGCGGGAGGCTTGCAGAATTCAGGCAATATCTCGGTTAACGGACAGCGCGAGACGGCGAACGCCTTCCTGGTGAATGGTGGTGACGTAAGCGAGGGCCGCAACCTTGGCGCGGGATTGGTTCCCAACCTGGATTCCATCGAGGAATTCCGGCTCATCACCAACAGTTTCGACGCTGAATACGGAAAATTTAGCGGCGCCGTGATGAATGCCATCACCAAGTCTGGAACCAACGGTTTTCACGGTGACGTTTTCGAATTCCTGCGCAATGACAAATTTGACGCGAAGAACTACTTCTTTGGCGGGAAATCAGAGTTGCGCCGGAACCAGTTTGGTTACGCCGCTGGGGGACCGTTATGGAGAAATAAGCTGTTTTGGTTTTCCGATTATCAGGGCACGAGAGAGGTGAAGGGCGCGGAGGCTTCCGCGAATGTGCCGACCGATGATCAGCGCCAGGGTAACTTCGACCCGGCGTCACTGACGGGCGCCGTGGATGGCGCGTACTGGGCGCAAGTTCTGAACACGCGGTTGGGCTTGCCGGCGGGCACCATATTTCAAAACGAGCCATACAGCTTCGTCGGCTGTGCGAATACCTCACAGTGCGTTTTTCCCGGTGGCGTGATTCCGCAGGCGGCTTGGTCAACTCCAGCCTTGAATATTCTGCCTTTCATTCCCGTGCCGACAGCCAGCGGCTGCCCCACCACAAACTATTGCGACAACAGCGGTAAGGACTCGGTTTCGGACAATAAAATCGGGGAACGCGTTGATTTCAACAACCAGAGGACAGGGAACTGGTCTTTCTACTACCACTTTGACAGCTCCAACGTGGGTCGCGCCCTTCCCTATGCCACCGTGCAGGGCTTCCCTTCGACCACCCCCGCCCGCGTACAACAGTTTGTGATCAGCAACACGAAAACGATAGGAGCCACTGCGGTTAATGAGGCTCGAGCTACGGTATTTCGCAATGTTCTCCACGCGGACAACCCAGCGGGTAGTTTCGCGAGCTTGTCCTCTTTAGGTTTCGTCACAGGCCCGGGAACGCTTGGAATTATTCCTTCGACGACTCCTGGCTATCCTGAGTATGTGCCACAGACGAACTTTAACCAGCTCGGAATCGTCATCGGGGTACCCACGTTAAATACGTTCCAGCCAAACACTAGCTACACTGCTTCTGATGTGTTTTCTAAATCCTTCGGTAAGCACACCTTGAAATTCGGTGGCGAATTCCGCTACCTCCAGGTCAATGAGCGTAACTACGCCAACCCCAATGGGGGCTTCACATTCGATGGCACGGTGACTGGGGTCGACTTCGCCGACTACCTCCTGGGCGCGACCTCCACGACGAATCAACCCTATACGCAGGCAGCGCTACAGCTCCTCGATTCCCGTACTCGCTACGGTGGCGCATTTGTGCAGGACTCCTGGAAAGTGAAGCCTAACCTCACGCTGAATCTTGGCTTGCGTTGGGAAGCCAGCATGCCCTGGTATGACACCCAAGGAAAGCTCCAGGCTCTCGTGCCTGGGCAAACCTCTACGGTCTTTCCTCTTTCCCCATCAGGATTGGTCTTTCCGGGTGACGCCGGTGTTCCCAAGACGCTTGCTCCGACCAGGTACAACAATTTCGCTCCACGCATCGGCCTTGCTTATTCGCCGGGATTCAGCGACGGAGCCTTGGGCAAAATTTTCGGCGGTCCCGGCAAGACGAGTATCCGGGCAGCTTTCGGCATTTACTACACGTCGGTTGAAGACCTCACCCTGTTCTACGAAGTAGCCGACGCTCCGTTCGGCCTTTATTGGACCTCGCCGGTGTCAGTCATGATGGATGAGCCCTTCCGGATTCGAGCCACCGGAGCATCCATCGGGCAGCGTTTCCCATTCACCGCACCTGTTCCCGGTGCCGCTTCGAACGCGACCTTGGACTTCTCGGTTTATGAGCCATTCAATTTCTTTCCGGGCTACGGCACCCACAATAAACTTCCGTACGGCGAGCACTTCAACCTTTCCATTCAGCGCGAATTAAGCAAATCCACTGTTCTGACGCTCGCCTACGTAGGAACTGCAGGTCATCAGCTCATTACACAACAGGAAGCCAACCCCGGGAGCGCGGCTTTGTGTATGAATCTGAATGCCGCGAATGCTTATGACACGACCTCGGATACTTTTGGCTGTGGACCTGGACAGGAGAACGACGTCTTCAATACCGTCGCGGCCGCGCCGTGCGGTGTCGCGTTTAACTCCAACTGCGTCTACGGCACCAGGCAGTCGTTAAACAGTCCGAATTTCTGCCAAGGTGCGACTCCTCAGGTGTGCTTCGGCAGCGGCAATACCTATACATTTACCAATGCCAACTCCATCTACAACGCAGGACAAATTACAGTGGAGCGTAAGGCCAATGACTTCACATTCCTCGCTGCGTACACCTTCGCGAAAGGGTTGGACAACTCGTCAGCCTTCAATGACCTGGTGAATTTCCTTAATCCGAAGTTAAGCCGCGGGCTGTCGTCCAGCGATATCAGGCACAATTTCGTGGCTAGCTACATTTGGGCAATTCCGTTCGACCGAGCGTTCAAGGGAGCGCCTAAACGCCTGACGCAGGGCTGGCAAGTACAGGGCATAACCAGGTTCGCGACGGGATTTCCCATTCAGATGAACCAGTCTGATGACGATATTTCTCTGGCCGGCAGCGGTGGCACGGATATGCCAGACCGGGTCGGTCCCGTGAAGACTGTGGATCCGCGCAAGTCGAATCCCGGTTGTTTTAATCCGAATACCGGTGGCGACACGGGTTGCTACTTCCTGCCGGGCGCGTTCGCTCCGAACACCGTTCTGGGCACTTTTGGCACGGCCAACCGGCGCTTTTTTCATGGCCCCGGATTCAACAACACCGATTTCGGTATGTTGAAGCGGACTGTAATCCATGAGAATTATGCTTTTGATCTCCGCATCGAGTTTTTCAACATATTCAATCATGCCCAGTTCAAAAACCCGACCGGTAACATTGACGACTCCAATTTCGGGATCGTGACCTCGGCCCGCGATCCGCGCATCGGTCAGATCAGCGCCAAATTCTACTGGTGATTCGGAGCGTCGCGCGCCGACACATTCGAGTGATTGGTGCTGCGCGGTTCATCCAGTCGCGAATATGCCGACATATAATGATGCGCATGCGGTCCGATTTGTTCGTGAACCCGTCAGGCTTGGCTCGTGGAATCGCGATTTTGCTGTTCGGCCTTTTGTTGAGCGACGCTGTGACCGCTCAAACGGCCGAGCAGTACCGTCAACAAGCAGTTAAGTTGTCACGGGCCAAATCCTGGGATGATGCCATAGCGACTTATCACAAGGCGTTGGAGCTTGCACCGAGTGACCCGCTCACCCATTACGACCTGGCGCTCGCCTTGAAACTCAAGGGTGACGCCCGCCAGGCTGTCGAAGAGTTCGAGTCCGCCCTTCAACTGAAACCGGATTGGGCGGATGTCCGCTTCTCTCTAGGCGCAACCTTATACGAACTCAATGACACGACCGCCGCTCGAAAAGAGCTCGAGGCGGCCGTGAAACTTGATTCCAGAAATGTCGGAGCGCATCGGCTGCTGGCACACATTTACTCCGAACAGAGTGATGCCGCGTCAGCCGCGACCGAACTTGGTCGTGCGCTCGCTCTAAAACCATCCGTGGATCTTTATTTCGAAATGGGCATGGCCGAGGGGCAGCGCGGCAATCTGCAAGCCGCCGCTCAGAATTTTCAGCAGGCCGTTGCGCTGAATCCCCGCTCCGCCGCGGCTCACCGGTTGTTGGGAGTGACGCTTCGTCGGCAGGGAAATCACGCGTCGGCGCTTGCGCAATTTCGTCGTGCAGTTGCAATTGATCCCAAGGATCCCGAAGCGCAATGTGACTTAGGCATGGAGCTAAAGGCTGGCGGCGACACCGCGGGAGCGATCGCGTCTTTCCGCCAAGCCATCGCCATAAAGCCCGATTTCGAAAAAGCTCATTACAATCTCGGAATTGCCCTGCGCAAACAGGGAGATGCGGAAGCCGGCAAGAAGGAATTGGAACAGCTTGACGCTCTACACGAGTTCCGCGCCCATCTTGCTCAGTCCAAACTGCTTATTCTTCAGGGCGTCGACGCCCTCAAGACCGAAAAACTCGATGAAGCTCGGGTCGCCTTTGAGAAAGCCATCGAGCAAAGTCCCGATCTCCCGACCGGCCACTATTACCTTGGAGTTGTGCTCACTCGCAAGAATGAACCCGCGCAAGCGATCGTGTCTTTCCAAAAGGCACTTGAGTTGAAGCCCGATTATGCCCAAGTACATTCGAGCCTCGGTCTTCTTTTCTGGGGACAAAACGATTGCGAACACGCGCTCGACGAATTCCGCCAGGCTGTAATGTCGGATCCTGACCTCGCCGAAGCTCATTACAATTTGGGGCTGGCCCTGGCCCAGTCGGGCAGACTCGATGAAGCTGCCCGTGAGTTCAACGACGCGCTAAGCCTGAATCCAAAATACACTGATGCGCGAGTTCAACTGGGCCTGGTCCTCAGCCAAAAGAACGACACTACCGGCGCCATCAGCGTTTTCAGGGAGTTGGTGCGCCGTCAGCCAGATTTTGCCGAGGCTCACAACAACCTCGGCCTGATGCTCCTGCAAGCTGGCGACTTAACGCAGGCTCGTTCTCAGTTCGGCGAAGCCATCCGCATCAAGCCGCTTTACGCGGAGGCGCACTACAATCTGGCTTTGCTGCTTCACCAACAGGGAAAGGAGGATGAGTCGCGCGCGGAACTTGATAAAGCTTATAAGATCTCGCCAGAGTTGAAGAATGCGCCTCGCCCCTAAATTGCGAATTTCGAAAATGTCTTTGCTGCTTTCTGCGATCGCTGTTGGTGCAGGCGGACTGGCGTTTTCACTCACCGCGCGGCCAATGCATTGTTCCGCTCAATCTGCCCAGGAAATGGCATCCGCCAAAATGTGCGAAGTCGCTTCCCCTACCGCCTCATTCTCCGTTCCATACGTCGCTCATCCGGCCGAACTCAATACCGACCCGAAGTCACCGACCTGGGCGCACGTGTCGTCCACGTGGATTGCGAGAGACTGCACCCACCAGATTGACTATCCCAAAATCAAAACGGAAGTCCGCGGCTTCTGGACCCACTCTGACTTGTACCTTCTTTTTATCTCTCCTTACAACGAGCTGAACCTTTGGCTGCCGCCTGACAACTCCAAAGATCGCCTGAAACTCTGGGACCGCGATGTGGTGGAGGTTTTTCTCGGCGATGACTGGACCAACATCCGCCATTATCGCGAGTTCGAGATTGCACCAACCGGTGACTGGGTGGATTTGGCGATTGACCTTGACAAAGAGTCTTACGGCGCCGAATGGAACTCGGGTTGGCAGCGGCAAGGCCGCATCGACGAACAGAATCACATTTGGTACGCCGCAGCCCGTGTTCCATTGCATTCGGTCAGCGAACAGCCGGTGATCGCCGGAACCAAATGGCGCGCAAACCTTTACCGGATCGACGGGCTGGGCGAGGATCCGCAACGCCACTTCATGTGCTGGCAGCCGACCTGCGTCGTGAATCGCGACCCCAACCATGTGCCCGAAAATTTTGGAACGCTGATCTTTACCAAGTAACACGTTTCTCAGGAGGATGCCTTGCCGTCAACAAAGGAATCGAATCGCCGCGGTTTCATGAAGTTTCTGGCTGCTTCTCCGCTCCTGGCTCAAATCGCCGCCCAGGGGTTTTATGAAAAAGCGGCTGCTGCGGTTGGCCTCGATCCGCAATCAAATGTCTACAGCCGTCTCGGCGTCAAGACCGTGATCAACTGTCGCGGCACCTGGACCTACCTCAGCGGCTCGCTGCAATTTCCCGAAGTCCATGCCGCCCAAGCTGAAGCCGGCCGGCACTTCGTAAATATGGTTGAACTGCAGCAGGCGGTTGGCCGGCGGCTTGCGGAACTAACCGGCGCGGAATCTGGCCTTATCACTTCCGGTGCGGCTGGTGCCATGGCTGCCGCCACCGCCTCTTGCATCGCGGGCAGCGACGCAAAAAAGATCTGGCAGCTTCCCGATGTCACCGGCCTCAAACATGAAGTAATTATGGTTGGCGGCCGCAGCGCATTTGACAGCGCTATTCGCCTTACCGGCGCTAAGCTCATGCTGGTCGAGAAAGCGGATGATATCGCCAATGCGGTCAACGAAAAAACGGCGATGATCTACACCACCAGCCTCGGCGACAAACTGTCCCGCGAGGCATCTGTTGCCAAAGCGCACAACGTTCCGCTGTTGCTTGACGACGCTGCTGGAATTCCGCCAATCGACAACATAAAGCTCTACGCAAAAATGAAGCTCGACCTGTACACCTTCTCAGGAGGCAAAGGGCTGCGTGGGCCGCAATGCAGCGGCGTGCTGCTCGGCCGCAAGGACTTGATTGATGGCGCCTTGCGCAACTGTAGTCCCTACGAAGGTGCTGTCTGCCGCCCGATGAAGGTCGGTAAGGAAGAGATCATTGGCTGCCTGACCGCCATTGAAACCTGGCTGAAGACCGATTCCAAGAAACTTTACGACGAATGGCACGCTCGCGTTGATCGCATCGCTAAGCTGGTAGAAACGGTACCCGGCGTCAAAACCGAAATCTACATTCCCGATGACGGCAACCGCTATCCGACACTGCGCGTTTCCTGGGACGAGCAGGCTTGGGGCTATTCGGTCAGCGAATGCGTTAAGAAAATGCATGACGGCGATCCTGTAATCGAAATGCTCAGCATCGATAATCCCAGCATGGTTTCCGCGGTGCAGGAAGGCGCCGACAAACCTAAACCCAATCCCAAGGAGTTGAAGGAGCAAAACCACCTGGAAATGGTTTCCATGACCATCCAGCCCGGCGAAGAAATGATCGTAGGACAGCGCCTGCGCGCAATCCTCGGCGCAGCGCGCAGGGGGAAGTCCGCATGAGAAGCTTATTCCTGCTCGTCGGGCTGCTTGCCGCAACCGTCTTGAGCGCCCAGCTGCCTATCGCCCTCGCCCAGTCAGCGCCGGGTCCGAATGATGCGCCACGCTCGCCCAGTTTCGATGCCGGAGACTATTTATACATTTCCGGTCAGGGACCTCGTCGCGCGGACGGGAGCACTCCCACAAAATTTGCCGATCAAGTCCGCCAGTCTCTCGATAACGTAAAACGCTTGGTCGAGACGGCGGGTCTTACTTTGGATCGCGTAGTCTACCTACAGGTCTATCTCGAAGACACCAGCCGCTACAGCGAGCTGAATGAGGTTTTCTCGGCCTACTTTCCCAAGGACCCACCCGCTCGGGGAGTTCTGGGTGTCGCTCGCGTACCGGAGCCCTCGCTACAAATTACCGCGGTCGCGGTTCGCGACCTCAAGGGCAAGCAGCCGGTCTCTGTACCTGGCTGGACCCTTGACAATGCCTACTCCGCAGGCATGCTCACTCATGACCGGCTATTCGTGTCCACCATGCCGGGCAGCGATCCTGCAACCGGCGCCGTGCCACAGAATCCGGCAGCACAGGTCGACCTCGCTCTCGATCGATTGACCGCCGTCCTGCAGGCCGCGGGACTCACCAACGCCAACCTGGTCTTCGTGAATCCTTATCTCACACCCGACCTGTCAACGCGCGTCATGAACCAACAATATGCCCGGCGCTTTGCGTTTGGAAACACGCCGGCTCGCGCCACAATCGAAGTGTCCAGTCTGCCCGAAGGTACACACATCGCCTTCACTGGAGTAGCCGTGCGCGACTTGGGCCGCCGAAAAGCGATACGCCCGAAGAACATGCCGCCGAGCCCGACCGCCAGCCCGTGTGTCTTCGCGGGCGATACTCTTTACTGCTCGGCGAAAAGCGGATTTATCCCCGGACCGAATGGGGGGGTCTATGCCGCTACGACCACATCGCAACTTCGGCAAACCATGCGAAACCAACTCGATAACCTCGAAGAAGCTTCCATGGATTTCGGCCAAGTCGTCTCTACAACTGTGTACCTCGACAATATTTCCGACATCGGAGCCTTCAACAAGGTTTATTCGGAATACTTCAAGGTACCCTTCCCGGCGCAAGCTGTGCTGCAACAGATTCCCTCATCTAACCGCTCGCCCGACGCCGAAGAGCACTTCCCTGACTTGGAGCAGATGTCGCTCATCGCGATAAGGCGGCCTCCCAAGAACTAAGAAGCAGTGGTGGATTGAAACGTTAAGGGTTGCGCGCCGCCGGCAAGCCGGCACTGTGGCAATCGCAGACCACGGGTCGCGCAATAGCGGAAACTGCTATCGTTACTCGTCATTTCACGCCCTTTTTATGTATCACTTCGCGAATTCATATCCCAGACGTACTGCACAATCTCGCAATATTTCCAGCTCCCAGAATGGCCGTTGCGCGTTTTCCGGATGCGACAGGCTGGACGGTATTCGCCCTACCCGGTGCAGAAATATCGCAGCGGAATGCTTGTAGGCTGGAACCGGCTGACGAAAGGCTATATTTCCGAGATGTTGCAGGGCGTCTGCCAGCGCGTAATATCCGGAATTGCCCTGCTCCCAAAGCCTGTCTCTCTCCGCAAATTTCTCTGGAGCAAACGTAGCCAGACCGAGCAAATAGTCCGAACCATACTCAATCATGTTGATGCCGAGATCGTTGCCAGTATAAATGCGGAAGTCAGGACGGTGCGCATCTCGCAGCGACAAACGTTCGAGCTCCACCAGCCGATCGAGTGAAGAATGCTTCAGTCCCTTAATCTCCGGAATGTCCATCAAACGCAAAAAAGTTTCCTCGTCAAAAATCTTACCGTTGGACGCAAACATGCTTCCGAGCTCGAACGCCAACACGCAGGAATAACCACGCGCGGCCTCTTGGTAGACAGTTACTTTCTCCCTGGGCGTTTTTCCGTGCAGTCGGCTAGTCTGAAACAAGATCGGCGTCGCACCATGACTTACGATGGCGTCCATCTGCCGGCGATAAAGCGCCACCATGTCTCCGGTTTGACCTTCGATATACGCGCCTGCAACGAATGGCACACCTGTCCCCAGGGCACCTCTCGTCCATCGCAAGACGTCTTGCCTTTCAGCGTCATCGAGATAGTTCACATAACCAGTATCCATATTTACTGCTGTGGCTCGCCAAAACTTCAGACGAGACCCAACACAGGGATGGTTCTTGGTAGAGTAGGTCTGAATACGATTATCGCCTTGGTACAGCATGAAGACTCTGGAGGACACGAACCCGAGTGCGCGTGGAGTGCACACATATAAAGGACCGGCGGAAAGTCGATCCGGGCTAGGCCGCTCGATTGTAACGATGGTGCAGCCCGCCGAGTCGCTCCTGTGAAAGGACCCGACCCGAAGCAACGGAACGAATCCTGCCGTCAGGTGCCCCCTTCTCAAGTCCGAGATGCGTGCGGTCCTCATGATGGTAACGAACATACTCGGAGGGCAATCGCTTCAGCTGGCGTTCATTCAGCGCAACAATATGGTCCAGCAGGTCTCGTCTGCAGCTTCCCACCCACCGCTCCGCCATGCCATTCTGCCATGGACTCCGGAATGACGTTTGCTTGGGAATCATGCTGGTGGCTTTCACCGCTGCGATCACCTCGCACCCAAACTTCTGATCGCGATCAAAGATCAGGTATTTGTGAGAGGCTTCAAATGGAAACGCCTCTCGCAACTGCTGGATGATCCAACCGCTCGTCGGATGCTTCGTGACGTTAAAGTGCAGGATGCGCCGGCGATCATGACTGATGACAAAGAAGCAGTAGAACACGCCGAATGTAATCGTTGGCACAGTGAAGAAATCCATGGCCGCAATCGCTTCCCGATGGTTTCGAAGGAAGGCCAGCGCTTGGCCCAGTCAGGATCTCTCGGCGCTCGCTTCATCCAACGGGAGATGGTTCTCTCAGAAAGTTCAAAACCGAGCATGCGGAGTTCCCCATGGATCCGCGGCGCTCCCCAGGTGGGGTTCTCAACGAGTATACGGAAGATCAATTCCCGAACCTCTTTCGGCGTCCGTTTCCTTCCAACCTGCCTCCGGACTCTGGAAATTAGGCGCCAGTACATACAAAAACCAGTGCGGTGCCAGTGGACGACAGTCTCGGGCGTGACGATGAGGAGGGACTGCTTCCAAGCCGACCACACCCGCCGAGCGATTACCCAGAAGAGCTTATCGAAGAGGCCGAGGCTCGGGCGAGGATTTCGACGCTTCAGCGTGACGAGTTGTTGACGCAAAGCAAGATTTTCGAGAAGCAGACTTCGCCTCCCGCGAAAGAAGCGGACCAGCATTCCGAACCAGAGTCCTACGAAACGAAACATGGTCAGGATTTATAGCAGAACGGTGGTGAGATGGCAGCAAGCTATGTTATTGATTTCACGGTCGGCTGGAGTTTTGGCGAACCACAGGCCTCACGCACCCGCGCAACCGAGTCCGCAAAAGTGATACTGTGGGCTCAGTATCTGACTGGCAGCTAGCAGACGTGGTTAACAGCACTAGGCCGCCCGCGCAATAGCCCGCAGAGGTGGCGGGAACCAAAGAAAGGTGCCTGGACATGGCTGAGATACTCCCTGCGATCTTTTTTGGTCACGGCAATCCGATGAATGCCGTCCTAGACAACGCCTACACGAAAGCTTGGACCCGCATAGGACAGACAACACCCAAACCCAATGCCATTCTGTCTATTTCCGCTCACTTGTTTGTTTCAGAAACCGGGGTAACCATTGCCACTTCGCCGAGAACCATTCACGATTTCGGCGGGTTTCCGCGAGAATTGTTTCAGGTGCAATACCGTGCGCCTGGAGATCCCGCACTCGCGCGTCGAGTGCAAAAATTGCTCGCGCCGATCGAAGTTAAGCTCGACAACTCCTGGGGGCTCGATCATGGGACATGGTCGGTGCTCTGCCACGTGTATCCCGCTGCCGACATTCCCATTGTCCAGCTGAGCATAGACGAAAGGAAACCCGCGTCGTTCCATTTTGAGATCGGCAAAAAGCTCGCGCCATTGCGCGAAGAGGGCGTCCTAGTTGTCGGCAGCGGAAACCTGGTCCACAATCTGCACGCCTATGCGTGGGGTCGGCACATGCCCGATCCTTACGATTGGGCTGTTCGCTTTGAACAGGATGCAAAGCAGATGATGGTAGCAGGAGAGTACAAGCCGCTTATTGAATACGAGAAGCTCGGACCGGAAGCTTTGCTTTCGATTCCGACACCAGATCATTACCTTCCGATGCTGTATGTCGTCGCGACTCGGCAGCAAGGCGAGATCATCACTTTCCCAATCGAAGGTGTCGATGGCGGATCGATATCGATGCTAACCGTGCAGGTGGGTTAGCCCTCTGGTTCTGCAGCTACCGAACAGGAAAAATACACGATGAAGGTAGCCCTCTTAGGTGCAACAGGTTTCGTTGGCTCAGCCTTGCTTAAGGAGGCGCTCAACCGAGGGCACATCGTGAGAGCCATTGTGCGTCATCCCGAGAAGCTTGAAAAACGCGAGGGTCTCACTGCGAAGGCTGGCGACGTTTATGACACCACTTCTCTTGCGACGTTGTTCCGGGGAAACGATGCTATTATCAGCGCTTTCAATCCTGGGTGGAAGAACCTGAACCTTTACGACGACCAGGTTCGGGGAACAGCGTCCATCATCGCCGCGATTAAGAAGGCGGGAATCAAAAGGGTGCTCTGGGTGGGCGGGGCGGGTGGGTTGGAGGTCAAACCTGGAGTCCGCGTCGTCGATAGCCCAGATCTCCCGAGCTGGGTAAGGCCTGGTTCTCTGGCGACGATAGATGCTCTGGAGCAACTGCGGAAAGAACCGGAACTTGAATGGTCCTATCTGAGCCCTCAGCGGAACTGAAGCCAGGGCAGCGGACGGGAAAGTTTCGCCTGGGAAACGATCACCTTTTGGTAGACGCCACCGGTCAGAGCGAGATTTCGGTTCAGGATTACGCCGTTGCAATGATCGACGAACTGAAACATCCCGCGCATGTCCGGCGGCGCTTTACGGTAGGTTACTGAAGGCAAGGAACTATGAAGGAAGCTTAGCGAAACGGCCCAAAAACCTCACATAACTCCAATCTGTTCTAGCAATCCGACCAAGTCATAAAAGAGCTTTTCTTCGACGATCTCGTCGTTCTTCCAGTGTGCGACGGTACAGAACTCGATGCGAAACTTCTTGTTAGTCGGCGCGATCAGCTTGCCGTCCGACCCCTTCATCGGTCCACGCATCGTGCCTGTAAAATCCGCAACGGTACACGTCCATTCGCCCTGAGCAATCTCCACTTTATAAGGATGATTAATCAGATGATTGTCGGGGAACGTCTTGAAAAATTCGACGGACTCCGCCTTGTGATTGTCGCGCCCTCTTGTGGGATCGGCCTGACCGGGCCAAAATACGGTGGTGTCCTTGGAATGCCGCTTCTCAAACGTCTCCCAGTCCTGTGCGTTCCACGAATCGTCGAGCGTCCGCATGAGTTCAAGATTGTTCTGTGCCATGTGATCCTCCCAGCAAGCGACAGCATAGGTTCGCCTAAACACGTGCTGGTTGTCAGTCTTTCGGCGCTTATTCTACACCCTCGCTCGTCACCACCAGAATGTTCGATAGAAGATCGTCCATCTCGGACTCAATTGCACGGCAGTTTATGCTGAAGTTGTATCGCGCCCAGCGCGAGGCTCGCAATATCGTTGCGCTCCGATTAAGTCTCTAGCCAAGAAGTTGCACTCCTCACACCATGCGCCTACTATCGGTCTTGCTCGCTTGGTTTAGCGGTAAGGAAGCAATGCATGGAGTGCGTTAGTTCCAGCAGTGCTCGTCGCAGCATCGCTCAGTTTGTATCGCTATTCCCGAATTGAATCGGGCAAACACAACCGCGCGCGGTCAAGATCGCCGGAGATAATCTTTACCTCAGCACCGCCAGTCCCATCGAATCGAGTGGGCGAACCGTGAACTCGTACCTTCACTGGAAACGCGCCGCGAAGATGTAACTGATTTCGGGCGTTGAAACACGCGGTTCACATGCGCCGATGGTCAAAACACATCAGAACAGATGGTATAAGCAGGTTGAGAAGTTGATCGAGGTGACGCAATGGGCGGAAGCAATCGTTCCGGTGTTTGCGTGTCGGCGGTTTTGTGCACAATCGTGGTCGTGTTTCTAGCGACGCCACTGATCGCACAGGTCGTATCGCTTGATCCCGCAAAGATGCCCGCTATTGGCACGGTCGATGAGCGCTTCGATTCCTACAACATTGAAATGGTGGAAGTGATCGGCGGAAGATTTTGGAAACCATACGGGAGCACCACGAACAAAAGTAAAGCGCAGGAGCCCGCTCAACAGGAAGGTTTCACTCCGGCAGGGATCGACCCAAACTTATATGAATACCGAGCACCCATTGATCTTTCAAATCCTCGATTGCGAAAGCTGGCAGCGGCATTGGGCCCGGCGTACGTGCGAGTCAGCGGCACGTGGGCCAATAGCGTTTATTTTCAGGATTCGGAAAATGCCGCCTCAGCCACTGCACCATCAGGATTCAGCGGAGTCTTAACGCGAAAGGAATGGAAGGGCGTTGTTGATTTTTCTCATGCAGTGAACGCCGAGATTGTCACCTCGGTAGCTACGGGTTCCGGACCGCGCAATTCTCAAGGTGTGTGGACCTCCGAGCAGGCTGGAAAATTATTCGGGTACACAAAATCTATTGCCGGGCGAATCGCCGCAACCGAATTCATGAATGAGCCGACATATGCAGCGATGGGCGGCGCACCGAAAGGATACGATGCCGCAAGCTATGGCCGCGACGTTGCGGTCTTCCGTACCTTCCTTCGGAAAACTGCGCCCGATACACTATTTCTCGGTCCAGGTTCAGTTGGCGAGGGACCGTTCGCAATGCCAATGGGTGGCGGAGTGCTGAAATCCGAAGACCTGCTCCACGCAGCGGGTCCCGTATTCGACGTTTTTTCTTACCATCTCTATGCGGCTGCTTCGCAGCGGTGCGCAAGCATGGGCGCATCATCACAAACAACGGCGGCAGCGGCACTTTCTCAAGGCTGGCTCTCGCGCTCGGAGAAGATTGGCGCATTTTACGCCGACCTTCGAGACAGGTTCGAGCCAGGCAAATCGCTTTGGATTACGGAAACCGCCGATGCAGCCTGCGGTGGAAACCCCT
>Ga0193709_1000117_pt1 | contig 34522 bp, 19 predicted proteins | sample H3c2metaG_FD_160571 | JGI IMG/M metagenome (GOLD analysis project Ga0193709, IMG submission 160571) | Soil microbial communities from a riparian zone of the East river system, Colorado, United States - H3c2 | ecosystem: Environmental > Terrestrial > Soil > Riparian zone | place: USA: East River...
CCCCTGCCTTAGCAGGGGACAAGGGGAGGGAGTAAAGCAAGGGTTCTAGAAACCAATAATTAAAAAAAAAGGTATAATAAAATATTTGACCCTAAGGGTCTAGTGCTATCTAGCTTCGCTTGCAAGCTAATAAAATTTAAATAAATAAAATAAAAAATTAAGAAATAAAAATAGCATTTATTAAATGTAACAAAAATGAAAATCAAAAGAAATGAATACCTCTATATTATTATTTATAATAGGAATTCTAGGATTCGTATTAAATAGAAAAAATATTATATTAATGATTATAGCTATAGAAATTATGTTATTATCTGTAACACTATTAGTTTTAATTATGTCTTATAATTTTGATGATAATATAGGTCAAATCTTTAGTATATATATATTATCTATAGCTGGTGCTGAATCTGTAATAGGTTTAAGTATATTAGTAGCATATTATAGATTAAGAGGGACTATTTCATTACATAATTAATGTATTTATCCATAATAATCTTACCTTTATTAAGTTCATTAATTAGCGGATTTTTAGGAAGAAAAATAGGAGTTACAGGATCTCAAATAATAACATGTGGTAGTTTAATTGTTACATCTATTTTAATAACAATAGCTTTTTATGAAATAGGAATATGTGGATCTCCTGTAAATATAGATATATTAAATTGGTTAAATATAGAAATATTAAATATATCTTGGTCTTTTTATTTTGATCAATTAACTGTATCTTTAGGATTAGCAGTAATATATTGTTCCACTTTAATTCATATTTATAGTGTAGATTATTTATCTACAGATCCTCATATTCAAAGATTTTTTTCTTATTTATCTGCGTTTACTGCAGGAATGCTAGTATTAATCTGTGGTGGTAATTTTTTAGTTATGTTTGTAGGTTGGGAATCAATAGGGGTAGCTTCATATTTATTAATTAATTTTTATTTTACTAGAATACAAGCCAATAAAGCAGCAATATTAGCATTTACTATGAATAGAGGAGGTGATATGTTAATGAGTATAGGATTTTTTGCAATATTTTCAATTTTTGGTTCATTAAATTATTCTGAAATTTTTAGTTTGGTACCTTTTATTAATGAAACAACTATAACTATAATATCATTATTTTTATTAGGTGGTGCTTTAGCTAAAAGTGCAAATATTCCTTTACATTCTTGGTTACCTGGTAGTATGGAGGCTTTAAATGTTGTTAAACAATTATATATTTTCTTTATAGCTTCTTTTTTATTCCTGTTTTTTTATAATTATAACAATTTTTATGATATAAACTATTTATCTGTTTTTCCTATTATTAATTCTATACATAAATCTATATTACAAGCTATTACTGGTAATATGTTAGGCGATGGTTCTATAAGTCTATCTAGACCACTTAAAGGATCCCTTAGGGAGTAAATTTTCTATGACTCCCTCCCCTTAGGGGAGTAAGGGGAGTAAGGAGAGGGGAGAAAAATTAGATATTAAATCAACTTTGAAATTAAGAAATAAAAATAAGAATAATTATAGAATTAGAATATCTAAAACTAGTATGGATAGAGTTATTGCATTAGTAAAACCACATATCCATAATGATTTTTTATATAAATTAGGTTTATAATTGATTGCATAGCAATCCCCCTTTCAACCAAAAATTTTTATTTTTTTTGGCGGGACTTTTAAACAATTAGTTTTTTAGGAAAGTAGGGGTCTCCTTAAACTTCACTGAATGCTGGAACACCCTAAAGCTTTAAATACTCATCATAAATTTAAATTATGGTAGTGACAATTTTAAAGATAGTACAATGGGCAATCAGCAGGAAACCAAATTGTATTATACAAAAGTAGGATCCTCAGAGACTACACGTGAAGCTACATATCTGTAGATGATATAGTCCGATCAATAGAGAAATTTATTGTTAAAATAGCCCACACCTGTAAGTGCTTTATTACATGCAGCTACACTAGTAACAGCTGGAATATATTTATTATTAAGAGTTTCACCAATTTTAGAATATAGTAGTACGGCTTTATTAGTTATAACTATTATAGGTTCTACTACTGCATTTATAGCAGCAACTAGTGGATTATTAGCTAATGATTTAAAAAGAATTATTGCATTTAGTACTATTTCTCAATTAGGATATATGATGTTGGCAATAGGTCTAAGTCAATATAATGTAGCTCTAATGCATACAGTAAACCATGCTTTCTTTAAAGCTTTATTATTTTTAGGAGCTGGGGCTGTTATCCATTCTTTTGCAGATCAGCAGGATGTTAGAAAAATGGGTGGATTAATAAAATTTTTACCATTTACTTATTCTGTTATGTTAACTGGATCTTTAAGTTTATTAGCTACTCCTTATTTAACTGGATTCTATAGTAAAGATTTAATTTTAGAATTAGCTTATGGTCAATATAATTTTAGTGGTATATATGCTTACATTCTAGGTTCTATTACTGCAGGTATCACTGCTTTTTATAGTTTTAGACTAATAAGCTTAGTGTTTTTAACTACACCTAATGGAAACAAACTTTCTTATATTAATTCTTTACATGGAGAAGGAGGTAGCCTTAATTTAATTGTAATACTACCTTTATTAATTTTATCTTTATTTAGTATATTCTTTGGTTTTGTTTTCTCTGATTTATTTGTAGGTATGGGTAGTGATTTTTTCCAAAATTCTATTTTCATGCATCCTAAAAATATTTCTTTAATTGAAGCAGAATTCTCTTTAAATATTTTTATTAAATTATTACCAGCCATCTTAAGTTTTACTGGTGCTTTTACTGCAATTGTTTTATATCATTTACCTTTTGGACTATTTTTAATAAATTTAACTAATAATAAAATAGGAAGAAATATTTATGCTTTCTTAAATGGAAAATATTATTTTGATATAATTTATAATCATTTTATTTTTCAAAGTGGGTTAAAATTAGGTTATATTATTTCTAAAGAAATAGACAGAGGTGCTATTGAATTATTAGGACCTTACGGTTTATCTAATTATTTTTATAATACAGGTAAAAATCTATCTAAATTAGATACTGGAGTTATTACTACTTATTCTTTATATATAACTATAGCTTTAATTTCTTTATTATTTATATTATTTTCTCCAGCCTTAACTATAATAATAGATAACTACAGTCAAATAACAGAAACAGGTTCTAATTCTAAACCAAGCTTAGAGGAAATAAGATTATTTATTATTTATATAACTTCTGCTTTAATTGTTCTATTATATTAAACCGCTTGACTAATTAACCAAATATTTAAAGATTGGAGGTATCTTTAATCCCCCTAATAGTTGCTTCTAGCTTTCTGCCTTATTTAAAAAGAATTTGCTCCTTCCGCAGCTAAAAAATTTTTAAATAAAAGAGTATTATATAGTTTAATATAATTTTATTTTTAATTTAATAAAATAGTCCTCCTCCACCCCAATTAGGGGAAGAGCGAAGCAATTCCTTCCTTTTTCTAGTTGAATAAACTAAAGGAGGTTCTGCCTCACCTCTCCTTGTCCCCTTATCTGCAAAGCAGCTGCTTTGCAGGGGGAGGGAAAGGAGGCGGCGGAATAAAATTCTATTTTATTAAATTAATATGTTAGACGCTATTATAAATTTTAACATTTTTTAAATGTTAGCTGCGGCAAAATATATAGGAGCTGGAGTAGCTTGCTCAGGATTAATTGGAGCTGGTGCAGGAATAGGTACTATATTTGGTTCTTTAATTTTAGCAGTTGCTAGAAACCCTCAATTAAAAGGACAATTATTCACTTATGCAATCTTAGGATTCGCATTAGCTGAAGCAACTGGATTAGCGAATAGTCCAGTATAAACTGGGTGAATTGCAAGAAAAACTTATAATATTATAAGTAAATTTGCAGCGAAGCTTAACTCAACATCATATAGATAATTTATATGTCCTGTTAATAAATAGGAGAGTTCTGAACGTTAAACGACTAGAAAGCGAGTATGTGTTAACAATAATCTTTCATAAGCGCCCAGCATTAAATAATATTTTGCTATTTAATGATGACATAGTCTAATCAACAGCGTGAGTTGTTGTAATAAATATAACTTTGGGATATTTTATTTAAATATTGTAAAATTAGATTTTAAATAAATATATTTGATAATAATTTAGAATCTATAAATAAATATAACCTATTTGAAGACTATATTTTTTTTAAATAGTAATAATATATTATTATTATTATCAGATAATAATATAAAAATTTATAAAGACCCTTTAAATCAAAGAGAATTAATACGGAAAGAAAGCATTGAAAAAATGAAAAATTTAGCTGCGGAAGCAGGAAATAAATATTCTAAAAAATAAAAGAAGCCATGAGTATTAATAGAAAAGGTGATTAGAATTCCTTTTTTAATAAAAATCATTCTTTAAAAATTTTAAGTTTAATGAGAACTGTAGCTTTAAATAGAAAAAAACCCTCTTGCTTCGCAAGCAACCAGGGATTGAAATAGAAATTAAAATTATTGAAAATAATATTTTAACAGTTTTTAGTTCTATTAGAAAAACAGCAATTTCAATAAATTCTGATATTAAAACAAATTTAAGAAAGGAAAAACTAGATTCAGAAAAAGGAATAAGAACTCCTTATAAAAATAAATATATTATTACTATAAAAAGAAATTAAAAATTTTATAATGTATTCGCATTAATGATGGCATTCTTATTATTATATTCTTAATATACAATTCAGTTATTGTTTAAATCTCCCCCTGCCTTCCCTCCCCCTGCTTTGCAGATGCTTTGCAGATGCTTTGCAGATGCTTTGCAGATAGGGGAAAGGAGAGGAAGCTTAGGTAGTGTTTGGAAGCAAGAAGCAAGAAACAAGAAGCAAGATCTTTCTTGCGAAGCTAGGGTCAATTATAGTGGCAGGATTATTTAAGCAAGGAGTAAATATAATCTATTTAATAATAGTTAATATATTAATAAATACGAATTTAAAAAACTATTAAAAATAGGGTGTGTATCTAAATTGGTATAGAGTTTAATTGTCAATTAAAATATTCTTAGTTCGAATCTAAGCACGCTCGTTAAAAATAAATAAAAAAATAAAAAAATAAAAAAATAATAAAATTAATTTGCCTAGCATTTGAAATAGCTCCCCTACCTTGCTTAGGCAAAGGTAGGGGCTCCTTTTGGTTTGTAGGCAAGTCTAACAAATAAGGACTATTAATAAACAAATACCTAATTATTTTGACCTCGCAAGAGCCTAATTAAAGGTGTTACCCTTAGGGTCAAATCTTTGTTATTAAAATTTATTTTCAAAGCTGCCTCCCCTGCCTTTGGTTGCCTCCCCTAGCTTTAACCCTTCCCTCCCCCTGCTTTGCAGATAAGGGGACAAGGAGAGGGTGGTAGGCTAGGGGTATTAGGCAGGCAGAAGATAGCAATCTTTAGTTTGGATCCTTTCCCCTAACTCCCTACCTTTGCCTAAGCAAGGTAGGGGGGGGGGGTTAGGGGAGGGATCGGTAGGGAGAAGCTAGCTATTAATTTATAATTTATTTATAATAAATAAAAAGATATAATAATCCAAGCATAATTCTTTGCAAATAAAAATGAATAATTTATTTATTTTTTCTCCATTAAGTCAATTTGAAGTAACTAATTTAATAGGAATAAATGCACCCATATTAGGTAATTTACATTTAAATTTAACTAATTTAAGTTTATATTCTATATTTGTAGTTTTAACTATAATAGGTTTACATATATATGCAAATAATGATAATAAAATTATACCTAATAATTGGTCTATATCTTTAGAATCTTCTTTTCAAAGTTTAAACTCTATGGTTAGAGATCAAATAGGAGCTAACATGGAAATATATTTCCCATTTATATATTCAATATTTTTTTATATTTTAATTTGTAATTTAATTTCAAATATACCTTATTCTTTTGCAGTTACAGCAAGTGGAGTAGTTTCTTTAGGATTAAGTTTAACTATTTTTATTGGTGTTACTATTTTAGCTTTATCTATACATGGTATTAAATTTTTTTCTTTCTTTATACCTTCTGGTACTCCTTTAGCTCTAGTACCTTTATTAGTTTTAATTGAATTAATATCTTATTTAGCTAGAGCAGTTTCTTTAGGGGTAAGACTTTTTGCTAATATTACAGCAGGACATACACTATTAAAAATATTAAGTACTTATTTATTCAAATTATTCACAGGTAATTTGTTAGTTCAAATATTAACATTAATACCTTTTGCTATTTTCTTAGCATTAGTTGGTTTAGAAATAGCTGTATCTTTAATTCAAGCTTTTGTGTTTACATTATTAGTATGTTCATATTTAAGAGATGCTATAGAATTACACTAATTTAAATGAATAAAAAATAATTTATACATTTTTATTAGCTCCCCCCTTATTAAATATATTTTATATTTTAAACATTTATTATAATTAATTTCTACTTACTAAAAATAAGCAAATAGATTTAATTTTATCTTTGGAAGCTTGCTTAATTATAATTTATTTAATAAATTCTTAAGCCTCGGTTGCTTAGTGGTCAAAGCGCTATTCTGAAGATATAGATATGGGAGTTCAATTCTCTCCCGGGGCAATTAAATTTAATAAAAATAGCTACACCTGCCTCCCTACAAAGCTATTTCCTTTAGTTTGGATCCTTTCCCCCTAACTCCCTATCTTAAGGTAGGGAGTAAGGGGAGGATATCGCTAGGGATATGCTTTGTAGGGAGGGACAGAGCCAGAATAAAAACTTGCTGGAAGCAGCAACCTAGTTTTCATATAAATATTTTATATTTTTTAATTTTACTTATAATTGTAAAACTTGCGATAGTTGCAACGCAAACAATTAATTATTTATTTAATTACCCTCTCTAATAATCCCCCCCATTAGTGCCAGGTTGCTTAAGCAAAGGAGATATTTCTTGCGATTCAAGGGCTGGTATTTTTGTTTTTTTTTAGCCCCTGTCTCTCATTTTAGGTTGCGAAGCTAGCTATCTAATTTCCTGCCAAAAGCAGTCCCTTATCTGCAAAGCAGAGGGAGGACAGCTGCTTTTTTTTTAATATTGCTTTAAAAAAAATTAAGGAAGCAGAACTCGAGAGGTTGAGTGTCCCCCTTTTAAGGGGAAAGTTTTGGTTCAACTCCAAATGCTTTCAAAGATCTACTAATCAATCCCATTCTATATCTCAACCTATACCTGAAGAAATATATAGAAATTTTAGATTTAATATAGAAGAACATAGAAATATAGAAGATTTTTTTGATAATTTCTCTAAATTTCCTGCCAAAAGCAGTCCCTTATCTGCAAAGCAGGGGGAGGGAGACAAATTTATTTACTAGCTTCGCATTGACAAAAGATTTGCTATATATATTGCTTCTAACTAAGCAAGGTAGACAATTATAAAATTGTAATTTTTTTTTATAAAAATTATTTTAATTTGAATGCAAAGCAAAGGCCTTTAGGTTTCTATAATAAAGCCAATTTATTTCCTGTTCTTTTGTTATAACCTTTTTATTTTCTATCTTTTTCATCTATCTCTTTCCATTCATTTAGGGAGCTAAATTCAAATCATCTAAAAAACACAAAATTTTCTTCCTTCAAACCTTTCTATTTTCGCTAGTAGTTAGATTATTTTATAATATAAATATTGTAAATCAATCCATCTTTATATTTGTTCTAGTTTAGATTTTAGACTATTTCCCTCAATCATTATATTTGGCAGATAGAAATAGAAGCAAATCTCTAACAATAGCTTATCATATTAGTTTGATTGCTTCGCAACCCTTGCTTCCAAAGAAGGACCTGCCTTTAGTTAATACTACACAGTTCCTCCCTTCCCTCCCCTTACCCCCTACCTTGCTTAGGCAAAGGTAGGGAGTTAGGGGAAAGGAGAGAGTCTAAGGTAGGGAGGGTGCCAGTGCTGGCGCTATTTCTTTAAATTCTTTAATTTTGATAAGATCTACCAAGAAATAAAAAAATAAGGATGGGTAGAAGATCAGATAATTAAATGTATAACACTAGAACAAATAAAGATATTAATTTAAAAATTAAAAAAAAATAAAATGGAAAAATTAATCATTCTAAATATATTTATATATATAACAGTTTTATTATTATCATTATTAATTATTTTAATCTCAAAGAGAGGTTATTTAACCCTAAGATTTAAAAATTATTGTTTAACTAATACCTTAGAAGAATTTATTGTTTTATTATTTATTATTAGTGGTATAATAATGTTTATATTATATTTATTTTTATATATTCTTACACCAGCTTTGTATGGACTAATAAATGATAATTCAGGATTTATATATATGGTTAATGACACTAACAGTAACACACAAGACCCAGTTAGATGGTGGCCATCTGGTACACCTCAAAGTTGGGGTATATTGGGAACTGCTTTAGGTATATATAGATTAGTGCCAGGAAATTCTAGGGTTAAAGCTATGGCAGCTTTAGGTAGTTTAGGTATAACAATACCAAGTACTGTATATTTTCATGCAGTAGAAAATCCCAATGGTTTTAATAGGCTAATGTATTCATGGATGAAATATAAACAAAATGGAAGTTGGCCTTCAAATATATCTAATCAAATACAAGATGATGAACTTAAAGATATTATACCCAATGTAATATCCGAGGGTGAAAATAAATACGATTTGGTTAAAAATTCCACATCATCAATTTTGCCTAAAGATTTAAATAATTTTTTTGATAATATTATTCCAGATAATATATTCTCATTTATTTTAGATTTTTTTAGACCTGTTCCAGTAGTAGGTTATTTAGATGATTTAATTGGACAACAACTATTCATTCATTTATTATTATTTATAATTGTATTATCATTAATAGTTTTGTTAAATATATATTTTTTTATACAAATAATGCTTAATAATAAAGAATTTATAATAAAAAAATTTAATAATAAAATAATTCTTTTTATTATTAAATATCAATTATTTATAGCTAAAATTACTTCAATTGTATTACCCTTATTAATAATGTTCGGTCTAATTGAACTTCTTGTTGGTTTATATTTTATTTTAACTCACCCTATTCCTTATGATAAATTAGATATTGATTTACATACCTTTTTAAAATAAAAAAATAATAGATTTAAATTCCCCCCTTACTTTTTCAGATTATTATTATTTTATAATTAAAAATACATAATTTTATTACAATAATGAGTGTCCAAGAAATAAAAAATTTTATAAGATCTAAAAATAGACAACTTTTTACAAAACAACAATTTATTTTTCTTTTAAATAGTTTGAATCATTGATTTTGGTGTCCTACTCTACTACTAGATTATTATCAACAAATTATCTTATTCAAAACTACCAAAGGTTCCTGCGGTAAGCTATAAATAAGGGGGGAAATTTTCTTTTTTTTCTTCTCCCTTGCCTTTCCCCTTATCTGCAAAGCAGGGGGAGGATGCGAAGCTACCCTAAGGATAAAGACTAGCCAACCTAGCTTTGCTAGGTAGGCTGGCAAAGCCAAGGAGTAGCTAATATTAAAGCAAGGGGATTAATAATAATAATAATTTATTCTTTATTAGTTAATTTAATAATATAGCTTCTTATAACTTGGTTAAATAGATTGATTGGTAAAATATATTTAGATAATAAAAATATAACCAAAAATAATAAAACAAAAGTAACAAAAATTTGACTAACAAAATAAAAAGGAATGATTTGAGGCATTATAAACTGGATTAGTAAGAATATCTTTTTTTTAATTTAAAAAATTTAGCTACTTCCCTCCCTACCTTGCTTAGGCAAAGGTAGGGGGGGGAAGAGGCAAAAATATTTTATAATTAATATATAATTTTAAAATATTTTTTTTGCTTAGGTAAAAGCAAGCTAGTAATCAAATTTTACCACCTTTGCCTCCCTAGTTTTTAAGCAAGCTAGAAAGACCTTACCTAAAGTACTGTTAATATTTCTAAATTTTATATTGCTTAGTTTAGCAAAGCTTCTTCCATTCCCCCTGCTTTGCAGATAAGGGGAGGGGAGCAGCAGCATAATTATAATTTTTATTAATAAAAAGAAAAAAAAAAATCTCTGCTTTTTTAATTTTTATATTATATTAAATACCAGCCCTCCATAAGTTAAATAGTTCCCTAATAGTCCCTTGTTTATTTATAAATAGGAAAAATTGGTTGCTTTTGATTGAAGATGAGTTAGTAATTTCTTAAAAATAATATTTAGATTAATTTAAGCTTTTATTATAAAAATTTTTATCCTTTAGGATAGCTTGCTATGCAAGCAATCAATTAAAAATAGGTTAATTTTTTATAATAATAAAAATGAGATTATAAAAAGAATAATTTTTATAATTAAATTTTTCTTTTATTAGATAGACCTGCTGCTTATAAGAAGCAATCTAGCCTAGGGAAAGAATGAAGGTTAAATAACCTCCCTAGTATATATGCTAGTCCTTCTTGCGAAGCAAGGGGCAGATCCATTTAGTTTTTTTTAAAGAAATAAATAGTTATTAAAATTTAATACGAATAATCAGAATCGAACTGATAATTTCTACTTGGAAGGTAGAAGTTATACCATTTAACTATACTCGTTGATATTAAAAAATATTTTTTTGTGAGAATAGGTGGGATTAAGAATATATAGGGAATAAATTACACCTGCCTTGCGAAGCTACTAACTAAAGCTTTCCTTCTTTCTTGTTTTGTTTAAGAACTAGGGGCTGCTAAAGCAAATTAATCCCCTACCTTAAGGTAGGGAGCAAGGGTGAGGCTAATTTTTTTTTATAATAAAAAAAAGCGAGATAAGAATTCGAATCTTAAATAACAGCTCATGAGACTGCTGTGTTACCAATTACACCATCTCGCTTTTATAAAAATATAATAAATATACCAATTAATAAATTATATTGAATTAGAGTAATTTGCAATTTTTATGGTAAATCATATCATTCTGGTTATTTAGTGCTCCTGCCTTTGGTAGGTTGCAAGGTGGGGATAGGAAATAGGATAGGGATAGGAAAATAAATAGAAATAGGAAAATAAATAGAAATAGGTAAGTAAGAAAATAGTAAGAGATAAATTAGTTAGAGAGAGGGATAGAGTGAGAGAGGATGAAGGAATGAGATAAGGATGAGAATGAATAAGGAATTAAGGAAGGAGTCTGCTTTGCAGAGGAAGAGAAGGGAGAAATAGGATTGAATATATTGGTATTAGATTAATTAGAGAGATAATAGGATATATTGATTAATGGTGGTATGATTAACAGGGTGAAGCGGTGAAGCACGAAGCAAACCAAATATTAATTATTAGCAAATAGATTATTATTATATTAATTAATAGCAAATGGATTACTAATATTCTTACCTTATATTCTACCTTCAAATCAAATAAAAAAATCTTATTCTTAGATTTATACAATTCACCTGCCTGCTTTAGGCAGGCTAAGCAGAACCAGGATCTTACTATCTTCTAGCGAAGCAGGAACAAGAAGCAAGGGAGGATGAAAATAAATATAATTACTATAATTTATTACAAATTAGTTGAAGCACAACAATTACTCCCCTACCTTAAGGTAGGAGCTCCTTTTAATAAAATTTTTAAGCTTTTAATAAAATTTTTAAGAAAAGTTAAAAAAAAATAATAAAGGATAAACCCAATTGCCTTTCCCCTTACTCCCCACCTTGCCTTAGCAAGGGTGGGAGTAAGGGGAGGATGCGAAATTATCCTAAGAAAAAGAAATATAAATTGAAGCATTCATTACTAAAATATAATTAGAAGATAGAAAATAAATATATAATAAGATGAGCAGTAAAGGAATCGAACCTCTAGCGGCTATTAACCAATTCTTTTACAGAGAACCACCATTACCAATCGGATCACCTGCCCTTAATATTATTTTATATTGAAAATTTTAATTTTCACCTTTCTTATTGTTTTTGATTTCCTCCAATAGTAGGTATGAAAGGGAGGAGAGGTTAGGTTAGTATTTTTCAAAATCAGATAAATAATTTATTTTTATTAATAACTATTCTTTTATTGTTTCATTCCTTAATTAAATAGCTTGCTCTAGCTCTAGCTCTAACTCTTAAGGTGGGGAGGGGGTAAATTCCTAAATCAAATCTTTTTTTTTTGTCTGCAAAGCAGTCCCTCCCCCTGCTTTGCAGATAAGGGGCTAAGGCAGGGGGGGTAGACAATAAGTATTTAGTTTTATAATTAACTAAAAGAAATTTTGTCCAGAAGTTATTTTTATAGTATAAGCTCCTTTTCTGTTTTTTTTAGTTATTCTAGCTATATCTAAATAATTAACTTTTCCAGTTGCAGATGCTCCTTTTCCAAATACTTTAGTTGTAATTCTAGGTATAATAGGTTCACCCATTAATCTTCCAGCTATTTTAATATTTAAACCAGATAAAAAAGCTGGAATGAATTTAACTGAATTTAAATTAGGATCATTTAAATTTTTAACAGGTTTCTTATTATAAATTTTTTGAACAGCTACTCTAGCTTTTTTTCTTTTATTTTTAAAATTTAAAGATAAAAGGTTAACTAAAATATTACTATCGTGGTAAGGATGATGTAATCTAATTAATTGCAATTCTACAGGTTTATTAAATTTTTTACTTAAAATATTACAAATTAATTTAAATTTGCTTTGGTAAACTTTAGTTAAATTAAATTTTCTTAATTTAAATAATAAAATTTGTATTGCCCCTCCTCCCTGCTTTGCAGACAAAGGGACTCCCTGCCTATGCAAAGGAGGATTTAGCTTTAATAATCCTGGTCTTAAGCTAGGGAATAGTAAATTTTTATTTTTAAATCTAGATATAGCTTTTCTTAATTTCCATCTAATATATAATTTAGGTAATCGTGAAACTAGGTTTGCTTGGCTACCAAATCTATTTAATAATTTTGTTCTTTTTTTTGCATTTGCCTCGGCCTGCTTTCGCAACAACCATTTTTTTTTAATAGAATTAATATATAAAATAGAAAAAAATCTAAAAATTTTTTTTTTAGGAATATTTAAATAATAAAATAATTGTATTGTTATTTTATCATTAGTATATTTTAAGACTGGTTTACTTATTAAACAATACATACTTTTAAAAAAATAGAATAATAATTTATAAATATCTGTTATTCTTTCGGTTTCGGAATTGTAGTTTGTAGTCCTTGAAATACTAATTATTTCTTTTTCTTTTTCTGAAATATTAGAAGAATAGAAAGTAGAATTAAATTTATATCCTATAATTTTATTATAATGGATAAAAGTACCAAATTTTCTACAATATTTATTTAAATTTAATTTTGTTTTTGCAAATATAAAATTCTTTAAATATTGGAAAAGAATATAATTTTTAATAGGTTTATCTTCTAATACTTCACTAATTGTTCTTATTCTTTTTTTAAGAAGATTAGTTAAAGTAGATTTTAAAAAATTATAATTCCTATTTCTTAATAATATATTATTATTTATAATATTATTATAAGTAATTATTTTAATATTTTGTTTTAAAGAAAAAAATTTTGTTTGTAATTCTGCTTCCTGTTTCTTAATCTGTTCTAATTTTAGTTTTTTAGCTAATTTCTTCTTAGTTCTAAACAAATTAATTGTTTTACCTCCTTGCCTCTCCAAATTGTACAGGCTTGCCTCTCCCTGACTTAGTAGGGTAGGCGCCTCTGCCTCTGGCATGTTGGGAATCTGGGTATTGTTAGCATTTAAATAAGTTTCCTTTAATTCGGTAATTATTGAGCCAATAGAGGTAGAAATAATATCTTTATCCACTCCATTTACACCAGTTATACCATTTACACTATTTACACCATTTACACTCTTTATATTATTTACCTTATTTATATTATTTACACCAATATCTGCCTTGCCCTCTGCCCAGGCTGCGGTAGAAATAAATTTATTATTATTTATTTTTTTTCTTTCCATTATATTAATTAATCTAAATATTTTCAATTCATCTCTAGATAAACAAATCGTTCTAATAGCCCTTAATATTGAACTAAATTTAGGATTATTTATATTTTTATTATCTTCTCCCTTGCAAAGCAAGCCTCCTTTTAGGGTGGCAACCAAAGGCAGGGAAAGAGGCTGCAGTCCCTTATCTGCAAAGCAGGGGGAGGGAACTGAATTAAAACTAGATTCAAAAGACGAGTTTTTTAATATTTTTTTATTTGCTTGATCTTTATTTATAGCACAGTTATTAAAAATTTTAAATAAATTGTTTTTATTCATTATTTCAAACAAGCTACTATTTGTAAGTAGTATTTACGTATATTTTTTATATAAAATTTTAAATTTATATTATTTAATTTACTATTATTTATATTTCCTTCTTGTTTTTACAAGACTCTTTCTAATCCTCAAACTCTGTATTAGCAAATAAATCCTAATTTGTTTTAAGCTAGATCCTTATTTCAATATTATGGGATGATAATTTATATTTATCCTATTTTTAATAAATATCAAAATTTTTAATAAATATCAAAATTTTAAATTAATCATAATCCTTATCGAAGCAATCTAGCCTTTGGTTTGTAGGCAGGGGAGAAGCAACCTATTATGCAAAAAATACGCCGTTATTCCTATTAAATTTTTGGTAATTCCGACTGCTTATAGAGTTATTAATTCAAATTCTATTTTAGAACCTCCCTCCTAATAGTATAGGAGCCCCTACCTTAAGGTACTTAAGGTAGGGGAGTAAATTGCTTCCGGTAAAAAAATAAATCATATAAGCTAGTCAGGTTAAAGTTATGTAATATTGCTTTTGCACTAAATTATTAATTAAAAAGATAAATTTATGTCTTTTTCAAGATAGCTAAATAGATAGTTAATTTTAAATTCTTTATTTTAATAAAAATAAATTTTGTTTAAATTTAAAATTTCGTATAAAATTTATACAATTTGAAATTAGCTTCTCTTTTATAATTAATCACCGTTCCGCAAGGATTCCACCAGCCATCCCTAGCAAAGCTAGGGAGGCAGCCAAAGGTAACAAAAGATAGAGATAGGAGCAGCCTAGACAGATAGTTTTTTTCAACAATCCGAAGGACTGGTAATTTTGCTACAGGAAGGAAATTGCTATTGCTACGCTTGTAGAGAGTAAATTAAAACTATAAATAGAAAAAATTTTATAAGAATAGAGCTTAAATTTTAAATATTTAAAATATAAATTTTTTAAATTTAATAATAAAAGAAGAATATTTATTAGCTTGCAATATTTGTTTGCTACGCTCCTCCCTTCTCAGAAATTATTAATTTAAGCTAGATATTATTTAAAAGAAGACTATTCTGGTCTGGTAAAATTATTTTCATAATAAAATTAAATCATAATGTTTAGTTATATTTTAATATGATCATGGATTATCTATATCTTAAGATTAAAATATTGGAGATTCGTGATCAATTGCTTAAATTAAGGTTAAGGAAATGGAATAAGAGGCTAGTTAATTATTAATTATAATTTTATAAATAAATTAGTCCCTTCCCTCCCTACCTTTGCCTAAGCAAGGGTGGGGACAAGGAGTAGAGAGTATAGTCCCATCAAAAAAGAATTATTCACTATCTATATTAATTTCATTTTATAAAAATATAAAAAGCTTCATTTTCAGAAAATTTTGGAAAGACAAAAAATTTAGTCCCATTTTTTCTTTTTTTAAGTTAATTTATTTTCATAATTTTAAAAAGATAAAATAGTATTTTATTTTGCAGTATAAAATTAATATATCCCCACATCTTGCTTAAGCAACCCACAGCTTTTACTATATTTTTAATATCAATAATTTTAATATCAATACCTCCCTTTTCCCTTATCTGCAAAGCAGGGGGTCCCTTTGTCTGCAAAGCAGGGGGAGAAGCAAACTAGCTATTAAATTCTAAAATTTACCTGCTTTGCAGACAAAAGAGAAAAGAGTTATCCTTTCCTAACCTAGGCAACTAATACAATGGAGGGAGAAAAGAAACTATCTAGATTTAAATTAAAATATGTCTCTAGCTTTACAATAAGATCTTTGCTTTTACTATTTTAGTTATCCTGCTTGGCGACGCAACTATAGGGAGGGGTAAACCAGCTCAGCTACTATTAAAAAAGTAAATATAAAAATACGAATATGTTGAAATTGGTAAACAATCTTCTCTTAAGAAGAAGTGGGTGTAAACCCTTAAGAGTTCAAGTCTCTTTGTTCGTAATTAAGTTTCAAATTTAGTGTAAAATAATTGAAGAGTGTAGTATTAATAGGCTAATATGTTGATCTCCAAAATCGAGGATAGGTGTTCGAATCATCTCACTCTTGTAAAAAAAAATGACAAATAGATTTTATAGTGTTGATAACAAATTAATAACAAATAAATTGATTAAAGAATATTTTAATAGTTTTTGGTTTGAAATAAGCAGAGATTTTAAAGAAGATAGTTATTTATCAGTAATTTTAAAGATTCAATTTACCTGCTTTGCAGACAAAATGAAAATATTAATTCTTTATCTGATTTAGTTAAAGTTAATAAAGATAGTAAAAAAGAATTATTAGATTATTTTCTAAATAGATTAGGTTTAGCAAATGATGCTTATAAATCAACTCCAATAATTGGAATAATTTTTGCTTATAGTATCAGAAAAGGTAAAATTAAAACAACTATTTCTAAAATATCTTCTAATAGTTATTTCCATCTATTAGATAATAAAAATAGACATAGATTACCTATATCTACTAAAATAGAAAATTATGGTAAAATTATAGTTGAATTAAATTTACCAGATAACAAGAAATTCTATAATATTGCAATAGGTAGAAGTGTTTATTTAAATATAGAGGTTGAAGGTAATATTCATAAAGTTAAATATTTAAAAAAGGATACTGTAATATATGAATGGACTGATACTATAATTTCAGATACTGAAATAATTAGAAATATAAAAAATAAAACTCTACATATAAGAAATGGTGAGGTTATTTTATGAGCAGCAATTAAAATATTTAAAAATATTATAAGAATAACTAGAAAAAAGAATCAAAAATTAAGAAATAATTTTATAACTGCAGATATCGAAACTATTTTAGATTCAAATAATAAAATGGTTCCTTATTTAGTATCCTTTTATGATGGAAATAGTCCAAAAAATTTATTTAATTCTATGAATCCAGAAAAGCTAGTTAAAGAATTTATAGATAATTTATTTGTTAAAAAATATAATAATAAAATCATTTATCTTCATAATTTTGCTGGATTCGATGTATTTTTCTTGATTAAATATTTAGTTAAATATGCAGAAGTTAACCCAATAATTAATAATGGTGATTTTATTAGTATTGAAGTTAAATACAATAATATTAAAATTACTTTTAGAGATAGTTATAAACATTTACTAGCTTCATTAGAAAAATTAGCTAAAAATTTTGGAGTAGAAAATAAAGGAATTTTTCCATATTATTTAAATATTTTAAATTATCAAGGTTCTTTTCCAGACTATAAATATTTCGATCAGAAAAAACTAACTTTAGAAAAATATTTAGAAGTAAAGAAAGATTTTGAAAATAAAGAATGGAATTTTAAAGATGAAAGTATAAAATATTGTGAACAAGATTGTAGATCTTTACATCCAGTTATTTCTAAATATAATGAATTATTTTTTAAAAAATTTGGATTTAATATTCATAATAATCCCACTTTACCTTCTCTAGCCTTTGCTAATTATAGAACTAATTATATGCCATCTGATAAATTAATTCCAATTCCACAAATTAATGGTAAAGTGTATCAGGATATTAAATTAGGATATACAGGTGGTGCTACAGAAATTTATATACCGAAACCACCAGAAAATGATAATTTAATTTATGCTTATGATGTTAATGCTCTTTATCCATTTGTAATGAGTGAATTTATGATGCCTATTGGAAATCCTACTTATTTCGAAGGAAATATATTAAAAATAGATCATAATGCATTCGGTTTCTTCTATTGTAAAATTATTGCTCCTAAAGATTTAAAACATCCAATATTACAGATTCATTATAAGACGAAAGGTGGTATTAGAACTATCTCTCCATTAGGTAAATTTGAAGGTATGTTCTTTAGTGAAGAACTATATAACGCAGAAAAATTTGGATATAAATTTGAAATTCTTTGGGGTTATACATTCAAAAAAGCTAATATTTTTAAAGATTATGTTAGGGATTTATATCAATTAAGATTACAATTCCCAAAATCTGATCCAATGAATTTTCTAGCTAAATTACACTTGAATAGTTTATACGGGAGATTCGGAATGAAAGATATATTCGAAGATATAGTTATTTTTGAAAAAGAGGATAATACATTATATGAAAATAATAATATTATTTTAGATTTAATCGATATAGGAACACACATGATTGCTAAATTAAAGAAACCTATTGTGGATATACTTAATAAAGAAGATTATAATAATGTTAATATTGCAATAGCTGCAGCAGTCACATCTTATGCTAGAATACATATGTCTCAATTTAAAAATAATCCTAATTTACCTAATCTATATTATACAGATACGGATTCTACATATTTTGATGGACCTTTACCTGATCATTTAGTTAGCTCTACTGACTTAGGTAAAATGAAATTGGAAGGTATATTTGATAAAGCTTTATTTTTGGCTCCTAAACTATATGCTTTAGAAAATACTAAAAATGGTGAATCTATTATTAAGATTAAAGGATTAACTAAAGAATCTATCCAAAAAAATAATATTACTATTGATTTATTAGAAAATTTATTAGAAAAAGATTATAAATTAACTTTTAAACAAAATAAATGGTTTAAATCATTATATAAAGCTAATATACAAATATTAGATCAAATTTATACTATTCAAACTACTGATTCTAAAAGAGAATTAATATATTCTAATGGTAAATTTATTAATACAAAAGCTATTGTTTTAGACAATACAACTAGATAAATAACCACAAATATCCCTCTTTAAAAATTGAGTAAATTTATTACAATAATTAACTATATTTTATAAACACAAAATTTTAATTTTCGATTAATAAATATCTTAATATTTACATAATTTTTAATTTTATAGAAAATATTATTTTTGTAATTTTCGATTAATAATTAGGTATGAAATTTTATGATTCTATTAACAATTAAAAAAAAATACACATTTGATCGTAAAAAAACTCACCAATAAATTATTTTTTAATACAAATTTTGTTTACTATTAATCATTAATGATTGTTAAATAACAAAAAGGCGACATTTTTACCCAATTAGCATATTTTTATACTTGTATAACCTATAATAAAAAGAAGATCTATACTATCTACCTACTCTCAATAAAATAGTTATAGTTTTAAATTGACCTATTTCTAATTTTACTCTAAAGATAAATAATAGAGATTCATCATTTTTAAGATTAATATCAACAATTTCTTTAAAGAATTTATTAACATAGTTTTTAATTAAAGATTTAGTTATAGTTTGACTGCTTCTCCTAACCCCATAAGGGGTTAGGGGAGGGAAGGGAGGGCAGGGGGAGTAAGAGTCAAGGGGGAATTTATCTGCAAAGCAACCTTTCTTGGTTTTAGAATAAAAATATCAATTATAATTTTAATTAGAAAACAAATATTTATTATAAAATAATTAAACAAATAATTATAATAATAAAACAAATTATTAATGAAATAAGATGTATTAATATATAAAATATATATTGTTTATTGAAGAAATCTTTATCTTCTGCTTTTTCATTTTCTCTAAATGAAATAATATCCTTTTTTATATATTTTGGTAGTTTTAAATAAAAACTATTTTCTAGTAATTTTATGGAGTCTTTATATTGAACAAAATAATAAATAATTATTAATTCAAATAAAGTATATATGATATAGAACATAACAAAAATAGATAAATAACCAATGGTTTTATAATTAAAATAAAAATATATATATTCTAGTATATCAGGAAAATAATTAGTTAAAATATAAAAAATAATATATATTAGTATACTAATTGTAATACTAGTGAAATAATTAGCAATCTTAGCTTTTGCATTTGCGGAGCTACAGCTACTATAAATTTTGGTTAATTTGTTAAATTTATTAATTATAAACATTGGTAATATTGATTTAACAATATTAGAATTAGAGCTAGAATCCTTATTTGTTTCCAATATTGGATTTATTGAATCTGAAGATGAATCTATTTGTGCTAAAATAGGTAAATTTGTATTACTCTTTATAGCATGGCCAAAACCTAATGTAATTAAACCAGTGCAAAATAAAGATAATATATGTATTAATGCTAGAGATCTAAAATTTTTATTTTTAAATCTTAATATTTCTTGAGGTGATTTATTTGTTAGATTTCTATTTAAATGTTTATGAAATATATTCATAAAACTTCTATGTGCTAACATCCAACCAGTAAAAGGTATAAATTTACCGCTAAAATCAACAGTATCCAAATTTAAATGTTTAAGCACAGATATTGTATTATTATAGATATCCTTACTCTTTTCTAAATCCACCTCAATATTTAATTTATTATTTTCTTTCCATTTAAATATCATAAATCCAGTATTGTTATTATTATTAATAACAGTATTCAATATTTCATTTGATTTACTAATTTCATCTATTCTTTTGTTTATATCTTCTCCCCACTCAAAGACAGGGGGAGAGCTAATATTATTATCTAATGATTCTGAATTAAATCTTTCTTTAAATAATTCTAGGATTTTTTTATTACCTAATATTTTATTAACACTATTAACTTGGTTTAAAATATTTTCTAATTCATCTTTCTCCTTATTATAATTAGGAAAACTTTCATCAAATGATGAACTTTCTTTTGAAGTAGAATGATAGATAAAACCTAGATCATCTATATCCCAATCATTTAATTCTCTAGCTTCTTGATTGTTATTCAAATCATCAAAATCTTTCTCTCTTATTTTTTTAATCTCTTCCTTAAATTTAAGTAAATCATCTAATGACGGGACTCTAGTGTTCTCAATATTGATATCATCATTTTTTATTATATTCGAATTATTATTATTGGAGTCCTCTCCCTCCAATAAGTCAGGGACTATATTATTATTACAATTATCAGTACTATATTCTCTCACACCTCCCACCACTAAAAGGTTAGGATGTAGGCAGGTATAAAAAGAAATATGATTATTATTAAAGTTTAAGTTCTTAGAATAATGTGTGTTTAAAACAGGTAGCGCCGTAGCAACTATTAAATTTATTAAATTATTTTTTTTCATCACTCTTTTAAAATAATTTAAATTTTGAACCGCTTTAATTAAAATTTTCGGATTATTGCAGCGCAAACCAGAACCATTAAAAGATGGAAAATTACTAAATCTAATTTTAAATATTTAGCAAATTTAATATATTTTATATCTAATAAATATTTTCTATTGATTCTATTAAATTAGTACTGCCTGCCTTCCCTCCATTAGGTCCATTAGGTCCATTATGTCCATTATGTCAATTAGGTCTATTAGGTCTATTAGGTGAGAGGCAGCAGGAACTTGTTTATTAAAAAGAAAATAAGTTTGAACAATCAAATTTTTAATTCAAAGGCCTTTAGGTTTCTATAATAAAGCCAATTTGTTTCCTGTTCTTTTGTTATAACCTTAAAATTTACACTATTTATGTTCATCTATCTCTCCTGCCTATGACTCCTGTTCCAAGGGTAGCTTCGGTTCCCTAAGAGAGGGGAGAGTACTAGGTTGGTAAAATCTTTCCTGCTTACAAAACTTAGGACTAAAGAAGAGAGCACTGTTAGATCACTAGCTCCAGTAAATAGGGTTCTATTAATTATATTTAGGTGTTTCTACCTTCCTTTTTTTTAAATTAAAGAAAAAAAATAAAATAATTTTGTTTTAAATTATCTTATCTGTATAATAAGCAATTCTCATACTAACTCCGAAATCTTTAGTGCTAAAAGCTACAGCAGATCTATCGGTTAATAGTTGCTATTTGCTTCGCCTCCCTAACTTAAGATAAGAGATGAGTATCTTTAAAATATGAATTTTAGTGGATAACATTAGAACAAATAAATAAACAATAAAAATTCAAAGAAAAAATAAAGATGATAAAAAATTTCTCCAGATTTATTAATAATACTAGAGATATAATAATTCATTCAAGAATATATAAAATATATACTATATATAAAAATAGTATTAAAATACTTTCTATTATAAATATTTTATTATTATTATATTACAATTTTATCCAATTAAATTTTGATTATTTAGCAATCATTGCTATTATTACTTCTATCTTAGATAAATTAACTTACTTTATTGGTAAAGAATTTATTAATCAATTTAAGAAAATGTTTTTTATTTTTACTGATAGTATGGATTCTCATAATGACTTTCAAATATCTAATCATAAGGTTGAAGATTCGCATGCTTCACTACAACAAGATAATTATGAAGATAAAATTGAACCCGTTAAAGACGAATCTTATAATAAAGTTAAATTTATTTGTATTACTATAATAGGTTTAAGTATTTGTGCTTATATTTCTTGGGATTTATATACTCACGGTGTAATATACACCACAATATATTCTATATATAATAGTATAACTTCTTCTAATCCTAAAGATGATGGAGATGATATATCACCAAATTTTGATGATTCAACTTCTATTGCCTCATCTAATGATAGTACTTCAACATTAGTTGCCCACACAAATGTTTTAGAACAAGGTATTATAGTTGAAAATCTTGTTAATGTGAATTTTTGGGGTGCTCATATTGAAATACCTGCAGGTTCTAAAATTATAGTAGCTATGGCTAACACTTTAATGTATAGAACACCTGATAATTATGTGTTTAGTTATACTATAACATCACAAGGTATCTTAACAAGTGTTATTGAAGAATAGAATGAGATTCGATAGTTTATTATTAATAGAGAATCTGAAGAACTGACAAACAACACCACCCTCCCCCCTACCGAAGCTACCCCTAATAAATCGTTAATATAAAATAAAATGGGTTGTAGTTATAAAATATATGCATCCAATATTAGTAAAATTTCTATCAATATTAATAATTCTCAATCATCTTATAGAACACCTAATTCTCAAAAAAATAAAAAAAACCTCACCTGTTGACCAATATATAACAATGAGGAAACCTTGGGATAATGAAGATATACCAGATACTAATATAGAAGAATTGGAAAAATTACTTAAAGATATCTTTGAGTAATCAAACAACACAAACAAACCCCATTATGGTTATAATTAAAATTGGTATAATACATCTAATATAATTAAAAAAGCTTAATCCAGCTTTAATAAATAGATGATTTGTCAGTTCAAATCTGACTAACCAAATAAAATTGTTGTATTACCTACTATTTAACATTATACTTATTATTTTCTAATCAAATATTATTTACCAAAACACATACTATTTAACAAACAAATTCAAATTACAATAATTACAATACATCTAAACACTAAATACACCACTATTTACCAAACAAATTACATTTTATATTCAATATTTACATACTAAATACCCACTATTTACCAGTTACCAACCATTTATAATATTATATTTTATACACAACTAATACCCTAACACCCATCTACTAACCATATATATACTTCTACTTATTCATCCTCTAATACCATATTTACGACACATACTCCCCTTAACCCACTTAACTCCCCATATATATCCTAATTATTATTTTAAAATCTCTAAATTAAAGAGGAGATTAAAGATGATATCTTACTATCTACAATTGAAAGCATTTGGAGTTGAACAAAAATTTTCCCCTTTTCTTTGTTTTGTTTTAGTTTTGATTAGAAAAACAAAAATTTTAGCTCATAAGGTAGGCTAATAAATTATTTCGTAATCTTTAATTAAATTATAATTTAGGACAGCAGCTATTTCTATGGAAACAAATGAATAATTTTAAAAATTTGATATTTAATAAAACATGATAAATATAGATTATCAATTTTTATTAGAAAATAAATATCTTGCTTGTATAGCAATACAATCTATAATTTATTTGTTAAATTTATTTAGAAGATTATTTAGAATAGCTGCTTCCAAATAAAAACCAAGAAGGAAAAATAAATAATAGTAAATTAAATAATATAAATTTAATAATACCCTGATATGGCATTTCCAAGATTGAACAATATCTCTTTCTGGATGAGCTCTTTAATTGAAATGGAGCAGTGGAATATATTCTGCTTATATTACTATTAGAAATGACTATAAAAACAATGAATTAGGAGAAATAAAAAAGGAATTGGAAGAAAAGGGTATTGAATTAGAAAAAATTAATGAAAATCTTAATAAAATACAATCAGAAATATCTGAAGCTGAATATAAAAAATATTTGGTTAATATTTTAAATATAAAGGTGGGAAATCAAATTCAAGAATTGCAAAATAGTAGTAATAAATTACTAGGTAAAACTATTGAAGTAGTAGAAAAAATTAATAATCCAAAATTAAGTGTAGAAGAAAAAATTAAAGCTATAAGAGATTTAGAAAATCCTATTTTTAGCTTTAATAGAGATTTTGGAGAGTTTAAAAAATTTGCTGAAAATTTAAATAAACACAATTTGAAGTAAATATTAGTAATAATATAGAACCTTCTTTAGAAAAATTTATTACTGATTTTGATATTAAAAAAACAATTGTAATAGATTGTGATTGGTTTGAAAAATTGGACGGTTTGCATAAATTAGCGGTTTCTTTATTATTTTTAAAATCTGTTTTATTTACTGCATTTGTAAATATTATTTTTGTCTATTACGGTGATATCTTATTTAATAAATATAATATAGGTGAAAAATATCCTAATATTGGTAAAATAATCAAATTGAGACAGAAATATACAAAATATTATTTTATTTTAAATTGTTTATTAATATTTGGTGTAATATTAGTTGAGGTTGTATTTAGTATATGCATTCCATCCATATTTTATATTTAAAGATTTAGTTAAAATAATAAAATAACACGAAAAAATAAAAAATAAAAGTATCGATGATGATATGGTAATAATATTATAAACAATAAAAATAAACAGTAATTTAAAGGGGTTATTAAGGAACAAAAAAGCAAATTTATAAAAAAGGAGGTAAATACCAAAAGCTTTATTCTGAAATTAGGAATTGGTTAGTGTAATTAATATTAATTTCTAAAAAATATATTTTAGGTTTAAAATTAATTAGCAAGCTTAGAAAAAAGCGATCCTAAGGTAAATCTTATTTATTTATAACTTCCTGAAGTAAAACATTTTATGTAAGGAAAGGAAAGGAAATCAACCGAGACTCCGAAAGTAATGGCGAGTGAAATCGGATTAGCCTTAAATTTATTGTAAAATGGGTATGAAAATATCTAAATATTAATTTGAAATTTATCTTTTTATTTACTAGCTTAAGAAAAGAGAAAATAAATTTAATTAGATTTATATTTGATTGAAAATATAAAATTTTAGAAAATTTTATTTTTGATTTTATTTAGTTAGAGTTTGTTAAAAAGACAAAAATTATAGTAATTTAATTTCATGTAGTTTTTGTACAAAATAAGGTTATACCAGTCCTGTAGAGTTAATGACAAATAAATGGTCTAGACTTAAAAAATTTTTTAATTTTTTTTAACTAGAGAAAGTACAATGAGAGATAACTTGTTGGAATATAGGGGAACCATCCTCTAAGGCTAAGTATTATAAATTTAGCGATAGCGAATAGTACTGTGAAGGAAAATTTTGAAAAGTTAGTAGTATACTAGGTGAAATAGAATGTGAATTAGTAACTCTATAAGCAGTCGGAATTACCAAAAATTTAATAGGAATAACGGCGTACCTTTTGCATAATGGGTCAGCAAGTTAATAGGAGTAGCAAGGATAAAACCTTAGCGAAAGCGACTGGACTATTAAATTAGTGATGGGTTAGTTATTTCTATTAGACCCGAAGCCAGGTGATCTTACCAAGACCAGATTATAATAGATCGAACGGGTGAATGTTGCATAATTCTCCGAAGAGTTTTGGTAAGCGGTGAAATGCTAATCTGACCTGGTGCTAGCTGGTTTTCTACCGAAACATATTTAAGTATGATGTCTATCTAATAAATTTATGAAGGTACAGCAAGGCGATTCCCAACAAGTTTGAAATTAAAAAAAATTAAATTTAAATGCGTTTAGGTTGCGGGGATCTAGTAAATCTTACCTTTGGAAGCGAATCTCGGAATTACATAAATTGATGATAGATATTCAGACTGTTCATGCTAAGTTGGACAGTCAAGACGGAAACAGCCGAGAACATTGATCAAGGTCCCAAATGATTGTTAAGTGAAATTAAGGACGTAGCAATATCTAATACAGCTGTGAAGTGAGCTTGGTAGTCGCTACTTTTAATGAACGTATGTAACAACGCATCAGCAGTATTATTATTTCTATGGAATAATAAATGATAGTCGCGCCGAAAATTTAACGGGTCTAAAACAATCAACCGATATCATGTTGGTTACTAAAAAAATAAATTATTTTTTTTTAGTTATCTAGGTAGTAGAACATTCAGTTTAACTGTTTATAAAATAGTGTTTCATTATTTTTTAGGAAACTGAAGAGAGAATGCTGACATGAGTAACGTAAAAAATTTCTATAATGAAATTCGCCGAATACGAAAGGGTTGCAAATAAGAAAGGTTAAACCGTTTTGTTTTAAAGCGGCCTCTAAGGACTATAGCGAAAGCTGTGGCTGATGAGTATAAAATAGAAAGTCCATATATTAAAAAATGGACCAGGAAAATAATATTTATATTTTATTAAATAAATTAATTTAGATATTTAATAGATACTACCGTACCCTAAACCGACACAGGTTCGTAGGTAGAGTATACTAAGGCGTAGAGCTAAAAGTTGTTAAGGAACTCGGCAAATTCACCTCATAAGTTTGACGATAAGAGGTACCTTAATAAAAATAAGGTGGCACAGAATCGGAGGCCCCGACTGTTTACTAAAAACACAACACAGTGCAATCATAAATATGGTAGTATACTGTGTGAAATTTGCCCGATGCCATTAATATAAGAAAAGTTATGGTTTTGTTTAATAAAACAATACTGTGATCTATCGAAAATCTGGTTAATAGCGGTCTTAACTATGAGGATCCTAAGGTAGCAAAATCAATTGGCCATTAAATGTGGTCCGGTATCAATAATGTAACGATGGTCTCACTGTCTCTACAACTTGCTCAGTGAAATTGAATTACGCGTGCAGATGCGCGTTGCCTCCAGGGGGACGGGAAGACCCTATGCAGCTTTACTGTAGTTAGTTATCATATGAATCTAGAACAATCTTATTTAATAGTGAATAGGTAAGTCGAAAGACTATAAGTGGAAACCTTATAAACTAGATTGGGTTCGTGTTTACCTTAAATTTAAAAAAAAAAGGGATAGTTGACTAATTGGCAGTTTGACTGGGGCGGTCGTCTTTAATAGAGTAGCAAAGTACATCCAAATATATCAATTATTAAAAAATCTAATTTTTAATTTTATTTTAAAACTAGGTGATACAAAAAAAAAGAAATAAAAACAAATTTTTTTAATTAACAATTTAATTATAAGGTATAGCTAGAAATTGAATGGAGATCAATCGACCAGTGAAGGGTTGTGCAGGGCTCAATGGCGGTAAGCATGCTTAACTGAAAGACTCAAAAGTCGCACAGATACGTAAGTAGGGCATAGTGACCCCTCGCTATAGTATGGGATAGACGGGGATCAATTAATAAAAGTTACGCTAGGGATAACAGGCTGATAGCCGACGAGAGTACACATTGTCTCGGCTGTTTGGCACCTCGATGTCGACTCATCCTATCCTCCGGGGGAAGAAGCTTGGAAGGGTTCGGCTGTTCGCCGATTAAAAGGGTACGTGAGTTGGGTTTAAACTCACAATAATTATAATAAATTACAAGCATTAGTCATTATATAAAAATATGAAAACAAGCTTAGTAAATTTAAATAGTAAAAATATTCCTAATTTAGGAATTCTTAATTCTATATTAATTGGGATTATGTTAGGAGATGGAAGTTTGTATAGATCTTCTCCAACAGCTAATGTTAGATTTGAAATGAGTTTAGGTCAAAAATATGAAGAGTTTGCATTAGAGATAGGAGAACTATTTAAAGAGTATATGAATAATCCTGTTAAAGCCATAGAAATTAAAGGTAAAATAAAAAATTATACTAATTATAGACTAAAAACAAAAAGTTTACCAGTATTTGTAGAATATTATAACATGTTTTATGAATTTAATGAAAAATTAAATAAATGTGTTAAAATTGTACCTAAAAATATTGATGATTTAATGAATCCTGTTGTTTTAGCTTATTTAATTATGACTGATGGTAATTTCGATAAAGGTAGAAATAGGGTTAGAATTTACACTAATAGTTATTCTAAAGAAGAAGTTGAAAATTTAGCTAGAGCTATAAATAGTAATTTAAATATTTATACTGGAGTTTTACATGATAGAAATAATCAATGGATTCTAACTATTGGTGCTAAATATTTAGATTTATTAAGAAATACAGTTTCTAATCATTTCCATAAATCTATATTATATAGAATTGGACTATAGTTTAATTATTTTATAAAAGCCCCTTATTTTCTTTATCTGGTTTCACACTTACGTAGCAACCCCCTAATGGTTTAGTAGGAAGGATCAAAGGTTAAAGAAAATTAGAAAACCGGATTAATTGCAAGAAGTACTTTAATTTATTAAAGTTAATTTGCAGCCAAGCACAATAAAGTGATAACTATAAATTAGTAGGCTAGCAAAGCAAGCCAAATATTGTGAAGGTTCAACGACTATTAGGTGAGTTTCACTAACAATAAACCTAACACGAATATCCGGCAGTTATTTTACTTATTAAGTTTAATAATTGATGACATAGTCTAAACTTATTTGTGAAAATAAGATACTTAGAATAAAGAGTCTAAGTGATAATATATTTGTTAATACGACGTGAGTCAGTATGGTCCCTATCTTCTGGAGGGATAATTAGTAGAAAGAGGCAGACCTTCCAGTACGAAAGGATCAATAGGCTGTGTTTCTCTAGTGTACCAATTGTTTGTAATTATTGTCATTTATCTTTTATGTTTTTGTTGGAAAAAATAAAAAGGTAAATAGTTTCTTCTTTAAAAAATTTTTAAAGTTGAAATATTTAAAATTATATTACTACAAATATACCTGCAGCTTCAAATGCAGTAAATTTAGAGTTTTATTAGTTTAAAGATAACAATATATGAATGCATAGTTGGGTAGCCACAAACATAATAGATAAGTGCTGAATGTCTATAAAGCAAGAATCTAACCCCTAGATACTAATAGTTTATTTAAGGAAATAAAGCATTTTTATATTTTTTTTTAATAAACATAATTAAGTTGTAGATTACAACTAGATAGGCTATAAATATACAATTTGTAAAAATTTTTAGTTTAATAGTACTAATTTATAAAAAAACTTTTTATTAACAGTCATTTTCATTTTGATTCTATTCCTCCCACCTCTGCCTTGGCTGCGGGGTTGTAAATAGCTGCAGTCTTTAAAAAATAATTGTATGCTAAATTTTTTATTTTTATTTAGTCCGTTTTGAGTATTTTGTTTACAAATTAAATATTCTCTATTTATAGACCTTTTTTTTATTTATTTTAAAAGAGTAACCTTCTAAGCCATCATAAGTTTATTTCTTTAAGTAAACAATTATAATATTTTATTAATTTAATAATATATAAGTGCACCATCCTTTCTTTAATAATCTCTCTTCCACTGGCTTTAGTTTGCTTTATTCTATGGTTAGTTGCTTCGCTAGAACTGAGGTTGTTACGCAATAAAATATTTTTATGATATTAAAAATAAATTGCTATTTTTAAAGCAATAAAATTTAAAAGTTGATTCAAAATAAAACGATTAATAAATACCAATTTTTTCCTTTTCATTTAGTAGATCCTTCACCTTGGCCTATTTTATTAAGTTTTTCTTTATTAAATTTAACTATAGGAGCTGTAGCTTATATGCATGGTTTTTCTTATGGTGGATATATTTTAATATTAGGATTTATACTAACAACTTATGGTATGATTTTATGGTTTAGAGATGTAATAATAGAAGGTAGAGCGTGAAGCTTATTTACATCCCAAAACATACTGTCTAATCATATTTATTTTATTTCAAAAACTATCTCTCCAGAAGAAATAGAACAAACTCTTATTAATTTTACCACAGAAAATAAAGGATATTTAAATAAAGATCAATTCAGTTATTATTTAGCTGGTTTATTAGAAGGAGATGGACATCTTGCTTTACCAGCTTTAGGTAATACTACTTTGAACAGAATACTAAATCCTAGAATAATATTTACTTCACATATAAATAATTTGGGATTATATGCTTATATTCAATCTGAACTAGGTGGGATAGGACGGTTTCAAATTACAGGTAAAAATCAGAGTGCTCTTCGATATATAATTGGAGATATCAAAGGTATACTTTTGTTCATAAATTTGATTCATGGTAAACTTCGAACACCTAAAAATATTAGATTTAATGAATTAATTAAATTTCTTAATATTAAATATTCTTTAGAAATACCTGAAAGTTTACTAGATATTTCAGACTTTAAAAACAATAGTTGGTTTACAGGTTTTACTGAAGCTGACGGTCATTTTGGTATAAAATTTATTGAAAGTAAACCTAAATCAGAAACACGAAAAAGATCTGTTAGTGAAAATATTAGTCTGAAATTTAGATTAGATCAACGATCATATGATAAACCTAATTCTTCTTCTATGTATCCTATTATGGAAAGTATAGCCTCATTTTTATCACGTAAACTTAATATCTATACGATAGATCCGCACTCAAATCCTAGAGAAATATTGTCTCTTAGTGTAACTGGTATAAATAATTTAGAGTTTATTGTAAATTATTTTAATAAATACCCTTTAATAGGTGAAAAGGGTAAAGATTTTAAACACTGGGAAGTAGTTTATCACATGATAGTTTCTAAAGAACATCTTACTGAGGCGGGTAGATTAAAAATTAGAGCGATAGCATATGAAATGAAAAAGAATAAATATATTTAATTCTCCCTTCTGGGCCCGGTCATTTGGCCTAAAATAAATTGGGTTTCAGCAACTATAAATAGCCGTTGTTGTTTTTCTTATGACGCTGCAAACAGCAGCAACTCAATTTCTTACAACAGTCTGTAAAACCTAAAGTGCCTTCTATAAATTTGACTATATGCTGGAAACTCCTAAAGCTTTAATTACTCAACGTTATATTACCGCTCCCTACTATTCCCTGACCTGGATCTTTTACCTTTGGTTATCTTTGGTTATTTTTGGTTAGGGAGTGGGAGTACAAATTTTAAAGATAATACAATGGACAATCAGCAGGAAACCAAAAGACTTATAATTATCTTAGTAGGATCCTCAGAGACTATACGTCAAAAATCAATACGTTATAAATAGTAGTAGTGGTCGAGCTACTACAACCTATTGATTAAGATATAGTCCAGCCATTACTGAAAGGTAATAGGTATTTGACATATTTAGGTCATCATACTAAAGAAGTTAAAAATGGTATAATGATGGGTGTTTTATTATTTATTGTTAGTGAAATTTTTGCTTTCTTATCTGTATTTTGGGCTTTCTTCCATTCAAGTTTATCACCAACTATTGAAATAGGAGGTATTTGGCCTCCTTTAGGAATAACTCCTTTAGATCCTTTTGCTATTCCGTTACTTAATACTTTTTTATTATTATCTAGTGGTGCTTTTATTACATATGGACATCATGCTTTAATAGCTGGAAATAGAAAAGGAGCAATTGATGGAGTAATTTTTACTATTATTTTAGCTATTATTTTTACAGCATTACAATATTTCGAATATTCTGAAGCAGGATTTACTATGTCAGATGGAGTTTACGGTTCTGCTTTTTATGCTTCTACTGGTTTACATGGATTACATGTTATTGTAGGTACTATTTTTATTACAGTTTCCCTAGTAAGATTGATTAATTATCAATTAACTAATAAACATCATAATGGTTTTGAATCTAGTATTTTATATTGGCATTTTGTAGATGTAGTTTGGTTATTCTTATTTGTAGCTGTTTATTTCTGGGGTAATACATAATACCTTAAACTACCAAAATTAAATATTCTAATTATTATTATCCTTTTTAATTATATATAAAATGATTCTATTTTATACAATTTTTTTTTATATAATCTAATCTCCCCCTCCTCTATTTAGCACAGAATTGCACCCTGCCTGCTTAAGGCAGGCAGGGTCTAGATATATGGTTAGTAATTAAAATAATTTAGCAAATTTAAATACTATTTTAGAGAAGCAGCCATTCAAATACATAATAAATTAAAATTTTTCAATTAAAAATACAATTATTAATTTGCCAATACAAGAAAACAGTTTAATAAAAATATTTTTAAAACAAAAAATTTATGCATATTTATTTTTTTTGTTTTGTATTAAGATTAAAATTATAAATATTTTTTAGAGCCTTTAATTTAATGGTAGAATGGTTTCTTGATGAGGAATTTGTAGGAGTTCAAATCTCCTAGGGCTTATTAATTTTAAAAATTTTTTGTTTCCAATATATAGGCAGCTTCACTACCAGCAGCCAAGGCAGGGTGTTTTGTATAGTAGCTTAAAACTGGACCTAGCTTCGCAAGGATATTAGGCATATGGCAAATAAATAGGGAAATTAGGCAATAGAAAGTGGTAGGATATATGGAGGGAATAATATAAATTTACCTATCTTTACTAAAGCTAATCCTAGCTTCCAAAGAAGGACTAATTTGGTAAAACAAGACTAGCATTAAATTAAATTAATTTAAAATTGCTAGACCCTTAGGGTCAACAAATAAAAATGGAATAAAAAAAGGTCCCTATTTTAAGGTAGGAGAGTTTTTATAATTATAAAATTGTAATTTTTTTTTATAAAAATTATTTTAATTTGAATGCAAAGCAAAGGCCTTTAGGTTTCTATAATAAAGCCAATTTATTTCCTGTTCTTTTGTTATACCCTTTTTATTTTCTCTGCTAATATTAATTAATAAAGTATTGTAAAAAAAAAAGTTAAATTTAATCTCTATTTAAAAAATATTATTTGTTTTAATTACTTATTGTTTTAATATTTATTTTTTGTTCTCCCTTCCCTCCCCCTGCTTTGCAGATGCTTTGCAGATGCTTTGCAGATGCTTTGCAGATAAGGGGACAAAGAGAGGGAGGAAGCTAGGTAGGGAGAGAACAGAAATAACAAAAAGAAGGAAGCTAATAAATAGTATAAAATTTTCTTCCTCGCGGAAGGGTAACACTAGAACAAATAAAATAAATATTAAATATTAAAAATAAAAATGAGATTATTAAAAAGTCATGTATTACTTAGATTTTTAAATTCTTATTTAGTGGATTCTCCAGAACCAGCTAATATTAGTTATATGTGGAATTTTGGTTCTTTACTAGGAGTTTGTTTAATTATACAAATTTTAACTGGAGCTTTTTTAGCTATGCATTATACTCCAAATGTAGATTTTGCTTTTAATAGTGTAGAACATATTATGAGAGATGTAAATAACGGTTGGATAATAAGATATACACATGCTAATGTTGCATCTTTCTTTTTTATTTTTGTATATATGCATATTGGTAGAGGATTATACTATAGTTCATATAAATCACCTAGAGTTTTAGTTTGGTCTATAGGAGTTATAATTTTAATACTTATGATGGCTATTGCATTCCTGGGTTATATAAATAATAGCCCCAAATGGTTTTATATAAATATTTCCTATTTAATTATTTTAATTATTGTATTGAATACAAAATCCTTTGTTCCTTTAAATAAAAAAAATAAGGTATTAAAATATCCCTCCCCTCCTAAAGGGTCCAGGGCAGGAAATACAATGAAAAAAACAAAATATAATAAATTAAATCATAAGGCAAATTGACTTATAAATAGTCTGAATTCAAGAGGATTTAGTCGCTTGTGCTTACCTCAATTAAATAAAGAAATTTATTTGAGCAGCACTGAAAGATTGAATACAATTATGAAAGAATTAGGGTTAAATCCTGTATATATCTTTGAAAATTTAGAAACAGAAAATATAAAAAAACAAATATTAAATGAGACTAAAGGCTTAAGCGGTATATATATGATATTTAATAAAATCACAACAGATTATTATATAGGTTCTGCGTCAACTAATAGATTTTATGCTAGATTCAGTAATCATGTTATTTATTTTAGAGGAAGCAAAATAGTGAAATCAGCAGTAAAAAAATATGAATTAAAAAATTTCGCTTTTATCATATTAGAGTTATATCCTAATATTGTAACTAAAATAAATAATAAAGAATTGTTGGATTTAGAAGATAAATATTTAAAATTGTTATTGCCTAATTATAATATTTTAACTGAGGCAGGTTCTAGTTTGGTTA
>Ga0193709_1000118_pt1 | contig 34451 bp, 23 predicted proteins | sample H3c2metaG_FD_160571 | JGI IMG/M metagenome (GOLD analysis project Ga0193709, IMG submission 160571) | Soil microbial communities from a riparian zone of the East river system, Colorado, United States - H3c2 | ecosystem: Environmental > Terrestrial > Soil > Riparian zone | place: USA: East River...
CTCGGAAATTCGGTCGCATCTGCCCCACGTGCTGTGACACGTGGGGCAGCCTCCTATTTGCTGTACGCGATGCGCGCGCCGGAGCCGGGTGGCACGCAGCTGTAAGTGACCTCCTGCCCCGCCACAGCGGCCAGCGCCCGCAGCGCGCTGTCCGAAAGCGGAGGCGACGCGTCGCCCGGCACGAACGCGGCGGAACTCGGGTGATAGAGATAACCCTTCACGGTGCCGCCCTGCACCACACTGGCCACCAGGTCACACTCCGTCACCGTGCCGCCGAGGATCTTTGAAGTAAAGGGCCTACCGGCCCGCTGCTCGAGCAGCGCGATGCGCGGGCCGACGGCGCCGGCATTCTGGTTGGTCAGAGTCACCTGCTGGCCGACGATGGGAGCCAGATCGCTGTCGAAGGCCAGCATGAACTGCTCGACATCCCGGCGGGTCTGATCACCACCGAGTAGCGGAAAGCCGGCGGTCAGTGTCGAGCGGAACACCACCGAATTGAAGAAGGTGAACATGGTATCGGGCGAACCTTCGTTGGTGAAGCCGAAGCCGCGAATTTGCGGTCCCGTAAAGCCGGTATCGGGACTCTCGAAGAACGGCACTTTCGCCATGCCGAACATGCCGACCTTGGTATAGAGATTGCGCAGGTGTGGAATCTTGAAAACCTGTTCGATGCCCTCGAAGCTGTCGTTCTTGCTGGCGCCGAATTTCCCCTGCGACGGATCGAGCGCATGGCAACCGTTGCAGGTGAACGTCGTCGTCCCCAGAATCAGGCCGATGCCCGGCACGTTGAAACCGTCGGAGGGATGCGGGCCGAAATAGAAATCGTGGCCCCGCTGTTGTGACGCGGTCATCGAATTGTCGAGCCTGCGCACGGGGTTCGGCGGTGGCACCACCTGGAGTTGGAAGTCGGTGAAGGCTTGCATCTGCGCGGTCGACGGCTGATCGACGCTTCCCACCAAACCTTGGAAGGCAACAATGAAATTGTTGAACGATAGATTTTCGTTGAACGGATCGATGCCCAAGAGCCCGTTGGATCGATCGCCACGCCAATGCATCGCACCGGAATTGGTCAGGCCGCGAAGCGTCTGCGTGGTCATCGGCCCCTTCATCGGGTGGAAATCGTCCACTTTGCCGCTACCGTTCAGCGGCGTGTTGACGCCGAACAGCGTCTCGCCCACTGCCAGAATGAGCGGGTTGCTCTCGTTGATGGGTATTGGGTTCTTGGTGACCGGGTTGTCGGGATTGCCGAGATCCCACGAGAGCTCGTCATTGTCACCGAATATATGGCAGCTCGAGCAGGAAGCCTCGCCGTTGCCGGAGAAACGGGTGGCGTCGTAGAGCATCGGCCGGCCCTGGACCACAGAAGCGGACTCTGGGTTGGGCAATGGCAGAGCCGCGATTTCCTGCCTGCTCGCAAGGTCAATCACCTTGACCGAATCATCGAAGCGGGTCATGACATATAGCCGCTGACGCGGCTCATCCAGCACGATGCCGCTCGGGCCGCCGCCGCTGACGGCAATATAATTGGCGCTGCTGACAGTCGGATCGAAGGTATCGTCCTCCAACGCCGTCGTATTGAAGACGCCAATCTTGCTCGAGCCGAAGGCGGCTACATAGAGCGTGGTTCCGTCGCGCGTGACCGCCATGTCGAGCGGGGTCGCCAGGCTATGCGACTTTGCCGTCGGATCGAAGCCCGGGGAGCCGGCCAGATTCGCGTAGTTGATGTGCTTGTTGAGGTGCCGTGGCGTGACCGTCGCACCGGAGATGACGGTGACCCGCGCTTCCGCCAGATGCCCCTGCACGGTATGGCCGGCAAAAGTGCCCGGACCCTCGAAGCGCACGTTGTTAATCGCGTCGGTGTTCGAGACGTACAAGTGGCCGCTGGCCGGATTCACGACCATGTTGAACAACGTGGTGCCGACATGCGCGAAGCTGGCGGTTTGCGTCAGATTGTTGGCATCGACGGCGAATACGTCCGTATCCGGCAAACTGAAGCGTATCGAATTGTCCCAGCTGCGCCCGAGTTCGTCTTCCCAGTGAGCGTCGGTGTTGTTGTATTTGACAATCATGCTGACTTGCGGCGCCGGCTCGCCCAAAGCGTCCGTGGCCGGGCCCAGATGGCCGCCCGGGCTGACGGAGAGATCACTCAGTAAGCAAGGCTGTTTGGTGTTAAATCCGGTGCATATCCGGCCCTCGTTCACGATCGATGTCTGGTTGCCGGTCTTGAACCCGGCCACAAAAACGGTATTGCCGCCGGGGCCAACCGCGAGTGCGCGCGGCGTATCGGTGAAGAAGGTCATGATCCTGAGCGGCGTCCCGCCCATCGTCGTGCCGAGATGAGCGGGGTCGAACACCCAGACATCCGCGCGCGGAACACTGGGCGTGGTCAACTGCGGATCGCCGGCGCCCTCGACTCCGGCGATCGAGGGATCGGTGCGTTGCTGCCCGCGATGCGCCGTGGTGATGAAAGCGCGGCCGGTTGTTCCTGCAAACACGATGTCGCGCGGCTCGTCGCCCACGAGTAGTGTGCGCACGACATGCGGAGTGCCGGCGAGCGTCACCACGCTGACGCTGTCCGAGAGGTGATTGACGACCCACACCTCGCCGTTATTTCGTGCGGCCACCGCGACCGGCTCCAGACCCACCGGCACGCGCGCCTGGAATACCAGTCCCTGCGGCGTGACGTTGAAAATCTCCAAAGTGTCGTTGGGCGTGTTAACCGCGAACAACTGCGTTCCGCTGGGCGACATCGCAATCGGGCGCACGTGCCCGCTTTCAAATTCGATGAAGTTGGGCGGGGCCGCCCGCGCTGATCCTGCGAGCAGTGGCGAGCTTAGAAGCGCGACCGCGGCAAGAGCGTGTAAAAACTTCAAAACATTGACTGTTTTTGGGTGGGGGCCAACTCCGCTCATCTGGCGCTCCTTTTGTCCTTAGGCCTTTCCAGCGAGCCGCGGATTCTTTGCGATTTGTCAACGCGGCTACTTGCGGATGAGTTGATATCATCAAAAAATCCTTACGTCAATAAAAATCAATCGCTCATAAAAATGAGCGAGCGATCAGATTGAAACAGAAGCGTGGTCTGCCGGCAAAGGCGCAGCTCAAAGACAGCCGGACAGGAATTAAGTCACTTCGCGCCGCTGAGTGGGGATGCGATGAGGGCGGCCAAGTAGCCGCTGCTCGACGGATCGGCTCGAGTGGCGGCGTCGGCAGCTCTGCGGTGCCGAGTGCGCTTGCTCGGCGACACTGCCGGCACGTGCCACATTCCCGTCGACAGGAGATCGATCAGCCGCTCGATCGCCTCTTCTTCCGTGACACCGAGGTGCTGATTGCCGTGCATGTGCCTTTCGACGACAAAATACGCAAAGAAGAACAGGTAAATGGCCGCGAGAGCAAAGGCCGGATCCTGCCCGCACCAACCCGGCTGGTCCGCCACCTTGTCAAGCACCGGCCGCAACAGCTGGCGTATCCCTCCGGGCACGTCGCGGTACATATCGGCGAAATGGCGATTTTTGAACTCGAGAATATCAATGAACAGCAGCAGCCAGTGCTGCGCGTCGTCATACACCATCGAGCGAATCGCCATGGCCAAGAGCTTCAGTCCGTCGCGCGAGAAAGGCTCGATCAGCAGCATGACGGCGCGTCGATGGAAGGCGGTCATGCAGGAGCGATAGGTCTTGACCAGTTTCTCGAAAAGCGCTTCCTTGCTTGAATAATAGGTATAGATTGCGCCTTGAGAGACGCTGGCTTTCTCCGCAATATCGCGGATGTTGGTGCCGTGAAATCCCTGTGTGGTAAACAGCTCGAGCGCCGCCGCCTCGATCCGCAGCTGCGTGTCGTCGGGCCGATCGGAGGAGATCTCCGGCAGAAACAGCATCGGTACCGGCGCGGGCTCAACGCCACGCGACTTCCCAACCGCAATCCCGGGCGGTGCGCTCCACATGCGGCCGGATAAGAGGCGGATGAAGTCGATCCGGCTCTGCATGGCCTCCTCGAGCAGTTTCTGCCGGACGGGACCGCTCGACGGCTTGCGCTGGCCGTTACCTCGCGCGGTCTTGCGCGGCATCCGCCACAGCCCCCCACACAGCAGCTCGACCACCTGGTTGATCGCCTGCTCGTGGGAGACGCCGAGATGGCGGCGTCCGCCCATGTGCTGTTCGATCAGCCCGTAATGCACAAAATACATGTAGACCGCGGCCAGCACGAACGCCGGATCCTGCCCGCACCAGCCCGGCTGCTTGCTCACATTGTCGAGAGCCGGGCCGAGCGCGCGGCGGAACCACTCGGGCACGTCATGGAAGGATGCGCGGAAGTGCTGGTTCTTGAATTCGACCACGTCGATGAAGATCAGCAGGAAGTACTCCGGGTCCTTGCGCATCTTGGCGCGAATCGCCGAGGCAAATGCCGTCAGATCGGGTTTGGCCAGAGGATCCCGGAGCCCGGCGATGGTCTTTCTAAGCCATTTGGCGACCAGTGCGCGGTGCTGCTCCACCAGGCCGATGAAAAGCGCTTCCTTGCTGGGATAATGAGTGTAAATCGCCGCCGTGGACACGCCGGCCCTTTTGGCGATTTCGCGGTTGTTGGTGCCGTGAAAGCCCTGCGTGGTGAACAGCGCGAGAGCCGCCGCTTCAATGCGCCTGCGTTTATCCTGACTGCGATCATTGAGGAGCTTAGCCACCTACGAAACCATAGCACGCTCTCAATTTAAAGCGGAATGGTCCGGCGCACTCTGCTGCGTCGCGTCGCTTCGTCGTCCTTCGAACTTCGGACATTGCGCGCTTGCTTTTCACGCCGCATAGTCGCAATTTGCGCCCATGCATCAACGATCCTGGGAGATAACTATGCGCATCGATCTCAGACTTATCTCGAGCTTTTGCATGGCTGCAATCATCAATGTCTTCGCGATTGCGTCGCATGCCGACGAGACTTGCAATTCGCCCTACATGTCTGGCCTCATCAAAGGTCAGGAAGATTTCGTGCACGTGTGGACGCTTGGCGTGCCTGGCATGGGCGATGGATCGGACAAGCTCGTAACCATTGACGCGAACCCCGCATCGAAAACCTACGGGAAAGTGATTCACAAGATTTCCGTTGGCGGCCGAGGTGAAGCGCATCACATGGGGTTCACCGACGATCGTAAATATCTCTGGGCCGGCGGACTCGACGACAGCACGATCTATGTTTTCGATGTGGGGAGCAATCCATCCCACCCGAAACTCATCAGGAGGATCGATACACTGTCGGCTAAGACCGGCTATGTGGGACCACATACGTTTTACGCGTTGCCCGGCCGCATGCTGATCGGCAGCCTGTCGAACGCGGCGAATAAGGGCGGCATAACCGGCATGTCGGTGTACAACAACAAGGGCGACTTCGTCGCCAAGTACGACATGCCCACTTCCACGATCAAACAGGTCAAAGGCGATGGCTATGGCTACGACATTGCGGTGAATCCTGCGAAAAATGCCTTGTTGACCTCGAGTTTCACCGGGTGGAACAACTACATGCGCGATCTGGGCGAGGTCGTAAAGGATCCTGAAGCCATGAAACTTTTCGGCAATACGATGGTGATGTGGAATCTAAAGACCATGCAGCCGGAGCAAATCCTCGCCGTGCCCGGCGCACCGTTGGAGATTCGCTGGGCATTGCCGGAGGGCCAGAATTGGGCGATCACGGCCACGGCTCTGACCTCGCAGTTGTGGTTGGTCAAGCGCGACGCGCGAGGAATCTGGCAGGCGAAGGACGTTGCTGCGATCGGCGATCCGACCAAGATTCCCCTCCCGGTGGATATTTCGATCACCTCAGACGCGAAAGGCCTGTGGGTAAACACATTCATGGACGGCACCACACATTATTTTGATCTCAGCAACCCTGAGCATCCGCGGGAGACCTACAGCAAGCACACCGGCAGCCAGGTGAACATGGTGTCGCAAAGCTGGGACGGCCACCGCGTGTACCTCACCTCGAGCTTGTTGTCTCGGTGGGACAAGCAGGGCAAGGACGACGAACAGTTCCTGCGCGCATTCCAGTGGGACGGCCATGAACTCACTCCTGCGTTTGAGATTGATTTCTCCAAGGAACAGCTCGGCCGTCCTCATCACATGAAGTTCACCGCCAACCCGTCGCGCCTAGCATCGCTCACGGGTACCTCCCTGCACTGATGCGTCGGGCCGGCACGCTGATTCGCGTTGTATTCCGGGTGTTGTCTCTCGCCGGGATCGCTGCCGTGGCGGGTGCCGCCGTAGACCCGGGTAAGGCGACGGCGCCGCGTATGGAGTTCGTGCCGCCGCCACCGGGTAGCTACAAACTGCAAAAGATCCAGCGTGTCGCGGATGCCGTATTGCTCGACACTTCAGGTCATTCCATCAGCCTTTCGGCGCTCACGCAACGCAAGATCACCCTGCTCACGTTTTTCTATACCTACTGCGCCGATCCTTTGGGATGCCCATTTGCGCACACGACGCTCGCCAATTTGCGCGATCGAGTGAGAGACGACCGCTCGCTCGCGGGGCGCGTGCGCTTCGTCAGTGTCAGCTTGGACCCTACCCACGACACGCCCGCGGCCATCGCGGGCTATAGCAAAGAATTTACCATTGATCCCAAATTCGACTGGCGCTTCCTGACGGCGCGCCGCGTGCCCGAGCTCTTACCGGTGCTGGAGGATTTCGGGCAAGAGGTCAGCGTGGAAACGGATGAGAACGGTCATGCGACGCGCACTTTGCACCACATGTTGAAAATGTTTCTGATCGACGCACGCGGCGAGGTACGGGAAATATACACGCTGGCATTTTTGCAACCGCAGGTAATGTTCAACGACATCAAGACGCTTGCGCTGGAAACGGGCTGATCGGCGACGCCCCGTCGCAGCAGATTGATAACAAATCTTGTGCGCTCGTCAACCCCCAAGTGCACCAATGAATACGTATGCAGCCTCCTTGGCAAGGCAAGGGGTTGCCATACACTGTCACCAAAGAATTACCGAGCGAATTGGTAGGGAGAGAAAAGCCGATGTTGCGCACGAATTTCGTGGCAATGGGTGCATAAACTGGCTTGATTGGGGGAGTAATCAGTGAATAAATCGAATCGGACCCGTATCAACGGGCGGCCGGAGGTAATCCGGCGCATTCTCATATTAAGTCCAATAATGATCCGGTGCGCAGCGGTGCTGCTCGGCGCCGCCGGCCTTGTCGCCGTGCTGCCCGTGCAGGTGAGAGCCGCTGAAGAGGCACCGCTCGAGGAAGTCACCGTCACGGGCATCCGGGCGAGCATCGAATCCGCGATCTCGGTCAAGCGTGAGTCCACCAACATTGTCGAGGCGATCTCCGCCGAAGACATCGGCAAACTGCCGGATCCCAGCATCGCCGAATCGCTGACCCGCCTTCCCGGCGTAACTGCTCAGCGTTCCGACGGACGCACCTCAGATATCAGCATTCGCGGCTTCGGTCCCGACTTCAACGGCACCTTGATGAACGGCCGCGAGCAGGTCAGCACCGGCGATAACCGCGCCATCCAGTTCGACCAGTACCCGGCGGAATTGATCCACGCGGTCGAGGTTTATAAGACCCCGGACGCATCGCTCATCGGCCAGGGCCTCGCCGGCACGATCGATCTGCAGACGACCCGTCCCCTCGAATACGGCAAGCGCACGCTGGTGCTCGACGTTCGCGGCATCAAGAACGGCAACGGCGATCTCGGCGCCGGCTCCACCGACAAACAGTACCGCGCCAGTCTTTCCTATGTCGACCAATTCTTCGACAACACCCTGGGTATCACTTTGGGTTTCGCGCGCCTCGACACGCCGACCGATACCAAGGAAGTTGGTCTGTATGATCCCTGGCACACGAACGACCCCACCGGCTTTAACTATCACGCAGGCGTACCCACCAGTACCTGGGTGACCGACGGCATCAAGTCGCTCGCAAGCACCGGTCTCGACAAGCGCGACGGCTCCGTGGCGACCTTGGAGTGGCGGCCAATCGATACCTTCACCAGCACGGTCGATGCGTACTACACGACCCGAACCTGGGCAGACGACCGGCGCAGCATCGAGGCCAACCTGGGCAACTACCCGAATACAACGAATTATTCGAACCTGGTCAACGGCGGCGACAACACTTTGATCGGCGCAACGGTCGCCAATCTGGTCCCCTTGGCACGCAACTTTCTGTACACCACGAAGGACCGGATCTTCGCCAGCGGCTGGAACAACAAATGGACGCCGGGTGACTGGACTCTCAGCGCCGATATCAGCTATTCGCGTGCTAAGCGCGATGAACAGGACTATGAAACCCAGGGAACGTATCAGGGCGGCGTCACCGACACCGGTACATTCTTCATTCCGGAGAGTTCATCGCCGAGCTTCAAGCTGAACAACGCCTACGCCGATCCCTCCCAGGTGCTCGTGGGTCCCACCATTTATGGCGCGGGATACAGCCGCTTCCCGCATGTTGTCGACGTGCTGAAGTCGGCACGCTTGGACGCGGCCTACCATTTATCCGGCTGGTTCAGCGCAATTCAAGGCGGGTTAAATTTCGACGATCGCACCAAGAACAAGACGCAGCCCGAGGCAAATCTCAACGCCAATGCCAACTGCCCCTGCCAGATTGCCAGCCAATATTTGCTGTCACCGACCAATCTGAGTTTTTCGGGCACCCCGAGCGCGCTCGCCTGGAATGTCCCGGCCGTGCTCGCCAATTATTTCCAACCCATTCAGCCGTCGACGACGCTGAATTATCTGGTCGGAAAAACCTGGGAAGTCACGGAGAAGCTGTCGACGGCCTACATCATGGGCAAGCTCGATCATGAGTTGTCAGCGGACGTGAACTTGCGCGGCAATGTGGGTGTGCAGGTTGTGCACACCCAGCAGAGTTCCGATTCGAACGCGTTCGTCACCGCGGCGGTGCCGATTCACGATGGCACGAACTATAACGATGTCCTGCCGTCTTTGAACCTGGTATTCGGCTTCCCGGCGGGCCAAAAGCTGCGCGTCGGCGTCGCGCGCGAATTGGTGCGCGCGCGCATGGACCAGCTGGACGTGTCCTACGATTATTCGTACTCGACTGGGGGCAACTTCACACCCTCGGCGACCGGCGGCAACGCGAGGCTCGCACCGTGGCGCGCGGATGCGTTTGACGTGTCGTACGAGAAATATTTCGAGAACCGGGCGATCATTTCGGTCGCCGGTTTCTACAAGAAGCTGAAAAGCTATATCTATGACATCCAGAATCCCTTTGATTTCACCGCGCAAAACGCTGCAGCGTCGCCGCTCAACCCCTGCTTGATCGGCGGCGTATCACAGCCGTGCCCGGAAGTGGCAATCGGTACGATGACGGCGCCGCAGAACGGCACCGGCGGCCGGGTCGACGGCGTCGAGCTGGCATTTTCGGTGCCCGGCGAGTTGTTCTGGGACGGGTTGGAGGGCTTCGGCGCCAGCGGCAGCGTCTCGCAGACCGCGAGCAGCATCGCGATCCCGGGACAGGTCGCGGGTACGGCTGCGCAAAACATCACCTTGCCGGGATTGTCGAAGACGGTGTGGCAGGCGACGGTGTATTACGAGCGAGCGGGTTTTTCGGCGCGCCTCGCGACCACGTATCGCTCCAACTATATCGGCGAAATTACGGATTTCGCCGGCGACCGGGCGCTAGAATACGTCCGGCACGAGCAGATCAGCGCGTTCCAAACCGGATACGACTTCCAACAGGGCCTCTTGAGGGGCTTTGGCGTCGTGTTCCAGATCGACAATCTCACCAACACGCCGTTCGTCGACTACGCGGCGGTGACGTCGCGCGTGCGTGATTACGAAACCTATGGCCGAGTGTTCTTCCTGGGCGCCAAATACAAACTATAAGTCCATTGTGGTGAATCGTGCGATGAGATGCGGCGCTGTCGGCGCTCTGGCAGCGCTGCTGACTTTGACTTTTGCGGCGCAAGCCCGTGCCCAGCCGGCCCAGGATTATCGCGGCAGGCTGCCGGCCGACGAGATCGTCTATTTCCTCCTGCCCGATCGCTTCGAGAATGGTGATACATCCAATGACCGCGGCGCTCTTCAGGGCGGATCACTGGTCACGGGTTTCGATCCGGCGGCCAAAGGCTTCTATCACGGTGGAGATTTAAAGGGTCTCATTTCGCGTCTGGACTACATTCAGGCGCTCGGCACGACAGCGGTATGGCTGGCCCCGATCTTCAAAAATAGAGCGGTGCAGGGTGCGCCGGGCCACGAGTCTGCCGGCTATCACGGCTACTGGATCACCGATTTTACGCACGTGGACCCGCATTTCGGCACCGATGCGGATATGCACGCCCTCGCGGACGCCGTTCACGGCCGCGGCATGAAGTTGTACATGGATATTGTCGTCAATCACACCGCCGACATCATCAACTACCGCGAGTGCCCCGCGGGCGCGTGTCCCTACCGCTCGCGTGCGGACTATCCCTACACCCGGCGCGGCGGCGTTGCGGGCGAGGAGATCAACCGGGGATTCATGGGCGATGCCGCCCCGTATCAAACCGACGAGAACTTCGCGAAACTCACGCGCCCGGACTATGCCTATACGCCGTTTGTGCCGCCGGGGCAGGAGCACGTCAAGGTTCCCGACTGGCTAAACGATCCTATCTATTATCACAACCGCGGCAACTCCACTTTCCATGGCGAGAGTTCCACCATGGGCGATTTCTTCGGCCTCGACGATGTGATGACCGAGAATCCGCGCGTGCTGCGCGGTTTCATCGAAATATTCGGCGACTGGATCGACAAGTACGACATTGACGGTTTTCGGATCGACACGGCCCAGCACGTCAATCCGGAATTCTGGCAACGCTTCGTCCCGGCGATGCAGGCGCGGGCCGCAGCCAGGGGCATACCCAATTTTCACATTTTCGGTGAGGTTTACACCGCCGAGTTCGATCCTGCAAAGCTCGCCAGGCACACACGCGTCGATGGTCTGCCGGCGGTGCTCGATTTCGGATTTGCCTTGGGCGTGCGCGAGACCGTGGCCGGATCGACCGGAACCGACCGCTTGGCAGAACTCTTCGCCGACGATGCCTTGTACCAGGGCGGAGCGGCGAGCGCCCGGCAGTTGCCGACCTTCATCAGCAATCACGACGCAGGCCGCTTCGGCTATTTCGTACGCAAGGCAAAACCCAGCGCTTCCGACGATGAGGTCTTGCGGCGCGTGATCTTGGGCTATGCCATGCTCATGACCCTGCGCGGTGTTCCTGTCATTTATTATGGCGACGAGCAGGGCTTCGCCGGCTCCGGCGGTGATCAGGATGCCCGCCAGGATATGTTCGCGAGTAAAACCGCAAGCTATAATGCCGAACGTCTCATTGGTACCTCAGCGACGACCGCGCAAAGCAATTTCGGCGCCAATCATCCGCTATACAAGACCATTTCCACGTTGGCGATGCTACGCCGCGCCAACGCCGCGCTGCGCGAGGGTGATCAAGTGGTACGGGCTTACGCGCGCACGCCGGGAATATTCGTCGTGTCGCGGCTGGATGCGCAGAGCAACACGGAAATCTTGATCGCCTTCAACACGTCGAAACAAGCCGTCGACGCTCAGGTGGAAGTCGACCCGCACTCGCAGCGCTTTCGCAGCCTGCGGGGAACCTGCGCACCGACTCAATCGGCGCCGGGCAGCTATCGTGTGCAAGTTCCCGCCCTGGACTACTTGATTTGCGCGTCGGTAGCGGCTCCATGAGTCGGCCCGAAGTTCCTTGGTGGCGCGGCGCCGCGATCTATCAAATCTATCCACGCAGCTTTCGGGATTCCAACGGCGATGGCATCGGCGACCTACCCGGTATCACCGCGAATCTCGATTATGTGGCATCGCTCGGCGTGGATGGCATCTGGATATCGCCGTTTTACACATCGCCGATGAAGGACTTCGGCTACGACATTTCCGACTACTGCGATGTCGATCCCATCTTCGGCACTCTGCAGGACTTCGATCGCCTGCTCGAAACAGCGCATCGGCTCGGGCTAAAAGTGATCATCGATCAGGTGTATTCGCATACGTCGGATCAACATCCGTGGTTCCGCGAGAGCCGCGCCGACCGGACCAACCCCCGCGCCGATTGGTACGTGTGGGCCGATCCCAAAGTCGACGGTTCACCGCCGACAAATTGGCAATCCGTCTTTGGCGGTCCCGCATGGACCTGGAATGCGCGGCGCGGCCAATACTACTTGCATAATTTTCTGATCGAGCAGCCGGATTTGAATGTGCACAACATGCAGGTTCAGGAAGCATTGCTCGAGTGCGCACGTTTCTGGTTCAAGAGAGGCGTCGACGGGTTTCGACTCGACGCTGTCAATTTCGCGCTGCACGACGTTCTGCTGCGCGACAATCCCCCCGCGCGGGAGAGCCAATGGCCGCGTACGCGGCCGGCCGATTTTCAACAGCCGCTCTACAACAGGTCGCATCCGGACTTGCCGCAGTTCATCGAGCGAATCAGGAGAGTCGCCGATGAGTACGGCGGACGATTCACCGTCGCTGAGATCGGCGGCGAAGGCAGCGAACCGGAGATGCAACTGTTGACTTCCGGCAATGCGCGCTTTCATACCGCGTATGGATTCAACTTTTTGTATGCGGACCAATTGACCCCGGAACTGATTCGAACGGCGCTGGGCGCGTGGCCTGAAGTGGAAGGCATGGGTTGGCCCAGCTGGGCATTTTCGAACCACGACGCGCCGCGAACGGTGTCGCGCTGGTCGACGCCTGCGTACCGCGCCGAGTACGGCCGGCTCGCCATGCTGCTGCTGACTTGTCTGCGGGGCAATATTTTCTTGTATCAAGGGGAAGAGTTGGCATTGCCGCAGGCCCACATTGGTTTCGAGGATCTGAAGGACCCTGAGGCGATTGCGAACTGGCCAGCCACGCTGGGACGCGACGGTGCGCGCACGCCCATGCCCTGGCAGTCTTCGGCGCCGCATGCGGGATTTTCGACGGCAGCACCATGGCTTCCCGTCAGTCCGGAGCACTTTGCACTCGCCGTGGACCGCCAGCAGCATGACCCCGGCTCGCAACTGGCGCTCACGCGTCGGCTGCTCGGTCTGCGCCGCGGCAGCGCCGCGCTGCGCTTAGGCTCCTTGCGATTTGTCGATGCCCCCGCGGAGTTTGTGGCGTTCGAGCGCATTTCGGCCGACAACCGGCTTCTGTGCGCATTCAACCTAGGATTGAGCGAGCGCAGCTGGCGTCCTTGGGACGCCAGTCCCAAGGATCACGCGTGGCAGATCATCGAATCCGTAGGTGGGGCCGAAGAGTGGAATTTTCCACCTCTCTCTGGTCTGATCGCTCGATGTCCGCCCTGAGCATTCCCGACAGCACGAGGCCGGCTAAACCGACCCTGACATTCCAGCAGATCTGGAACATGAGCTTTGGTTTTCTGGGATTGCAATTTGCATTTGCCTTGCAAAATGCCAACGTCAGCCGGATTTTTCAGTCCTTGGGCGCCGACTTGGAGCAAATCCCTATCATGTGGATCGCAGCACCTCTGACGGGGCTGTTGGTTCAACCGGTGATCGGCTATTTTTCGGATCGAACTTGGACACGGCTCGGCCGGCGCAAGCCTTACTTCGTCAGCGGCGCCGTGCTGGCGGCGAGCGCCCTTTGGCTCATGCCGCGCGCACCGACTTTATGGTTCGCGGCTGCATTACTGTGGGTGCTGGACGCGTCCATCAATGTGTCGATGGAGCCGTTTCGCGCCTTCGTCGGTGACCAGCTGGCGCCGACGCAGCGCCCTTTGGGTTACGCCATGCAGAGCTTTTTCATCGGCGTTGGCGCGGTGGTTGCGAGTGCATTGCCTTGGATCATGGCGCAATTCGGGTTCAGCAACAGCGGTACTGCCGCGGACGGACGGACCATGATTCCCGTCACGGTACGCCATGCCTTTGACATCGGTGCGGCGGTGCTGCTGCTCGCCATCCTTTGGACCGTGATGCGTACGCGCGAATATCCTCCGGAGGAGTTGCAAGGCTTCAGCGATGCCATTCCGGTGCAGGCGCATTCGCAGCATGCGGACCGTGCTTCGGGCCTGCAGCGCGGGGCGCTGTGGAGCGCGTGCGGATTGCTGGGGGTGGCACTCATCTGGGGCTTCGGCCTGGACCGCCAGATGTACCTGGTTTGTGCCGGCGCGCTGCTGTGGGGGCTCGCGTTGCTGACGCACGGTTTCAACCAGGGATGGGGCGGATTCGGCACGGTGATGCGGGATCTCGAGGCGATGCCCGACACCATGCGGCGCCTTGCGCCGGTCCAGTTCTTTTCGTGGCTTGGACTATTTGCCATGTGGATTTACACGACCGCTGCCGTGGCGCAGGTGCATTTCGGTTCGAGCGATCCGCGTTCAGACGCATTCAACCAGGGTGCGAATTGGGTCGGTGTATTATTCGCCGTCTACAACGGCTGCGCTGCAATCGCGGCTCTTTTCATACCGCTGTTGGTCAAGCGCGTCGGCCTAAGGTTCAGCCACTTGATCAATGTCTGGATCGGCGGTGTTGCACTGCTGTCCTTTCTCGTGATCCGCAATCCCTATTGGCTCCTGGCGCCGATGATCGGTGTCGGCGTTGCGTGGGCATCCATCCTGTCGTTGCCGTACGTGTTGCTGTCCGACAGTTTACCTGCGCATAAGATGGGGCTGTACATGGGGCTGTTCAACTTCTTTATCGTCATTCCGCAACTGGTGGCCGCCAGCCTTCTCGGACTATTGCTGAAGTGGGTGTTCGGCGGCGCTCCGATCTATGCGCTTGCCATCGGCGGCGTGAGTTTTTTGATATCCGGCGTATTGGTTTTGCGAGTTGCAGAACCCGCCAGGCTTTGAGGCTCATCATTGAGAGCCCCGCACGACTGTCGAACTACCAAGCGCGTTGGCAATACGGTGGACGTTGCCGGTTCGTCGTCGATCAATTTCAGCAGGGTCTCGACCAGGGCTTGTCCCGCGCGGCGGGTATCCTGCATGACGGTCGTCAATGGCGGATTAGCCAGGCTCGCGGGAGGTATGTCATCGAAGCCGATGACCGCGACTTCTGCAGGGATGCTGACGCCGTGATCGCGCAGCGCATGCATGGCGCCCAGTGCGATCAGATCCGACGCGGCAAAGATCGCGTCGAAGCGCTCATTGCGGCTCAGCAGTTCGCGCGCCGCCTGGTAGCCCGACTCTTGCGTGCTAATGGCGTCGACTTGCAGTTGCGGCAAGGGAAGCGCACCCGTTTCCTCGATTGCGGCCGCATAGCCGCGGTAGCGCTCTAGAAATTCCGGAGCACGGTTCGATGCACCGCCGAGGAATGCCAACCGCTGACGGCCGCGGCTCAATAGATGCTTGGCGGCGTCATAGCCGCCCTTGAAATTGTCGCTGCCCACGGATATACCCGGTTGCCCTTCCATCACGGCGCCCCATCTTACGAAGTGCGTGCCTTGTGCGACCAGCTGCTCCAGCCTGGAACGGTATTCAAGATAATCCCCATAGCCCAAAAGGATCATGCCGTCGGCTTTCTTGCTGTCTTCGTAGGTAACATGCCAATTGCCCGATGACTCCTGAAACGAGATCAGCAGGTCGTAGCCGCATTGCGCGCAGGCGCGAGTAATGGATCCGAGCATGGACAGAAAGAACGGGTTGATGAGCGAGTCGTCCGCGGTCGGATCTTTGAAGAACAGCAGCGCGATCGTGTTTGACCGCTTACTACGCAGATTGGACGCGTTCTTATCGACGGTATAGTTTAATTCTTCCGCTATTTCCTGGATGCGCTTGCGGGTCTCTTCGTTGACCGTCGGGCTTCCGCGCAAGGCACGCGATACCGTGGACTGCGAGACGCCCGCACGGTAGGCAACGTCTATCGACGTGGCTTTGGCGGTCATGGGTTCGATTATGTCCCGAGAAGCGGCGTACCGCCAGTTTGAAGACATGTGAGCGCAAATCGCTGCCACCGAAACCCGTGCTAACTTACTGACGGATCGAATAATTCAGTCGCGCGGCGTCCAGGGTGAGCTCAATGCAGCGCCAGCGTGTCGCGTCGCCACGCAATGTCCTGCCATCGGCCGAAGTCCCGCAAGAGATCGGGGCTGCTCGCCTGCCGCACCAAGGCGAGGTCATCGAGCCGCAGCTCCTCGAAGCTGCGCCGAAATCGCCCGTGATCCTTTACTTCTCTAGCGATGAGTAGGCGCCTGGTGCCCGGCGCGTAGCCGGCAAAATCTACGTAGCCCTCTTCGGGATTGTCGAGCCCAGGCGAGACCACATCGATCGTCCAGCTTCCGGCCCTTTCATGAAATACCCAGAGCTCGCGCCAGCTCTCGAGCGGCTGCACGGCGAGCACCACCGCCGGACCTTGGGGGATGGCCTGTATCGAGGCCATCCTCACCATCCCGTACGTACAGCGCCGGATGATTGCGGCGGCGTGCGGACGACGTGCATCTTCGAGGGCGACACAGGTTTGGCCCGGATCTCCTGGTGCCGCACTGAGAGTCAGTGGTCCCGGCTGTGGTGCGGGCAGCGCTCCGGCCCAGCGGATGGCGCCGACCCGCAGCACAGCGTCCACGTACTCCAGCCGCCGGTCATCACCCAGATCATCGGCATGCACGGCGAGAAGCTCCGCGAGCGAGCGCTCCGCCGCAGCGCCGGCGGGTTCGCGGCGGCGGTCTTGATCAAAGGCAAGCGAGGCCCAAACCCCAGCACGCCGCGCATGCAGGCGGCTGCGCGTCATCGCGTTCAACCCGCTGTCGTTGACCTGATCGAGCAGTTGCGAGCGTTCAGTGTCGACCGATATGCGCGGGACTGGACCCAATTCCGGATCGATGCAATCAGGCCGCGTGAGGCCGAGGGCCGCGTGCGCGCGCTCCTCCGGGTGCGCACCGGGGAAAGTCAGAACGCGATGAAACAATTCGCCGTCGTAGCAGACTCGCATTCGACCGTTGTGCTCGAAATTGCGCATGCGAACGCCGAACTGTTCTACGACTTCCAGGTGTGGAGCGAAATCGGCGAGATGGTCATTGCTGCCTGAGGCCTGATCGGCGAGCCGCTCGGCCATTTGGGCTATGGCGTCGAAGGGCTCTGCAGTAATGGCTCGCGGCGGTACCGCCTTGAGGTACGCCGCGCCGTAACTAATACCGAGCGCCTCGGATCCTGGGCTCTCGCGCAGGAAGCGCAGCACGGCGAGAAGCTCTGGGGCGGCGGCCTCGGAGAGCTCGACCGGCCGAGCCGCGTCCCCTCGCAAGTATCCGCCCCGCTCGCGACGATGGTCGTAGACTTTCAAGTATCCGGCATGTTCACCGCGGACCTCGAGCACATCTCCCTGCCATAGCCGCGTGAGCTCCGTGGCGCTCGAGCGCGGCGCTGCGCGCAGCGCGGCGTGGTCCTGGACCACAATGGCGAGCGTCGCTGTCAGGGCGAGAATCACTTGGAACCTTTCACTTGAGAGGTCACGGCGGCTGCCGCGTCTTCGACCGGGTTCACCGGGCTCTGGTCACCGAGGAGGCTCGAGCCGATGAACTTACCCGCTGCAGGGAGCGGTGCGATGATGACCTGCACCTTATCGGATAGCTTGTCCGCCAGCGTCTTCTGGATCAGAAGCGGATATCGTGTCACGAGCGCGCCCTCGCGCTCCAACTGGCCAGCACCCGCCTTGCCCACGAGATCGAGTCGATAGGCCTCCGCATCCGCGAGTTTTTGCCTCGAATCGGCTTCGCCCCTGGCCTCGATGCGGCGCGCCTCGGCTGCGCCCTCAGCGGTGCGGATGCGCGCGACCTTATCGGCTTCAGCCTCGAGCTGCCGTTGCTCAATCTGCTTCTGCTTGAAGGGCAGGATATGTTTCATGGTCTCCTCCTGCGCACGCGCTGCGATGACTTGCTCTTGGCCGGCGGCCTCCGCGGCCGTTTGCCGCCTCACTTTGTCGGCCTCGGCCTCGAGCTGCTGTTGTTTGACCTGCGCTTCCTTGAGCTGCAGAGTGTAATGAATCTTCTCGGTCTCCAATTCCTCGGAGAGGAGCTTCTCCATCCCGGCTCGATAGTCGGGAGGCAGATCAACCTTCCCCATCTCGACTTCGCGCAGCGCCAGGCCCATGGCGGTGAATTTTGGCGTGAGCTTCGCGATGAGCTCCTCGCGTATCTCCACCCTCCGTTGGGAAAAGATTTCCCGCACCGAGTAGCGGGCAAAGGTGGGATAAACGATTCCCTGAACGGCGGGAGCGACGAGCTCGGCGCTAATGTCGTCCGGAAACTCCTTTGACATTTGGGCGAGGCGAGCACGGTCCACGGTCCAACGAACCGCGAGATCCACGCCGATCGACAGACCCTCGACCGACTGGAAGGGGGCTGGACCAGTCGCGCTCGCGCTTTCCGTCGGCCGATACACCTGATCGCGAATCGAGTAGCGCCGCACCTGATGGATTCCGGGCAGCACGAGAACCGTGCCCGTGGTGTACACGTTCACCGTCCCATCGAGCGCGTCGGTGCGCGCCAGGACCTCGCCGCGTCGTATCGACTCAAATGGCGGGTGGGTGTAAAGACCATAAACGATCAAACCTAAGACGGCGATAATCCCAACGCGCCAACGAAAGTGCCACAGGACCGTAGCGAGGGACCGGAAGGCTGTCATCAATAAAACGCCGAGCCGGCCCAGCGGTTCAACGAGCCCTCGTTGCACGAACTCGAAAAAGGCATCCAAGCGACCAGACATTTTTGCCACACTCCCATTGCGGAGCCGGACCGGCTCGACCAGAAGAGTCTCGCAATGCTTTGTGGCAAGGCCGTGGGGCAACTGTGGCGGAGTGTGGCAGCGTGCGAACTCTGGTGTTCTACGAGGAGTGAGAGACGCGTCACGCAGCGCCGGACACCCACGCACCGTGTAAGGGCTAATGCGGCACTTACAACACAGCATTTGAGCTCGCTTCAGCCGATAGTTGCCTGGAGTATTGCGTTCGCACGCGACCCTCTCACTTGGAAAATGGCCCAAGAATTGGAGAACGACATGCCGACATTGTTGTTTCATCTCGCCAGGAACTTGAAGATCAGTCGCTTCACGATCGACGTGCTGATGCAACGACTCGATCAGTTGAAGTCGCGCCGTCCTGAGGAGTATGAGCGGCGGATTCTCGCAAAGACTAATGCGGGCGTCCAGGACTGCGATCACCTGCACCAGGATCTCTGCGATCGATTCTGCGGCGTGCAATCGTTCGATGCCCTCTCAATCGCGTCCCTGACTTCGGCTTTTGAAGAACTGCATCGAAGGATCACGGAATCAATTGCCAATTGTAATTTTTTTGAATTCGGGCCCCCGCATCTGGGCGCGTGATTCGCTTGCCGGAGTGACTCGGCTTTGTCGGAACGCGGCCAGAATCCCCTTCTGTGTTCGCCGCCGTACAGACGTCTGATTGTCTCTTCCGCACACTTCGTCCACTGCAGCCGCGTCCAGGCGCCACACATTCAGGCGCAACGTCCTCCAGCCAAGTCGTTTTCTCCTTACTTTCACAGATGGGGATGTGCATGAACATTAATGAGGGGCGTCCCCGCTACCGGACGTTGATCATAGCCGCGGCGCTGTGCGTGTTGGCATCGGGTTGCAATCGAGATCAGATCTTCGGCAACGATGGAATCGCTGCGCTCGTACCAGCCGTAACGGCTGAAACGCCGGCGAACGGCGCTTCAAACGTGCTGACCACCACTGCTTTCATTACTGCGACGTTCAACGAGCCGGTCGCTCCGCTCACCGGTACGGCAAGTTTCACGCTGACCTGCGCAGCCCCGTGCGTCGATGCAACGGGCGTGGTGAGTCTCGATGCCGCGCACACGCTCGCTACGTTCACGCTCACGCCGGGCACGAGCTTGGCGCCGCTCACTCAATATACCGGCACCATCGCCGGAGCGATGAGTCTATCCGGCGGCGTGCCTATGGCAGCTCCGTTTAGCTGGCAATTCACGACGGTTGCGACACCGGCGGATGTGACTCGGCCGCGGGTATTGATGACCAGCCCTGCGACCAGCACTCCGGGGCCTACCCTGGGCGTGCCCAGCAACTCCGCGATTACCGCGACATTCACCAAGAACTTGGCGCCTGCAACAGTTATCGGGGCAAACTTTACCGTGACCTGCACGTCACCTTGCGTATCTCCGACCGGAACTGTCAGCTACTCAGTTGGTGCTAGAACTGCGGTGTTTACGCCTGCCGCCAATTTGACCACGGGCGATACCTATACGGCTACGCTGACCACGGCGGTAACGGATGTGGCCGGCAATGCACTCGCCGGCAATCAGGCGGCCTTGCCTGCGGCGAGCAGCTACATATGGACCTTCACCGCGGCCGCTCCGAGCGCCGCTGGAAATGTGTCGGTGCTCTCCACCAACCCGGCCGCAAATGCACCCGCTGTGTGTCCGACCTCAGGCGTCAATGCAACCTTTACGGTGCCGTCGGGCCTGCGCATGGATCCCACAACACTGACGCCCACGACTTTCACATTGACAGGTCCTGCGCCCGCCTCCACGCCGGTCACCGCGGCATCGGTAGCCCTCGACCCTGCCACCGGTCACATTGCGACATTCACTCCACAGAACCCGCTCACAGCCGGAGTGACCTACACGGCGAGTATTGAGGGCGGCGCGACGGGGGTAAAAGACCTGGCGGTTCCGCCCAACACAATGCTCGCCAACTTCACGTGGAACTTCACGGTCGGGCCCGCCGGTTCGTCCTGCGCGGCGGCAGTGCCGCTGGGGTCGGCGGCAACATTCGGAACTTTCGGCGGTTCAGCGGGAATGACCAATTCCGGAATTTTGACCGTGGTCAACGGCAACATCGGCACGACTGGCGTATCGACCAAGATCACTGGATTTCATGATAGCGCCGCGGGCTGTACGTACACAGAGGTGCCGCTCGCAAACATCGGCACGGTCAACGGATTGATCTACACGGCGCCGCCACCGCCGACGGTGGCATGCCCTAACGAAGGAACCGCGGTCACTGCCGCGATTGCCATGCAAGCCAGCGCCGATGCGTTGATCGCTTACAACGCCTTGGTGGCACGCGCGGCCGGGCCCGATCCCGGAGCCGGCAACTTGGCCAACCTCGTATTGGTTCCGGGCACATACACCGCGGTCGCCGGCACGTTCATGATCGAGGGCGGCGACCTGACGCTTGATGCTCGAGGTGATGCCAATGCGGTCTGGGTATTCCAGATGGCAACGACTCTTACCGTCGGAGGACCCGGCGCAGCGTTCCCCCAGAGCGTCATCTTGGTCAATGGCGCGCAGGCGAAGAACGTCTATTGGCAGGTCGGCAGTGCCGCGACCATCAACGCGGGCGGCGGTGGAACCATGGTCGGAACCATTATTTCGCAAGCAGGAGCCGCGTTCTCAACCGCCGGCAACACTGCAATTGTCACTTTGAACGGGAGAGTCCTGTCCCTCAACGCCTCGGTAACGCTGGTGGACACGGTCATCAATGTGCCCGCCCCATAACATTTCAATACTCGAGAGCAGAACATGAAAATTGCGCAAAGCGTAGGGACGATGGTGACGTTGGCTGCACTCGCCGGCGCATTGAGTCCAAAAGCCGTCGCCGACGACGCGGGATGGTACATCGGCTTCAATGCCGGCCAGTCCCGGGCGAAAATCGACGACAGTAGAATTGCCGATGACTTGTTGATCGACGGTTTTACCACGACCTCGATCGGCGACGAGAACCGCCATTTTGCGTTCAAGACATTTGGCGGGTACGAGTTCAACCGTTACTTCGCGCTGGAAAGCGGCTATTTCGACTTGGGACGCTTCGGCTTTAGAGCCGATACCCTGCCGCCGGGCAGCTTGCACGGCGACATCAAGATCAAGGGCGCGAATTTCGATGCCGTGGGCAGCATTCCCATGGGCGATAAATTCTCCCTGTTCGCGCGCGCCGGCTTGAACTACGCCAATTCGAGAGACTCCTTTGTCGGAACGGGAGCGGTCGCCGTGCTCGACCCCTCGCCCCGCCGCTGGGCGGCCAACTACAAATTCGGCTTCGGAGCGCAGTACGATTTCACCCGGTCTGTTGGCATGCGGATCGAGGCGGAGCGCTACCGTGTCGACGACGCGGTCGGCAACAAGGGAGACATCGATCTTTATTCCGCTGGACTGGTGTTTAAATTCGGCCGCTCGGAGCCGGCTCCTGTTGCGCGCGCCGTTGTTGCGGAGCCAGAGCCCGTTGCTGCGGCCCCGCCTCCTCCGCCGCCACCACCGCCTCCTCCGCCCCCGCCTGTGCGAAAGCACGTAAGTTTCTCGGCCGACTCATTGTTTGATTTCGGCAAGGACACGGTGAGGCCGGCAGGCAAGGTGGCACTCAACGAATTTGCTGCCGAACTCCGGGGCGCCCAATTTGAGTTCATTACCGTCACCGGGCACACGGACCGCATCGGATCGCATGCATACAATCTGGCGCTATCGGCACGGCGCGCCGAGTCGGTAAAATACTATCTGGTAGAAACCGCGGGGATCCCCGGAAGCAAGGTGTTCGCACGAGGAGTGGATGGCGAAGATCCGGTTACGAAGGCCGATGATTGTCCAGGTCGTGAGCGAACTCCAAAACTGATCGCCTGTTTGCAGCCGGACCGGCGCGTCGACGTCGAAGTCGCGGCAAGCCGCCTGCAGGCCGCACCGACCAATTGAAGTATTTGGCCTCGTAGTTCTGGCGCCCGGCATGGGCGCCAGATTTGATATCCTACTCCTACGATGAACACATTGATGACGAGTGCCCCCAGCGACATCCGTGTCCTGCTTTTCGATGTCGGCGGAGTGCTGGTGCAGTTGAGCGGCGTAGAGGCAATGCTTGAATGGCTGGATAATAGGATTTCAGAAGATGAGTTTTGGCGTAGGTGGTTGCAATCGGTACCTGTTAGGCAATTTGAAACCGGACAGATCGACGCCGACGAATTCGCGATCGGAGTGACGTCCGAGTTTGGTTTGCCGGTCGAGCCGCGGCAATTTCTTGAAGCCTTTATCCGCTGGCCCACGGGGCTCTATCCAGGCACATTGGAGATGCTGGCGCGCATACCGAGTTCATATCAACGAGCGGTGCTCTCCAATAGCAATGCGTTGCATTGGCCGCGCGTACAGACGGAGATGCAGCTCGGAGCGGCATTTGACAACAACTTTGTGTCACACCTCACCGGCCGAATTAAGCCCGATGCAGCGGCGTTTGAACATGTGATGGAATCGCTCGGTTGCAGTCCCGCTTCCGTGCTGTTCCTCGACGATAATCTACTCAATGTCGATGCCGCCAAACGCGTCGGAATGCAGGCGGTACGCGTTCGAGGAATTGATGAAACGAAGCTGGTGCTGATCGAACGTAAAATCATTGAGCCGGCTTGACGGGGTCCATGAAAGCTGCAGGTACGATTCGAATCGGCGTCGGCGGGTGGACCTACGAGCCCTGGCGCGGCACCTTCTATCCTGGCGACCTCCCGCAAAAGAGTGAACTCGAATACGCAAGCCGCCAACTCACTTCAATCGAGATCAACGGAACCTATTACGGATCGCAGAAGCCGGCCACCTTCGCCAAATGGCGCGACGAAACGCCGGACGATTTTGTTTTTTCGGTCAAGGCACCGCGTTACGCCATGAATCGCAACGTGCTTGCCGAGGCGGGCAGTACGATCGAGCGGTTCTTGGCGGGCGGTGTCATGGAACTGAAAGGCAAGCTCGGCGCCATCAATTGGCAATTCTTGCCCACAAAGCAATTCGAGCCGGCCGACTTTGAAGCATTTCTCAAGCTTCTGCCGCCGGAGGCGGCCGGCCGCGCGCTGCGTCATGTCGTTGAAGTTCGACATGACAGCTTCCTTACACCGGATTTCATTGCGCTGGTGCGCAAATATGGCGTCGCCGTCGTAATCGCCGGCGATTCGCGCTACCCCCAGATCGCCGACGCAGCCGCACCGTTTGTTTACGCGCGCATCATGGGGACAAAGCCGAAGGAGGAAGCAGGCTATTCCGACGCTGCGCTCAACCTTTGGGCATCGCGCGCACGCGCCTGGGCCTCAGGCGCTGCGGCGGAGGGTCTGCCATGCGTCGCGCCGCAACGCGCCGATGGCGTGGCCCGCGATGTCTACTTGTATGTGATCAGCGGCCACAAGGTGCACAACCCGGCGGCGGCGATGTCCCTCTTGCGGCGTCTCGGCTAGCACCGCCGGCGGCTGTCTATCGCCGAACCGGAATGTCGATGTAGCTGTCGCTGTACCAGCGGATTTTGAGGGGAATCTTGCCGTCGGCGATGGATTCCTCGCTCACATCGCCTCCTGTACCGTAATTGATCTCGCGGTCCGGGCGCTTATTGATGCTGAGAACCATGACCAGCCGGCTGCCGGGCTTGAGTTGTCGGCTCGTCATTCGCTCGCTCTTGAATGTGAGCTCCTGACGTTCGCCCGCCTTAAGAATGTGCCTATGGGTGCGGTCGCGTGCATAACTCGCGCGGAACTCGTAGGTCGGGCTGAACAGGCGGACGTAGTCGCCGTTGGCGAGAAGTTCATACAGAGTGATGTTCAGATCCATGTCCATTTTATTCACGGTGAAATCGAGTCGACCCGAGAACAGCCCGTTGAACTCGGTGGTCTTGGCCAGCGGCTCGCTGATGAATATCGTGCCGTGTCGCGGCGCGAGGCTTCTGCTGATGAAACCGGCAGACGGCGTCCAGGCGGCGTCCGTGCGATCGACGAAATTCACGGTCTGCTGGACGAACGCGTCATTGGTTTTTTTGTGCTGAGTCAGCCGGCGATTCGTGCCGGATGCGACAGGATCCAGATAAAACCTCAGCGATTTCCCCGCCATGGCGTCGAGCGAGGGTGCATGCTGCCATTCGTTCGACCCCATGAGCTGGTAATTGACGCTGTCCGTCAACAAAGCCGGCGTCGCAGCACCCTTGAAGACATGATCGAACCACTTATAACGAAGTTCGCGAAAATCCACGAGCGCCGCTGCGTCGACTTGATAGCCGTGCAACTCGGCCGCCGTACCACGCTGCATCATGGCGTCATCGTAGGGACCGATAACCAACGTATGGTCGGCATGCGGGTTATACCGCTGATGTTGAGCAAAATAGTACAGAGCACCCGGTTCGCTTGCGGCGAAATACCCGGTCATCGTGAGAACCGGAATGTTGATCTTGGCGAACTGTTCGCGATACGGCACCATCTGCTGCCAGAATCCGTCGTAGCTTGGATGGTTCAGCCAGCGAATGAAAATCGGATTGTGCTTTCCGAAGAGGCGGCCCATGTCGCGGTAGCGTCTTCCGCTGCGGTACCACTTCTGATCAAGAGCGCGCCACTGCGCGGCATCGTCATTGCTGCTCTCCGCGCTGCCGGCGCCGCTCACTTCGAGCGACCACGCGTATGCCGAGTTGTTGGGGATGTTGCCTTCCATGGGCACATTGATTCCGGGTGCGCTGGGTGCCGACGTGGCGATGGCTTTGAGGGCGGCGGGCAGCTTTTTGGCGGCGGCGGCCCAGGGTACGAAGCCGCTATAGCCCTCGCCATACATTCCCACACGGCCGTCGCTCCACGCTTGCTTGGCGATCCAATTGATGACGGCGCGCGCATCCTCGCCGTCATGCTGGAAGGGCGTGAAACCAGCGGCGCTTTTTTGCCTGCCGAGCGCGTAGGCCACGACTCCCACATAGCCATGAGCGGCGCAGTCTTTGGCAAAGCTTTGCGAGTCATCGATCCTGAACTCCAGCAGCGTCGGCAGCGGATCGGAGAGGCTGTTTGGGCGAATCACCACGACGGGAATGTTGGTGCCGTTCGGGCCTTGGATGACGATTTCATTATCGACCGTGTAGCGTTGATGATCGTCCTCGGCGTTGAGCAAAACGACCAACGGGCCAAAAGTACGATAGGCATCAAACGCGACATACTTCCAGATAAGTTCCACGGCGTCGGCCTGATCAATGCTGTCGCTCGAACGCTGCTGATCAAATGCTCTCTGCACTGACTCCTGATACAGGGCAGGAGACTCGCCCAGCCATTGCGTGACGGCGTGGGCCTCGTGATCATTGAGGTGGCGGATGGTGTCTCGGAACGAGGTCGTCAACGCCTCCGCAAACGTAAATCGACTTTGCGTCTCCAGTGCCTTGGCGTGGGCGTACAAGTCGTATATCAACCCCCGTCCGACCGGATGACCAAAATCCGATTTTCGCCGGCGCTCGCGCAGCGATTGTCGCGAGATGTCAGCCGCTGCATAGTCGCCGACGGCCATTTGCAGGGCGGATAAGTTCGCAAGATACCTTTCAGGATCCGGATCTTGATAGACAGGAATGAGCCTTGCCGCCAAATCGCTCATGATGGCGCCTGCCTTAGGATCCGTGGCCGTCGCCGGCGGCCGAAAACCAAATTCGGGTGCGGCCCATGCCGGCATTGCGGCAAGGAACAAGAGCAATAAGAGGGCCTTTTTCACGGTGGACTTCCGGCTGCCGGTTCGCTTGACGCTGCGGGCGTCCTGTCCGCTTTGACGAGATGCAGGGTTCTGGAAAACAGATCGTATGCCTCCCCGGCTCCGCCGATGTGAATGACTCCGGTGTGCTTGAGCTCGTTGGTGAAAATGTCAATGACCAGTTCGAGAACATCATCGTCGAGCGCACCAAAGGTGCCGTCGATGAGTACCCAGGGCGGGCTCTGGATCAACATCCGCGTAAACACCAGGCACAATTGCTCGTCTTGGCTAAGCTCCCGATCCCAGCGCCGGGTCTCATCGAGCAGCGGAGCGAGACGCTCGAGGCCGAGCCGGAATAGCGCGCGGCTAAAGGCGCTCGCGCTGAAACTGTCGGCCTTCAACGGATAGGCGAGGACCTCCCGTAAACTACCGCGAGCCAGATACGGCGTGCCGCGCGGCAGGTAAAATATCTGCTCGCCTCGCGGACGGGTGATGCGCCCTGTGCCCCACGGCCACAAGCCTGCCATGGCGCGGAAAAGCTGGGTCTTGCCGGTTCCCGGTGCTCCTAAGATAAGGACACGTGCTCCGGCACTGATGACCACACTCGATTCCCTGAGCATGTCGGCATGCGCGGAAGACACGCTTTCCAGGTCGTCGATTTGTATCGTGCCCGGGTCCCCTTCCACATAGGCGATACGGCTTTCGAAGCCTCGGGGTTCGTGGGTGCTGATAACCGCATGACGAAAACTCGCCACTCGAAGCAATGTCGCCCGCCAGTCGGCAATGACGCTGAAGTTGTCGACGAACCAGCGCAATGACGATTGTGCCTGAGTAAAGGCACCGGCTGCCATCATGAGTCCGCCGAACGAAACCTTTCCCGTGAAATACAGCGGCACCGCAACCAATATCGGCGCAACCTGCGTGATCCAACCGAACCCCGAAGTGACCCACGTGAGATTGGTGTGACCCCACACGATGCGCCGTGTCGCGCGCAGCACATCGACAAGATGCCGCTCAATCCGGCGCCTCTCGTCGGGTTCGCCCTGCGCCAAGGAAATGTCATCGACGTGCTCATTGACGCGCACCAGCGAAAATCGCAGGTTGGCCTCAGTTGCGTATCGCTCAGCGTTGCGATTGATGAGTCCGTGCCCTACCCAGTAGCTCAAGAGCGAGCCGCCGGTTGCGTAGACAATGGCAGCCCACAGCATGAACCCGGGAATCGCATAGTCCCGGTCGCCGAATCGCAAAGAGAAGTCGCTCGACAAACCCCACAGCACGCCGGCAAACATGCCGAACAAGATTGAGGCCTGCACCAGCCCGACGCCCAGATCGGCCGACAGTTCGCACAGTTTCCGCGCATCCTCGTGAATGCGCTGATCCGGATTGACGCCGATCGATCCTGCATTGGCAAGCCAGAAGGCGCGGCGCGGAAACAGCCAATCCTTAAGGAGGCTGCGAACCAAGCCTTCGCGCAACTTGACTTGCAGGGTCTCGTGAAGCCAGCGCTGCGTCACGTTGAGAACGAGGAGTATTCCCGCAATGACGAAGAACACGCCGAGCTGAAAGAGAAAATCCCGCAAGTCGCGACGCGACAGGGCATCGTAGAATGGCTTATTCCATCGGTTGAGCCGAATCTGCCCGTAGGCCGTAACAATGATGACCAGGAGGATGACGACCATCAAAATCGTCACCGTCTTGCCCACCGGCGAGCTGAAGATCGCGCGAATCACCAGTCCCAACTGCCGCAGGAAGCCCAAATGCGCAGCTTTGGCGTCAGAAGCGGTGCTGGTCATTTTGGTGGTGGGTTCTGTCACGGCGCTCGACGCTTATCCACACCTGACTTTACACCGTTGAACAGGGCGGCCGTAACCAGTGTAACTCCTACACGTGCGCTTGGTCATGCCAAGGCAGCCTGGCGCTGCAAAACTCCGCGCAGCACCGATACGCCGCGGCGAATCTCGGACAAGTCCACGGTCCCATAGCCGAATACCAATCCTGCCCTGGTCTGCGGCCCCAGGAAGTATCTGCTCAGCGCATGTATTTTCACATTCTGCTCGAGCAGCTCATCCGCCACGCTCTCGAGATCCATGGCGGCCGTCAATGTGGCGGCAACGTGCATGCCGTAGAACGAGGGTATGGGTTCGAGCCAGTCGCCGAGTTTGTCCTGCAAGGATTCGAGCAGCAGCTGACGCCGACGCTTGTACATGTCGCGCATCTTGCGGACGTGGCGCGTCAAGTGACCAGCGCCGATGAATTCGGCAACCGCGCTTTGAATGGGTGTCGAGCAATGCCAGTCCAGGCAGTTCTTGGCGGCAACCAGGGTGCGCATCGCCCAGGGTGGCGCGACGATGAATCCCAAGCGAAGCGCCGACAGCATGCATTTGGAGAACGTGCCGATGTAGAAAACCACATCCGACGCCTGAGAAGTCCTGAGCGCTTCCAAGGGACTGCCCTCGTAGCGAAATTCGCCATCGTAGTCATCCTCGACGATCACCGCTCCGTGCCGACGTGCAAATTGCACCAGTGCCTTGCGTCGGCGCATCGACATCGTGGTGCCAAGGGGAAACTGATGGGACGGCGTTACACAAATGATGCCGGCATCAGACGGCAACTGCTCAACTATCAGTCCTTCTTCATCGACCCCGACCGGCGCGAGTTTCGCGCCCGCCGCGGCAAACGCCACGCGCATCGGAGGATAGCCGGGATCCTCCAGTGCAACGACGGTCTCATTCGGTGTGACCAGTGCTCTGGCAAGCACATCAAAAGCCTGTTGCGCCCCGGAAGTGACGAGTATGTCCTCAGCCTGACAAACCACCGCCCGAGTGACGGCGATGTGCTTGATGATCGCTTCGCGAAGGTAGAAATTTCCCTGATTGCCCTGCGGGCTCTTGTAGCTCGCCGGTTTTCTCTCCAATCCACGCAGTTGCTTGGCACTGACGCGCCGAAAAACGTCAAGCGGAAAGAGGCGCGAGTCGACCATGGCAGGGCGAAAATCGACGCCGGCGCCTTTGCGCCCCGCAGAGGCGTAGCCCGGCCGATCGCGCCAAAAGCTCATCGCCGCGGTGACATCGGGGCGTAGCCAAAACTCATTCAGGCGGTGCGCGGCGGGCTCTGCGGCGGGCTCTGCGGCGCGCGGCACGGAGGGCATGCGCTCGGCGACATACGTCCCCGCGCCATGTCGAGTCACCGCGTGACCTTCGTTGACGAGCCTCTCGTAGACTTCGGCGGCTGTATTTCGCGACACGCCAAAAAAGGCTGCGGACTTTCTGGTCGCCGGCAATCTGGCACCCGCTGTTAGGCGCCCGTCAAGAATCGCCGCCTTCAGTTCGCGGTGCAGAGTCCGAGAGGACTCGCGCGAACCCTTGGGCCCTAAATCAAGCTCGATCTCGAACAAGGGATCGATTGCGCGTTTCCGCGGCGACGACGAGTGGCCCAATTATTTTCCCTCCAAGTGGCCCTTCAGCAATGGCCACCCGCATCAGATGATCTTAACCGATCGACAGCTTAGCGCCGCCGCGGGCGCACCGGCTTTATTTTGGCGTGAATAATCCTACGGAGACGACATTGAAATTTTCAAAGCATGCTGCAGTCTGCATCCTGGCCGGCGCGATCAGCGGCACCTCACCGACCCTGCCTGCCGCCGCTGTAGACGAACCCGCACAGCCCTCCAAGCCTATGAGGGACGGCCAGCATGATTTCGATTTCAACATCGGCGTCTGGAAAACGCATATCAAACGTGTTCTGGACCCCCTGTCCGGCTCGACCAAATCGATCGAACTGAACGGAACCGTCACCGTACGAAAGGTGTGGGACGGCCGCGCACAGCTGGAAGAGATCGAGACGGAAGGCCCGAACGGCCACTGGGAAGGATTGACCTTGTTTCTCTACAATCCGCAGGCGCGTCAGTGGAGCCAGAGTTTCGTCAATAGCAAGGTCGGCGTATTATCGCCGCCCCTGATCGGCGCCTTCAAGGACGGGCGTGGGCAGCTCTTCGCCGCGGACACCTTCAATGACAGGTCGATCCTGGTGCGTGCCGTGTGGTCGGACATTGCGCCCAACTCTCATCACTTCGAAGAATCCTACTCCGATGACGGCGGCAAGACGTGGGTGCCGGCATTCATTGCAAATTTGACCCGGGAAATACCTTGAATGGGCTGCGCTTGTAGGACGATCCCGACGGCCTTTTAGGGGATTCTGCCTTGCACCAGCCGAATACACAGGTGATAACACCCTCATTACAAGGGGATTCCCCCCAACAAGAGGGATTCATCATGGCGCGAGTACTCATCGCCGATGATCACGCCGTAGTCAGGGCGGGTTACAAGCAGTTCCTGGAGGCCGAGGCCGGCATCACCGCCATCGGTGAAACCGCAAGCGGCAACGAAACCCTGGACCAGCTGCGCCGCCAAGATTGGGACTTGCTGCTGATGGACATTCATATGCCGGACCGCAGTGGACTCGATATCTTGAAGCATGTAACGAGTGGATTTCCGAAAGTTCGCGTGTTGATCATGAGCGGATTGCCGGAGGCGCAATACGCCCGAAACGTTCTTCGAGCCGGCGCCAGCGGCTATCTTTCCAAAGACGGATCGCCCGAGGAGCTTTTGAAAGCCGTGCGCACGGTACTGGTGGGGCGCCGATACGTCAGTGCCGCGCTCGCCGAATCGATGGCGGCAGACCTCGAGTCTTCGCACGATCAAAGCCAGCCCCTGCATGACCGGCTCTCTGTGCGAGAATTTCAAATATTCTGCAAATTGGCAGCGGGAGCCGGAGTCGGGGATATTGCAGAAGAACTGAGCCTGAGTGTCAAAACGGTAAGCACTTATCGATCGCGCGTTTTGGAAAAGATGAATTTCACCAGCAATGCAGACATGACCGCGTACGCCCTGCGCAACGGTCTCATCCTATAGACAAGGCTTTGGAGAAATACCATGCCGGATAAAGCAACTGGTTCATCGAGCACGCCGCCGCCAAAGAACCTCAAGGAGGACGGCATTACCAATCCCAAAGATGGGCGCGGTCCGCTGCGAAAATCGGACGATTCCTCTACGAAGCTTCCGCTTCACACCGGCGCGCCGAAGACTACGCGACCGCACTGATTGCGAGCGCGACGGCGCGCAGAAACCGTCGTCTAACCGGCTGGGCTGCCTCCGAACTGCCCGAAGTCCAGCACGGTCTTGCCGTAAACATCCGATTCGGCGGCCGCGAAATTCGACTGCTTCTGTTGCCGCTGCAGCACTTGCGCTTGCTTGCGCAGTTCGCGGCTTTCCAATTGAAGCATGTACTTGTGGGCGCCGCTCGTGGCTTCATCCAAATTCAGCGCTTCGCTATCACGGGCGGCAGCCCGCAGATAGAGCGAGTTTATTTCATCGGTAATATCCTCCGCAGGATCCGAGTCGTTGGCCACGCTGCCGCAGAAAAATCCGTGGGCATCGAGTTCGCCATCGTCCACTACGATCTGCGACTCCATAATGGGATCACCGATTTCCTTGATGGTTTCAAGCGTGGCGCGCCGGCTTCTCACGTCAGATTCCGTCGGCCCGTCCCAACCCTTGAATCGATAAACGTACACGTCGGCCATGGTTCTCTCCCAATATCGCGGGATTTGCCGAGTGAGTGTAACTTCTACACCTGACCCGTCTGTACGGTGCCGCACCAAGAACGCAACTTGCCGGCTTGATGCGAGGCCAAGAGCCGTGCCGCCAGAATCAATTCAATGATTTACGCGCCATTATTTGCGTGGCACGACAGGTGCGACATTTGAGTGCGCTACCCAGCCGGTGCGGCCGGCACGGGTCTGAACGAGCCAAAAGCCCTCGTGTTCCGCGGTAATCTTCACGGTGTCCGCCTCGTTCAATACAAACAGCGAATCACCCATTGGAACGGGCGACACACGCACTGGAGTCGCTGCGGAAATCACAACCCCTTCGTGCAGTATCGGCCACAAAGCGATGCCATTGGCGACGGTCAGACTGATCATGGCGATTCCGAACAGCATCCCGAGGCGGCGCATCCATCGATGTCGCGACGATAGCTGTGCCGCCAACGCACTGACGCCCACGCTCACCAATCCGATGACGCCGATCCACGATAGAGCAAAGGGGCTGGCGATTCGCACCACGCGATCAAAAGTGCTTCGCGGCGGCGCGGGCACATGCGAAGAAACACGAACGTAACTGACATTGGCGTCGATGTCAGGGTCATTCGGTGAGAGCAAGCTGGCGCGCTCGTAGTTCAGAACGGCCATGCCCGGCTTGCCTTGGCGTGCGTAGGCGTTGGCCAGGTTGTACAGGCCTGCGGCGGAATAGCCCACTTGCGCCGGCTCCACTTGCACCGGGTCCGCATGCATCGGCGACCCCATCAGCGCTAGGCTCAGAGCCAAGGCCGCCCATCGCGCACAATTTTTCATTGCGCTTGCTCGACTATTAGGCGCTGACGCACGGCGTGCATCCATCGCGCAAAATCGGTGGACTCAAGATCACGACCTGAATACTTCGATTCATCGGCGAGAGCAAATACCTGCTGGATGTCATCATCGTCGCTCAAGCGCGCTTGCACTTCAGCCGTCGTGACTTCATCCGGCGCAAGCTGCCATCGAGCGGCAAAGCTTTGTTGCAAGGCGGCGCGCGCTGAATTGAAAAACTGTGCAGGATTGCCGCTGCGAGCCGCGGACTCCATTTGGGCAAGGGCCCGCTTGGTGGCCCTCTGCGCGATGCGGTTGCGCGCTGCGAATCGCTCTGCCGGTATCTTGCGTCGCCGAGCTCCCACCCAGCCTCCGGCAAATGCCAGCGCGAGCAATGAGGGGAGTACCAGAAAGCGCGGTTGCAGGTACGGCGGGATCAGCGAGCTCATCCCAGTTTGTGAGGCGGCGTGATCGGCTTTGAGTCCCTCTGCCAATTTGTCCACGGGCCCGGAAGCCGCGCTCGCAGCTAGCGAGGGCGCCATCTGCGTACTGTCGGCCAAGGAGGGGGAAATCGTTACGCTTAAGGGTGGGCCATGAGCAGTTTCGTAGTGCTTCGTGTTGGGATCGAAATAACTGAAGCTCAGCGCGGGGAGGGTTTGAACGCCAGGCTTCGATGCGATCACGGGCTGCTCGAAGACCTTTTCTCCTTTGTGCCCAAGCGGGTCATTGCTATTGAAGGTCGATTTCGGCGGGTAGGTCTTCCACTGCTCCACATGATCGAGCATGCTGCTGTCGACGCGATCAAAATTTCCGGAACCGACCACGCGCATGCGCAAGGTCAGCGGGTCACCCACCTCCGCTTTAACCGGTGAAATATCGCTCTCGATCGCAAATATACCGACCGCGCCGTGAAAATCGGCCGGGCGCCCTTCCGCAGGCAGTTCCAGGACCTTCACTTCTTGCGGCGGGCTTTCGACATTGATGTCCTTGGGTACGCTGGCACCGAAGAAATTTTGCCAGAACGGATCGCCGAACTGATCGTCGAGCGCGGACTCTCGCCGCGGCCGAGTCCTGATTTTCACCGTGAGCGGCACCTCGGCCGCGAGTGGAAAAGTGCCGGGCTTTACCACCGATAGAACGCTGCGCCAGGTCAGCAAAACAAACGGCTGACCCTCAATCATCCGTTCACTGCGCTCAGGTTGGTGCGCGAGACTGCCGAGCGTGAAGTTATCCCCCGTCAGCTTCGGCAGGCCGTTGAGCGAACTGACGAATCCGGAGCGCATACCTATTTCTATGTCGATCGGAACGCTTTCGCCGACATAGACCTCGCGCTTGGGCACGCTCAACCTCACGTACGCCGAACCGTCGTCCGTCAAATGAACCCCTTTGGGGATGGATCCGCCCGCAAGGATGGGCGGAGGGTTCGGTGCACGGGGGCCGCTTGGCCGGGGCGCTCCCGCGCTGCCGGGCAGCGAATTGACTTGCAGCACCACAGGCTGTGACTTCGGCGTGACCCCTGGAATCGTAAAAATTCCCGCCATTTGCGGCGTTACGCGCACCACGATCGAAGAGGAGGGAAGCGTTGTTCCGTTGATGATTTCAATTTGGCGGGTTCGGCCGACAATCTCGAACTGCAAGCCTGACACCACCGGCATCGTGATGGGAGCCGTGCTGTCCCCTAAATTGGT
>Ga0193709_1000119_pt1 | contig 34328 bp, 17 predicted proteins | sample H3c2metaG_FD_160571 | JGI IMG/M metagenome (GOLD analysis project Ga0193709, IMG submission 160571) | Soil microbial communities from a riparian zone of the East river system, Colorado, United States - H3c2 | ecosystem: Environmental > Terrestrial > Soil > Riparian zone | place: USA: East River...
TACCGAAGGCGACGAGGCCTTGATGTGTCTGGAAACCTTCTGGCGCAATGGGCGTTGGTCACTCTTATTCCCTCATGTGCCTCCCAATTTCGACCCTTCCAAAAATTGAGATGCTCCCGTGTCGCATCCGCTCTATACGTTCAGCTTGACGGGGTGGGCGCAAAAGCTTAAGAGATACATGTTGCCCGAATACTGAGTGAGGAATTATGAATGCGAATTGCGTTAAGCAGAGTCTAAAAGGCCGTATTGGTGCGATTGTTTTAGTTCTCGCGGTTTCACTCTTGAGCTTTGTTGTTTCGCCGGCTTCAGCCCAAAGCTACTCCATCGATTGGTTCACGGTTGATGGTGGTGGCGGCACAAGCACTGGCGGCGTTTATTCTGTGAGTGGCACGATAGGCCAACCTGACGCAGGCCACATGAGCGGCGGCAGTTTTACCGTGGATGGCGGTTTTTGGGGCATCATTGCGGCAGTTCAAAGTCCGGGTTCACCTCTTTTGCGTGTGCTGATGACTTCCACCAACACGGTTGTGGTTGCCTGGCCTGCGCCTTCAACGGGATTTTCATTGCAGCAAAATTTGGACTTAAAGACAACCGCTTGGGGCAGTGTTACAAATACAATCAATGTGGTCGGCAGCGAAAATCAGATCATCGTAGTGCCGCCTGTGGGAAATCGATTTTATCGGTTGAAGAACCCCTGAGTTCAGAGTTCGAAAAAAGAGCGCAGCTTGCCGAGGAAGCTGGCGGCATACCTGGTCTCTCGCGCTTTCAGACCAGTTTCCGTCATCTCAGCCGCCAATACGCCATCGTTTTCCATTTGCCGCTTGGCGAGTAATTGACTGAGCTCATTGAGAAGCTCGGGGTTCTGTTTGAGGCTTTTGGCCAGGACCGGCCGGATGATTTCGACCACTTCGCAGTCGCGGTTAGCGATGACAGTAGCGCTTCGGCGCTCACCTGTCAGAAGCGACATTTCGCCGAAGCAATCGCCAGCACCGAGTGAAGCCACAAATTTGGACGAGCCATTACGTTCGAAGACGACGTTGGCCTCGCCTTCGACGAGGATAAACATCGAATCGCCGGTGTCACCTTGCCGAATCAGTTTTTCGTCTTTACCGAAATGAGCAACGCGGCCACGGGGCATGAGTGCGTCCAACTGTTCGTCGCTGAGGCATTTGAAAAGGGGTTGCTGACGCAGGATGATGCGGGCAGCCGATTGGACTTCTTGCTGCTTGTCGCGCGAGGGTCGCTCGATTTGGAGGGTGCGCGTGGGAAACGGAATTTTAATGCCGTGGCGGTGCAAACCATACCAGACGTTGGTGCGAATGGCATCGCTCACTTCAGAGGATTGGCCATGGTCTTCGATGTAGAATTTAATGTCATATTCGATACCGGAGTCGCCGAAATTCTTGAGAAAGACCTTCGGCCTGGGTTCGGCGCAGACGCCTTTGGCATTGGAGACGGCATGGAGGAGGACGTCTTTGGCGCGTGTCGGTGGCGCGGAATAATCGAGGACGATCGGTATGCGCACGGCGTGTTTGCGGGTGGGGCGGTTGAGATTGACGATGGTCTGGCGGACGATTTCGCGATTGGGAATTTCGATGGAAATATCGTCGAGCGTTCGGAGACGGGTGGAGCGCCAGTTGATCTCAATGACTTCGGCGTGGCGGTTGTCGATGATGAGCCAATCGCCATGGACAAAGGATTTGCCGGCTTGAAGGGCGACGCCGGCGATGACATTGCCGACGAGATCCTGCATCGCGAGACCGAGGACGACGGCCGCTACGCCAGGAGCGATGAGCAGGCCTTTGATGGTCTGATCGTAGCCAATGTCGAGGACAAGGAAGACGGCGATGAGAAGGATGGCTGCATTGACGAATTCCATCAGGAACTTCGGGACGGTGACGCCGTGGCGCTTCTGGAGGTAAAGTTTAAAGAGGTAGCGATCGATTAAGGCAATGAGAAAGGTTGCGCCGAGCACGACGACCGCTGCACCAAGGTGGTGGAGAAATCGCCAGGGCAGGTCGAGGTAAAGGGCAGGGGCATAGACGGCCAGGCAGAGCGCGAACAGGTGATAGAGAACGCCAAGGCGAACGCCATGCTTGCGTTTGAGTCGTCGTCCGCCCAGAACCAGCAGGCAATAAAGCCCGGGCACGGACAGCGCGAAGATGAGTTCTTTGTAACCCTCGGTCAGTTGCGGCATCTGGCGAATGGTAACAAGTTGGTTAAATAGGGTCATGTATAAATGTTTGGTTAAATCTGGTCGAGTTTGGTTGAAGGTGGTTAAAATCGGCTTTGCCAACGGGATCCACGGCAACTTCAGTTCCAATACCGTTGTCCGCTCCGTCGGTCGGTGTGGACTAAGTGAGCTGTACTGTAAGATATTTCGCCTCGCTGAAGGCGGTTCGTTCACTTAAACATCAAACTGGGCGAGATTTAAATTCGTCGAAACTTATTTTGCGGGCACACGAGGGCGTATTTGGTTGAATCATTTCTGGTTTGGCTCTAATATACGTTAATGTGCCGGAGTTTTTTTACGAGCATTGTCGTCTGCCTGCATCGTCTTTTTGCCGTATCGCAATCAGGCTTGGCAAGGAAGGTCAAAGCCCAAAGCGTTATCGCGGCAGCTCTTTTGTCGATGCCAACGGTCTCGTTCGCAGCGGCATCCGTGACCGCGCAGCCACAGGTCGTCAACGGGCATGTACCCAAGATCACCAAGAGGCTTTCTTCGGTGGGCAGGCTCGACGCCAATCGCCGTATGGAGGTGGCGATCGGTTTGCCGTTGCGCAACCGCGAGCAGCTCACAAACCTGCTCGCAGACATTTATAATCCGTCGAGCCCGAACTTTCGCCATTTTTTGAAAGCGGATGAATTTGCCGCTACATTTGGCCCCAGCCAGGGAGACTACCAAAAGGTGATTGATTTCGCGAAATCCCGCGGGCTCGTTGTCAAGAGAACTCACTCGAACCGCACTTTGCTGGATGTCGCAGGGTCGGTCGCCGATATTGAGAAGGCGTTTCACGTCCACATGCTCATTTATCAACACCCGGTTGAAGCCCGCGCTTTTTTCGCTCCTGATGTTGAACCGTCCGTGGACTTCGATACGCCCCTGCTGGCGATCAACGGTCTAGATAATTATGTGAAACCGCGTCCGCATATACATCCAGCGAGCACATCTCCCCTGCCAAGAATCCGGCCAATGGGCGGGGGCGGCGGAGGAGGAGGTGGCGGCAACACCGGCCCCTTCGAGGGCTATGATTTCCGCAACGCTTACGTCGCTGGCGTTTCGCAGGACGGCACCGGACAGTCGGTCGGGCTTTTTGAACTTTTCGGTTTCTCCGCGCAGGACATTCAAGACTACGAAGACGAGGCCGGCATCTCTCCTTACGTCACTGTGCAACCTGTTTTGATTGACGGCGCTAGCGGCGATGATTCGAGCGTTGATTGGATTGATAACCCTGGTTACCTTGATTACGCCTTCGAGACCACAGGGGACATTGAAATGGCTATCTCCATGGCGCCGGGGTTGAGTAGCGTGTTGGTCTATGAAGGTCCTACGCCGCAGGACCAGCCCCCCCTGGGGACAAACTATATCCAGGATGCAACAACAACTGCCCAAATCAACGATGTGCTGAATCGCATGGCCACGGATGACCTGGCCAAGCAACTGAGTTGCTCCTACGGGATGGATATTAATCTTTCGACGGCGCAAATATTCCAACAATTTGCCGCTCAAGGTCAGAGCTTTTTTTTAGCCAGTGGCGATGCCGGAGCATTTTCGTCGGCCGCTGACGAACCGGCTGACGATCCCTATATCACGGTAGTAGGCGGAACAACGTTGACGACGTCCTCGGCAGGAGCATGGGCGTCGGAAACCGCTTGGCTCACGCCGCCGGGTGACGATGGATTTGGCGACCCTACTCCTCTCGAAGCCTCCGGTGGCGGTATCAGTGCCGTTTACGCGATTCCCTCGTGGCAAGAGGGTATCAGCATGACGGCCAACCAAGGCTCCGCCGCCATGCGCAATGTGCCGGATGTCTCGCTGGTGGCCAACAACATCACTATCGTGTGGGGCAACGATTTCATTCTCAGTTCGTCTGACTTCGCGGAGGCGGGCACCAGCCTGGCTGCGCCGCTGTGGGCCGGTTTCATGGCGCTAGTGAACCAACAGGCCGCCGCCACTGGCCAGCCCTCAATCGGCTTTGCCAATCCGGCTCTTTACGCCATTGGAAAAAGCACCAACTACCTGTCCTGCATTCACGACATCACCACCGGTAGCAACACGAACCGTTCCAATCCAACCAAATACAGGGCGACGACCGGTTATGACCTCTGCACTGGCTGGGGTACCATCAGCAAGAATCTGATGCAAGCGCTTCTGGCGCCGCCTGTCGAAACCCTGCGCGTCACGTCTCCGCTCGGCTTCACTTCGCAGGGCCAAAGTGGCGGGCCTTTCAGCGTCACTAGCCAGACTTATACGCTCTTGAACACCGGATCGACGCCTTTGACGTGGAGCCTGGCCAATACTTCGGGCTGGCTGAATGCTTCATCGACCGGTGGCACGTTGAATCCTGGCAGCAGCGCCACGGTGACAGTGAGCCTCAACGCGAACGCAAATCACTTTTTAATCGCGCATGCGAGTGGCAACGTCACGTTCAACAATCTCATCGCTGGCACAACGCAAAACCGCCAGTTCGACCTGTATGTGGGCAACGGCGATTTTGAAACCGGCGATTTCACTGACTGGACGTACGTTGGCGACCCGACTCTCAGCTTCGCGCTCGCGGGCGATGACGCGGATGTCGCGGGACAAGATGCGCTACCGGGTAAACCGGATGAGTTGTTTGTGCATTCCGGAATCTATGGCGGCTACCTTGGCCAATGGCCCGATAACGGGACGCTGTCGCAGACCGTTCCAACGGTTGCGGGTCAGCAATTGCTGGTTTCATTTTGGCTGACGAGCATTCCTGATGAAGTGGATGACCCCCCTACGAACAGTTTCGCAGTAAGATGGAATGGTTCGACTCTTTTCATGCAGACGAACCTGACTGTGTCTGTGTGGACAAATATGCAGTACATTGTTTCGTCAGCGGGCTCGAGCGGGACGCTGGAATTCGAGTTCAATAACACACCTGGTGCGTTCGGTCTCGATGACGTGACGGTGCAGATCGTTCCCGCGCCTGTTCTAAATTCCACGGTGGTTTCCGGTGGTAATATCGCTTTCAGTTGGAGTGCATTCCCGAATGTCTCCTATCAAATCCAATCAACGACCAATCTCGGCGCGACCGGTTGGGCCAACCTTGGCGGTCCCATCCTCGCGACCAACAGTGTCATGAACGTTTCCATTCCGATTGGCAGTGCCCCGAGGGGCTTTTATCGAGTGGCTATATCGCCGTAACGGACATCAAAAGTGAGGATTGGAGGCGAGGGTCGGAATCGGCCAGGTGCGGTGGCGCTCGCCTGACTGGCCAGTCCAATCCGAACTCTCGCAATCACAGGCCCGTCGCGTGACAGGCAACGAAATCCCCTGACAGCCTTTATGTCAAACGGCGCGTAGTTAGTTTCTTGAAGTTGCGTGGGTGCAACAGTTGCCTTCCTGGTAGTCAGCAGTTCTGCCGACTATTTTGATCTCCGGACACACGTATCATACGCCTACCTCGTCTTATCGAACTAGGCCGCGAGTCTGTCGCGCGGTCTTGAAAAGCAGTCGTGAGATAATTGATCGGAAGAATGAACATGCGAATCCACGAACCGCCGGCTCCAAGCACAGCACTGTTCAGAAATGACCGGTGTTCAGTGTCCGGCTTGCTGCTTTACATCCTGTTGGCGAGCAATGTGCCGGAAGAATCCACCCGCGCCGGGGAATCGCCAGGCACTTCGTCAGGGAGGATACGGCTTGTCGAGCAAATGCCGGCGCTGCCGCAGCCTTACGCAATGCGCAATTGGACGAAAGTGACGCGTGAGTATCTTGAATTCATTTTCGATTTTGATAAACGGGGCCAGCATTTGCCACTCGTGCGCTGGCAGGATTCGACCCGGAAGATGATCTGGGTGCCGGCGTACGTGGGCAATCGTGATGGGCCCGAAAGCATCAATTATTTGGCAGCCGTAGTGAGCGGTTCCCTGGTGGACGTAGATATGCGCAGTTTTCATGGTCACGATTGGGTGGCAATGGGGACGAACTTCTTCAATTCGGCGGACGGCGCTTTTCTTGATTGGGCAAAGGGCCATTCCGGAGAGTCATTTTGGTATGACATTCTGCCGAATGTCCTTTTCTTTCAGTTGAACGGGCTTTATCCGGGGGATCCAGAGCGCGAACGACTCATTCTACGCGTCGCGGACCGGTGGTATTCGGCTTCCGTAACTCTGGGCGGCGATACGAATTCTTCGGCGCTACCGAATTTCGATCATACGGGCTTCGATCTGCGCACGATGCAACCGTTCGATAACGGAAAGCGCATCGAACCGGAGGGAGCAGCGGGCATCGCGTGGCTCGAGTACATGGCGTGGCAGAGATCCAAAGAGCCGCGCTTCCTGGCAGCGGCCGATTGGGCCATCCGTGCCCTGGAACAAAGGCCGATCGAAGCGAACCCGCTTTACGAGGTCTTGCTGCCATACGCGGCGTTCACCGCCGTCCGGATGAATGCCGAACTAGGCCGAAACTACGACGTCCAAAAACTGGTGAACTGGTGTTTCGAGGCACGGCCCAAACCACAGGCCCGGCCCAACTGGGGTGTGATCACGGGTTCCTGGAATGGGCTCGATGTCGGCGGGCTGGTCGGCAGCGTGACCGATGGCGGCGGCTATGCGTTCGCGATGAACACCTTTCAATACGCCGGAACTTTGGCGCCGATGGCTCGTTACGACTCGCACTTCGCTCGCCCGATTGGCAAATGGATATTGAATTTGGCCAATGCTGCGCGCCTTTTCTACCCCAACGCTCACGACGCCGAACACCAATCCAGCTCGGCGTGGGCACGCAAGCACGATCCAAAATCCGTTATCGCCTATGAGGGGCTGCGCAAATGGAAGCGAAGCGCCGCAAGCGTCGCATGCGCGGACCGGACGACCGCCGGAACCGTGACGCAAGGCAGTTACAAGTCCACTCGCTTTTTCCGAGAAGAGCCGGCTGACAACGAGGTTCTGGAGGAGTCGGGCGCCAGCACGGGCGCGCATCTGGATCATACCTGGGAATTTTTATTGCCCGATGTGGTGGAGCGGTTTCTGGTGGTTGCCGCCGAGCGCGTGGATCGGGGTCATCGGGGAAACGCCTTCGCATTTTCCTACGCCAGCAATTCGGAAGGACCATTCACGAGGGCATTCTGTGTAAGCGGTTCCATCTCCAACCTGGTCAAGGAATTGCCTGCTGGGTTGAAGGGAAAGCTCTTTGTGCGAGCGGAGAGCACGGATTGTGAACCTGGCCAATTGGCTCGGGATCAGCTTCGGGTGGATGCCATGGCCATCTCCTATCGCTCAGAGAACGGACCGTATGCCCAGGGTGATTTGATTGTTTCGTTCATTGACCTGGTGAAAGATTCCACGGTGCCGATCGTGTTGTATCGGCCGGAAGAGGTAGTAACAGACCTGGGGCTGTATGGAAGCTCCCACGTCGGCAACCTGGGCGGGCTTATCAAACCCACGAACGTGCAGAAAATCCTCAGATTAGACCTGTTGAAGACGGATTATTATCACGGTCCGGCCTACCCGACATTTCTTTATTACAATCCATTTAGCACACTAAAAGTGGTTGAGGTCAATCTAGGTCAGAAACTTACCGACGGTTACGACACGGTCAGCAAAACTTTTCTGTTCCACAACGCGCACGGCAAAAACTCGATCACGATAGGGCCCGATACCGCTGTGATTCTCGTGCTGACTCCCGCCGGAGGAAAGTTGAGCCGCGATGGTCATCACACTCTGGTAGATAATGTGGTTGTGGATTACACGAGCTGAAAGGCATCAACCATGGCTGACATCGCGAAGCGATTCCCTGAAAACCCGCTGCTTAGGCCGGCCGACGTGCGGCCCAGCATCCCGGGCATGAAGGTGGAGTGCCTGCTTAATCCGGGCGCGTTCCGCTTTGACGGCAAAACGTGGCTGCTACTGCGTGTCGCCGAACGGCCCGAACAGAAGCCGGGCAAAACCACGTTTCCCATCTTCGCCAAGAACGGCAAAGTGGATATTCTGGAATTTGAAAACTCTGATCCCAAACTCGATCTCTCGGATCCTCGCGTCCTCCGTTACGACGGAGTGGATTACCTGACCACACTTTCTCACTTGCGACTAGCAAGCAGCATTGACGGCATCCACTTTTCGGAAGATGCGTCGTATTTACCCCAGTTCGGCCAAGGGGAAATGGAAACCTATGGCATCGAAGATTGTCGGGTCACACAAATTGGATCGAATTATTACCTGACGTTCACACAGGTATCGGCAAACGGCGTCGGTGTGGGGCTGCGAAGCACGCAAGATTGGCGCACCCTCGTTTCGCATGGAATGATCTTCCCACCCCATAACAAGGACTGCGCCCTTCTTGGTGAGCAGATCGGGGGCAAATATTTCGCGTTGCACCGGCCGAGCAGTCCGGTGTTGGGCGGTAGTTACATTTGGATCGCGGAATCACCCGACCTTCTGCATTGGGGCAATCATCGCTGTTTGGCGCGCTCGCGTCCCGGCCTGTGGGACAGCGCACGCGTGGGCGCGGGGGCCGCGCCAATCCGCACGGCGGAAGGCTGGCTGGAAATTTATCATGGAGCCAACTCGGAGCACCGCTACTGTCTCGGGGCCTTGCTCCTGGACCGGCACGAGCCGTCGAAGGTTTTGGCTCGTTCGGCCGAGCCCATCATGGAACCGAACGCCGATTACGAGCGAACCGGGTTCTTTGGAAACGTTATTTTCACCAACGGCCACGTGGTGGACGGTGACGCACTGACCCTTTACTACGGCGCTTCGGACTCGGTCATCTGCGGAGCACGATTCTCAATACAAGAGATTCTCAAAACCCTTCACTAATCCTACTCATGCGAAAGCTTTTCCACGAATACCGGCACTTCCTCTCGTTTCCGCGGAACATGCAAATCCTGTTAATGACGAATCTTATTTACGCGTTCGTCCTGCCGGTTATCGATGTGTTCGTAGGCGCCTATGTAATGCGCAATTCCCACGACGTGAAGATGGTCGTGATCTACCAACTGGCGGTTTATACGGGAATACCTTTCACATTTCTAGTCAATGGGTTTTTGTTGCAACGGGTGAAGATCACGCGGCTGTACTCGGCAGGCATGCTGCTGAGTGGAATCTCAATGGCAGTGATGATGTCGCTGGGTAAGCTGAGTCTGACGGGCGTGGGCGTGGCCGGGTTGATGATGGGAATGTCGTTCGGCCTTTTTTGGGCCAACCGCGACTTTCTGGCGCTGTCCACCACCAATGACTCGAACCGAAATTATTATTATGGTGTTGAGACCTTTTTCTATACGAACACCTACGTGTTCGTGCCAGTCCTCATTGGGTGGTTTATTGAAGGGACAGGTGTGCGGGGTTGGTTCGGAGGCGACCGCAACACCGCCTATCAAATCGTCACCGGTGTTGTATTTCTGCTCACAGTATTTTCGTCGATTGTCGTGCATCGGGGCCAATTCGAGAATCCGCCGAAATCCGATTTCGTTTTTTTTCGGTACCACTGGCTTTGGAACCGAATGCAGCTGCTGGCGATTTTGAAGGGACTGGCGCAAGGCTACATTGTCACTGCACCAGCGATGCTGGTGATGAGGTTGGTGGGGCAAGAGGGGGCTCTCGGTACAATCCAGGCCGTGGGTGGCGTCCTCTCCGCTTTCTTGCTGTACCTTATTGGCCGCATGGCAAGGCCGGCCCATCGCATCGTCATCTTTAGCATCGGCCTCGCACTATTCGCACTTGGAGGGTTGGCGAACGCGGTGCTTTTCAATGCTGCGGGAGTGCTTCTGTTCATGGTGTGCCTGCTACTCGGGCGGCCGCTGCATGACATCGCGTATTTCCCGATCCAGATGCAGGTGATTGACACCGTCTCGGCTATCGAGAAACGGAATAAATTTGCCTACATATTCAACCAGGAGTTTGGTTTCTACATTGGCCGCTTTGCCGGGTGCGGTTTGTTTATTCTGCTGGCAAATCGTGTGTCGGACACCTTCGCTCTGCGCTACGCCCTACTGATTATCGGCGTTGTGCAGTTACTGTCCATTTGGATGGCCAAACGCGTTTTACAAGGCTGCGCGGCGGTTCAAAGTGGAGAGGGCAAGCCGGGTGACGAGATCGTCCCGGTTTTGGTTGCTGGATCAGCAGCCACATCGAGTTGATTGTGTGGTATTGTTCACTACCGATGTTGCTGTCTCGCCGTTTTCGTGGGTCATTGCTCTGTTTATTGACAGTCACGCTCTCGCTGATAAGCGCTCCGCTGTTCGTCCAGGGAGCATTGTTGCCCGGCAATTTTTGGCCGAATCCGTCGCTCGAAAGCGACAGCAATAGCGACGGGACGCCAGATTTCTGGCATCGCGGCGGTAACAATACCGCGATCGACCTTTGGAACACATCGTGGTCCGTCAGCCCAACGCACGCTTTTCAACTCAATGACACCAGCGCGTCGGGTTATGGCGAATGGTATTCGGACCTGGTGAACATCACAGCGGGCACAAGCTACCAATTACGTTACAATCTCCGCTACGTCGTTACGAACATCGGGCCGATGCGCGTCACAGTGAATTTTTATAATAGCGCGAACGCCTTAGTATCTGGACTGAGCTTTGTGTTTTCCGGCACACACGATTTTTGGGAAGAGTTGACGCAGCAGTTCACAACACCGGCCGGCATCGCCAAGCTGGGCTTGTCATTCACTTCCGGCGGTGGTTTGGAAGTTACCGGCCAGGCTTGGCTGGACGACATTTCCCTTGCGACCGTGACCAATACCTTTTCGCTGGTGCCCTATCTGGAAAACTTTCCTGCGTTACCCAACCCGCTCGTGATCCGCGACTGGAAGCAAACTGCGCGCGATTATCATCAGTTTGCCTTCAACTCCTCTATCAGTGGCCAATATCTACCGTTGCTTTACGAATACACCGCGAACACAGCGGCCGGATTCTCTGGTCCAGCGTTTGGATTGCCGAGTTATGTCGGAAATCCACGCGACAGTGGCGAAGGCCTCACCGCGCTGGGTGCTGTGCTGGGAGGCACTCTCGCAGGCCTCGACATGGCGTCGCTCGACGGCAAGGATCGTGTGCAACAGTGCGAGGTGTTTTTTTGTGCAGTCAACGGCCACGGACTGGCCCTGAACAATCTGAATTCGCAAGGCTCCGGGTCGGCCTGGTATGATATTTTCCCGAGCACACTTTTCTTCCAAATTGGCGCGCGTTACCCCGGACGCGTCACACTCCAGACGAAGATGCGCGCCATTGCGGACAGCTGGCTTGCGGCGCTGCCGTCATTGAGCAATAACTGGGAGCACACCGATTTCAACTTCCAGACCATGACACCGGTGACGGGTGCGTGGAACGAACCGGACATGGCCATCGGTATCGCGTGGCTCGAATACATGGCCTATGCTCAATTCCACGATGCAAGATATCTGGCGGCCGCCGACCTCTGCATGATGCAAATGAACAGCCGCCCGACAAATCCGTTTTATGAAACGTTGGGCTTTTATGGCCCCCTGTTGGCCGCACGGATGAACGCGGAATTGGGCCGAACCTATGACACGAGTCACCATCTGAATTGGATTTTCTCTTCCAGTTCCGACGACCGCCCTGGCTGGGGCTGCGAAAGCGGGCGCTGGGGGAATTACGATGCCTATGGTTTGATGGGCAGCACCACGGACACGACCGGATATGCTTTTTCGATGAACTCCTATGCCGCAGCCGGTCTTATCGCACCAGTCGTCCGTTACCAGCCGCAATACGCCCGGTTGCTGGGTCGCTGGCTTTTGCACGTCGCAGCCAACGCAAACCTTTTCTACCCAGACACTCTCCCAACGAATATGCAGTCGAGTGCCAGTTGGGCGCAGCAGAGTGGCGTCCAAAGCGTATCTTACGAAGGCTTGCGACATCTTGGAACCACAACACCCTATGCGACCGGAGACGCGGCTGCGCCGATTCAGGATTTGAATCCTTATGGAGCCTGGGGCTGCGGTTGGATGGCAGCGTTATTCCAAACCTCCAATGTGCCAGGCATTCTCCAGATTGATTGTGTTGCAACGGATGCAGCAGCCGCCACGAACTGGCCAACCTACCTTTATTACAATCCGTATCCCGTCGCAAAACAAGTAACTGTGGACGTGGGTTCAAGCGCGCAAAATCTCTTCGACGCCGTCAGCGGAGTTTTTCTGGCTGCAAATGTTTCCGGAAACACAATTCTGACATTGGCACCTGATACAGCGATTGTGGTCGCCTTTTACCCCGCGACGAATGCGCTCAGTCAGGCCGGCTCCAGGCTGCTGGCTGGAGGCGTGGTGATTGATTACTGGAATGGATCGGTGGACACGGACCATGATGGTCTGCCGGATTGGTGGGAAAGCCGTTATTTCGGGAATGCCACAAATGCGGCACCTCAGGCCAGCGCAGCCAACGGCTTTAGCAACCTGCAATGCTATTTGCTCGGTCTTGACCCAACCGATGTCCTCTCCGACTTCCGCGTGCGCGCGAATATCCAGGCAGGCACGGGCTATCCGCAAATCGCGTGGTCATCAATCGGCGGCAAGACCTACACAGTCGAGTACGCCAACAGACTTGTCGGCGCGGGGTCGGGATTTATCCCGGCACTCACAATGACCGAAACGAACGTGGCTCCGGGTGTGGCAAGGGTCGAAACTTTCGTTGATGATTATTCGTTGACCAGCGGGCCACCCAGTTCGCAAACCCGTTTCTATCGTGTAAGGTTGGTGGCGCCGTGAACCCGGCTGCATGCACGTCGCACCTGCGACGGCTTGCGCTCCTCGCGCCCCGGTGCCTGGGAACCGTGACCATTGGGATCGTGGCCACCCAATTGCCTGTTGCAGCCCGAGCCGCTTCGCTCGACTCGACTTCGCCGGCGCCGGTCGCAATTCGAGAGGTTTTGGTGGACGGACACCCGCAACAACTCTCTTCAGCCGAACCAACCCGGTCCGAAGACCGCAACGGAGCGAAATTGGTCGAACGCGCGAAACTCGGGAGGCTTCGACTCTCAGCCAGAACCCAGCGATTCGAAATTAGGTTTGGCCCTGATTCCGCATCCCCCAATCAGCCGATTCGATTTCGGTATCAGTTGGAGCGAATAGACCGTGATTGGCAGGAAGCCGGCGGAGAGATGCGGCTGACGGCGAGATTTCTCGACGCGGCCCAGAATACGGTAGCCGCAGCGGATTTTGTTGCGCGCGGCCAAAGCCCCGGTTGGTCAGGAAATTTTGCAGGCTCCGCGTTCGCTCCTCGTCTCGAGAAGATCACCGTGCCGGCGCAGGCTGCTGCCTTGCAAATTGAACTCTTCTCCGGCGGGGACGAGCAAACCACGGGGGCAATGGCGATCAATGACTTATCGGTTTCGGTTGTCGACACCAATGGGAAGCCCAGAGCCGTGCTTTTCAGTTCACTGATTGATGACGCAAAGGACCTGGAACCTACGCTGGAAGTTCCCCGCCCGTGGATGCGGGACGGGTCCAAACCGAGCATTGCACGGGTCTTGAAGTTAAATGGGATAGAACCACGACGCGCGCTGTCAGTGGTGGATACCGACGCTACCAAGTGGGGCGCTTGGCGGACCGCGTCGGAATCCCCTATCTCTGTACGACCAGGCGATTCACTGAACCTGGCATGGAATGAGATGTATAGCATCGGGTGGGGTGGGACGCGTACGGTGGGGTACAGCTTTTTGCCGCCCGGCGAATACCAATTCCGAGTCAGGGCAGTTACGGAAATGGGGGAATGGATTGGGGAGGCCGCAGCACTGGCCATTACGGTTCCGCTACCCTTCTGGAGGACAGGCTGGTTTTTGGGGAGTTCTCTGGCACTGGCGGTCGCGGCGCTTGTTGCGGGAGTACGTTACGTCACCTGGCGGAAAATGGAAGGCCGGCTTGAGATTTTGGAGCGGCAGAGAGCTCTTGAGCGAGAGAGGGCACGCATCGCGCGGGATTTGCACGATGACCTGGGAGCCAGCCTGACACAAATCGCTCTCTTGAGTGAATTGGCCAAAGCGGACCTGGAAGATCCAAAGCTGGCCACTGCGCACTTGAACCAGATTTTTGCCAAGACCGGTACCCTCGCGCGGCAGTTGAATGAAATTGTGTGGGCCGTGAATCCCGCAAACGACACACTGGAACATTTCACCAGCCACATCTGCAAATTCGCGCAGGATTACCTCAGCCTGGCAGGGATTCGCTGCCGTCTGGATGTACCTGAATCCGTGCCGAGTTATGCCATGCATTCGTCTGATCGGCACAACTTGTTCCTTACCGCGAAGGAGGCTTTGCATAACATCGTCAAACATGCGCACGCCGGACAGGTCTGGCTCCGGCTCAGGCTTGAACCTGGGCGGTTGACTTTGCTCATCGAGGATGATGGCAAAGGCGGGGTCGTGGACGCGTTGGCTAACGCGGCCGGACATGCATCGGGCAACGGTTTGTCCAACATGCAAAAACGCATGGAACAACTGGGGGGCCAGTACTCGCAACAAAGCAGACCCGATAGCGGGACCAGTGTGCGGCTGGAATGTCCGCTCAGGAAATCTTAAATGTCAAAAATCGACGATACGTTGATCACGGTAGCGGTGGTGGAAGACGACGGCCAGGTTCGGCGAAGCCTGGCAGACATCCTGCGGCGTGGTCCGGGAGTGGTGTGCGTGGGTGAGCATGGGAACGCCGAGGAGGCGGTGCGTGAAATTCCTCGGAGCAAACCAAAAGTAGTGTTAATGGACATCAACCTGCCGGGAATGAGCGGCGTGGATTGCGTACGGCGGCTGAGTGAACTAACGCCACAAACCCAGGTGGTAATGCTCACGGTCTATGACAATACAGATGCCATCTTTGCATCCCTGGCCGCCGGGGCAAGCGGTTACCTGTTGAAGCCCATCAGTTCCGCGCAACTGCTCTCGGCCCTGAAAGACGTGTATGCCGGGGGTGTGCCCATGACCAGCGACATCGCACGGAAGGTGTTGCAAACGTTCAAGCAACCCGTGCCCGCAACCTTCGAGGCAGAGAATCTCTCCGCCCGGGAGAAAGAGGTGCTTGATTTCCTCGCCAAAGGATATTTGTACAAGGAAATCGCCGATCAGTTGACCATATCCTACGGTACGGTCCATACCTACATCGAGCGGATCTTTAAGAAATTGCATGTCCGCTCCCGCGCCCAGGCTGTCGCGAAGTATCTCCGGGCGTAGCTGCGCGCCCCGGATCTTGTCGGCAGAATAGCTGACTACCCTGAATCGGTTCAGAGATTACGGTAGAGGTGAAACCTAAAGACAGCCATCCGGCGTAAAGCCGAAGGAACTGCTCCCGATGCCAATCAAGAAATTAATATGAAAGTCCGACTCCGTCTTTGTTATCTAACTGCGCTATTAAGCTTGAGCACCACTCTGGTAACCAGCGCAGGTGTGCTTCCCAATAACTTCTGGGTGAATCCGTTGTTCGAGCAAGGCACAGGCCTTGACGGAACGGACGGGATTCTCACGAACTGGAATCGTGGCGGAGGTGACCCGACGATTTGCGAAGTCATCACGAACAACTCTGTCAGCACAGGTCATGCTCTGGCCGTCGTTGATAACAACACCAGCGACAGCGGTTATGGTGAATGGTACTCCGACGTCGTCCTCGGCGGCAACGCCAGCGCCGGTGATACGTTGAATATCCAATGGTATGAAATGTATAAACTCAGCGCCGCAGAAATGCGGTTGTCCGTGCTATTTTTTGACGCAGGAGACAACGTCGTTGGCCAAACTCACTTTGTCACCAGCGGCACGAGCAGTCCCGGTTGGGTGAGCACTATTGCCAATTCATCGTTCACGCTCCGCAATGGAACCCTATTGGTACCGCTGGGCGCGGTAAAGATACGTTGTTCGCTGGTCTCCGGCGGGTCGGCGAGTATCACCGGTGTGATGGTCATTGATGACCTGTCTGTATCGCGGGCCCCGGTTCCCAATCTGCTGTCAGGAAACTTTTGGGTGAATCCCTCTTTTGAACTGGGTAGCGGCCTGGACCAAACGGATGGGACGGTTTCGAACTGGAATCGCGGGGGCAACGATCCCACGATTTGCCAAATCATCACTAACAACTTCACCAGCTCAAGCCACGCCCTGGCCCTGGTCGATACTAATGAGGGCGATCTCTATGGCGAATGGTACTCCGACGTCCCGCTCGCCGGCCACGCCGGCCCCGGTGACACGCTGAGTCTTCAGTGGTATGAAATGTATAACATCAGTGACCACGAGATGCGCTTGACGGTGTTGTTCTTTGACGCTGGGAATGCTCAAGTAGGGACTGATGTCCACTTTGTTACTGCCGGAACAACGAACGCCGGATGGATGGGCACGATTGAGAATTCGACTTTCACGAAGCGCAATGGGTCTTTGTTGGTGCCGGTGGGCGCAGTGAAGATGCGCTGTTCACTGGTCTCTGGCGGTTCCGGACTCCTCACAGGGGTCATGATCATTGATGATTTGTCTGTGGCAAAAGTTGTGCCGCTGGTTTCCGGAAACTTCTGGGTGAACTCAACTTTCGAGACAGGTGACAATCTCGATCAAACGAACGGTACGCCAGCGAATTGGAATCGCGGCGGTAGCGATGGTTCAATTGATCAGGTCACCACCAATAACTCAACGAGCCCAAGTCACGCCTTGTGTGTGGTGGATTCCAATAGCTCCGGTTATGGCGAGTGGTATGCAGACGTTTTCCTCAGCGGACACGCGGTTCCTGGAGATCTGTTGGACATCAAATGGTCTGAAATGTATGGCATCACCAATGGCCAAATGCGTGTGACCGTAGGTTTTTTCACGACGGCTGGCGCCTTCATCGTCGAGACACACTCGGTCGTCAGCGGCAACAGCGCCGGTTGGCTGGGCACCGTCGCGGGTTCCCCATTCGTTTCGCGGGAAGAGAAATTGACCGTGCCGGCAGGCGCGGGAAAGATTCGCGTGGCTTTGGCCTCGGCAGGACCGGTCGAAACCCTCGGCGTCATGGTGATTGATGACGTCTCGGTGGGCGTGGTCCCCTCGACTGTCCTCGCTGGAAACTTTTTCCCGAACCCGACCTTCGAAGATGGCGATCAATTGAGCAGTCCCGCGCTGGCAGCACCGGCTGGGGGTTGGTCGCGCGGCGGCAGTGATGGCACCGTGGATCAAGTCACCACTGAGAACTCCGTGAGTCCCATCCATTCGCTCTCCCTGCTTGATAACGATCCCAGCGGATACGGCGAATGGTATATGTTTCTTCCACTTGCACCATTCGGCGTGGGGGACAACGACGTGCTGGATCTGCAGTGGTTCCAAATTTACAGCGTGACAAACGGCAACATGCGTTTGAGTTTCGCTTTCATTGATTCAGGTGGTGGCACTCTGGCGAATTCTGACTTCAATGTAATCGGAGATGGTCCCGGTTGGCTGGGCAGCGTCGCCGCCTCACCCTTCGCTCAGGTCTCAGGCCGCCTCTTAGTCCCCGCAGGTACGGTCAACCTGCGCGTTAACTTCGCCTCTGGCGGCTCCTCATTTGTGACGGGGGTGATGGTTATTGACGACTTGTCGGTCCGAATCAGCCTGCCCGTCATCACTGGAGTTACAGTCGACCTGACTGGCCAAACTCTCACCTGGAACAGCATGCCCAGCAAAACCTACACGGTGCAGTTCGCCAGCACGCTCGGACCTCCGATCGCCTGGAGTTCGCTCGTTACTCATCTGACCCCCGATCCGTTGAGTCTTCAAACCTCGTATTTGGACACTGTCACCCACGCTGGCAGCACTGGCTTCTACCGCGTCATCCAGGAATAACCGCGCAAGGCGCAAGTCTTCCCGGCGAAGAGCGCTCGCCGGGAGGAGAAACCAAAGCTGGCTGCGCAGGGCTCAGCTTCTGTCAGACAGTCCTTTTCGCGGAAACGGGCCCGGGACAATCAGCAACACGGGAAAGAGTCTATGACAACCTCCGAACCAAATCGCGCTTCCCGCAGCAAGAAGGCACTGACCGCATGTGCCTTCACGCTGATTGAACTGCTGGTGGTCATAGCCATCATTGCCATTTTGGCCGCCATGTTGCTGCCGGCCCTGGGGCGGGCCAAATTGAAGGCTCAGGCCATCATGTGCCTGAATAACACCCGGCAATTGACGCTGGGTTGGATCCAGTACGCCGGTGATAACGGGGATCGAGTCGCCAATAACTTCGGCGTTATCGAAACGACTGCCGAGGTCACTGGCAAAACTTACCGGAACTGGGTCAACAACGTGGTGAGTTGGGATACCTCCATGATGAACACGAACATCCAGCTCATCCAAAACGGCGTCATGTCGCCATACCTTGCTGGAAACCTGGGCGTTTATAAATGCCCTGGGGACCACTACGTCAGCGGTGTGCAGCGCTCGCTAGGTTGGCCAAATCGCTCACGCAGCATCTCCATGAACGCCTTTTTTGGCGCCTACGACAGCAACCCTGCCGGACCCTGGGCATCGGGCAGGAACATTTGGGCCACTTCTTATCGACAATGGCTCAAACTTACGACCGTGGACCGGCCTTCGAACTTCTTTATTATCATCGATGAACATGCAGACAGCATCAATGACGCCTATTTCTTGAATAATCCCGACCCGAATTCCACAACCAAGTGGGGCGACACACCGGCTTCCTATCATGGCGGCGCGGGCGGCATCTCATTCGCGGATGGCCATTCCGAAATTCACAAATGGCGGAGCAGCGCCACGACTTTTGCGGTCTCTGCGTCTTCTTACAATCCTCCTACATTCGACGCGATTGGCCGTCAGGATTACGCGTGGCTCATGCAGCGTACCGCAATTCCGTATTAGCTTGCAGCTTCCCTTGCACCGGAGCGTTGGCGGCGCTAAATGTGTGGAAGCCCGAAAGAAAAGATCATGGGTGCATGGGACTGACACGCCCAACGGAGGCTCGATACTACCCGAACAATTTTGTGACCGCTTTCGCTTTGACTAGTTCGCGTGGCTGCTTGAGGTGATTGTAAACGATCGTTTCCGGCTCAATGCCGAAGGCGTGATAAATCGAGGCCAGCAGTTCCATGGGATGGACAGGGTCTTCAGCCGGGCTGCTGCCAGTCTTGTCCGATTTTCCATGGATGTAGCCTCTTCTCGCTCCAGCGCCAGCAATGATTGAAGTATAGCAATAAGGCCAATGGTCACGCCCATCCGCGCTGTTCACGTTGCCGGAAGTGCTAACGCCTTTCTGCGGACTTCGACCAAATTCGCCGACGGCGACCACCAGCGTCTTCTTCAACAAGCCGCGGTCATCCATATCGGCGATGAAAGCAGACAACCCCTTATCGAGCATCGGTCCGGATTGGTCCTTCATTCGTTTAGTGAGATCGGTATGATGATCCCAGGAATGATTGTCGGAGTTGGCTACTTTGGGCCAAATGACTTCCACAACGCGAGTCCCAGCTTCAATAAGGCGTCGAGCAAGCAAGCAACTTTGGCCAAAAGTATTCTTGCCATAACGCTCGCGCATTTTTTCAGGCTCCTGGCTGATGTCGAACGCGTTTCGGGCGCGACCGGAAACAATTAGATTGAGGGCCCGAGCGTAATAATCGTCGAGATTATAACTCTCGACCGCTTTCTCGATATCCGGCATCGCTTGCTCGATAGACTCACGCAGGCGCGCACGGCGCTGCAGTCGGAGCGAAAATACTTCCGGCGGAAGCTTGAGATCATCGATCTTTATATGGTCCATTTTGTTCATGTCCATATCGTCGCCCTCCGGATACAGGGTATAAGGATCGTAAGCCTTGCCCAGGAATCCCGCCGAGCCGCCTTTGCCGACCACGTTTGATTCCTGCAGCGGACGCGGAAGCATAACGAAGGGCAGCATCGGATCCGAGAGTGGATGCAGGCGAACGAGTTGCGACCCGAAGTTCGGGAAATCCTTGGGATCGGGCGGTTCCAATTGGCCGGAGGGACTGACCTTATCAGTCGTGTATCCGGTCATGATCTGATAGATGGCAGCGGTATGGTTGAATAAACCATTGGGGGTATAGCTCATCGAACGGATCATCGTGAACTTGTCGTTCACCTTGGCCAGTTCGGGCAGAATCTCAGTGAAGTTGACGCCCGGAATCTTCGTGGAGATCGGCTTAAAGCCGCTCCGCATGTTGTCCGGCATATTCTCCTTCGGGTCCCAGAGATCAAGGTGACTTGGACCGCCCTGGAGATAAATCATGACCACATTTTTAGCGGTGTCCCAGCCAGGGCCACCTGCCCTTTTCAGCGGCTCGGCCCGTGCCTGAAGCTTTAGGAGGGAGCCGAGAGAAAGCCCCAACATCCCCGCGCCGCCGATACGCAAAAGGTCGCGCCGGGTCATTTTCAAGTGAGGATCGCAAAGGTCACTGCATGTGCCACCGGTTATTTTGAGCATAACTTCTAATGGTTGAAAAGGAATCCAGAGCTGTTGATCAGAGCCCAGGCGAGGTCCTGAACAACGGTCAGCCGCTTGTTTTCGGTTTGTTTGGAACTGGCCAGAGCGTCCTCACGCGTCTGGACGAGGTTAGGATCGAGCTTGACCGGTTCTTCCGCTTTGGAAAGCGCTTTCTGCAGTTCGGCAAACTTCGGATCGACCGCGAGGGGCAGCGATGCATCTGCAAACGCGCGCTTCCGCTTCCAGAAATCTGGATTTGAATTGCGATAGTATTCGAGGATTTCAGCCGATTGCTCGGACGTGCGCTGGCCAGCCGGAGCGCGAGCTGCCTGAACGACTTTCTGCGGATAACCAAAATCAAGCGGGTCCACGCTGTCAGTCAGATACAAGCGGAAATGGCCCAGCAGGAATTGGCTGCCAAAATGCTGGAGCAAAGTCAGTTTTAGTGTTGCTCCATTAGTTGTCGCAATGGGCTTCTCGAATTTGAATGTGGCAGTATGGCGCTGGATTCCCGGCGCACCAGCGATAGCCCAGCCATTCCCGCCTACCTCAACCCGCCCATCGATGGCCTGTGCGACTGCGAAATCCTGTTGTGAGAAATCGGCGCGCGCATCCACCAGTTTTATGTCGGTGTTTGGCGCATTTGTCCCATCGCCCCAGGAGACTTTGAACTCGCTGAGGACGAAGTTGCCATCGGCGGCACGACCAGGACCGAACTTCGGCAATGCGTCGTCCGGCAAAGTTTCAATCATCACTCCGGTGATATTCGTCAAAGCTGACCGGGTTGTTATCCGATAGTTCGATGGACTCTCGCCGCCGGTCGAAGTAATTGTGCCGTCCTTTTGACGCTCCAATTTAACCTTGCCCGTTGCGGAAATCTTTTGCGGCTCCACGAGTCGCCAAATTGATTTGGGTTCGGCCAGATTGTTCTTTGTCTCCCAAAGAGCAGCTTCAACGGGCAGCAATTTCTCCACTTCCTTGAGCTCGGCCTCACGCAGGCTGATTTCGGTTTGACGGTGCTTTTCCAATTCAGCTTTCAACGATTTTGTCATTTCGTCGTAGATGGCTAAATCAGCTTTCGATTTTGCGATCGCTTCCTCGCGTTGTTTTTTGAGGTCGGCAATGACTGGAGCAAACTTCAGCTCGAGTTGGTCGAGTTGGTTGGTGAGTTTGGAGTTGTCCGCATCAACCTCTGAAAGGAGCGCCAGAGTATTGGTGATCTCGGACTCGGCGGCGGGACGATTCAGCACGCGCATGAAGACATTGTTGATCAGCCGGCGGTCGTCTTTCTCTTCGGTGACAAGTTTAGCAAGTTCGTTCGTGGGTTCGTTGATCGCGCTGGAAATAGTCGGCCCGCCCAAAAGAGCCATCACCGAGCCGAGCCGAATGTCGCTGCTGCGTTCACATTCGCACGCGCTCTGCCGCGCGGGACGGCCCAGGGTAGCAAGCAACCCGCTGCCAACGTCTGTGGCCGCATCGGCCAACTGAGTCGCGCGCTGACCAGGCTTTGCGCCAGGAATATTCGGCGTGCTGCCGGTGACGCGAAAGACTGCATCGAAAAGCGTCTCGGCTGGCAGTCGCCGGGCCATTGCATGGGAATAATTGAGTTTATCGTCCTCGTTCCATTTGTTCGAACGGATCGAAAGTTGATATGTGCGAGATTTGCAGATCATGCGCACGAGATGCCGCGCGTCGAAGTCACTGCTCACAAATTCTTTGGTGACGTATTCGAGTAAAGCCGGGTTTCGAGGCGGATTACCGGCGCGAATGTCATCAAGGGGCTCAATGATCCCCGCGCCAGTTAAATATCCCCAGAGCCGGTTCGCATAGCTCGAGGCGAAGTATCGATTGTCAGACGTGGTGATCCAGTCTGCCAATTGTTCGCGGCGCGGTTCCTTTTCCGTCATAGCGCATTTCGCAACATAAGGAAACTCGGGCGGAGAAATCTTGCCCGTCCGATCGTGCTTCACATCACCTTCGTTCGCGTCGCTTACGAACTCATAAAGTGGTTTGGCGCTCTCCACGCTCGTTCCGCCAATCTTCTTTCCTTCACTCTTCGGGTCTTCTTTGAGTGAAACCTGCGCGAAATAAGCGGCCATATGATAATACTGGTCCTGGGTCCAGCGCTCGAAAGGATGGTCGTGGCATTTGTTGCAGTTGAATCGCGTGGCGAGGAACAAATGAGTGGTGTTTTCCATCGCTTCGGTGGGCGTGCGGACGATTTTCCAATAGCTCGCCGCTGGGTTTTCGCGATTTGAGCCGGACGCAGTCAGGATTTCCCGCGCGAACTTGTTGTAAGGCGTGTTCTCTTCGACTTGCTTTCGTATCCAGTCCCGAAAAAGCTGCGCACCTTCGCTTCCCAGGAATTTGCTGTTGCATTGCAGCAGATCGGCCCATTTGTTCGCCCAAAAATCGACATACTCGGGGCTGCCAACCAGACGATCCACGAGAGCATCCCGCTTTTTCCTGCTCTCGCACGAATCAGCTACAAATTTTTCGACGTCCTCGGCAGACGGAGGCAGGCCGGTCAGATCGAGATAAACGCGGCGAATAAACTCAAGGTCCGTGCATAGCTCGGAAGGCTGGATCTTCATCCGTTTCCACTTGGCGGCCACGAGTTCATCGATTTTTCCCCAGACTTCCGGTTCCTTCCAGACGAACCCGGAGCGGTCGCCCATGACCGTCAAAGTAGTCGCGGCGTAATTTCCTTCGAAGCGGGCGAGGACCGGCGCTTCACCGCGCCGCACGCTCGTGAGCAATCCGCCTTGCTCGATTGTTGCCACATCCGTGTTGCCACTCTCGATGAACGATTCGGAGGTCACATCTCGGACGGCACCATCCTTGTAGGTAGCCACTACTCGAATCTGCTGGCGCGAGCCGATTTTCTCAACAACCGGGTCTTGCGGAAAGACTTCGATTTTTGCGACGCGCGGCGACTTCATATTAAGCATCGCGCCATTCGCGATCCATTGGCGCATAATCTCGTAGTATTTGCTACCAACAGTCGCGCGTCGCCCTCCCTCATGCGGCACTTCGGCAACTGCTTTTAGCAGCATGAGGCTATCGTCGGGCGAAGCGACGTTGACGCGGCGCGATGCGAGGTCATCAGTGAGCGCGCGAAGATCCGTTTCCGGATCGTAACCGCGGAGCGAAAGCTTAAAGCCATTTTTGCCCTCCTTTGCGCCGTGACAAGTGCCTGCGTTGCAGCCGAGTCGCGCTATCACCGGGCTTACATTCCGAATGAAATCCGCCTGGTAGCCTTTGCTCATCCCGCTGACTTCAACAGACGCTTCAACCGTTCTCTTTCCAAGAAAAACCGACAGCCGTCCCGTCCCGTCCTTAAGCGGTTCAGCCATGCCGCTTGGGGAAATCCGGGCCACTGGCGGGCGCATTGCGCAAGAGACCATTCGCGTCACATCCACAGTTTCCCCGGACGCAAGCCTTGCCGTGACCAGAATTTGAGCGCACTCGTTCGGACTGCTGAACTTGATGGCGGCAGGTTGCACTTCCAACGAAACGACTTCCGCCCCGTCGGGCAAAGATTCTCCTGAGCTTGTGTTCGTGCCCGAATTCACAGCGGGTCGAGCAGTGACCGCGAATACTTGAGCGGGTTTCTCTTTTGTGAGCGGGACTGACACGAACTCTTTGAGAACAACTCCATTTGTCGCATTAAACAATCGAATCATCCCATCCGAACCCGCGGCAGCCACGCTCTTGCCATCGGGCGCGAATGCGACCGAATACAATGCCGACTTTGGCATGGCGACCCGCGCTATTTCGCGAATACCCTGCTTCTTGTAATCCTCCAGTTGCTTCTGTTCCTCCGGCTTGCGAGCGCCCGGCACTTTGCCCATGATATCACGAAGCGGTTTGGGGACGTCGTTGGTGTAGTCGTAACTGCAAATCAACAATTCACCGCTGCGATCCAATGCGCTGGCGCACGCAATGCTTTTGCCGTCTGCGCTGAAGCGCACGCTGAAGACGCGTCCAGTCATGGGAAAGAGGTCAGCGATGAATTGGGCGTCGTCGCCGATCTCGCGTTTTGTCTCACGGAAAATGCGGTAAACCTTTGGCAATCCATCCGATCCGCCGGTCACGATATGGTCGAATTCTGGATGCGTAATGACTGAGAGAACGCCACCTTTGAGAGCGCCGGGCGTGATGGATGTGACGTTATCCACGAAGCGTTGCTCGGCCACTTCGGTGAGCTTAACGCTCATATCGCGTCCACCGGAAACGATATGGTCGCCTTTGGTCGAGAAAGTCGTGCTCATCGGCCAATCGCTGTGTGAACCCATTTGAACGACCTGTTTACCGGAGGAGGCTTCAATCGCCCGAACAGTGTTGTCCGGGCAGCCGAATGCAATCAGTTTGCTGTCCGGCGACCAACTGACGCCATATAACGTGTCGTAGCTGATGGGCGCGGATACGGTCAGCTTGCGTTTCGCCGCATCCCAGATCTGCACCTCACCAAAACGCGCCGGATTTCCCCCAGCCACCGCAAGCCATTTTCCATCGGGGGAAAAACGCAAGGATTGAATTCGTTCCGAGAGTCCAATCAGTCGGGCTTCAAGAGCATCCTTCTGGGTTTCGTAAAGCAGCACCTCATGAAAACCCGCCACGGCCAAAAGCTTGCCATCAGGCGAAAAGTCTATCGAGCTAATGACCGGTGGTCGCGTGTAGATTGGCGGATGTGCGGCATCATAATGCCTTTGCGCGTCTGCAGGCGTATCGTCCTCGGCCCCTTGCTCGATCCATGTCTGGATGACCGCCACTTCCGAATCGAGCAACGGATTCTTGCCTTTCGGCATCCGAATCTCGCCATCTTTCGGCGTGGTCATCTTGAGAATGGCGCTTTGCTCGGGGTGTTTTGGGACCACGGCCGCTCCCTGGCTGTCGCCACCGGCCAGCAACTTCTTGAAATCGGTCATAACATACCCGCCCTTGGACTTGGCTGGCTGATGGCAGCCCTGGCAGTTCGCCTGCAGGATCGGCCGAACATCGTGGTAAAAGCTGACATGCCCCATCGGTTGTTCCGCCGCAAGCGCCCCGGCGCTCAAAAGGACTGAAACAAACAGCGCCCAACTCGGCGGGCGCCGATGTGAGGCGGATTTTCTATACACTCTGGCTGTATGTGCCTCGTCCAACGACACATCGGCGCGAAGCGGCAAACGAAAGTTCAAGCGGGCCAAACCTTTCATGCTGTGCGGGCCAAACTAAATTGTCACACGGGTATAATCAACTGTTTTGGACGAGATAAATGTGTTCCATCTTCAATCGAATCAGGACTTTAAACTTTCAGGTCCGAAATTCATGACCGCGCTCTCGACTTCGGCGCAGACTTTTTCCAGCCTTGTCATAGGAGAAGCACAAAATTAGGTATCGAACCGAAAACGGAGTGGCCGATTTGGTGTCCGTGCTCTGTGCGCCAATGGTCAACTGCACATCAGCGACGCTGGGTTTGCATTTGCTCGTATTGCTTTACGGCCCCCGCAGCTCGGGAATCACCTTTGGCCGCAAGAGCGTAAATTTCGGTCATGACGGCAGCCATGGCGTCGTTCAAGGCGATGCGTTGTTCGGGGGACATAGCGGGCGTGGCTCGTAGTTTTTGGAGACGCGTGACTGCATCTTCCAGGTTTCCTGCCTTGTAGGCTGCGATCGCGTCCCTCATTTGCTGAGCCGGTGCAGCTGCCGATGGAGCGGCGCCAGCCGGCAGAACGGCCGGTGCCGGACTTGCCAACGGCGCTGGTTGGGCCGGCGCCGGGAGTGTCGGATCGGATTTCTCCAATGCGGCCGCCGCCTTTTCGAGTTCACCCTTAGCGTCAGGCTTGCGACTGCACCCCACTAAACCAGTCGCAACACAAACGGACAAAACCGGGATGAGGAACAATCTGTTTATCATGAAGGCAAAATGTTCAGACTTTACCGGCCGTTGGCAGTTCCAGGATTGCACCAAAGTCGGTTCTTGGTTGGAATATTCTCTTCGGCGTAGAACTTGACGGTTTTCATGTACTCGATGTGTCCGTCCACGACGCCGACAGTCGTGCCAAGTGAGTGCAATTTGGTAATTCCTTCGTCGGGGCTGCTGGAGCCGTCGTTGAAGTCACCCGGATTGGTTTCCAATGCCTGCCAGAAGATAATGGCATCCTGGCGAAATGAAATAGTTTTGTAAGAATTGGGCGCGATAGCACCGTACCCACAGACAGCGCCGTTCATCAAATAACTGCTGAGTTTCTGTGCGCGTGTGGTCCAGGCCGTGGTATTGGTCTTTTCGGACGGACAGCGATATACTCCCCAGCCCCTGATGTATTCCCAAAGCAGTCCACCTTCATAAGCCTTTTGTGGATTGGTGTTGTACGGCGCGACAAGCAGGTTGGGCGGCGACCCCAATGTAGCGTCATATAGCCAACCGCGCCGGGTCCACGGTTGGTTCCAATTCGGTTCCGGCAGAAAATCCCGGGAATCACTCGAGTATAGATGCGCGGCCAGGGTGATCTGTTTGACATTGTTTTGGCACTGGGCGCGAATCGCTTTGTCTTTGGCCTTGGCCAGCGCCGGCAGGAGCATCGACGCCAAAATCGCAATGATGGCAATGACGACGAGAAGTTCAATGAGGGTGAAACCTTGTTTTGAAAATAGTTGTTTCAGTTTCATGATGTCACGTTGCCGTAGAATCGAGGACCACGCATCAACAAGCGACAAATGGGCTTCGCGGCCCAATATAAGCCGATCCGACGGATTTTGAAACAATCTATCAACCGATCCATCCGCCGCCATACCACATTGATGGTAGGCGAGCACACCTCTGTCAATTATGTGAGAGAGGAAACGTAAAGCGGATTTTTGTGCCCTGGAGCGGCGCACTGACGATCTCCGCTCGCCCTGCGCATCCCGTCAGCCTTGCCCGCATGTTGTTCAAGCCGCTGCCGTTGTCGGCCAAAGCTTCCGCACAAAATCCCCGGCCGTTGTCAGTGATCGCAAGGCGTACGACGCGATTCTCGACGGCAAGCTTAAGCCACACCTCGGTGGCTTCGGAGTGTTTCAGCACGTTGTTGAATGCTTCCTTGACGGCCAGGAAAATGTCATGGCGCACATCCGCTCGCAACGGTTGCTCGGGCAAATCCGTGGGTATTTCCTGCCAGCAACGCACCGGAGTATTTTCGAAAAATTCATCTGCAAACCGGCCGACGTAATCGGCAAAACGGCGCAAGTTGTCGTTTTTCGGATTAGTGGCCCAAACGATTTCATCGAGGGACTGCACCGCCGAGCGAACTTGTTTGCCGATGCGCTCAAATTGCCCGCGCGCGGTTTTGTTACCGTCCGCCGCGCTTTCGCCAACATCGCTCATGATCGACACTCGGGTGAGAATGCCGCCGATATCGTCGTGCATATCCTGCGAGATGCGCAACCGCTCGCGCTCGACTGCGTGCTGCATTTCCAGACGAGCCAGGCGGCGTTTGTATCGGCTGCGCACCACGAGCGAGACGAGCCCGATGGTCACGGCCAGCAGAATCGTTCCCGCCACAATCGGGAACCAGCGCGTCTCCCAGAAATGCGGAAGCACCGTCAGCTCCAAGGTTGCGTCTTCGCTCCAGATGCCGTCGGCGTTGCAGGCGCTCACGCGAAAAACAAATTCGCCTGGCGGCAACCTATGGAAATATGCCGCGCGCCGCGTGCCCGCTTCGCTCCAGTCCCTGTCCAATCCGTCCAGCCGGAATCGAAAACGAATTTGTTGCGGAGCGGAAAAGCTCAGACCGGTGTAATGAAATTCAAATTCGCCAAGTCCGGGCGGCAACGTGAGGGCGAGCGACGCATTCTCTTCGTCAGTCGATGTCGAAGGCGGCGACAATGTTCGGGGCTGCCCGTTGGCGAGCACTTCCTCCATCAGGACTCTTGGTGGAGGCTCCTCGAATTGTGTCTGTCTCGGATCGATCAGCACCAATCCGCGAACAGTGGAAAAGCAGAGCTGGCCGGACTTCGTTTTCAAGCCTGCCGGGCACGAGCCGGCGGAACATTCCTCCGCTGACATTCCATCATTGATTCCGAATCCGCGTGGATGGACGAACGTCCGTTTTCCTTCTGCCAGTTCGTTCAACTCGCTTTTCCGGACGCGAAAGATGCCGCGATTGCACCCAAGCCACAAGTTGCCGTCGTCATCCTCCAGAATCTGCGAGATGGTATCGTCGCTCAGTCCCTGCCGCGTGGTAAATCCGGTCATGTTGCCGTTCTTCCAACGATTCAAACCGCCGCCGCCCGTGCCGATCCAAAGCGTGTTTTCTTTGTCCAAATGCAGCGCGGCGACGTGAATACTGAGCAGACCGTTCGTCACATAATTTGGCACGCCGCCGTCGCCCCGCAGTCGGCAGAGGCCACTGGCCACCGAGCCCACCCACAACGTGCCATCGGGCTCCTGAACCAGACTGGTCACCGCGCCGCGCGCCACCCGATTTGTCATCGATCTGCCGATGCCGTCTTGATATTTTATTACTGCCCCACGCATCGTGCCGACCCACAATCCGCCGTCGCGATCTTCAAGCAGTGCGGTCACTGCTGAATTTCTCAGCCATCTGTTCTTCTCCGCGGTCAGGCTCGTTACCAATTGGCCTTCCTTCCATTGAAACAAGGCGCCTGGTGCGCCACCCCACCACACACTGCCATCACGCGTGGCCACGACCGTCTCCATGAACGGATAGGTGACGTTACTGATTACGGTGGGGACAGCTTCAAAATGATTGGGATTGCCGCGGTACATCCCGCCCCCAGTGGTAGCGACCCAAAGCGTGCCGTCGGCGGATTCGCTAACCGAGCGGACAAAGTCATTGGTCAGACCTTGCGACTGGCCCACGATGGTCAACCTGCGGCGCACCACCCGATTCAATCCGCTTGTCCGCATCCCTACCCAGAGATTGCCCTCGCGGTCCGCAAACAGGGAACGGATGGCCTCACCCGAAAGACCGTTCTGCTGTTGCATCGGCCAGAATTTGCCGTCGCGAAAATAATGCAGACCCGCGTCAAGGGAACCCGCCCAGATCGTGCCGTCGTCACCCTGGGCCAGGCTTGTGGTATAGGCATACGGCACGCCTGCCGATTCATCGTAGATCACCCACGCGCCGTCGCGGCGACAAAGGAGTCGTCCATTCCCGATACCAATCCAAATATTCCCAGCGCTATCCTCCAGAAGACAATAGGCCGAAGTGATGGACTGGCCGTCCACCGGACTGAGAATCTCCACCAGGCGATTATCCTTCAACTCGAACAATCCCTGGTTTGAGCCGATCCAAATCGCGCCGTTTCGGTCTCTCAGCAGAGAGCGGATGGGCGGACGTCCCCACGCCGCGAGTGCCTCCGCCTGAACAAACTTGCCGCGCTGCCACAGACTCAGCCCGTCCGTCGTCCCCACCCACACCTCCCCTTGATTACCCCGCGCGATCGCTGCCACGTTAATGCCGGCCAGCCCATCCTCCGGCGTGAACCGTTCGAACTGTCCGTTTCGCATCCGGCACAACCCGCCGCCCGTGCCAACCCAGAGATCTCCTTGCTGATCCTCGCACAATGCCCGCACTTGGACGCTCGGCAACCCATGCGTCAGTCCAAAAACGGTGAACCGAACGCCGTCAAATCGCGCCAGCCCACCTTGCGTTCCCAACCACAAATAGCCATCGCGCGTTTGTACAATGGCGTTGACGGTGTTTTGAGGCAGGCCCACTTCCGTTCCCCAGGCGCGACTCACGAAGGCATCCTCCGATGCCCCTGAATTTGTGCCGGCCACCGCGGCTTGCGCGAACCACACAACGAAGCCAGCCACGAACCCGAGGATTATCTTGCCGACAGAAATCCAACCGCAGGCGCGTCCTGAACTCGGCTTCGAATTTGCCTGCGCACAGGCCGCGCCTTGTTCACAAGAACAAGCAGCTTTCAACCACGCCAGTGTAGCTTCCGCGCGCGCGACCGGCCAGTTGGAAAAGGACCCAATCAAAACTGTCGGACGGATAGTTCTGGCATGGAGTTTCGGCTTTAGCGGGCGGCGTGCGCAAACGTGCAATGCTTTCGAAGTTATCTTGCGAGATCGAACTCATTGAGACCTGATCGGCTAAAGCCGGGCTCCATTCCGACCCGCCACATAATGACATCCGTTAGCAAACGCCCCGACGCTACTTAACCTTATAGAATTTCTGCGTAGCCGATGGAGTCGTCACGTATAAAGGCGCGTTCGCGCCACTAACCGGTGTGTAGGGACCGGTCACATTGGTCGCCTCGTAAAGCGTCCCGCCCTGGTACGACACGTATAGGCTTGCGCCGACTGGCTGAATTGTAACCTTGAATGGCCCGTAAGTATCGAAGCTGACGCCGGAGTTCTGCGCGGCGTTGTAAACACTCAACACTTCGTAGTCCGACAATGCCCGGCGCCAAATGCCAACATCATCGAGGTTGAAGTTGGCAGTGCCGTATGCACCCGAGGGATCCTGACCGATCGTCAATATCTGGCTCGTGATCAGCGTGCCGAGCCCGCTCAGTGAGTGGGTTGCCACACGCGCGCCATCGACATAGGAAGCCGCCGTTCCGGCGTTCCGATCAAACGACACGGCCACGTGATGCCAGGCACCGTCGTTAATCAGCGGGCTGGTGCCGCTTACCGGATCGGCGATAACCGAACCACCGCCGACTGCCGTCCATTCAAAACGCCCGCCGTCTTCGGTCAATACCCAGCCGGTTTGATATGTAGAGTTGACTGCGTTACCGATGATCGGGTCGTCGTTAAATGCCGAGCTGTACTTCAGCCACAAGGCGACGGTGAAGCTGTCCGCAACATCGAATTGAAGGTCGTTGTTCAGATCGGAAACCGTCAGGTAATTTGCGCTGGGGGTGGTGTTGATGTTCACGCCCTGACCGACTTTGCCGGCCACAAAGCCCGGGGAACCGCCCGGCGCTGAAGCGTCATTGGCGCGGCCAGAGGTATCGAGATAGTTGTTGTCGAATCGCAGGTGCAACACGAGGGCGTTGGTCTGGTTGGCATAACTCGGTTGCGGCAGCACCGTCAGCATCGCTGCGGACGTGTTCGTGAACCCCAACGCGTTCGTGCCATAGAGAACATAATTCGCCGCATCGGTGAAGAACACGTTGTTCAAGGTCAGCGTCTGGCTGGTTGCGCCCGGGATGTTCACGCCGTTTTTCTTCCATTGGAAAGTGATCGGGATACTACCGCCAATTGCGGCGCTGATGGTAACATTGTTGCCGACTGCAGCCGTTACGGAAGCCGGCTGTGCGGTCACCAACGGAGGCGTCGTGGTGCCGTACGCTCCTGCCGCGTAGAGATTCGCGATGGCGGAAGCCGAGAGCGCCGTATTGAAGAGACTGATTTCGTCCAGGTCGCCTTTCAGGAAATCCGTTGAAGTGGAGGCGCCGATTTTGCGGCGAGGCAATGGCATTGCATTGGCGCTCGTATCCGTCAGCACGCCGTTCACATAAAGGTCCGTCTTGTTGGTGCGGCCCACGAACACCAGTTGAACCCAAGCACCGGAAGGTGCTGAATAATTGTACGCGATATCTCCAAAGCCGCCGTAACGTGAGATGCCGGCCTTGCCAGTGTTCTGCCATTGCTCCAGGCGCAACGAAGCACCCACCGGCGCCAGTCGATCGTCAATCAAAGCTGCCGAAGGCTGAATCGGATCCGTGCGCCTGGCCCAGAACACGGCCGTCCACGGTGCCGGGATGGAATTGTCAATCGCATCAACTGGATTGAGGACGATCTGGCCGCTCGTGCCATCGAAGTTGACTGCCGTGTCCGTTCCGCCGAACGGCAAGCCGCCGGCAATACCGAGTGTCACGCCGTTGGTGTAAATGCCGTCCAGCCCGCCGTAGGAATCAAAAGCAATCGCGCCGGAACTTTCGCCGAGGCGCCAGTAATTGATCGCCCCGTTGGTTAGCACAGCCTGCGCGTACGAACCGGCCGGTGCAGTAACCACCGAAAGCACCGCGCCCGCGCTGACCACGCCACCCGCAACATTCGTCACGCCAACGGTGTAGATCGCAGCGTCGCCGGCGCTGACATTCGCGAGCGTAAGCGTCTGATTGGTTTGACCCGTCATGTTCACGCCGCCTTTCTTCCATTGATAGGTGAACGGCGCGGTGCCATCCGCGATCACAAAAAAGTCTGCAATTCCGCCAACATAAACCGAGCGCGATTGCGGGGGTGTGTTGATGGAAACCGGGATCGCCGGATTAACCGTCACAGTCGCGACCTGGCTCGTGACGGAGCCGTAGTTATTCGTGATCACCAGGTCATAATTGCCTGCGTCGCTTTGCGCGGTGTTCGCTTTGGTGTAGGCCGCAGAAGTAGCGCCCGGAACATTCGTGCCTTCGTGACGCCACTGATAGTGCAGCGGCAACGCGCCCGCTACGTCGGCATTCAGGCTAAAGGTCGTGCTGGTATAGACTGTCCCTGGCGGATTTTGTGTCGGCGGATCACTGACCATGAATGGCGCGGACACGGAACCGGTTGCTGTGAGGTAAAGGCTCAGAATTCTGCCGGCAGACAAAACTTTATCGAACGCGGCCACTTCGTCGATGTCGCCCTGGAAGAAATCGCCGCTGGCGTTGAAGATGCCGCCGCCACCAATATTGAATTTGAATTCGTTCGTGCCGTAGGTGCTAACCGAGGACAGCGCCTGGCCAGCGAGTGAGCCGTCGAAATAAAGATTCTCTGTAGTGCCATCGGCAGTTACTGCCAGGAAGCCCCACTCATCATCCGCCCATGGGTACGGCTGAACGATATTATGTCCCGGCGCTTCAAACCACGCTTCGATGTTCGCGCCACTTCCCGCGTCGCCCAACTCCAAAAGATTGTTCTGGCCGAAGTAGCCCCCGCGCAAGCTGTGGACTGCACCGCGCTTGATCCATCCCATGACGGTGAAGTTGCTCTTGTTGTTTAACACGCCAAGAGGGGAACCAACGGAACCGCTTGTGCCGTCGAAATTGCCGCACGGGTTGCTTGCGCCGAAACCGGGAAACGCCGGAGATTTGGGTCCCGATGCGTCATTAGTGACGCCATTGATATACTTGGCGTTCGCGCTGGCGCCCAACGTGCCTGAGTTCACTGCTGTTGCGTAGGTTGGATTTGACTCATTCAATCGCCAGTATCCCACTGCGCCATTGTTGACGATCAAAGTCTGGTAAGGCGTTCCCGGCGATACATTCGTGCCGTTTTGATAATGAGCTAAGATCTGAGCCGCACTCAACGCGTTGGTATAGTATGCGGCTTCGTCAATGCTCCCACTGGACTGGAACGCATTATCCGACCGAACGCCCAAGGTCAGGGAGAGCGTCGGGTCGCTGTTGGGGAGGAAGGTTGGCGTGGGCGTAGTCGCGACCTGCACGCCATTGACATAGAGCCGATTCGCGGCTCCATCCCAAACGCCCACGACGTGCTGCCAGATACCTGGGGAGACAGTGCCGCCGGAAGTATTCTGGTTGGCGCTGGCGCTATCGATGGTACGAAAACTCCACTGGCCAGCAACCAGGGTGCTGTTGTAAAACAGCCAGCCGGAATTGCCAAGCTTGATGGACGAGGCGACGCACCCGGAAGCGGCTGCGGTCGGATTGGCCCAAAACTCGAAGGTGAATGGCCCGGCGAGGTTCAAACCTGCCTGAAATGGCACGCTCACGTTGCCGACGCCAGGAAAGTTCACTGCGGCGTTCCCCGGTTGGGCGACAATGGCGCCCGCGACCAGTTGCGTTGCACTGTTATATAATCCATTGCCGCCGGCACCGAGAC
>Ga0193709_1000120_pt1 | contig 34057 bp, 25 predicted proteins | sample H3c2metaG_FD_160571 | JGI IMG/M metagenome (GOLD analysis project Ga0193709, IMG submission 160571) | Soil microbial communities from a riparian zone of the East river system, Colorado, United States - H3c2 | ecosystem: Environmental > Terrestrial > Soil > Riparian zone | place: USA: East River...
TGGCGCGGGTCATTTTGCGGAACGCACCGATTCTGGGCGGTGTCGCGATATTGGAGAATCAATCGCACGACACGACGAAATTGCTCGTGCTGCCGCGCGAAGAAATCGAAATTGCAGAAGAGGGGCTATTGATAGAAGCACGCAAACTGATGCCGTCGCTGCCTTTTGACGAAATCGATCTCCTGGTGATTGACCAAATCGGCAAAAACATCAGCGGGGCGGGAATGGACCCAAACGTTACTGGCCGGTGGGTGCAGGGCTATTCCAGTTCGCTGGCGCGGGAAGGACGTCCGGCGCCATTCATTCGGCGAATTTTCGTTCGTGACCTGACGCCCGAGACGCATGGAAACGCCATTGGGATTGGACTTGCCGACGGCACGACGACGCGGCTCGTTCAAGCGATAGATCGCAAAATTACCAATCTCAACGCGCTGACTTCTTTAACTCCGCAATGCATAAAGATTCCAGTCTATTTCGAAACCGACCGGGAAGGGGTGGATTTCATGCTCACGTCTCTGGGAATTTCCGATTCGCGCACTGCGCGGCTTGTGCGAGCCCGCGACACGCTCTCTCTGACACAGCTCGAAATTTCCGAAGCGTTGGCAAGCGAAGCGAAACAAAACTCGAACGTCACGCTCATCGGCGGCCCTTACGATTTACAGTTTGATGACGCGGGCAATCTGGCGCCCTTATAGATTGCGTCTGAGTTTGCGTTCGGACCTTCCAAACATGATGTAGGAAAATTGCGCGCGCTGGACGGTTGATTCCGGGGCAACACATTCCTAACGTTACTTCGACACATCAACGCTATCCGCGGGTGGCAACAAGTTCTACCGGGTCGCACGCTGAATCTTGAGGTTTACGCGATCTATACTTCGCGAAGGTCGGAGCCGAAAACTCGCGCTTAAGCTTTCGCGTGGACCCTCGCAGCGTCTGAACGGAACGTTTCGGGGACTTTGCTCATCCAAAGCCAGTAGCCTTTGATAGCCTGGCTGATTTCGACGAGGTGGTCAAAGTTCACTGGCTTGACGAGGAATGAATTGGCGCCGAGTTGATAGGCACGATTGACATCAGAAATTTCTTCGGAGGAGGTGAGGACGACGACGCGCAACGCCTTCAATCCGGGGTCCTGGCGGAGCCATCGCAAGACTTCGAAGCCGTCGAGCTTGGGCATTTTGAGGTCGAGGAGGAGCAATTCAGGCAAGGGATACTCAGCCCGATTGGAATATTTTCCTTCGCCACTCAAGTAGGCGATGACCTCTTCGCCATCTTTAACGACGAATAAGGGATTAAGAATGCGGCCTTGGAGGAAGGCTCTGCGAATGATTACGACGTCATCTTCCCTGTCCTCCGCCAGGAGTATTACAGCATGATCAGGCATAAGTTAGGTTCAATTTAGTTCAAATCAGCCGATATTAGTTCCAGTGCGGGTATTGTGAATGGGGTGTTTCCCCCAGTCACGGGTCGAAAGTTGGAACGTGGCCCGGGCCGCGATTTTGGGAACGAGGCGGATCGATAATTCTAGAGTCGGCCTCATTGCCTCGGCGGCCAAATAAACAGGCTGTTTCAGGGAAATTTTTGGCGATGTCATGCAAAGTCGGCGAGGTTTATGCTGTCTCGGCGGCATGAAGCAGGCTGTATTTATCGAGCGGGATGGTGTGTTGAACGCCGCCCAGGTTGAAAAGCAGCAGCAGGTTACTCCTTTGACGATGGAGGACTTTGTGCTGTGCGAAGCGGCCGCGCCATTATTGAGGAAACTAAAGGCATCCGGCCTGATCCTGGTCGCGACAACCAATCAACCCGGCTTGTCCCGCGGATACCAAAATCGCAGAGAATTGGATCGGATGCACGAGCGGCTGCGCAAAGTGTTTCCGTTGGATGATCTGTTGGTGTGCCCCCACGACGAAACGGATCGTTGCCCATGCCGAAAGCCCAAACCTGGCTTGTTCACGGAGGCGGCTTTCAAATGGCATTTGAACCTGGAACACTCGTTTGTCATCAGCGACAAGTGGCAGGACGCGGAAGCGGCGCGGATCGTGGGCTGCACGTCATTGCTGTTGCAGTCGCCATGGGTTGGCAAAGTGCATCGCGATTTTCTCCTGCCCGATCTGGCAGCGGCCGTGGAAAAGATTTTGCAATTGCGCGGAAGTCGGCGGCCTGTGGCTGTGTAGCTACGGTAAATGAAATTCTGTCGTCACATTTGTGAGGAATATGCGCGACTTGCATTGCTCGGTTGTCTCGGTCGAAGCAGCCGTTGAAAACGGCCGGAAAATTTTCGCTCTGGCCCCGCCTCGCTAAAGCGAGGTCAATAAAAAGCTGGAACTGCTTTGATCAGACCAAATCGAAGGCCGATCATTTCAGAAGATCTTTGATTTTCGCGATTTCCTTTGTGGGCGGCTGGCAGGCAGTACCGGTGCAAAGGTAAACGACGGGACCGTCTTTGGCGGGCAAGGTTTTTGCGAACGGCTCAACCGGACCCGTATTTCCCAGGACAACTTTGTTCGGCTGGTAGACGGAATGAATCGCGCGCAACAATGGAAGTGATTTTGAAGAGTCGCCGGCGACGACAGCGCGCCGCGGTTCTTCGAGTGAGAAATCGAAAGCTTGAAGCATGTAAGGAACGGCTTCGGGCATTTGTTCGAGACGATTCGAGAAAAGGCGCAGAGTCTTTTCGGCGGCGTCGGTGAAGTCTTTGCGATCGGTAATGCGGCCAAGGCGCAGCAGGGCCAGCATTGCGACGGAATTTCCGGAAGGTTCAGCGCCGTCGTAATCTTCTTTGACGCGCAGGATCAGATCTTTGGCGTCGCCGGCGCTTTGCCAGAATCCGCCGTTTTCGGAATCGTAGAAATTGTGGAGCATGGTTTCGGCGAGGGAGATTGCGAATTCGAGGTCTTGCGGTTTGAGGGTTGCTTCGTAAAGATCCAGGACGCCGGACAGCAGGAAAGCGTAGGCTTCAAGCAATTGCACATGGTCGCGCTCGCCGTCGCGCCAGCGGTGGTAGAGAGTTTTCGTTTTCGCGCCCCAAAGTTTGGATTGGAGAAAAGCGAGATTTTTTTCGGCAGCGGCACGATACTGCTCCTGGCCAAGCACGGCATAGGCCCGTGCCATCGCGCCGAGCATCAGGCCATTCCAGGAGGCGAGTATTTTGTCGTCGAGATGGGGACGGATGCGATGCGAGCGCGCTTCGAACATTTTCTTCCTGGCCGACCCGAGCAACGGCTTTTCGGAGTCGGAGAGTTTGGGCTCGGCAATGCTGAGCACATTTTGGTTGGGCAAAGGAGTGGGATGGCTGTGATCGACGAAATTGCCGTTTTCGGTGATGCCGAAATATCGGGTGGCGACTTTGAATTCGCCGGGAGTCAATAGCTTGGAAAGTTCGGCCTTGGTCCAACAATAGAATTTGCCTTCGTGCCCTTCGCTGTCGGCGTCCTCGGCGGAGTAGAAACCGCCCTCGGGATGAGACATATCGCGCAGGACGTAATCGAGGATGTCGCGCACAATTGCGGCGTGATGCTCGTCTCCACTGATGAGATAGGCGTCGAGATAGAGCTGCGTTAACTGCGCGTTGTCGTAAAGCATTTTTTCGAAATGAGGCACGAGCCATTCGGCATCGACGGAATAGCGGGCAAAGCCGCCACCGAGTTGATCATGGATGCCGCCGGCGGCCATACGGTCGCAGGTATGCAGCACCATCCGAATGGCTTCGTCGTCCTTGAAGCGTTTGGCGTAACGGAGCAAGAATTGCGGCTGGCTCGGCTGCGGAAATTTTGGCGCACTGCCAAATCCCCCATTGTGGGCATCGTAGGCGCTCTTGAATCGGCTGCCCGCTTCACGGACAACACTGGCGGTGAGCAGGATATTGGAGGCAGAGGAACGGGAGGCGGCTTCCTGCAATTGGGAGTGAATTTTCGTCGCAGAATCGGCGAGGTCGCTATGGCGCGTTTGCCAGAGCTGATGGATGTGTTGGAGCAGTTGCAGAAAACTTGGGCGGCCATAGCGGGCATCAGGCGGGAAATAGGTGCCGCCGAAAAATGGTTTCAGGTCGGGGGTCAGGAAAGTGTTGAGCGGCCAGCCGCCCTGGCCGGTGGTGGCCTGGACGAAACTCATATAGATTTTGTCCACGTCAGGACGCTCTTCGCGATCGACCTTGATGCTGACGAAGTTTTCGTTCAGGAATTTTGCGACCTCTTCGTTTTCGAAAGATTCGCGTTCCATGACGTGGCACCAATGGCAGGTCGAATAGCCGATGCTGAGGAAGATCGGTTTGTTCTCTTTGCGAGCTTTGGCGAAAGCGTCCTCGCCCCAGGCGTACCAATCGACAGGGTTATATTGGTGCTGCAGCAGGTAAGGAGATTTTTCGCGCGCGAGGCGATTGGTATGCGAATGAGGAGCGGCCACTGATTTAGTTGTCACAACACTTTTCTCTTTGGGTTCGGCGGTTCGTCCGCTGTTTGCGGTCCATTCGATCGCGCATGCCAGTGCAAACGAGAAGACAGCGGCCCGATTCATTGAGGCAACCATAATCCGCGCCGCGAGCAAGCGCAAAGGAAGAGCGCCATTCCCCCTTCGGGGTTCAGGCTGGTTTGCTGACCAGTTACTTTTGCATCGTCAGTCCGGCGGCTGTTCTAATACGTTGCCGGAGTGTTGTCCGAGAAGCCGTGGAAACTTGAAGCGATTGCGCGCCTGTTGATTAGCGTGTTCATCTGCATGTGCGTGGGCTCTCTCCTCGGCACGGCTTTGTATCATGGACCAGCCTTCGAGAAGCACCGCACAATATATTTAGTTCTCGCCGTATTCGTGATCGCATTTTTCATTGCGGCGCTGGTAGAATCAGGAAAACCATGGGCGGTTGAGAATTTCCGCCGCAGAGTCGGTATTTTATTCGCGTGCTTCTACCCAGGAATGATCCTGCTGGTCTGGGCGCAACAACTCGCCGGAGCACCCGCAACCAACTATGCAATCGGTCAGATGCTCATCGGGTTGCTCAGTATGCAGGGCGCGGTGTTGTTGCTTGCCTGGCGGATGTTGAGGCAGCAAAGGATGAGCTGGGACGGGGCGTTTGGGTTTTCCGAGCATTGGCCAAGAGCGCTCCTTTTCGGAATTCTATTGGCCGGCATTTTCTTGCCAATCGGCCTTGAGTTGCAACGGCTGTCCGACTTTATCATGCGCCTGCCAAATTCTCCCGTTCAACCGGTGGAACAGCAAGCGGTGCAAACGCTGCGTGCGGTGTCTTCGTGGGCGCAGAGACTTGCGGCGGGATTGTTGACGGTTGTGCTTGCGCCGGCAGGCGAAGAAACATTGTTTCGCGGGATTCTCTATCCGACGATTAAACAGGCTGGATTTCCTAAACTGGCCCTATGGTTAACGTCTCTGACCTTTGCGGCAATACACTTGAATGTCGTCACCTTTCTGCCGCTTTTAGTGCTCTCGCTTCTGTTGACCTTGGTATATGAAAAGACAAATAACTTGCTCGCGCCGATTACCGCTCATTCGGCCTTCAACGCCGTTCAGTTTGTCTCGCTTTATATTGAGCAGTATCATTCCAGAAATATGAATTGACACCTTTCTGATGAACGAATTTGAATTAATTCAACGCCTGACGCGTTCGCTGCCAACGAACAAATCGGTCGTCGTCGGACCGGGCGATGATTGCGCCGTTCTGGATTTTGGACTGCCGGATCGACTCCTGCTTTTCAAGACGGATGCGGTGGTCGAAGGAATTCATTTCGCGCCGGGCACTCCGGCGGAAAAAATCGGGCATAAGGCGCTTGGCCGTTGTCTGAGCGATATTGCCGCTATGGCCGGAACGCCCGCTGCGGCACTCGTGACTTTGGCCTTGCCGCGCAACTTTGAACCTGAGTTTGTGGAAGGGATTTATTCTGGCATGAATGCATTGGCTCGGCGGCATGACGTGGCCATCGCGGGTGGAGAGACCACCACAAATCCGGAGCGGATGTTAATTTCCATCGCGTTGCTTGGTTCGGCGCCTCGCGGGAAGAGCGTTCTTCGCTCCGGCGCTGAGGTTGGGGACGCAATTTTTGTCACGGGCGAACTTGGCGGTTCGCTGGCAGGCAAACATCTTGAGTTTGAGCCCCGATTGGTCGAAGCGCGCTGGTTGGCGCAGAATTTTTCGATTCACGCGATGCTCGATGTGAGCGATGGCCTGGCCGGCGATCTGCCTCACATTCTCAAGGCGAGCCGAGTGGGCGCGCAGCTTAATTCGCCGGCGATTCCGATCAGCCGCGAGGCGCGGCGAGCGGCAAAAGCCGAGTCATCGACCAAAACGCCGCTACTCGCTGCGCTGAGGGATGGAGAAGATTTCGAGTTGCTCTTCACGGTCGCGAGCAAAGATGCCGTCCCACTGCTCGATGCCTGGAAGGCGCAGTTTCCGAACCTTGAGCTGAGTTGCATCGGCAAAATCACAGACGGCGAGGGCATTACGATTCGAGACAAGGAAGGGGTGCGCCCGCTCTCAGCTCATGGCTACGAGCATTTCTCATAGTCCGAGCGAGACGGAGGCGCTGGGCGAAGCCTGGGGCCGCGCGGCGCACAGCGGGTTGGTAATCGGCCTTTCCGGCGAGCTTGGAGCGGGAAAGACGCAACTGGTCAAAGGCCTGGCTCGCGGATTAGGCATCACCGTGCGCGTGCATTCTCCCACTTTTGCACTCGTGAATATTTATACCGGGGGACGGCTCGCCTTATTTCATCTTGATCTATACCGATTGGAGACGCGCGAGCAGATTCTTGCCGCGGGCCTGCAGGAATATCTCACCCCTGACGGTGTGACTGTGGTTGAATGGGCGGAAAGATGGTTCGATGAAGTCCAAGGTCCAAAGTCCAAAGTCCAAAGTGCGGGCCTTAGCGCGCCACAATATACTACGCACAAAGGCTGTTCCAGTATTCGTTGGGCAACCATAGAAACGTTAAGCGAGACCGAGCGACGGATCACGTATGAAGATTTTGGCGCTTGAGTTTTCTTCTCCGCAACGAAGTGTTGCCATTGTGCAGGCGGTCGCCGCCGGCCCGCCGAACGCTGCGCCTTCCGTGAGCGAAGTTATCGAAACCGGCGGGCGCGCGACCAAGGCGATTGGCATGATTGAGGAGGCTCTGCGCGAGGCGCAGCTTGAACGGGAACAGATCGACTGTGTAGCGGTTGGGCTTGGTCCGGGTTCGTATTCCGGAATTCGGGCTGGCATTGCCTTTGCGCAAGGGTGGCAATTGGCGTGCGACGTAACGTTGCTGGGAATCAGTAGTGTCGAATGTATCGCGGAGCAGGCTCGCGCAGACGGATTGGCTGGAACCGTCAATGTGGTTGTTGATGCCCAGCGCAATGAATTTTATTTTGGGCAATACGCTCTCGGTGAAAAAGGTTGGACCGAACTCAAGCCACTGCGCCTGGCGACGTTGGCCGAAATGCAGCAAATCGAACGCGCTGGCGAGACCTTGATTGGGCCGGAAGTGACGAGGTGGTTTCCAGGTGGACGGGTTGTATTTCCGCGCGCGGCTGTGCTCGGCCAGCTTGCCTTGGGACGCAGTAACTTCGTTGCCGGCGAAAAGCTGGAGCCGATTTATTTGAGGGAGACGACTTTCGTCAAAGCTCCGCCTCCACGCATCATTCCGCCTTAGCCAAATTCTGCTTCCGCCAGGCCTGTTTTATCGCCATAAACAATTGATGAAAGCCGCCGTTCTTTATGGCAAAGAAGATGTTCGCGTCGAAGAGGTCACCCCCGCGCCGCTCAAAGCGGGCGAAGTGCGCATTCGAATCGAAGCGGCTCTGACTTGCGGCACGGACCTGAAAGTTTTCAAGCGCGGTTATCACGCCAAAATGATCGTGCCGCCTGCGGTTTTTGGACATGAACTGGCGGGCGTAATTTCAGAAACCCAATCTCCTCAATGGCGTGTCGGCGAGCGGGTTGTCGTCGCCAACTCCGCGCCTTGCGGTGAGTGTTTCTTTTGCCGGAATGACCAGGAGAACCTGTGTGATCATCTGCTCTTCCTGAATGGCGCTTACGCGGAATCGATTGTCGTTCCGGCGCGCCTCGTTCAGAAAAATTTGCTGCGGCTTAGACCCGAGACGGATTTCCGTGATGCGGCGTTGGTCGAACCGCTGGCTTGCGTTTTTCAAGGGGTCGAAGACACGCGCCTCCGCCCGGGGCAGCACGTGCTTGTGCTGGGCGCGGGCCCGATTGGTTTAATGTTTGTCACCTTAGCCAAACATCATGGTTGCGAGGTCACCGTCGCAGGCCGTCGCGCGCCGCGGCTCGAAGCCGCCCGTCGATTGGGCGCAGCGAACGTGATCGATGTCGGCGATGGATATAACCTGGTGACGAAAATTCGTGAAGCCAGCAAAACTCATTTTGATGCGGTAATCGAAGCGGTCGGGAGGCCGGAGACTTGGGAATCAGCGGTTCACCTTGTGCGGAAGGGCGGCACTGTCAATTTCTTCGGCGGCTGTCCTGCGGGTACGACAGTAACGCTTGATACCACGCTGCTGCATTATTCGAATCTCACACTCCTGGCGAGCTTCCATCACACGCCACGCACCATTCGACGTGCGTTGGAATTCATCGAAGCCGGAGTCATCCACTCGCGCGATTTTGTCGACGGAGAAAGTTCCCTCTCGAATTTGCCTGGCTTGCTGAAGTCAATGGCCTCGGGCAATCACGCGGTAAAGACTTTCATTCGCGTGCACGAATAACTGTAAGGCTCTCTTCCGATTTGACATTTTTAACGTTGTCCTCGCCGCATCTGCCGATGAACGAAGAAATAGTACACTCCACCCAGCACAATCATCGCTCCTCCCAGCCATACAGTAATTCGGCGCAGTTCACCTTTCATCAATTGTTCATCCTGCCCCATTTTGATTCCCACATAGCAAAGCACTCCACACCAGATCGCCGAGCCCAAGATGGTGAATAACGAATAGAGTTTGAAATCCATCCGAACGATGCCCGCCGGGATGCCGATCAAATGCCGTACGACCGGCAGCAATCTTGAAATGAAAATCCCCATCGAACCATAATGCTCGGCCCAGCGCTCTGCGCCTTCAACTTTCGTGGGCGAAATCAACATGTAGGACCCGTAGCGCATGATCAATGGCCGGCCCGCAGCGCGCGCCGCCCAGTACATTAAAGTGGCGCCCAGCCAGGAACCCATTGTTCCCGCGACAATAATCCCGAGAATGCTCAAGTTCGCTTGATGGGTATGCGCGAGATGGGCCGCAGGCGGAATGATAACTTCGCTGGGAAGCGGGATAATCGAGCTTTCCATGGCCATCAGCAAGGCGATCAGCGGATAACCGCCTGTTTGCAGCTTCGCCAAGTACCAATCAATCAGGGATTTGAACATGGGCCGGTGGTTATACTAGAAAAGGTGACCGGCGCAAATCTATAAGTCCTCATCCGAGCAAGCCGCGCTGCGTCCAGGCTAATTCGTCAAAAAAGCCGCCTCCGAAGATTCCACACGTATTGCTTCGGGAAGCTTTTTTGCGTTGAGCTTCACATAGATGGTGTGAGTTCCAGCTTCGATCTCGGTTTGCAAGTCGCTGTTAATCGTAAATGATTTGCCATCCACCCATGCAGCCGTTTCTTTGATGCCCGAAAATCGAAGAGTGATTCGCCCCGATTTCGCCACTTGAAATCGTGCTGCTGCGAACACGGCTTGGGGATCGCGCCACATCAAACTTCCCAGCGGAGCCGTCAAATCATCCTTCAACAATCGCCCATCCACCAGCGTGTGGGCGGTGGTCCACTGAAAATCGCTCAAATCGGTTTTTAGAACTTTTTCGTCACCAAACTGCGTCACGTCCAACGTCTGCACAAAAAGCTTCCAGGCGCGAGCGACGTTTTGCTTCGACGCATCGAATGCTCCCGGTTTGCCCAGTTCAGAAAGAAATCGATACAGGTCCATTCGCTCTCCCGGGCTCAACGCATCGACCAATCCGCTCGGCATGAGCGAATTGCCCGTGGCGCGGCTTTGAACATTGTTTTTGGCGATGGTCGTGTCCTTGCCGGTCGCATCGCGCAAAACCAACTCATTGCTGTTCTCATTGACGAGGACACCGGAAAGATCCATTCCGTCCTTCGTTTCGATGATGACCGAGTGATAGCCTTCTTTAATTTTCCGGTTTGGATAGAGCACCGACTCGATCAAGTAATCGATCTGCGCACTGGCTCCGATGGAAGTGAGGTCGGGTCCGACTTTTCCGCCGATTCCGCCGATCGCATGGCACGTGACACACCCAAGATCTTTGCGCCGAAAAATCGTTTCTCCGCGAGCAGGATCCCCTTGCGGAATTACGTGCCCGGCCAACTCCTGTAATTCGGCTGCGGATAACGTTTGTGCCTCACCTTCCAAATCCGCTCCGCGAGTCAGCGCCCAAACCAAATCCGGCTCATTGCGGCCGCCTTCTCGCGCAGTGCGCAGACCCGCTTTCGCCATGACCGCCGGCAACCCTGTTTTCGGTAGCGCATGCGCTATCACGGGTCCGGCGTTTTTGATGCTCAAAAGATTGCGCCAAAAATCCCGGGCGTTTGACTCGTTGGTCATTTCCATCAGCATCTCCACCGCTGGCCGGGTCGCTTTTTCCAGATCGAGAGCAGCGAGTGTTAAAACTGCCTGTCCGCGAACCGCCGGCGCATTTTCCTTGCTGGTCAACGGCTCGAGAGCAGAGATCACCGCTTTTCCGCCAATCTCGCGCAAAGCATTGAAAGCCGCCTGGCGCAGGCCGCTTGAGCCGGCCGTTTCTTTGGCGAATGCCGTCAGTTGCGGAATGAATGTTCCCAATTTCCAACTGCCAACAAGTTGCAACGCTTCGACTTCGGCTCTTTGGGTTTTCGGCGCGGACGTTTTCTCATTTGGAATCAACTTTTCAATATCCTCCAATCTTCCGGTCGGTCGGACGCTCCGTTGCGCTGCAACATTCAACGCTTTCAGCGCTCGCACAGTCGCGCCCTCGTCAAAACCCCCATTCAAGACCTGGTCAAAAAGCCGCCGCAACGATTTTGCGTCTCCGGCGGTTCCGATTAAATCGATCCATGGCCCGTCACCAGCGCGCGTGATTGGCCGAGCCTCCAGGACAGTTCCCAACACTGCGCTGGCCTTGGCCGGCTCGACTGCTTTCAAGGCGAACTCCAACTGTTTTTCGCGGCCGCTGGTCTGCCATTTTCCTTCTTTTACCGCTGCAATCCACGGCTCGGCCAAATCATTGATGCTCAGCCAAATCGCATAGTCCAGAAAGCTGTCGATGGGCTGCTCTAGCGCGCCCAGCACCAACTCTGCCGAGCGGGCAGTTGGAATCTCCGCCAGTGCGCGAATCGCTTCCAATCGGACGCGCGGATGCCGGTCCGCAATGCGTTGCGCCAGCAAATCCGCCGGATTTTTCAAACGACCGCGCCAATAACTGACGACCCGCGTCGCCGCCGCGCGAATATGAGCATCTTTGGCGTTTAATAATCGTTCCAACAATTTTGGCTCGACCACATCGAGCGCTTGATACATCCAAAGCGCCTGCAACAATGCTTTCTCTGAAGTTTGTTTTTTTGCCCAGGCCGCAAGTTCGCGCTGGACTTCAACGTTGCGGGAACCGCTCGCTCGAACTGATGGATTCTCGGGATGCATCAACGTGACGCCTGCTCGCTCGACCAGCACCCGTTTAGCCTGTTCCGCGTCATAGACATTCGGCGAGACCAGCTGCTCCAACAATTCCTGGTTCGCGGCCTTGACGAGATTGCGGCGCTTAACCAGTGGCCGGCCTTTAGCCGTAATCCTCCAAATGCGTCCATGTTCGTGATCGCGGCGAGGATCGCGAAAATCCACTTCACCATGCTGAATAATTGGATTCGACCAATCGGCCACATAAAGCGCGCCGTCGGGACCCAGCTTCAAGTCAATCGGCCTGAACGTCACATTCGTGCTCCACAGCAGATCGGATAATTCCCGGGCGGCGTAGCCAGCGCCCTGCTCTTCAATTCCGAAGCGAACAACCCGATGCGCCCGAAAATCGCAAGTGATCGCATTGCCTTGCCACTCCGGCGGAAATTGCGTGCTGCGGATAATTTCCAACCCGCAGAATTTGGGAAAATTGCCTGGGCTGATACTCTTCAATTCCCGTCGCATGTTGGCGTAAGTGAAGTAAGTCCCGCCGGGAATGCCGAAACTCAGACCTTGATAGCCTGCCCCATCGGTGACGAACGATTGACCGAATTCGTCAAAATCGTGTCCCCATGGATTGCAAAAACCGCGTAAGAACACGCCCAACTCCATCGTCGAGGGTCGCAAATGCCAAACGCCGCCGCTGTTCAGATGCATCAGGCCATGAGGCGTTTCAAAGTGGCTATGAATATAGATGGACTGGTCAAAATAAAGTTGCCCGTCCGGTCCCCACCGGAGCGTGTGAACCATGTGATGCGTGTCTTCCGTGCCGAAACCCGAAAGCACAATGCGTTTCTCATCTGCTTTTCCATCGCCATCAACATCTTTGAAATGCAGCAACTCTGTGCTTTGTCCGACGTAGGCGCCGCCGTCGCCCGGAATTACGGCGGTTGGAATGAGCAAGCCTTCCGCGAACACGGTGGATTTTTCGGCGAAACCATCGCCATTCGTATCTTCCAGCACGAGAATTTTGTCGTCCGCTTCCTGGCCCGGTTCGATTTGCGGATACACCGCTGAGCTTGCAATCCAAAGCCGCCCTTGCGGATCGAAGTTCATTTGCGTCGGTTTTGCCAGCAACGGCGATTCTGCAAAGAGATTCACCTCAAATCCCGGCGCAACTTCGAATTCCGGCCGCGGTTCATTCGTTAATTTCGTTTGTGCTGTTTCGTGTCCCGGCGGTGTAGGGCGCGGTGTCCCCACCGCGCCGCTTCGCACTGGCTTGCGAAGCTCGGCGATTTTCGCTTCCTCCTTTAAAATGAGGGGGTCGAACATCGGAATCTCCTTCGCGTTTTGTCCTTGCTCGTGTTTTCGGAAACCAAGCAGATACGTTTCGTTCTGGGGCCGCCAACGGTCGAAAAAGAGCTCGTTCTTTTTCACGATTACCTGGCGCAATTGCTCCGCCCGTTCGAATTCCGGTCCGGTTTCAGCCGAGATCTCCGTCCATCCCAGACCTTGAGCAATCGCTTCCGCCGCCTGTCGATAGCCGGACGCGTTCAGATGAATCCCGTTATCGGTCAGGGCGCGGGCTTTCTTTCCCTTGCTCAACGCATCAAAAAGCGACACGAAAGCACAGTTGCGCGACTCCGCGATTTCCCGAAGAGCCTTGGCGTATAGACCGAGGGTTTCATTGTGCTTCGCGATTTCCCGAGCATCCATCCCAAACTCCTCATGACGAATTGGACTCAACAATATAAACCGAATCGGCCCACTTGTGGCGGTTGACTGGATGGCATCCATGAGATGCAGCATGTCCGTTTTGAACTGACCGGCGGTTGCGGTTGGCTGTTCGAGCGAACTCGCCATGCCGTAACCGAGAATCGCCACCGAAGGCTGCGCGGCGGCCACTTCCTCCGTCAACTTCTCGAATCCTTTGCCTGGTTTATCAAAATCAAAACTGGCGCGCGCCGTTCCTTGCGGCGTGTCTCCGCTCCAGCCCAGATTACGAAATTGGACGTTGCGCTCCGGAAACTGGGTCGTGAGCCGCCGTTCGATGTAACCATAGGTCCCCTCTCGTTCGATAAACGTGTCTCCAATCAAAACAACGCGATCGCCATCCCGAAATTCGAATGGCACTTTTGTGGCCGCTAACACTCCCGCCGCAAGCATGACGAACAGTAAATTGAGGACTAAACCTGCACGGATACAATGAAAGCGGCACCGCAATGGAAACTTCATCATGAACACTTTCGCTGAGAAGGCGCAATGCTCTCAAGCCGAAATGCACAAAGCCCGAATCCTTAGCGTCTTCCTGGTGTTTCGCTAAGGCTTCGGGCGGAAGTCGCGGCGAAACTCAGCCGTTCTTTACCCCATTACTTCGTATTTGAATCAATTCATTCTGCGCATAGATTACTCCAGCGTGAACATCCCGGACATGATACCGGTCCTGCTGCTGGTGGTGCTCGGCTTCGCACTCAGCTCCGGAATCGCCATGGCGATGCTGCTTTCATGCCGCGCCCAAAAGCGGCCCCTGCGTGCTCAGTTATTACCGCACGCCGACGGGGGGAGCAGCGACACGTTGGTCCATCCTGTGCCGGGCGCCAGTTTTATCACCCGTCCCTCGTCATGGCTTGCAGTCAAAAGCCGCAATCTGCAAGCGGTCCAATCGGCTTTAGGTCTTCACAATGCCAAACCCTGCTCGTGGTTGGAAGGATTGGCCGGGGACGAAAAACTTTTCATTGCGCCGCCGGTCAAAGGTTGGATCCTCGTTCTCGGCTGCGGCTTGCCCGAACCGAGCGATGACGTCGATGCTTGTTTTTGTTTTCTGCTGGAAATGAGTCGCAAACTCGGACGCGTCCAATTTTTCAATGCAAGCCCGGTCTTGCATCATCATGCCTGGGTGCAAGCAGACCATAGCCGCATCATCCGCGCTTATGCCTGGGCTGGACGAACGCTCTGGAATCAAGGTAAACGCACCGTCGCCGAGCAGGCATTGGGACTCAAATGCTTCGACTACACCGATCCGACGCACGCTTTTCCGTTTGGTTTGCAAGATCGCATCAATTCCAACGTCGAAAAAGTACCGCTGCTGGCTGCGCGCTGGAGCCTCGACCCGGCTGCTATTGGCGAACGTTTCCTTCAGCACGAGCGCGGCGTTGCGGGCGAATGGTCACGCCGGCACTGACTGTTTGCCGGTTCGTCTTTCTCCAGATCTTCCGTTTTACGCTTCCAACGAACGCTTGCGCTATCTTCCGTTTTTGGAGAAAGTCCTCAGTATCAGTTCAACACCCTGTGGCACATACCGCTTGAATTCTTTATGTGGTCGCAAACAGTCGTTCCGAAATGTGGTGTCACTCATTTAACTATGTAACATTGTAACCTCTCGACCTATGTCACTCGAATTCGAACTCCAAAAATATCCGAAAGAAATTAAACTGAAGGACGGCTCGAAATCGAATCTCCGGCCGCTCCGCAAAGATGACGAAAAGGGCTTTCACGAATTCTTTTCGGCGGTTCCTGAAGCCGAGCGTATGTTCATCAAACATCGCGTCACGGATACGCAGGTCATCCGCGATTGGTGCCAAAATATCGACCTTCACCGAAACCTTCCGCTGCTCGCCATTGTCGATGGCAAAATCGTCGGGGATGCAACCCTGCACCAACAACTCGGCGGCTGGAAACGCCACATTGGCCGAGTGAGTGTTCTGGTCCTGCCGCGATGTCGCGGGCGTGGCCTGGCTCGCGCGCTTATTTCCGAGATCGCTGCGCTCGCCCGCAGCCTGGGTCTCGAAAAAGTCGAAGCTGAATTCATCGGCGAACAGGAAGCGGCCATCAAAATGTTCGAGATGCTCGGCTTCAGCAAACTCCTCCGTCTGGAAGACTACGTAAAGGATATGCAGGCTATCACGCATGATTATGTGCTCATGGGCCTGCAATTGAAGACTGACGAAGAATACACGGGGATGGAATGACGTTGAAGCTCCAAATCCCAGGCCTCCAAAGGAGCGTGAGCATCTCATTACTGCCACCCTATGGAGTGCGCCGGCAGAGCGGAGCGGCGACGGCGCTTTGGTTGATTCTGCCACGCCCACTGACTCGAAAGCGGCGTCCTCCGAAAGCTTTCGGGGTTGTCGCCGCACTCCAGGTTTACCGCACGAATAGGTTTTGGTGGCAGTGATGAGAACCACTCCAAAGGAGCTTGGTGCTTTCTAAATGCCTCCCGAAACGTGTCCCAATTGCGGCGCAAGCGTCCCGCGCAATGCCAGGGCCTGCCCGGAATGTGGCTCAGACGAAGATACGGGTTGGTCGGATGACGCAGAAACTGGCGAACTCGCTCTTCCGGAAGAGAATTTCGATTACGATGACTTCGTCAAAAAGGAGTTCGACAACAAAACCCCGGTCACTCGCGGGATCAAATGGTATTGGTGGGTAATCGCCGTGATTGTACTGGCAGCGTTTCTATTTTTATTTTTGCGATGATTTCAAACCTTTCGCGCATTCTTTTGCCTCTCAGCTTCGCCGTAATTCTGACGCGGGCGTCAGCCAACGACTGGCCTCAATTCCTTGGCCCAACTCGCAATGGCGTTTACAGCGGCCCGGCGTTGGCCGCTTCCTGGCCCAAAGACGGCCCGCCCGTTTTGTGGCAGCGAAAAGTCGGCGCTGGCTTCAGCGGCCCTGCGGTCGCCTCCGGCAAATTGATTCTCTTCCATCGTGTTGATGACAAGGAAACCGTCGAATGCCTCGACGCCAACACCGGCAAAACTCTCTGGACTTTCGATTATCCCACCGCTTATCGCGACGATTTCGGTTTCGACGAAGGCCCGCGCGCAACACCTGCCATTGCCGATGGTCACGTTTACACCTATGGCGCGGCAGGCGTATTAACCTGCCTTGATCTCGGATCCGGAAAGAAGGTTTGGGGTCTCGACGCCAAAACCGACTTCCACGCGCCAAAAGGCTTCTTCGGTATCGCGTGCTCTCCGCTCGTCGAGAGCAACGCTGTTATTCTCAACATCGGCGGCGGCGATGGCGCTGGCATCGTCGCCTTCGACAAATTGACCGGAAATGTACTTTGGAAAACCAGCAATGATCCGCCGAGTTATTCCTCACCCGTCATGGCGGCCATAAACAATCGCCGTTACCTTTTGATTCTGACGCTGGCGAATTTCGTCGCGCTCGATCCCGCGAATGGGAAACTCCTCTTTCAATATCCATTTCACCCGCCCGTTCGCGCCTCCGTGACTGCGGCTGCTCCACTGGTCGTCGACGACCTGGCATTTCTCTCCGCCAGCTATGGACTCGGCGCTGTCCTTTTGAAGATCACCTCAAACGGTTCCGAAAAAATCTGGTCCGGCGACGACATACTCTCAAATCACTACGCGACCAGCGTTTATTTTAATGGCTTTCTCTACGGCATCCATGGCCGAACCGATCCAGGCTTCGAACCGCCTGCAAGCCTTCGTTGTGTCGAACTGAAGACCGGCAAAGTTCGCTGGCAACAAGATGGTTTCGGCGCAGCCACTCTGACGCTCGCTGGCGATCAGTTGTTCATCCTGACCGAAAAAGGCGAACTCATTCGCGCGCCAGCCGTTCCGTCTGCGTTCAAGCCGCTGGCTCGGGCGCAAGTTCTTCCGACTCAAGTCCGTGCTCACCCTGCTCTCGCTAACGGACTCTTCTACGCTCGCAGCAAAGACAAGTTGGTATGCCTCGACTTGCGCTCGGCTCCCCCGCGGTAGCGCGCGAATGGCACCCGCAACCTGGCCCCGCCCGAATCGCTCTTTTCACCTTGAACCGCCTCTCTCATTCTCATAGACCTGTTAGCGTCAATTTCTTATGACAACTTTGGCCACGCCTCCTCCTCCAGTCGAAAAGCTCAAACCCCCGGAAGCCGCCGTCGCGACTCAGCGCCTCATGTCGGTGGATGCTCTACGCGGTTTCGATATGTTCTGGATTATCGGGGCCGATTCGCTCGTCGCTGGGTTGCATCGGCTCAGCCCCAGCGGGCCCACAGAATTTCTCGCCAATCAACTGGAACACGCCGGTTGGCAAGGTTTCCATTTCTACGATCTGATCTTTCCGCTGTTCGTTTTTCTCGTTGGCGTCTCAATCGTCTTTTCGCTCACCAAAACCATCGAGCGCGCCGGCCAAGCCGACGCCATCAAACGCGTCATTCGCCGCGGGATTTTGCTCTACGTCGTCGGCGTGCTCTATTCCGGCGGATTCATCAAACCCTGGCCGGACATGCGCCTGCTCGGCGTGCTCAATCGCATCGCGCTCGCCTATTTTTTCACCGGCCTGCTTTTCTGCCTTTTCAAACCGCGCGCTTTGGCAGGGGTTTGCGTCGGCCTCCTCGTTGGCTACTGGGGCCTCATGACGTTCATTCCGATTCGCGATATTCAATTGACTCGCCCGAATATCGCTCGCCTCGCCGAACAAGCTGGCGACACTGAGACCGCTGCCTACTTTTCCGATCGGCGTTCACCCAATCCTTCGACTGTCAAAAACAGCCCGGCGTGGGCGGCAACGCAAAAGCTTTTCTACAGCACGACCAATTACGTCAGGGCCAAATACGATGATGGTTACAACCTCACGGACCATTTGGATTTCCAATATTTGCCTGGGAAAAAGTGGGACACGTTCTACGATCCCGAAGGCTACCTCAGCACGCTCCCGGCAATTGCAACTTGTCTCCTCGGAGTATTCGCCGGATTCCTTCTGAAAAGCCAGGCTATCGCGGGCCAAAAGAAAGTCCTGTACCTCATCTCGTTTGGCATTTTAGCCGCAGTGCTCGGCTGGCTTTGGAACTTTCAATTTCCGGTTGTTAAAAAAATCTGGACGTCATCGTTTGTGCTCGTGGCGGGCGGATACAGCGCGATCCTGCTGGCAGTGTTCTATTGGCTCGTTGATGTCGTCCAATTCCGCGCCTGGTGCCAGCCGTTCGTTTGGATGGGGATGAATTCGATTACCATCTATCTCACAAAAAATATGCTTGGAGGAACTTTCAGCGTACTGGCGCAACGGTTTGTCGGCGGCGATGTGAAAACCTTTTTTGACAGCCACATCAGTGGTCTGGGAGAAATGGTCGTTTCGATTGTCGGATTGTTGCTCGCTTTTTGGTTTGTGTACTTTTTGCATAAACGAAAAATTTTCCTGCGCTTGTGAGGATGGAGTAATTCGCTGCATGGAGCCCCGATGTGAAAGCGGCAGAGGACAGACTTACTCCAAGACCTTGCGGAATTTTGAGGAGCTTCGGACCGCGCGCCAGCGTCTTGGAGTGCGGCTGTCCTCTGCCGCTTTTCGGCGTACCCCGAAATCATGCAACTTGGCTCTTTCTCTGTGCCTGTCGCTTGGCATCTCGTGTTTTGGCGATGACTGGCCTCAATTTCTCGGACCGCACGCGAACGGCGTTTCGGATGAAACGGGTTTGCTCAAGGAATGGCCGGCGAATGGACTTCCGCTCGTTTGGGAAAAGAAGATAGGAACTGGTTACGGCGCGCCTTCCGTGCGCGGTGAGTTGCTGGTGTTCCATCAGCGGATTGGAGATGAGGAAATTGTTGAAGGACTGGAGACGTCGACAGGAAAATCGATTTGGAGATACGCTTATCCGAGTCACTTCGTCGATCCCTACGGATACAACAATGGGCCGCGGAGTTCGCCGCTGTTGACGGAGGGCCGATGTTATACGTTTGGCGCTGAAGGGAAGTTGGTTTGCCTTGAGTTACGAACGGGCAAACTGGTTTGGCAGCGGGATACCGCGGCGGATTGGACGGTGCCGCCGGCGTTTTTCGGCGTTGGCAGTTCGCCGATTCTGGAAAATGGGCTGTTGATTGTGATGGTTGGCGGGCAGCCGAATTCGGGGATCGTTGCTCTCGATCCGAGTAACGGAAAGACGGTCTGGGAAAGCGTTGGGGAAAAGAATTGGCAGGGGCAGCCCATGATTGGCTGGCCGGGCGAACGCAAGGTAAACTGGCAAACGTGGGAAAAGCAGGCCAGTTACTCGACTCCGATGGCAGCAACGATTCATGGGCAAAGGCATCTGCTCTGCCTGATGCGGCAGGGATTGGTTTCCCTGAACCCGACCAATGGCGCGGTGAATTTCAGCTTTTGGTTTCGTTCGCCGGTCAACGACTCGGTCAATGCGATGGAGCCGGTTGCAGTGGACGATCTCATTCTGATCTCCGGCGCTTACTACAAAATCGGTTCGGTGCTGCTGAAAGTGAAACTGGACGGAAAGAGCGTGGAAGAAATCTGGCGCAGCACCGCGCTTGAACTGCACTGGAATACGCCGATTTATCACGACGGCTTCCTGTACGCGTTCAGCGGTCGCAACGAACCGGATGCGCATTTTCGGTGTGTTGAGTTCAAAACGGGCCAGGTGATGTGGGACCGCGACGAAAAATGGGTACCCCACAGCACACCCACGCCGGATGTTTATGGCCGCGGTTCGTGCATCATGGCGGAGGGGAAACTGATTGTGCTCGGCGAAGGCGGGCTGCTCGGACTGTTCGAGGTCAATCCGAGGGAGCCAAAGGAACTTTCGCGTTTCCAGCTCCCGCAATTGCATTATCCGTGCTGGGCCGCGCCGATTTTGGCGAAAAAGCGGCTTTATCTCAGGAGCGAGGATCGTTTGATATGTTTGAGTATCACAACTCACTGATACCGGGCCGACTCAAGACGCCCTGAATCGTTACCTCGAGGGCTGCCTGCCGCACTACACATGTACATGTGACCCCTGCTCGATTTCTGCCAATTTTCGAGCGAAATAGTCAGACTGCCATCTTTTTTTCGGAATTGGAACAATTTTGTGATTGCATAGCCACATGGCTTATCTATAATCGCCTGATTCGCATGGTTAGAAGATTTGGCAAGTGAGCGCCCCACTCATTTGTCAAGCAATTACGGTAAAACTGATACACCTCTATGCTCATGAACACCCCTCCCACCGTTTCCCTTACCCGTAAGATCACGCTAATTCTGGCGCTGGCCGCGTTTTCTTTCGCCAGCCTCGTCGCCAACGCGCATCCCTATGCCTCCGGCATCACGGGGACCAATGGCGCAGGCGACGTCAGTTTCATTATGAATGAGGCTGGCGCGACGGTCGATGTCGTGTTTAACGACGGCACGACGAATCACATGGGCGTTCTGCCCCAAGGCTCCACTAATTTCAATATCGGCGCGCATACGAGCTTCCGAATCATTTGTTTCAAGACCGGCAACGGGACTCCGTTCTTAATCAGCAACGATACGAATACTTACTCAATCTGGAACTCGCCGCGCGGCGTGGCTGTGAGTAAGAACACTGCGATTGGCACAAATTTCGGCCGGATCTACGTTGGCAATAGCGCCAACGGTTCGAAAGCGATCGGTTTGTATGAGATTAATGCGGACCAAACCTTCGTGAAAGGCCCGGTTACTCTTGGGGTCTTTACCGGCGCAGGTGATGGGTCAGCCTTTGCCGGCTCCAGTCCATGGCGGCTGCGGGCTAACGAAGACGGCACGTTGCTTGCGACCGATTCGACGGCAGCCGGCGCAGCGATTTACCTGATTCCTCCCGACCTGAGTTCGGCCCAACTGGTGCTCGCGGGTGTAGGCCGGGGCAATGGCAACGCTCTTGGCGTCCACGGTGACTTCTTCGGCACTCCGAAAATGGTGGGTTCCGCGGCCGCTGGCAATCTCGTCCTTTACACCTTTGACTCCAACCTGGCAACACCCTCCGATACCAACTGCATCAAGGGCCCGCTGACCAGCCCCGGCTCATTCAACTGCGTTTTCCAATACAACATCGGCTCAGGTGCGCTGCCTTGGAACAAACGTCCGGACTATGCCTATACTTACGGTCTGGACGGCATCGCGACGCTGCGCACCGAGGGAGACATCGGAAAAGATGGCAAGATTATCCTGGGTTACGGTCGCGCCAATAGCTCGAATCCGAATCTTCAGATTCTCAGACCCGCGCCCACGACCAACGGTATCACCGGAGACCTTTTTAACAAAGCCGCTCAGGATGCGGCTAAAGATCCTACCAACTGGGTTTACACGGGTGGCGTTACTCCGCCTTTCAATGTGCCACCGGTTACCGATCCATGGTCTGGAGGCAACGGCTCGGGTGTTGTCGGCGGGACCTATGCTGGCGTTCGGGTATCGCCTGACGGCGGGTACTTTGCTTCGGTTGACGTTAACAACGGCATCACGTTTGCCAGCTTGACCAACGGCGTCCCGGATGACGGCACAATCTTCGGAGTAAGTCAGGGGACTTTCGGCAGCACTGCAGGTCTGAACGTGGCGAACGCCCGTGGAATGGATTGGGACCCGGCCGACAATATTTGGGTTAATAGTTCGGGGCAGGGTCTATTACGTTGCTTTTCTCTGGGCCTGACCACGACCTGTGTCTCCAGCAACGATTGGACCGGCACCAACGGAACGTTCCAATTGACCGTGCCTGCTCTCAAGTCTTCGATCGCCATCACCACCCCAACCGCATCTCAGAACTATGTCAACAACACCGTCAATGCGGGCGTTCCAAAACCGGGCGTGTTCCGCATCAGCCTGAGCACAAATGACACCACCGGTATGGGGCCGACGACCGTTGGCTTTGTCCGCGGTGGGACCGCAGGGATTGTTGGCGCAATCACCATTACGACGAATGGAGCGGGCTACACGACACCTCCTGCCGTTACGTTCACTAATACGGGCACAGGCGGCAGCGGGGCAGCAGGAATCGCGACTATCTCCGGTGGCGTCGTGACGGGTATTATCATCACTTCACCTGGAAGTGGGTACAACTCGGCCCCTGCCATTGGCCTTACTGGTGGCGGTGGCAGCGGAGCCAAGGCTACCGCAAACCTCGGCCTCGGCTTTGGCCAATACACGATCAACACGAACGAGACTCCCAATGGCGTCACCATCACAACCAACTCGGTTATTTTTCCTCCGGGCCTCTTCTCCGGTTCCAACGGGCCGAATTGGAATGTGGATGTCAAAATCATCCCGACCGTGTACCCTGTCAGCGGGCCGACCTATGTGTTTAATGTCCGGCTTATAGGCGGCACGAATTACTCTGCTGTCGCTCCTATTAGTGGCGGCATCGCCATCCTCAACACCGGACCGCAGTTGCTTCAATTGTCTGCTGCCGTTCCCACGACGTTGGGAGGCATGAGCCGCGGAATTCCCAACGATCAGGCCCGGTTTATCATAACTCGCTTGGGGGATACCAATGGTCCTAACAACGATGCAGTCAACCCGATCGTTGGCAGACCTTTTACGGTCAACGCTCTGAATTATTTTGGCACCGCGCAGTATCCGTTGGATTACACCGCCCGCGCGCAGAATTTCACCGGCAGCTTGCCTGTGGATGGCGCTCCGGGAATCCTTATCAACCCTGGTGACGCGGCCGTCAATGCGATGATCGGCAATCCGGTCAAACATACCGACACCAGCCTTAAAACGACGAATTTGACGGTAATCATCAATCTTACGAATATCTGTAACACGGGCACGACTCCCGGCTGCAACACCAACTTGCTTAGCGCCGAGAGTTTGCCATATCAGGTCACGACCACGGCGCTCACGCTCAATGAGTTCGATAATGCCGTCGGCGGTGAAGTGCTTCTCTGGTCCAATGCGCTTACTAATTCATTCGACAGCACGAACTGGACGCTCGTTTTCGCCAGCATCAACCAGGGCATCATCCCGGGCACCAGGCCGACCCTGCCAACGGTCATCAGTAATTACGATAACTCGGCCACAGCGCCGGGTAGCTATACGGCGTGGTTCGGCAAACCCGTGCATGACGCCGGGAATGATGGAGGAATCGATGTGCCACCGTCCGCCGTGATGGTTGCCAATGGCTGGACAAACGCCCTAAAAGTGTCGGTCAACAAAGACCCGTCCTTCGCTGGCGAATCCGGGGTCAATCTCTATCCACAAATTCCCGGAGCCCCATGGAACGGAAGCAATTTCATGGTCTTCCAGGGCAATTATGCGTTGCGGTTTGACATGTATCTTTCGCTCTATGATTTCGGGCTCAATAACCCCACCATCGGCACGCCTGCCAGGGAATTTGCCGCATTTGGCATCAACCATCAGGGCACCAACGCCAATTGGCGGCTGGATATCAATCCTCGCGCGGACGGCACCGGCGCTCGCCCCATCAATGCTGACGGCGAATGGTGCGCGATTGATGCCGGCAGCGGCTCGATTACACCGGCCGATTACGACATGTTCATTTCGCCGGCCCAAGCACTGTTTGACGCCAACGGCGTCCCACTCCCCCAGACTATTCCATTTACGACCAACGTTATCACGATCGCTCCTTTCACCAATGCCTTTGCCGGCGTTACCAACATCTTTGCCAATGCGGGTGTTCCGAATGATCAACAAAGCGCCAATAACAACTCCTTTGGCGGTGGTCCGCCTGCGATTCTTAATTCGCCGCAAGCTGGCATCATCAAGAACCCGCCCTTCGTCGGCATCAACCACAACGGCGGCGCGCCGGATAATGCCTGGTTGGATGTGAGTCTCGAACTCAGCCGCCAGACCAACCTTTCTCTCTTGCTGGCGCGGCAATTGGTATTCAGCTCCGCCATTACTCCCATCCCTGCCGCCGGCGTTGCCAATCCGATTGCGCCGTTCAGCGGCACGCCGATGTTTGGTTACCTGGATCCTAATATCGACATCAGCGATTTCAGCGCTTTCGTCTATTACTCCAATATCCGAGTCGTGGAGCTTTCTCCCTTCATCCCCTGGACTAATCAGCCGGCTAGTCTGATCGTCACCCAGGGCACGACTTTCACACTGAGTTCTGGAGCGACCTTCGCTTCCAATCCGCTCACCAATGTCTGGTACTTTAGCTCGACCAATGGGCCAAATACTGCCGGACGGCTTGACAATGGCACGCCCATCGCGGCCATCGTGACGAACATCTTCAACGCCACCAACGGCAGCAGCAGTATCTTGTTGCCCGCTATCGTGAGTCCGACCAACTTCATCGCGACCTGGAGCGATCAGGCAGGCTCGGTGACCAGCTTCGTTGCAGCCATTGAAGTCGTTACGGGGCCTGGAGATAAGACAGACATCCTCGGCGGCACCGTGAATTTCACCGTCGTCGCCGTGGGCAATGCCCCGCCGACCGGCTACACGTGGATGTTCAACGGCACCAATTTATTCAGCGCGGCAAAATACTCTGGCACTAACGCCGCGACGCTTACTATCAACAACGTCAGCCTGGCCGATGCTGGGGCTTACTCGGTCTTGATTACGAACGCCTACAGCAGTCTCGTCGTGTCCGGCACATTGTCCGTCAATACAGCAGGCGTGCCGCCGTACCAGTTCTCGACCATCACGAACCTCGGAACCACCATTTCGTTGGGCTTTACTACGGCTGGCGGGACCGACACAGCCGGTTCGTTCACGCTGCTAAGCGCGGGAATCGTCACTGGCCCTTATACCAACAACCTGACTGGCGTCTTTTCTGGCGCAAATCCAAACTTCATTGTGACGGTTCCAAAGACCAACGCGATGATGTATTACCGCTTGAAGCATAATTAATCTTCCGCGGGAGGCGGCTGGTTTTGGCCCGCCGCCTCCTCAGGCTCATCGCCCCGATTGGCTTGCATGATAAAGGGAAAAACAGTATAAGCTTATTGAATGAAGCAGAGCGCGCGCGTTCGGCCCGCGCTCCATAGATGAGAGTCTTGGCACACGGTTAGCTGTTGCAGTTTATCGGACCATTATGAAACAAATGAACCTAGAGGAACGCGGTTTGAAGCCTTGCAGGAAACCCGGTTCCGGTTTCACACTGATCGAATTACTCGTGGTCATTGCTATCATAGCGATTCTGGCGGCTATGCTCCTCCCCGCGCTATCCAAGGCCAAGTGCAAAGCTAACCGCACCCAGTGCATGAGCAATAAGCACCAGATCACCATTGCCTGCGCCATGTACAACACTGACTGGGATGATTTCCTGGTTCCAAATGCTCCCCTTACGGCTTCCTCCGCCTATGTAGGATGGTGTCCTGGCGCCGAGGGATGGGAATCGCAACCCTTCAACATCGAACCCACCATCTACAACACCAACTGCCTCGGGCCTTATGTCGCCAACTGCCAGGTTTACAAGTGCCCCGGCGATAACATTGCCTCACAAAATGGTCCGCGCATCCGCAGCATTTCCATGAATCCGGCCTTGATGGGGGATTTGGAGAGGATGGGACCCTACGGACTCAAAGCCTCTCAGGACATGACCAGTATGATCAGCGGATGGAAACTGTTCCGAAAGGCCAATGACGTTAACTGTCTCGGGCCGGCTAATACGTGGGTTTTTTGCGACGAGTCCATGTACACCCTTCAGGATGGCTTTATGCAATGCAGCCTCAGCACCCCGGGTTATCCCGACGTCCCGGGCAAGTACGATTGCGGCGGCAATTGCTTTTCGTTTGTGGACAGTCACGTTGAATATAAAAAATGGAAGTACGCTACCAGCGATCCCAAGTCGAGCATCCTTAACGCCCCTTATTCTTTCGGTTCCAAAGGCCCCGGCGGCGGAATCAGTCAGAACAGCTCAGGACTCGATCCGGATTGGAAATGGCTGCGCGAACATACCTCTTGCGCACCCGGAACGTTTTGACACTGGCTGCCTGCTAATTTGGGAAGTAACTGGACGCAGCAGTCCAAGCAAATCCAACCAAGTCCAACCGGCACCCCCCCGGATTCGTTTACCGCCGGTAAAGAAACGGTAAACTTCCCGAGCGTGGTGAAAAAGCCCGGGTTGGAGCGAACCGTTGCTTGAATCTTGACGGAAGGGAGCGTAATACTCTGCGTGTCGTTAGATCGAATGCCAAAAGTAATTTCTACTTGGCGAGGTGGGGCGAGCGTCCCCGCGAGCCGTTTCCGGAAATCTGTTTTGGCAATTAGTCTAAGCCGTAACTATCATTGCCCGGACGTTGTATGAATAAATTCGTCGTCTCGCTCTCCACGATTCCTCCTCTCATTAACAGCCTGCTCGAACCCCGAATGATTTCGGGGCAACAGGGTGGTTCGCGCTGGGGAGATTGGAAGTGCCGTTTCAACGGTTTTCATCATATTTTGGCGCTCCTGATGCTTTTAACGCTCCTTCCCGCCCGTTCGCATGCCAACGTTTACGCGACGAACGTCCGGCTCAATGGCGGCGTGACCAATATTGTCGCTGCGGCGGTGACGAACCTTGGCATCAGTTACACTTTGAACGAACCGGCGACTCTTGGCGTCTTCATCAATATCAACTCCGGCGCAACGGCCGTCCGCTCGATTACGCTGACCAATCCCGGCCCGGGCACTTTGCAGGGCAGCAACTACGTCGCCTGGGATGGGCTCAACAATGCCAGCAATAGCGTCCCCGGCGGCGTGTACACGGTCAGCATCACCGCGGCTTCGAGCGGTTACACGGACTGGACGGAGACCAGTTCGCCGACGAACGATTTCGAATATCACATCTGGGAACCACGCGGCATTGCCGTCAATCGCAACACCAACAGCCCATATTATGGCCGGGTTTATGTTGGGAACGCGAATCAGGGCGTCGACCCCCTTTTCCATTTGGGTGATTTGGTTGGCATTCTCAAACTCAATGCCGATGGGACTTACGCGGCCGAAGGCGGATACAGCACGGGCGGTTACGATTGGGGGCATGGCGCCCCCGAAGCTGACGGCTTTAGCCCCTGGAAACTCGAAGTCGGCCCGGATGACCGTGTATACGCCACAGATTTCATCGACCAGGGCCTTGTCCTCAGTTTCGATCAGCTTGTGTCAACCAACTCCCTGATCGCGGTGCTGAGGGTGGATAATTATCCGACCAACAGTTTGGTTAATTTAGAGAGCCCGTTCATTACCGGTTCGCCCGGCAACCTGCAAATCTGGATGGCAGACAACAGTTTCAATGCGGGGGCTAGCGGGGCGGGTATCCATCGTTGGAATTTGACTGCGGGTGGATCTGTTGCGACCAATGACACCGGCCTGACGGTCGTACAACCCGGCGTATCTGGCGGTCTCGATCAGGCGCCTAAGGATGTTGCCTTGGATGGCAATAATCACATTTACACAATTCAAGACATCGAAGATCAGGGCGCCCTTCCATGGCGCGTGCTGCGTTTTCCGGTGTTTACAAACATCACCGAAACCAACGCCGAATGGCGCATCGGCAGTGGCGATGATTCGATGGCGGGCGCTTCCGGCATCGCGGTGGATCCGACAGGAACCTATATTGCGGTTACATTTAAGGGCTTTTTGGATCCCCAAGGCTTTCTTGAAAACGGCTCGGTCCGCGTCTTTTACGCCAGCAACGGCGCGCCGGTCATTACCTTGGGCGAAGGGGATCAATACGACACTGCGTGGGACAACGTCGGAAATCTTTATGACGCGGATGGTTTTGCCAGTCGTTGGCGCAGTTATTCGCCTCCCGGGACAAACCAGGCCACGACCGTTGCCATCCCCATCATTCAAATTGCCGCTCCCACCGCGCCTCTGCTGAGCAATCCATCCTACGCCGGCGCGGTGGGTCAATTCCAATTTGCGCTTTCGGGCGAAGCCAATGCCACTTACGTGATTCTCTCGAGCACAAATCTTGTCGATTGGCTGCCGGTCGTGACGAACACTTCTACGCTCGCGATACGCCAGGTCACTAACAACGTCGCGGGCGGGCGAACTTTCTTCCGCGCTCGCCTCGGGCCGTAGCAATCATTTGCCAATACAAAACTGGCTGAAGATCATGACCAACAAATCTTCAGTCGTCGTCTTGCCAACGATCTCTCCAATCGCGTTCACTGCAATCCGCAAATCCAGCGCAACCAGGTCCAGCGTTTGGCCGGAGCGCAATGCATCAAGCGTCCGTTCAGTCGCCTCACGGGCGCGATTGAGCGCATCTTGATGCCGCGAATTGATCATCACCTCCAGCATTTCCGCTTTGATTTCGCCCGACCAAACCAGATTCCGAATCGTGTCCTTCAACGACTCAATCCCCTGTCCGGTTACACACGAGACCGGAACCGCCTGTCGAGTGTCGAGTGTCGAGGGAGGAACAAGTTGCGCGGGGAGATCAACTTTGTTCAACACGACAATCCGCTTTTTCCCGTCCAACTCGGCGAGATAATTCCGGTCCTCATCTATAAACGGTTCAGAAGAATCAAGCACGTGTAAAACCAGCTCCGCTTGCTGCAAACTTTGGCGGCTGCGACGAATCCCTTCCTGCTCGATTTCATCGCGCGCCGCCCGCAGCCCGGCAGTGTCAATGAAAACGACCGGCAAGCCGCGTATGTTGGCCGTCTCTTCAATCGTATCGCGCGTCGTGCCGGGAATGGCTGAAACGATCGCGCGGTCGCGGCCCAGCAATTGGTTCAACAGGCTCGATTTGCCCGCATTGGGCCGGCCAATGATCGCCGCGCGAATTCCGCGCCTCAGGATTTGACCTTCGCTGGCGGTGCCGAGCAATTCGCTCATCGTGGCAATTGCGTTTTCGAGCCGGTGAACGAGCTGCTCTTTCGTATCTGGCGCGATATCTTCGTCCGGAAAGTCAATGTGCGCTTCGATATGCGCCAGTGTCTTGACCATTTCATCGCGCAAAACGTTGATGCGCTGCGAAAGCTTGCCGGCGAGCTGTTCGTTCGCCGCGCGCAGGGCGAGTTCGGTGCGCGAATGGATCAAATCGGCGACGGCCTCGGCCTGCGCGAGATCGATGCGGCCATTGAGAAACGCGCGGCGGGTGAACTCACCCGGTTCGGCGAGGCGCGCGCCGTTTTCGAGCAACGCGTCGAGGACCGTCTTGGCCGGCAGCAAGCCGCCATGACACGAAATTTCGACGACATCTTCCCGCGTAAATGTCTGCGGCGCGCGCATTACCGAGAGAAGCACTTCATCCACGACGGCACCGTTGCGCACGATATGGCCGAAATGAATCGTGTGAGTCGCTGCCGCAGACGGTTTCAGCGCGCTCTTGCCAACGGGTGAAAAGCAGCCGTCGGCGATGCTAAAGGCTTGCGGGCCGGAAAGGCGAATAACCGCGAGTCCTCCCTCGCCAATCGGCGTGGCGATAGCGGCTATGGTGTCATCGAGATTCATTTTCGGATGTGTATCGTCCTCGTTCTCGTCCGAGCTCCACGGGCGCTCTGGTGGCACTTATGGCGTGACCATCCGCACTGAGGGAAAGAAGGTCCGGACGCGGCGCGGATCGCGCGTCAGCAACGGAAGGTGCGCAACATATGCGTGTGCGCCAATAAAAAAATCTGGCAGGGGTCGATCCTTTGTGAGGATATCTGCAATGACACTGGTATCCTCCAGGATCATTCGTCGCCACGTGTCAACTGAAGCCAGTCCCGAGTGCGTCCCTTTATCTTGCCGCCTCGAAGCAAAGTGCTGAGTACCCGTTTGCCACCGGAAAGTTTGGCAGCTTTCATCACCAAAATTCCTTCTGGCCGATCCACGAGCTCGACTTCTGCGCGCGGCAAGAGCCCGTGCTTTTTGCGCATGGCTGGCGGAATTGTAATTTGGCCTTTGCCCGTGACTCTCATGTTAGGAGTCTCCCTTACCGTGCCGTATCAAGTCAACTTCCCTCACACATGCCCGCAACTGCCTTGGACATTTTCCGCGTCGCGCCCTCGCAAAAACAGTCGCGCCTTTTCGTAACTCTTTTTCTGCAGATAATGCAGCAACTGCGGGTCCGTGCCGCGCGGAAGCTGGCGCGCGAGGCCATCAATGCGTTCAAATATCGGCAGCAGATTCGGTTTGGGATTTGCGGTCGGCATGCTTTTGACTGTGGAATCCAGCTCGGTGAGCGCTTGCAAAATGGCTTCTTCTGTTTCGGTCATAATCCTGATTATCAATAGCTCGGTTTGAGCGTGAAACCAAGGCGATTTGCAATGAGATGTCCACCGATAGAAAGCCTTGCTGGAAATAGCGACGAGATGATTCCCTCGCGTTTCGGGTCATCGGCTACAATCGGCCTGGCGAAACTCCCACTCCGACGATACTGCAGGCTTGAATGACATTCAGGCCCAACCGCTCCGCCTCGGCCAGCACTTCGTCTGACTCCGTCCCGGGATTCAACCAAAGCTCGTCACAACCCTTTGCCGCAATCTCCGGCAGCAGATTTTTCAAAATTTCCGGCGGCACATAGACACTCACCATATTTGGCCGCTCTGGCACATCGCCAATGCTTCTGAATACGGGCAAACCCTCGACTTCCGACTCCTTTGGGTTCACCGGATAAACGCTATAGCCTTGCTGCAAGAATGCTCGCACGGCCTTATTGCCGTATTTCCTTCGATCTTTCGAAGCTCCAATTATCGCGACACTCTTCATTTGCCGCCACCAATATGGGTCAAATCCAGCGCTGCGCAACCGCCGGAAACCACGCGAAAATTCGTATTGCGTTTTCGTAACCTAAAATTAACAATCGCGACACCGAACCGTTGCGATCCGCACCTACAGTTCGACTCAGATGCGACACCCGAGTTCAGCGGCCCGGAAATTCTGCGCACGTAGCGGCAGAGAGCCAAACTTCGTTTTGCCCTCATCAAAACGACTGGCTATCACGATTGCATTCTTAAGTGCGCTGATCTTTGCGCAATGGCGAGCCGCCGTAGCCGATCCTTCCGATCCTGTTCTTAATTTGCTGCTCCAGAAAGGTATCATCAGCCAGCAGGAGTTGGAGAAAACCAAAGCCGAAGCCGAAGCAATTCGAACCAACAACACAACTCTTCCTCCGACAGAATCTAAATGGAAGATTGGCAACGGCATCAAGAATGTCGAGTTGTTTGGCGATCTCCGGCTTCGCTATGAAAATCGCCAGGCACACGATCCGGCAGACGGTCGAATCGAACTCAACCGGGAACGCATCGCCGTTCGACTCGGCCTCCGTGGAGAGGTTCTTGACGATTTCTACTATGGCCTGCGTCTCGATACCGCCAACAATCCAAGATCACCCTGGGTTTCGCTCGGCACTTCCTCCAGCGGCGCGCCTTATCAGGGGCCATTTGGCAAATCGACGTTTAACATCAATGTCGGTCAGGTTTATCTCGGCTGGAAACCTGCGAGTTGGCTCGACATTACCGCTGGCAAAATGCCTAACCCGCTCTATGTCACGCCGATGATATGGGATACCGATCTCAATCCGGAAGGGTTGGCGGAACGGTTTAAATACACCATCGGCCAGGCCGATCTCTTCATTAACCTCGGACAGTTTCTCTACCAGGACACGAATCCGACTCACGCTTCGAAAGGTTATTTTAACCTCGGATATGACAGTTCTACACCGGCTTTTATGTTGGCCTGGCAAGCCGGTTTTAACTACCACATCACTAAGGACATTTCTCTCAAAGTGGCTCCGACCCTTTACAACTATACGGGTCACGGCGTGAATGCCGCGCCCTCACCATCGACTCCAGACTTTCGAGGCGTCTTCATCGGGCAAGGATCGACTAACGGCGTCGGCGGGACTCCCGGCGTGTTCTACAGTGGATTTCCCAGTGGTCCTTACGACGGATTCGTTGACAATCAAACCGGCATCAACGACCTGCTCGTGCTCGACATTCCCTTTGAACTTAATTTCAACTTCGGCTGCCTCAGCACACGCCTTTTTGGTGATTACGCTCAGAACCTTCAGGGCTCCGAACGCGCCAGGGCAGCTTTCAGAGCCCAGGATTCTCCGCTGCTCGCCGAGGCCGGTCTTATCCGAATTCCCTCCGCCCAAACTGGAGACACCAAGGCATACCAGGTCGGGGTTGCCATTGGCAGCACCAATAGCCTGGGACTCGTCTATGGTTCGACCGTTCGCAGGCACGCGTGGGAAGCGCGGGCCTACTGGCAACACGTCGAGCAATACGCCCTTGATCCAAACCTGCTCGATTCCGACTTTTTCGAGGGACGTGGCAACATGGAAGGCATCTACGGGGCATTCGCCTATGGCTTCTCAGAAAATGTGATCGGAACTATTCGCTACGGCTACGGCCAGCGCATCAATGACAAGCTTGGGACTGGCGGCAGTAACCAGGACATTCCGCAGATGAATCCCATCTCGCATTACAGCATCTTGCAGCTCGATTTGACTCTGAGATTCTGATGAGTCGGTTCAAAGCAGCTTGAGCTGATTTGCTTTCTGCCGTTCTGCCAAACGTCCGCGTAACCCCTCGCGCGCTCCCAACTGCTTTCGCAACGCCTCCGCGAGCGTATCCAATCCGACAACTCGTGCGTCTTTGGCCGGAAAGCGGGCGACTTGTCGGATCGGGGTCCGGATCAAGGCTGCCTCCCATGGCGAAGTATTGAGCGAAGATTTTTTCGCTCTCGCGGAAGCGCTCGATTGGAGTCAGTTCGAGCCATCGCGAAGGTTCGACATTGCTCGAATTGATGCGTCACATTCACGCTTTTTGCGTGAACTGAGGTATCAGGCTTTATAACGCTGAAGTCTTGGCGTTATCGCGCGATCCATTCAACTGGCTGGGCCTGGCACTGCCCGTTGGCCTTACGTACATTGCTCTGCTTAGCGTCAGAGCACACCCAATTCTTCGTTGGGGAACATGGATATGCGCTGTTGTTCTTTGGATCTATATATCTTTCAAAAGGGAGGTCGCCACGAGATAGAAAGCGCTTTGATAGGAAGTCTGCAGACATCGCCTTATGCGCCCATGGAAGCTCCAGAGAAGAGTGATTGCAGGCGCAATCGTTTTCGCGCTGCTTGCGTTTTTGCTCGGCCGCTTCGGCGCGCCAAGCTTTAGTACTCGTTGGCGCAACGTGAGAGATGGGATGACGCAAAAAGAGGTCAGAAAAGCACTTGGAAGTCCCACTTCTATGGGAACATCAGGGACGATTGGAGCTGGTAACCAACAGGTGACGCGTTGGGAGTACAAGCGGGGCCGCTGCATATACTACGTTGATTTTGACTACATTGGTCCCAAAGGCGCTCCTTTGGTTTTTAGAACGGAGCGTTATTTGCAGGAATGGGAGCAGCAGTGGTGGTGGCCGTTGCCGCGCTCTCGGGTGCGCTACTAGTACTAGCTAGCGCGGTCCGGCGCAAGAAACGCACCTTCCAACACTCCACTGCTCCGTCGCTCCGTTTCTCCCACACTACCGTTTCAGCCGGTAAAACGTCGCAGTATTGCTCGCCGGCACGACGGTGCTATAAACACCATTGCTGATCGTCACGGTGCTGCCCACGTTCGTCCAATTTGCGCTGTCGAGCGAAGCCTTGGCCTGCAGCACAAATCCCCCGCCGTCGTTGGTCGGCCAGTTGAGGACCAGGTTCGCGCCTGATTGAACAATCGTCAGCGGGAGCGGTGGCAAGAGCCCATAAACATTCAAGCGATTGGAAAACGTCGCCATATAGATTTTTCCGTTGGCGACGGTCGGAGAAACATACTTGGCGAAATTGCCTACACCGTCCCGGGACGGCACCATGTCGGAGTGCCACAGTTCGCGTCCAACGTTTTGCGCGTCGTAGGCGTGCAGCGTTCCG
>Ga0193709_1000121_pt1 | contig 33828 bp, 24 predicted proteins | sample H3c2metaG_FD_160571 | JGI IMG/M metagenome (GOLD analysis project Ga0193709, IMG submission 160571) | Soil microbial communities from a riparian zone of the East river system, Colorado, United States - H3c2 | ecosystem: Environmental > Terrestrial > Soil > Riparian zone | place: USA: East River...
GCTGTCGCATGCTATGCTTTGCCTTGATTCCAAAACTGGGGCGAGCAAACTTCAGTCCCCTGCGTATTTGAGTGAATACGAGCTTTGCCTTGATTCCAAAACTGGGGCGAGCAAACTTCTTGCGACAAAATCGGTGGAGCCATCCCTGCTTTGCCTTGATTCCAAAACTGGGGCGAGCAAACTCGGTGGTGGTAACTCGCGCGTCCAGCGTGGGTTACCACAATTGTATCTGTTCAGGTAAGTCCTCCGCTTCCTGCTCGGAAGCGGGGGAACCCTGTATGACATACGAGCGTTCCCATTGCGCTCGCGTAACGAAAATGGCCCGGACGCTCCCTTCCGGCGGGAGATTTCTCTTGAGCCGTTCAATATGAGTTTCCTGTCGCGCGAATGATACACAGGCTCTCACATAGACGCTGAATTGCACCATTTGGTAACCGTCATCAATCAGGAAATTGCGAAAATCATGCGCTGCCTTGCGCTGCTTCTTCGTTCCGACTGGCAAATCAAACGCTACAATTAGCCAGCCCATTTTGTATTTTTCGGTATCCACGGTTTGTAATAGCGCGGCTGGTTTTCAACTACCGCCCGGCGGAAACCCCGCACCACTCCTTCAATCACCCCCTGGATTTCCAGCGTTAACGCCAGGTATTCCATTCGCTCCATTGGAAAAGCTGTTACCCACTTCCGAAATTCCTTCGTCACTTCCCATTCCTTCGCTTCCGGATGCTGCCTCACCCACTGAATCACCCGCCAGTCAACGCACGGGCGAAACGGTTCCATCAAGTCGTATGCAAGGGGTGTGCTCCGTTCCCGCGCCACATGCGATATGCCGAACGTCGGATCAAGGCCCACGCCGAAGAGCTTTTGCAGCACCGTTGAGAGCAACACTGCATAGCCATAATTCAGCAAGTGATTCAAACCGCCCCGTCCTCGATCCCGGACAAATTCCTCGTCGTTCAGGCTCCGGCCAAAAATTTGCCAAAACGTCCGTGCGCAAACCGATTCCTTGTGCGGTTTCTTGCCAAAAGCCGTCCCGCGCAAACCTTCGAGCGACCTGTCGTTTGGTGCGACGTGCTCCGCCAGCATGAACTGATTCTGACACTTCGCATCCGCCGTTTTCTGCCAGAGATGCGCTCGCACACGCGGTGTCAATGTAAGCAACGCGCGTGAAAGAATCGTATCGGTCGAACGGTTGGCCGGCAGCACCAGGCTCACCGGTTTGAACGCCTCGCAAATAATGAGCGCCACGCCATGCTTTGCCGCTTGAAGAAAAAGCTCGCTATGAATCGAAGCCGAAAAACTCGTGATGATGATGGACGCCACATCTTCGAGCGGCAGTTTCTTCTCGCCCTCCGCTGATTTGCACGTCAACTGCCCGTCTTTGCAACTCAACGAGCAATTTGCGCTATCTATGCTGACGATATGGTAAGACATCCAGCCCCTCTTCCGCGTGAGAGAGAGCCAGTTTCATGCCGTTCTTCATCGTCGGCGGAGTCTTTCCGCAAGCACGCCCGGTTGGCCTTCCACAATCCTGAAGGGATTACATCGTGCAGCCCAGGGTTGCCTGCCCTCCGAAGTGCTTTCCTGACCGCCATAGTGCTTTTGACGAAGGCGGTTGACGAAGGAGGGCGAGGCTACCCTGGGTCGGAAGCATTGGAGCTATGAACCCTGAAAGGCGTTCTGTCCGACCTGGCGAAACACCTGCGCTCGCGGAACACCGGAAGACATCCTCAAGCCGCCGTAAGCAACTCATGCCTCAGCGCCAACAGTTCTTCACGTTTCAACTCCGCCACCGCAAACGTCCTTCCTTTTGAGTCCAGAAACTCCACCTCAAAAACACCAAGTGCCAGCACCTCGGCCACCGTTCCGACCCGGCCCGCAACCAGCTTTTCGGCGGGCTTATCCTCCAGCAAAGCGGCTACATCCAACAACTTGACCGGCGTCGTTTGCACGCATGTCTTATAGCACGTAACAGGTCACTGACCTACGACAAACCTTCATCTTCTTATATCGTGTCCAGTTAGCGGGCTCGAAATAATCTTCATCCCCTCTTTCAGAAGCACGGTTAGTGGGGCATTGCCTTTTATTTTTTCAACCCCATCAGGAGCAGCCAAGTCAACAGCCTTGCCGTAGGCCTCAGTGTCCTTGACAGATATTACACGCCACCAGCCATACCGATCCCCCTTCGGAACATGGATTAGCGCGCCGTTGCGAAGAAGTTGAATCTTCTTGCCCTGTGCCTTTAGCTGTTCCAGCGAGTGGTGAACACGAAAGAACGGGAGAACAATAATTTCTTTTCCGTCCCTCCATTGTTTTTCGCCATTCACCTCAATCGGTGGAAAAATGACGGCTGCAAAGTTTGCGCCAAGCTCTTTGCCAGCCTTAAGCGGAAGCAGACGTGCCTGAGCGATCTTGTTGTCCGGCGGCAAGCCGATGACACGGTCGCGTGAAACGACATCAAACAGATAAAGCAATTTGTGTTTGTCTGGATTGAAAGGCCGCAAAAGGTTTGGCTCGCGTTTTTTTCGGTTGGATTTCTTGCTTTTAGCGGCATCTTCCTCTGCATCTGCATCCAAATCTTCTTGGCTGGTTTCGTCAGCCGCTTCGGGAGCTCGTTCTCCATTATTCCGTCTACGCCAGTCTTCGTATTCCTTAAGCCGGTTTATTACATCCTTTCCAGTTTCCGAATCCTTGCGAACTCGGTTAATCAACCAGACGTTCTGTACAAAATCTTTCAATCTGTTGAGCAGCTTTGCCAAAGCATCTCTTTCAAGGCTCAATTTCTTTAGACGGCCTTTGTTCTTCTCATTTGCGACTGCTTCATCAAGCCGTTTCAATTGTTCCTCTTTTGCCGACAGTACCGCGCGCGCAAGCTGCGGAATATATCCGGGGGCATTCAGCGAAGTGAGAACACGATAAACGGTTTGGTTGGTTGGCATCCCGTTTCGTTCGGCTGGAATGTGTAGCCGCACGCGCCTTGCCTCCAATGCGCTGCCGATGCTTTCTTTAACCCAGTGGAGAAGTTCTTTGTTTTGTTTGTTCCAGATAGACCTTACGCGATGAGTTCGAGGTTTTTCACTTTCTTCCTCGCGTTCGTTTTCGGGAATTGGGACAAGTGTAAATAATGACGAGAATGGATGTCCGCGCCGTTTGAATTCTTGCGAGCGTTTCCCAAAGTCTGCTGCTTGAATTTCGGTCAAATCGCCCACGGCGATATATTCCCACAGTTTTCCATCTTTCGGTAGAATATGCGCCAGCATGCCGAGCGTGCAGGCATCAATCGCATGATGCAAATGCGTAAGCTTTCGCAACTCATTTTTCTTTCGCGGAACTTCTTTCCATAGTTCTTCGCCGGTTTGGGGATTGCGTTCAATCTCTTTGGTCTCATAGTTAATCTTCTTAACTTTTCGCATAGCCCTCTCGCCACAAACATTTGGGCGTCCAAGCAATCCCAACAATTGCCAGCCACCCATGTCGCGGACAGAACCAGTGACAACGCCTGGCAAGCTGACGAAGTCATTAGGGCGAAGATGCGGAAGTGCTCTCAGCAACGCAAATTGAGCCAAACGGTTGAGATGGCTTGTTATAGTTAAATCCCGTCTAGTGAAGCCCAAATCCTCGTCAGAGGCGCTCTTGATTTTCAACAGACGCTGGCGTTTGCGGCGGCGAATGTAATCAGGATGCAACCGATCCGTTCCAGGCAAGTATTTAGGATTTAATTCTATGGCACCCGTATTATCGTTCTCAAATTCTTCATTCAGTTCCGACTCTCCATTCGTTTGAGTCCTTGCCTTCGGCGGACGACAAAGTTTTAGGTTTTTAACAAAATTTAAGTAATCATCCAGACGACGGATTCCCTTTGTGAGACTCCCGATATGTTTAGTCTGAAAGCGTGTCACGAATTCGAGCGCGGTCATGTTTTTCTTCTTCTGATTGATTCCCTTGTAAGTGATGACACAAGCCTCCATTGCATTAGTGAGGCGCTTGGAACGCGGAATAATATGATCAATATCCATTTCCCCTTTGGCTAGTTGAAATCCGGAAATGGGGTCGTTGGTGTAAGGGCAACGCCAACCGAGATCATCGGCAATCTTTGCTTTCCACAAAAGCTCACCGGTAATCAGATATTCTTTGCCTTCCGGCGCAAATTCCCTTCTCAATTTTTCTTCGACTCGATAATGCTGGGCTTTGATGGATTTCAGCGCGCCTTTCGTGTCGCTGCCTATGTCTTTCTTTTGCAGACCTGAAAAGGCAAGCAGGTCGCGCGCAACTTCAATAGTCACGCCGGCGATTCTTTCAGCCTTACCGTTGGCGAATTCTACGATGATGTCATCGGTCAACCGTCGCAGTAAGAGCAGCCGTTGGCGGAGCAGGTGATTATTTGTTTGTCCAGAGAGCCACTGGTTAGACGTTCTCGCCTCATACACCTCCCGAGCGCATGCTTCCCCATATTTCTGGAAAAGCGTCTCATTGGCCAACTCGCCCCTACGGCTCCGCTTCTTGCGCCATTTTTCGAGCCAGCTTGGGAATGCAGTTTCAGCACTTTCACCAGAGCTTGCATGGCCGAGGGCAAGTGAAACCATCTCTGGCGTTTCAACTAGGCAGCCGTCCTTAGTCTTTTGTTCGGATTTGTCATCTGGATTTTTGGGATCCAGAGCTTTTTTGTTCGGGTCGAAACCATCGAGAACTTCTTGCGCTGCTTGTTTCAAGATTTCGCGGTGATACCGAGCGCGACCGCTTAAGGGTTTGAGTTTCAAAATGCGTTCAAGAATCGGAACGGAGCGAGACTTGGCTTTCCTGGCAGATATCATCGATTTGCCTCGCCCACCTCTGTTGGCGTTGAGATTCTCCGCATCTTGCAGCCATTGAACCTTGGCTTCGAAGTCAGAGGCTTCTTTCACGTATCCGAATTGTTTCAGCAGCTCCAGCAATGATGAAGGTTTCAAAGAACGGCCGCGCCGTAATTCGTTCAGGACACGTCGCTGGAGGCGGTCGGGCAACAGGGGAAAAAGATTCTTTGCCAATTCGCTGCTGGCCGCGAAATTCTTTGCTGGATCAACGAAAAGTTCTTTGGCCCGTTCCGGTGTCTCGTGAAAAATGTCATCGAGATTGGCTGCTTCGCAACCTGGCGCCGCGATAGAAATCAGTTCGCGAAGTTCGTCAACCGAGAATGTTCCACGCTTCTGCATTTCGTTATCCAAATGCTTTCGCTCGTTGGCGGATAATCTTCGTGAAACAACGTTGCTTTTGCCGAGAATTGCCAAATCGGCTAGGAGCATTGTCCATCGGTATTGCAAGAATTCCCGGCTGGCCCTGGTCGGAACTTTTGCGGCAATTCTCGCAAGGTGGCGCGCGATTTCCTCCGCTAAAGACTGGTGAGGCCGAATACGACTCTTCCAGGATTTCGGCAGCAGCCTCCATTGCTCCTCAGTTACGCCTTGGTTTAGGAATTGGATGTAGCGCCGCGCGAACGTGAAAGGGCAGGTGGAAATAATGCGGTTTTCAAATCGCGGAATAAGCTGACCGAATAGCAGTCCCGCATGAGTGCGTTCCTGTCTGACTCGGCCATCCGGAAGATGCCGCGTTTTGCGCGTGCCATAGCGTTTGGGCAGCCAGATCCGGTTTTTGGACTCTGGAGTGCCGAGAAATTCCTCCGGCAGGACTCGCCAGTCATCAAGCAGCGCATCAATGAAGATATTTGGCGAAATCCCGGCAGACTCAATCATCGTCCGGTGCGCATTTAGAATTTGACGAACCTCCTCTTTAACAGTTTCACGCGGGAAAATACATTCCTCCTCCTTGAAGTAGCGCTGAAAAAATGGGAGTCGATCCACTTTCCGTGGATCAAAGTCGCAGCGCCCGGAATCTGCCTCATCGAACAAATAACAAAAAACCGTTTCGGCCATCCTCTTGGTTCCGTAGCACTTCATTAAGGCAATTGCGCGTGCCTGTCGCTTGCGATCTTGTTCTTGCGCTTGCTGTGCCTGGTCTGAGGGAGATCGGTTCTCGCTTTGGCGTGCCCATGGAACGTTGTCATCGTAACCTCGGTTGTGGGCATACCAACGCAGCACGTCCCAGAATTGCGACCAGTCTAAAAGGTCGCCCCCACACAAAACGCGGGCAGCAAGTAGCCACGGAGCCGGATGACCTTTGCCCTGAAGATTAGCGCGATTTTGAGGATTCGAGTCGAGGTAGTATTCAAGATGCTTAATCAGTGTAGCGTTCGATTTCTGTTTTTTGCTCAGAACCCTTAGTAAGAACCTTGCGATCCGCTCGATGCGTTTACGAGTCGCACGCGCGTGGCGACGTTGGCCGCGAAGCTGGCGGCGAACACTCGCCAAACAATCGTCAGATGGAAATAACAACACCCCACTGGCTCGAACACCGGGAAATGAAAACGAAGCGCTACAAAATTCTGAATTATTATCGAGCACTGCCCAACCGACCGAACTGTGACCCACATCGAAAGCCAGTTCCAAATCCGCTTCTCCATACTTGTTTGCGGGTAAGTTTTTTTCCTTGTCATTCATAATTTGGTCTGTTATGTGTTTTTTCGGAATCAAGACAAAGTTAGATAACGCAGACCGTTTCCCTATCCGCCACGCGGATACACCGGTTCAAAAGCGTTTCTTAAACAAACCCGGCGAGGGTAAACCTCGCCGGGCTTGTTGCAAATAGAGATAAAAAGAATCCCCTCGTCTGCACGGATAAAAGTTCGCTCCATACAAATTCCTTTCTTGGATCGAGGAATTCCTATCAAAACGGCACGTTCAAATCAAGCACAACATCCGTCAAACCGCTCCGCTACTTGACAAAGGGTGTAGTGTTTCCTCAGAAATTCCAGGAACACTCCAACGCAAAGCGCAAATGACGCCACCCAACAACGTGCATAATTCTGGAATCAATCCTGCTCTCCCGAGCGAAGACGGAAACCTCGGAGCCAAGGCGGGCGTGCCCTCCGAAGTGCATTTGACGAAGGAGGGTAAAGAAAACCTTTTAGCCAAAAGGATGCGAAAAACCCCTGAAATTTCACTTTATTTCACTTTCTAACACTTTTTTTTGAAGCGTAATTTAACTTTGAAAAGTGAAAATCGGTAAAGAAATGGTAAAGTTTTTGGCTATTTTTGACCACCTCAGCACCGTGGGGCGAGCTTCCCCGCGAGCCACCTTCCGATTCAACACCTTGCATCACTCCAATTCTCCTTCACTCCACCACTCCTTTCTGAGTCAGTCCAAGCCAGTCCAACCAAATCCAACCAAATCCAGCCACCTCTCCCACCCATGAACCCATTTATCCCAAGTCACCGATGCGTCCCATGTAACTCACCCGGCCTCTCCCTCGCCCTTCTGCTCGCCGGGTTCCTTCCCATGGTCGCGCACGCCGCCGATTGGCCCCAATGGCGCGGACCGAATCGGGACGGCCTATCCCAGGAAAAGGGCCTCCTCAAAGAATGGCCCAAGGACGGCCCGAAATTGGTCTGGCAAATCAAAGACATCGGTTCCGGCTTCTCCACCCCTGCAATCGTTGGAGACCGGATTTACGTTTTGGGCAACCAGGGTCTCGACAATGAATTCGTCGAAGCTCTCTCCGCCAGCGATGGGAAAAAGATTTGGTCCACCACCATCGGCAAAGTCGGCAATCCCGATCAACAACCATCATACCCCGCGGCTCGCTCAACTCCGACTGTCGATGGCGATGCCGTTTACGCCCTTGGCTCCGATGGCGACCTCGTCTCGCTCGAAGCCGCCAGCGGCAAATTGAAGTGGAAGAAAAATCTCCGAACCGACTTCGGCGGCGTCGCCGGAAAATGGGCCTACTCTGAATCCCCACTGATCGACGGCGACACGCTGGTCTGCACTCCCGGTGGAAGCAGTGCGAGCGTGGTCGCGCTGAATAAGAAATCGGGCGACGTCATTTGGAAGGCCGTCGTTCCCGGCGGTGATCCCGCGGCTTACACTTCAGCGATGGTCGTCGAGGCAGCGGGCGTTAAGCAATACGTTCAAATGCTCGAGAAGGGATTAGTTGGCGTTGACGCGAAAAACGGCAAAGTGCTTTGGCGCGCCAATAAGACCGTCAGCAAATATGGCGCTACGATTCCTACTCCCGTGGTAAATGACAGCGAGGTTTACAGCGCCGGTTCCGGCACTGGCGGGGCGCTCGTCAAACTTAAATCCGCCGATGGCAAAGTGGAAGCAGAGCAGGTCTATTTTTCTCCAAAACTGCCCACTGCAATTGGCGGCTCGGTCAAAGTCGGAAATCTACTCTTTGGCACAACCGGCACCGGACTCGTCTGTTCAGATTTCGCGACTGGCGAAATCAAATGGGAAGATCGCGCTCTCGGCTCGGCCTCGCTTTGCTATGCAAACGGCGACTTGTATCTGCACGGTGAAAACGGGGAAGTGGCGCTCGTTGCAGCCGTTGCCGATGGCTATCACGAGAAAGGCCGATTCAGTCCGACTGACCAACCGAACCATGGCTCCGCCAAGGCATGGGCTTATCCCGTCGTGGCCAACGGCAAGTTTTACATCCGCGATGTAGGCACGCTGTGGTGTTACGACGTGAAAGCGATGTGACGCTGGGGCGAAATCCGAAATCCGAGTGACGAAATTCTGCAACAGTAATTCGCGGATCACCTCTCCCAATTACTTTTTGAGTATCTGAAACAGGCTCGTGAAATCGTCCGTCCAAAGCGGAACCTGGCGCTTGCTGAATTTCGATTTCTTGGTCGCTGCCTGAATCGCAGGTTGATCTAACAAATTCTGGTCCCGTGTTAACAAGATCCACGTCGAGGAATAGAGCCACCATTCCTCGTCATTCTCGTCGAAGTCAATGATCGCCATTTTATAGCCGAATTCTTTCGCGAGATTGGCAACCACCGGTTCGAGGTCGAGATAATGATTTGAGATGTGGACTGCGACGATGCCGTTCGTTTTCAAATGACGTTGATAAACATCGAATGCTTCTTTGGTTATTAGATGCACCGGGATTGCATCACTGCTGAACGCGTCCAGTGCAAGCAAATCAAATTGTTGCGGGGGATCCCGCTCCATCGAGAGACGAGCGTCGCCCAGTGCGACCTCCACTTTCCCAAGGCAACTCGTCGCATATTTGAAACGCGTCGTGGCCAGACGCTGAACCTGTGGATTGATTTCGTAGATGCGCATGTAATCTCCGGATTGCCCATATGCCGTCAGCGTTGCGGTGCCGAGCCCGACCAACCCAACCCGGCGTTTGCCCGCAGGTAATGCGCGCATGGCCAGGCCAATACCGCTGCCTTCGCCATAGTAAGTCGTCGGCCACTTCGCCCTTTCGGCATCGATGAATTGCAATCCATGCGTAATGCGCCCGTGCTGAAGCAGATAATGGTGCTCTTGCGGATCATCGCGCCGATGCTCGTACACGGTCAGCACGCCGTAAAAATTCCGCGACGTATATATCTTCTCGCTACGCGAGCCTCGCACATCAATCCAGAGCCCCATTCCGAGCGCACAGACCCCAAGCATAAGCCAGATCGCTGCGAGCGGACGCCAATATCGAAAGCCCCTGAATCTTTGACGCAAGAACCACAACGCAACCAAAAAAAGCGCGGTCCAGAGAACTATGTGCAGACTGATAAATGCGCTCTTTGGGACGCTCTTGAATTTGCCCGAAAGATGCGTGACATACCAATCCATGCCGCCAAATGCCAGCAGCGGCAAAACTCCTGCAAGCCAATGCCAATATCTTTCGTCCCTGGCCTCGACTTTCTGCACCAGGCCAACCAACACGAAGAGGACCCCGCAAAACACCATTCCCCACTGCAATTCATAATAACCGGTGAAAATCAATGGTGCGACGACAGCAACGAGGAATCCGCCAAGCGCTCCGCCGGCGGCAATCATCAGGTAGAATGCAGTGAGCTGGCTCGGATGCGGTTTGAGACGATAAAGTTCGCCGTGACAAACCATGCAGCAGATGAACAACCCACCACAATAGATTGCCACTTGCTTATAGATGGACGCGTCGGAACCTTCGGTCAGGACCCAATACAGCCCGACCAATGCACCAATGAGTGTCAACGTAAACGGAAACCGCACATACCAACGAGGACTGTCGAAGCAAATGATAAACGTGAGTAAATATAGCGCCAGCGGCAACACCCACAGGAACGGAATAACCGCAACATCCTGGCAGATCTTGTTCGTCGTCGCGAGCAGCAATGCTGACGCGCATGCGGGTAGCAGCAGCCAGAGCAGATATGAGAGGATCGACGGTCGGGCGTAGAGGGAAGAGTGCGGCGGATCGGAGGATGCCTCTGGATTGGAAGCCGAAGCCGGCTCCAACACTCCACCCTCTACACTCGACCCTCGACCCTCAACATTTTTCGCCTTCAGCAATCTTACCGCGCATACTCCCGCGCAAACGCTGTACACGACCAACCCCCAGCCCCAAAACATCGCCTGAGCTTTTCGTGTGAAGTGGGTTTCGAAATAAAATGGATAGCTGAGAAGTGCGAGTAGCGATCCAACGTTTGAAAGGGCGTAAAGGCGGTAAGGCGATGCCCCGGGATTTTCCCGGCTGAACCATTGTTGCATCAGCGGCCCGGTTGAGGAGAGCACGAAATACGGAAGCCCCAGACTTACTCCCAGAAGCGCAAGAATGTGGAGTGTCGGATTTTCGCTTCCGCGCGGTTTCCACGAATCCGAAGGCGTAATCGGAAGAAATGCCAAAGCTGCGACTAAGAGAACCAGATGCAAAATTGCCTGCGAGCGCGGCTTCAGCCATCGCGACGTGAAATGAGCATAAGCATAACCGCCAAGCAGCAGCATCTGAAAAAACAACATGCAAGTCGTCCAAACTCCCGGCCCGCCGCCGAACCATGGCAGGATGTATTTGCCTACCAGTGGCTGCACTTGAAAGAGCAGGAATGCTCCAGAAAAAATGGCGAGCGCATAGGATAACACGCGCGCGATAATGTCAGGGCAGGGGACATGAGGAAACGTCAAAACTCGGGAAACAAAATGGGGCGGGATCGAAAGTCGACCGCCGCCCCAAACACACCATTACTGCTATTACTCTGCCTTTAAAGGCAGTCGAATTCTGTCATGCTTCATACGCACCGACAAATCCGGAGAGTACGGGCAGTCACCCAAGGGATTGACCGGGTCTCCTTTCCCTTACCCATTCCGAAGGACTTGCGCCGCTTTCGCATTCGCTTCTACCTGCGCAGGATCTTTACAACCCGGAATGACGCAGGACACGATCGGATTCTTCAGGCACCAGGCCAATGCCCATTGTCCCATCGGAACTCCGTGCGGGACTTCGGTCGCCCGAAGACGTTCCACTTCCGCCAGGTCATTCTGCAATTTTTGTGCATCAAACGTCGCTCGAACATCGTTTTTACTGAAAGGGAAATCGGCGCCGGGCCGGTACTTGCCGGTGAGCAATCCGCTCGCGAGCGGCACGCGAGCAAGGATGCCGAGTTTATGCTTTTCCGCGAGTGGAAATACGGTTTGCTCCGAACGGGGGTCGAGCCGATTGTAAATGACTTGCAACACCTTGGCTCCCACCTGGTGAACTTCGCGCGCCTGTAATTCGCTGCCTTTCCCGAGGATTGAAACTCCCAGATGACCTATTTTGCCAGCGCGCTTCTGCTCCGCCAGCATGGTCCATAATTCCTGATTCTGAAAAAGCGCATCTGCGCCTGAATGAAACTGGTAAATGTCGATCGTCTCGACACGCAAACTCTTGAGCGAAGCTTCAAGTTGCTCACGCACGCCTTTGGTCGAGAAATCATCAGTGCGATTTAGAAAGCTGTTGAATCGATGACCAAACTTTGTGGCAACAATCCATCGCGAACGATCGCGTCGGCTGAGATAATCTCCGATGAGACGCTCCGACAGATGGTCGCCGTAGCACTCTGCCGTATCGATGAGGTTGATTCCCAATTCCGCGCCTTTGTCGAAGATGCCATCGGCTTCGGCTTGCGAATAATCGTGTCCCATTCACCTCCCAACTGCCAGGTGCCGATGCCGACAACTGAAACCCGCAACCCAGTGCTGCCGAGAACTCTGTATTCCATTCTTGAAAAGGTGCCTGACTTTACAATTCCAGGATAGGACAATACACGCCGCGTCGTTCGGCTTTCCAATACGCCTTCGTCGCGCGACGCTCGTCTCGATTGGCAAATCGATAATCGCAAACAACACAACGGACATATCGTGGCGGTTTATCTGGAAAAGGATTGGTCTTCATCAAACCAAGAACAGATGGCGAACCCTCAAGCAGGCGAACCAGGAAATTATGCACCCACGGATGATTGTGATAATAGCCGAGCGCCGCAAACCACATTTGCCAGTCGAGGCGGGGCTGATGCGGCGCGACGAAACGAGGTGGACGATTGACGTCTCCCGGTTTCGATTTGAATTCATATGCGCGCCATTCATTGGCGTCATCACTGCCTTCAACGATAATTTCTGGCCGCTCCATTGTCATGACGGAGAAGAGGCCGTAGCTGTTGACGAGCCGAAACGGTTCGAATCGCTCGAATACGCTTTCCAGCCACTTCGGCCAATTAACCTGAGCCTGATAAAGGCGGGCCATCGGCAGCAAAGATAATATCAAAATCAAAACTGCTATCGCTACCGCAATCCAATTCATAAATGCAGGGCAGGGGATTACGTTCGGCGAAGCCGCTTCAATCGAACCCCATCGAGATATTGGCGCAAGTGTTTTGTCATCCAGGAGCAGAATGCTGAGCGCCACGGCGAGAAGATTGAAGAAGGCGTAATTACCGGTGAGTTGAATCAGAATCATGAGAATAACGAACAGAACTGCAGCCGTGTTCCGAGCCCATTGCGGTCCGATGATGAGGAACGGTGCGCCGAGTTCGATGGCGAACATGATCGCAGTGGAGAATTGATGAAAGCGGCGAGGTAGTTGATAAGCATGCCATGCCAGCGGCGTTGGAAGAGGCTGCGTTTGATAGTGAACACAAAGGGCAGTGAGATTTCGCCATGTGTGGTCACCACTATTCAATTTCACGAGGCCCGAAGAAAACATCAGGCGGAATAAGAGCCACCAGAACAACCAGAGAATGATCGGGGATGAACCGATTCTCGGCGGAAAATGCGGCACCAACTCCAACGGTGCGATAAAGATGGCGAGAAAACCGGTTTCGAGAAGAAGCGCGTCCCATTGGTAGCCAAGGAATATTCGGCCAACTGTGAACAGCGACAAATACGTAATCCAAAGAAGTATCAGCAGGGGCATGGGCGCAATGCCGATCAATAATAGGAGTGAGAATACAACTCCTGACCAACACAAACCCAACAGAAAGGCATCACTCGAATTAAACCACAAGAGTGTTGGGTCGCGGTCAAAAGCACCGAGTCCGAATCTCTTCCGTTTGGCGATAAATTCCGTGGCGGGAAGAATGCCCCGTCTGCCAATGAGGCCTTTAACTTGAGTCGCCAGTGACAGGAAAGCGGCCAGATAGATTAATGCCAGCAGCCTAAGAAATAGCCAGATTGAAAGCACATGAGTGCCTGACGCCACAGTTAGAATTGTCGATCCCGCGCCGGCCATCCTCGAAACAAAACTAGGGTGGCCTCGCGAAAATGTCGAAGAAATGTTGCGTGCGTCCATCATTGACCATTCAGCGAATCCTGATATTGCAGAGGGGGACATGACGAAAGAACAGGTTTTACGCTTTGGATTGCCGAAGGGCAGCTTGCAGGAAGCCACGCTCGATAAGATGGGGAAGGCCGGGTGGAACATCTCGGTCAACAGCCGTTCCTATATTCCTTATGTGGACGATGACGAATTGGCAATTCGCATGATTCGCGCGCAAGAAATCAGCCGTTACGTCGAGCATGGCTATTTGGACTGCGGTATCACGGGCTATGATTGGATCCAGGAAATGGGCTCCGATGTGCATGAGGTCGGAGAATTTCAATTCAGCAAAGTGACGCGCCAGCCTACCCGCTGGGTTCTGGCTGTTCCTGAGGACTCGCCGATAAAATCCGTCAAAGATTTGAAAGGCAAGCGCATCGCCACGGAAGTCGTTAACCTGACCAAGAAATATTTGCGCAAGCACGGCGTTAAGGCCGAAGTCGAATTTTCCTGGGGCGCTACCGAAGTCAAAGCGCACGAATTAGTCGATGCGATTGTTGAAATTACCGAAACCGGTTCATCATTACGCGCCAACAAATTGCGCATCGTTGACATATTGCTTCTTTCGACGCCACGGCTAATCGCCAATCACGATGCATGGAAGAACGCATGGAAACGGCGGAAAATCGAAACGCTTGCGTTATTGCTCAAGGGCGCCTTGGAAGCAGAAACGAAGGTCGGCTTGAAGATGAATATCGCTCATAAAAATCTCGACAACTTGCTCAAAAGCTTGCCGTCTCTCAGAAACCCGACAATTTCCAATCTCAGCCAAAATGGATGGGTAGCCGTGGAAACCATCATCGATGAACATGTCGTCCGCGAGCTGATTCCGGCTTTGAAGGCGGCGGGCGCTGAAGGAATTATCGAATATCCCCTGAATAAAGTCGTTTACTAGACAAAAAATCCGAACTGCGCGCGCCAAAATCCGAAGCAAATCCGGATAGGATAAGATAGCTAAAGATGGGCGGATTGCTTAGTATTCACATTTCCTTTCGGGTTTCGATTCTCGGCACTCGGATTTTATGTTTTACTGCCCGGTCAAGCGGTGGTACTTAACAGACAGAAATAAACAATATGGGTTCACTGAAAAAACGGCGAAAAGCAAAAATCAACAAACACAAACGGCGCAAGAAGCTGCGCGCCAATCGTCATAAGAAGCGCACCTGGCAGAAGTAATTCCCGTTTTGGAATTGCCGTTGGTTGCTTCAGCACGAGCCGCTCGTGCAGGAGGGAAGGGGTGTCTTACCGCATGTCGCATCGAATCTTGACCCGCACCGCTCTCCTGGTGCTGAGCGGCTTGCTGTTGTCCGCGTGCGTTTCAATTCATTCTGACAAAAGCCGCTCGGCACGGTTGGACCCCGAAACGGCAAATGAGGCGCCGGTCCGAAAACTCGCTGAGGCGCACGCGCACTATTCAGCGGGCGTCATCTATGAGATGAACGAAGAGCCGGAGGCCGCCCTCCAGGAGTACTATCAGGCGGCCCTCGACGATCCTGCTGACGAAGCGTTGGCGCTGGAAGTCGCGCGCCGCTTTCTACAATCCAAAAAAACCGACAAAGCTTTGGAAGTGCTTAATCGCTCGGCTGCGCGGCCTGATGCCAGTGGCGCGATTTTCGCAAGGCTCGGATTCGCCTATGCACAATCCGGCAAAATGCCCGATGCGATTGCCGCCAATAAAATCGCCATCAAGAAATCGCCGAGTGAGTTTGTCGGCTACCAGAATCTGTTTCTGAACTATGTTCAGACGAAGCAAAACGCCGAAGCTCTGAAGGTTCTCGACCAGGCGGCGCGTCAGCAGAATGTGGACGTTGAATTCCTGGTTTCTCTTGCCGACCTCTATGCCAGTTTTGCCAACCAATCGTCCGCGCAAAAGGAAATTGTCCGGCCTAAAGCGCTGCAGGTCCTCAATCGCGCCGAGAAACTCAATCCTTCGAGCCCGCAAGTGCGCCTGTTATTGGCCGAAGGTTTTGATTCATTAGGAGACTATTCAAAGGCGACACAAATATACCTCGAACTGCTCAAGACCCTGCCTGACTTGCCAGTAATACGCGAGCGCGTTCACGCAAAGCTCACGGACATTTATCTGAAGACCGAGGACCGCAAGCGCGCAATCGAACAATTGCAAGCCATCTTGCGGGATGACCCATTGAATTCTCAGGCATATTATTTTCTCGGCACGATTGCTTTGGAGGACAAGAAGTTGCCCGACGCCGTGGAGTATTTTAACAGAACGATAACTCTCAAACCTGACTTCGCCCAGGGATACTACGATTTGGCGATTGCTCAGATCGAAATGAATAAGGCGGGAGATGCTTTGGCCACGTTGAACAAAGCTCGTCAGAAATTTACTGAAAATTACATGCTGGCATTCTGCACCGCCATGGCCTACAGCGGCCAGAAGGATTATGGCGAAGCCATTAAGCATTATACCTCGGCAGAGATCATGGCTAAGGCTACGGATCCGGGTCGCCTGACCGAGTTCTTCTATTTTCAATTCGGCGCAGCCTATGAACGCAAAGGCCAGTTCGAGGATGCGGAGAGACAATTTCAGAAATGTCTGCAACTAAAGCCGGACTTCGCCGGGGCATTGAATTACCTCGGTTATATGTGGGCTGAGCACGGGCTGAAACTCGATCAAGCGCGTGACTTGATTGAAAAAGCGGTCAAGCTTGAACCTAAGAATGCGGCCTACCTCGACAGTATGGGATGGGTCCTTTACAGATTGAGCAAACCCAGGGAAGCGCTCGATTACCTCCTCAAGGCAATTGAACTCTCCGAAGAGCCGGATGCGACCGTCTATGATCACCTCGGAGACATTTACGCCGCCCTCAAGGAGGGGGACAAAGCCCGCCAGGCATGGCAAAAATCAGTCTCCCTCGAGGCCAACGACGAAGTGAAAAAAAAACTCGAAACCGGCGGCCAGAAATGAAATGAGGAATTCCGAAAGTCTCTCGACGTTTGTCCGTTTTCGATCCTCGGATTTCTTTCGAGTTTCGAATTTCGTGTTTCGAACCTTTTGATCCATGCCTCACCGTTATCAAAAGCATTATACGCGGGATGAAGCGCGGGCCTTGCTGCCTCAAATTCGGCACTGGTTGAAGCGGATCGTCCAGCTTCGCGACAAGCTCGAAAAATATGAGCAGCGGCTGAGTGCATTGATTGAGCCGGGCCGCGATCTTGGCGGCGAACTGGTCAATTCATGGCTGCGAACGGTCGCCGATATCAAAGGAGCTTTCTCCGAATTTCAAAAACGTGACATCCAAATAAAAGACTTGGATCGCGGCTTAATCGATTTTCCAGCTTTTGTCGGCAGCAAGGAAGTATTTCTCTGTTGGGAACAGGACGAAGACGACATCGAATTTTGGCATGATCTCGATACGGGCTATGCAGGCAGGGAGCCGCTCTAATTCAGATAGCCTGTAGCCGCTGACGTAAGGAGGCAGACCCAATCTACGGTGGTCCAAGCCGCCTCTTACTCCGAAATCGTTCCTATCCTCGTTCTCGTCCTCGGGTCCGTTGGCTTTCGACGCAAACGACGATTTCATGCTTTCTGGTGACCCCCATTCATATTCATGGGGGCTTGCATCGGCGGCTACATGCGGTCTGACGTTCACAGGGCCAAATTCCCACTAATTCCTTGCCTGCTTTCCCATCCCCCAATTATACCAATCACAAATTGCCGATTACGGGCAAATTTTCTTGAACATTTCCCGCCCGAAAATAATCAAAAAGTTCCGAAACGCGTGACTGGGGTTTCCGCACGCGGGGATTAAATGGGAACATCTTGACCAGTGTTTACCATAACATGCCCAACCTGATGAGAATCGAGTTTACATTTGGGCTAAGGCTGGGTATCTGGACTATTCGTTTCGTTCTGAAACGGACGTGTTACTATGATTAAAGTTCATAATTTGGCAAAAGCTTTCGGCGCCAAGCGTGCCGTGGATGGCATTTCTTTTTCTGTCGAGCGCGGTGAAGTGCTTGGTTTTCTCGGTCCTAACGGAGCCGGAAAATCCACCACCATGCGCATGATTACAGGATTCATTCCGCCGAATGAGGGCTCCGTGACCGTGGGCGGTTTTGACGTTGTCCAGCAGGCTATCGAAGCAAAGCGCCTCATTGGCTATCTCCCGGAGAATGCGCCTGCTTATACCGATATGACCGTGCAGGGGTTCCTTGGTTTCTGTGCTGAAATCCGCGGATTGCGCGGCGAACCCAAAAATAAGGCGGTGGACCGTGTCGTCGAAATGTGTTTCCTCGAATCCGTTCGGCATCAAAGCGTTGAAACGCTCTCCAAGGGCTATCGCCACCGCACTTGTTTCGCCCAGTCGATCATTCACGATCCCGATGTCCTCGTCCTGGACGAACCGACCGACGGTCTGGACCCAAACCAGAAGCACGAAGTTCGGGGTCTCATCCGAAAGATGGGTGAGAAAAAAGCAATCATCTTCTCGACACACATTCTCGAAGAAGTCGACGCCGTTTGTTCGCGAGCCATCATCATTGACCGCGGCAAGATCGTCGCTAACGGCACCCCGCTTGAATTGCGGCAGAAATCCGAATGGGCCGGAGCCGTCACCATCAAAGTCACTGGCGTGAATGCCGCCGCCCTGAACGCCAGGCTCGGCCAATTGCCAACGGTCAAACGCGCGGCCATTCTCAAAGAAGAAGCCACTCGCGTTACCGCACGCGTCTTCCCGAAAAGTCCGAACGCCAACGGCGCTCTGGCCCGCAGCATCGCCGAAGCCGCGCAGGGCTGGCACATCGAAGAATTGCACACAGAAGAAGGGCGCCTCGACGAAGTCTTCCGCAGCATTACGATGCCGGACACCGCATCCAAGTAACTAGAGTTGAGAGATGGAAGAATCCAGATGGCCGTGTATGAATTCCCCCACAAATGTCGTGCGAGGAGTCTCATTAACACCCAACTTCAGTTGGGTGGCGGGCAACCAACGCGTCCTGTCAACTGTTTCAACAGTTTTCCTTGGTCGAAACCTTTTGCGCGCTGTGTTCCCTGTTTTGCGCCCAGTTCACTAATCACCGATTACTGATTACACGATTCAACAATTCAACGATTTAACCAATCACGCCTGAATGAACGCATTAGCGAATATCAAAACCATCACGAAACGTGAATTGGCGGCTTATTTCTCCTCGCCGCTGGCCTACGTCTTTATCGTGATTTTCCTGCTGCTCTGCGGCTTTTTCACATTTTTTGTTGGCGGCTTTTTCGAGATCGATCAAGCTTCTCTTGTCCGGCCGTTTTTCATTTGGCACCCGTGGTTCTATCTTTTCCTCGTGCCCGCGGTCGGCATGCGACTCTGGGCCGAAGAACGCCGCGTCGGCACCATCGAACTCTTGCTGACGATGCCCATCACAGCATGGCAAGCCATCGTCGGCAAATTCCTCGCATCATGGATTTTTCTCCTGCTGGCCCTGGTACTGACGTTCCCAGTGATTATCACCGTGAATTACCTCGGCACCCCCGATAATGGCGTCATTCTTTGTGGTTACATTGGAAGCTGGCTAATGGCGGGAGCATATCTGGCTGTGAGTTGCATTACCTCCGCGATGACTCGCACTCAGGTCGTCAGCTTCATCGTCTCAGTCGTGGTTTGCCTGTTCCTCATTCTCGCCGGCTTTCCGCCGGTCATCAGGTTCCTCGAAGGGTGGGCGGGTCCGCGGATGGTGGACTTTATCACCTCCTTCAGCGTCATCACGCATTTCGACGGTTTTCAAAAAGGCGTGCTCGATTCCCGAGACGTCATTTTCTTCTTATCACTAATCGTATTCTCCCTGTTTTCAACCAGCGTAATATTGCGCGGACATAGGGCCGGCTGATTCTTTGACCTGCCATGAAAAACAAATCATTCGAAACGATTCTTTACTCCACCGTCGGCGTTGCGGCGATGGCCTTGATTCTCGTCGCCTTCAACTTCATCACCAGCAGCCTCAAAACGCGCGTAGACCTTACGAAGGAAAAGGCTTATACGCTCTCCGCCGGTACGCGTGCGATCCTCGGCAAACTCGACGCGCCCGTCAAAGTCCGCCTCTACTGCACCCAGGGCGAGAATACCACCCCGGAAGGCGTCATGCTCAAAGGCTATGCCAAAGAAGTTGAAGATCTTCTCGGCGAATACAAACAAGCTGCCAAAGGAAAACTCATTATTGAAAAGTACGATCCCGAGCCGGATTCCGACACCGAAGATTCCGCTCACCTTGATGGCATCGAGGGCCAGATGCTGCGCAACGGCGAAAAATTCTATCTGGGCCTCGCTATCAGCTACGGGATAGACCAGAAAGTGGCACTCCCTTTCTTGTCCCCTGAGCGAGAGCGATTGCTTGAATATGATATTTCCCGGGCGATCACTCAGGTGTTCACTCCCGAAAAGCCGGTCGTAGGCATCATGAGTCCTTTGCCAATCTTCGGGATGCCGTCCAATCCCATGATGGCGCGCATGGGCCAGCAGCAGGGTGAGCAGCCTTGGATGCTGGTCAACGAATTGAAGAACGATTTCAAAGTCAAACGCATCGCCATGGACGTCGATAAAATCGATGACGAAGTCAAAGTCATGCTCGTTGTTCATCCCCGCGACATTTCCGATAAAGCGCAATATGCTCTCGATCAATTCATCCTTCGCGGCGGCAAAATGATCGCCTTCCTCGATCCTCTTCCCGCCCTCATTGATACCAAAGAGCAAAATCAGATGTTCGGCGCGATGCCAAATACGGGTTCGACTCTCGACAAACTGCTCAAAACCTGGGGCATCTCCTTCGAAAGCGGAAAAGTCGTCGCGGACATGAAATACATGCTCCAGGTCGGTGGCCGCAATGGCCAGCCAGCCGAAGCACCCGCTATTTTGGGGCTTACCAAGCAGGCTCTCAACAACGACGACATTGTCACCAGCCAAATCGAAAGCGTGTGGTTGCCGTTTGCCGGCGCTTTTTCAGGCACGCCCGCGGATGGACTGAAAGAGACTGTCTTGCTCAAGAGCACGAAAGAGTCGCAACTCGTGGACGGTTTCATGGCCAATCTTGCTGGCGAGAATATCATTAAAGAATTTAAACCTTCCGGCACTGAATACGCCATGGCCATTCGTCTCACGGGTAAATTCAAAACCGCGTTCCCGAGCGGCAAACCCGAGGAGAAAAAAGACGAAGAGAAGAAAGACGGCGACAAAAAGCCGGAAGAGAAAGCGGCTGAGAAGAAGTCAGATGATTCGCTCAAAGAAGGCAAAGATATCAATTCAGTTATTCTTGTCGGCGACGCGGATATGCTCTCCGACCGGGTGGCCTTGCAGCCGATACAAACTCTTTTCGGTACACAGTACGCTCCTGCCAATGGCAACCTGAGCTTTTGCCAGAATGCCGTCGAGCAATTGACCGGCGATAGCAATCTCATCAACGTCCGCAGCCGGGCCACAACCAGCCGTCCGTTGACGAAGATCAAGGACATGGAGGCAGCCGCCAATGAACGTTTCCAAAACGAAATCAAACGTCTCGAGGACACCGCGCAGGAATCACAGCGCAAAATCAACGAACTTCAGCAGGCGAAAAAGGATAAGGACCAGCGTTTCATCCTGTCCCCCGAGCAACAGGCTGAATTGACCAAACTTCGCAAACAGGAAGCTGAATCTAACAAGCACTTGAAAGAAGTGAAAAAGGACTTACGAAAGGAAATTGTCTCCCTTCAAAACCGAGTTAAATGGATTAACATCCTGGCTGTGCCCATTGCCGTTGCCGCCTCGGGCGTCGTGCTGGCAGGCGTCAAAAGCAGAAAAACTTCCGCAAAATGAATCGCAATCAACTTGTCGTCCTGCTCATCTTAGTAGTCGTCCTCGGCGGCGCCGGGGTAATGCTTCACAACCGGCAAAAATCGTCGTGGCAAGGCGCTAATCCCTCCGCGGGGAAAAAACTTCTCGGCGATTTCCCGATCAACGACGTTGCTCATATTCAAATCAAACAGGGAACCAATGATCTGGATCTCGCCAAAAAGGAAGACATCTGGCGCGTGCGCGTGCGCAATGATTATCCCGCTAACTATTCCGAAATTAGCGATCTGCTGATTAAATTGGGCGACTTAAAAATCGTTCAAAGCGAACCAGTCGGTCAATCTCAGTTGGCCAAATTGGGCCTCGTTCCCGGCGCCGCGACCAACAGCGCCTTAGTCGTTGATTTCAAGGACAAGAACGACAAACCAATGCGTTCATTGCTGCTCGGCAAGAAGCACATGAAAAAATCCAATCGCCCGTCTCCTATGGGCGACATGGATGACGAAGAAGGGGGTGGTGGCTGGCCCGATGGCCGTTATGTCAAAGTCGGCGCCGATTCGAAGGACGTCGATCTCATTTCCGACGCGCTCGACAAGGTAGACACCAGGCCTGAACAATGGCTGAACAAGGACTTCTTCAAAGCGGAGAAGGTTCGTTCCGTCGCAGTTAATTTCCCGGTCGCAACAAATTCCTGGAAACTTTCCCGCGAAACCGAAAACGGTGAATGGAAGCTCGCCGATGCCAAACCCACTGAACAACTCGACAATTCAAAAGCCTCCGGCGTTGGCAACTCTCTCGCCTCGCCCAGTTTCAACGATGTCTCCATGGCTAAGCCCGAGGAACTCGGTTTGGACAAACCAACGACCGTGACCTGCGACACTTTCGACAATTTCACTTATACGCTCAAAGTTGGCCAAAAGACCAATGACAATCTTCCATTAATAATATCTGTCGTGGCCGATTTGTCTAAAGAGCGCACGCCCGGCAAAGATGAAAAACCCGAAGACAAAGACAAGCTCGACAAAGAGTTCAAAGAGAATCAAAAGAAGCTCGGAGAAAAACTGACTCAGGAGAAAGCTTTCGAAAAATGGACTTACCTCGTTTCCAATTTCACCCTGGATTCATTGCTGAAAGAGCGCTCCCAATTGCTCGTCGAGAAAAAAGAAGAGCCGAAGAAGGACGAAAAACCTTCCGCCGAGACCAAACCGGCTGAACTCAAGACCGATTCCCCGCTGGCTCCCTTGCCTGAACCGGTAAAGAAGGAAGATTCGTCCGGTTCAACCGCTGCCACTTCCACCTCGGATTCCAAGCCGAAAAACTAGGAATCCTTTTTCCATTGTTCCGGTCGCAACTTCTCGAAGGGGTTTTGAACAATGTAGCAGTCCGACTTGTCTGACCAGTCCTACGAGTCCGACCCGTCTGACTCCAGCCTGCCCTCCGGAGTGCTTTTGACGCAGGACGCGCCAACCTTGGTCCAACTTGGTCCAACCACCCTCTCAATCCTGTAGCCCCACCTTATTTCTCTTGCTTTGATTCAAATGCCCCACAAAGTTCACAGGTCGATTGCACATGACTCTCTCCGCTCTCACCCATTCCTTTCGTCGTGCCCTGACATCGTTTGCCTCGATCATCATTCTCGCCTCGATCTCGTCCGGATTCTGCAGCCCTATCCCCGACGATTTCCCAAACTTCATTGTTCCCGGCCATGAAAAGGAAATGGCCTCCTTTCGCGCTCTCTACTGGAAACACTACGAAGCCGCTGGCCCCCTCATTCCCCTCTGGGACGAATGGATGTCCTCGGCAACTCTCTGGCCCGCACTCGGTTCCGGTCCTGAGCTGCAGAAAATGCGCCGACGTTGGGCCAGGGCTTTGTCCGGTCGCATCTTAAATGCCGAAGGTTACGTGCTTACGGAACAGCATGATGGTCCGGCGCACGCCGAAGGTTGGCCGTTTCCAAGGTGGATGGACGCTGGCGGCATCGGCTGGCATTTCCGCGGCACTGGCATACCCGGCTACGATGCACCGCTGGTGGCGCCGGCAGACTGGAATGTCCAGGGCGGTAAAAGCCGCGATGTGAACGATAAGGGCTGGATAGTCGAACTTGCCGAACCTCGCGCCAGCATCCGCACGCCTCCATTTGCCCTCGAAGCGAAAAAGGCGCCGTGGCTCCGCATCAATTGGTGGGCTGCCGGTTTGGAATCAGCCGATTGTTACGTCGAATGGACGACCAACGCGCAACCTGAATTCACTCCCGAGAATCGCGCTTATTTTTCTGCAGCCCTTGCTTCCGATCTAAATGCGTCTCAACCGGAAACCTCCGTCCGGGAAACCCGAACGATGATTCCAGTTTATCGCATTCCGACGTGGCAGGGCACCATTACCGGATTGCGCATCCAATTCGCGAACGTCGGCCCGGCCCGTCTCGTCGTCAAGTCAATCCACACTGCCTGCGATACTCGCCAAACCATCAATAACCCCAATTTCATCCGGGGTTGCCGCCATTATTTTCTGTGGACGCGCAACGTCAGTTTTCTTCGCTCCCAAATCGGTCGCATGCGCATTGCGACGCGTTTCATGATGAGCGAATTCGACACGCGCCGGCGTAAGTGCGTTTACACGACCTGGCCCGGTCACGAAGGCCGGAGCGGCGTTCGACTCAGCCCGGACGGCAGGAAGACCGTAATTCCCGGTGAGGGCATCGGCGGCAACTACTGGGACCTTCTTCCGTTCGGCGGCGAAGACGCCCTCGCGACCATTTACTATCACGATTCCGTCCTCGCCCTCGCCGAATTGGAAGATGCCATAATCAAACATCCGGAATGGTGCATCGCGCGCGGCGCAGACGCATTCGATCCCGCTGATCTCCGCCAACACGCCGCCGAAGTTCGCGATTACGGGATTCATCGTTTCTGGAATGATAAAACTGGCCGCTTCGGGACTGTCGATCTCGATGGTGTGCTTCACGACTACGGCTTCACATTCTTGAATAACGAAGCCATTTGCCTCGGCTTTGCAACTCCGGCCCAGGCCCAATCGATTCGCGATTGGATTTCGGGCCGCCGCATCGTTGAGGGCGACACCGCGACCGGCGCTGACATTTATCACTGGCGTTTCGGTCCGCGCTCAACTACCCGCCGCAACATTGATTATTACTTCTGGGGGTGGTCTGCGCCCGAGAGTGTTCCCTGGGGCTATCAAGTTCAGGACGGCGGAGCCGTGCTCGGATTCTCCTATCACGATCTCATGGCGCGTTTGCAAGTTGAAGGGCCTGATAGCGCCTGGGCACGGCTGAAAGAAATCCTGGTCTGGTTCGACGAAACTCAGGCCGCCGGCGGCTATCGCGAGTACTACAAAGACCCTTCCCGCGGCACCATGCAGGGTGCAAATATTCCCGGCGGCCTCGGGTTAGACAAAGAATTCTTCGAAAGCGTCTTGCCACCGCAAACCATGATCTACGGCTTTCTTGGATTGCGTCCAACCGCAGACGGTTTTGCTATTGAACCTCACTTGCCCAAAGACTGGCCTTCGCTGACCATCTCGCGGATTCATCTCCACGATAAAATCCTCGACGTGACTGTTGGCACCGGAACTGCCGCCGGACCGGACCCGCTCCTCGCCACGATCCCGAACGGCTGGAAGCTCGTGAGTTCACCTAATAATCTCGTCACGGCTTCGCGCGTCGCAGTTCGAAATCCTTAGAACTCGCACCATGGCCTGGCTATAGTAATGGCGCGTCGAGCCTTCTTCTATCGTGTCAGCACTTATCCCTAATCAGCGAAAACCCGCATCAAATTATTCGCTCCGGGCGTCAGGCCATTGCAATCGCTCTCGTCTTCGCCTTCCATTTCATTCATGCTGCATTCCATGCCCGAGATTTCTAGGCGACTTCGTCTTAGTTTAGCCGGTTTTTTGTTTCCAATCATTCTGGGCGTCATGGCTCAGGCGGCCACTCCCCGCTGGCAGCATCTTTCCAGTTCGACTGGCGATCTCCCAATCCCCGGTCCATCAACCGAACAAACCGCCGCGGTCATCGCCGATTTCGACAAAGACGGGACGAACGATTTCATTCTGGGTTTCCGCGGAGTCGCGCCAGCTCTCGTCTGGTATCGTGCCGTCCCGGGATGGACCCGTGTCGCCATCGATGCCAATTTTCTGACGGTCGAAGCGGGCGGCGCAGTTTATGACATTGATGGCGACGGCGACCTCGATCTCGTGTTCGGCGGAGATTGGCAGAGCGGCGAAGTCTGGTGGTGGGAAAATCCTTATCCAAACTACGACCCTGCAATTCCGTGGAAACGGCATGTAATCAAGAGTGGCGGAGCCACGCAACATCACGATCAAGCTTTTGGCGATTTCCTGGGGAAGGGTAAACCTCAACTTGCCTTTTGGAACCAGGGCGCGAAGAAAATCTTTCTCGCCGAAATCCCTGCCGATCCACGGAATGCCACCAATTGGCCTTTGCTCGAAATCTTTTCGGGTGAGGCTGGAGTCGCAGGCAAAACCGCCTTCAAATATTCGGAAGGCATGGCGGCATTTGATGTGGACGGCGACGGCAAACTCGATCTGCTTGCTGGTAATATCTGGCTCAAACACCGTGGCGGTACAAATTTCGAGGCCATTCAAATTGCTCCCGTCGGCGGGCGCATCGCCGCCGGCAAATTCAAACCTGGCAAATTCGCGCAAGTTGTCATCGCATCGGGCGACGGTATAGGCCCGCTCCGTTGGTACGAATGCATTGGCAATCCAGAGCACCCAGGCGATTGGCACGGCCACGATCTCCTCGACCGCGACATGATCCACGGCCACAGCCTCCAAATCGCCGACATCGATGGCGATGGAAACCTGGACATTTTCGCCGCTGAAATGGCCAAATGGACCGAGAAATCCAAAACGCCCGATAATCGCGACGCCACCGCCTGGATTTTTTATGGCAATGGCAAAGGCGAATTTAAAAAGACTGTCTTCGCCACCGGCATCGATTTCCATGAAGCTCGCGTCGCAGATCTCAACGGCGATGGCCGTCCCGACATTCTCGACAAACCTTACAATTGGGAAGCTCCACGCGTTGACATTTGGCTCCAACTCCCGCCCTGATCGATTTAAAGAAAGAAATCTCACGCAAAGGTTGCTAAGGCCGCAAAAGGGGAAGATTGGAGGCTCACTTGCGCTTCGCCACCATAGGCACCATAGGATGAGGCCCTTTATAAATTTCCTGTTGACGATACCACAAACCATGAGGTATGGTCGCCAGCGATGTCCAAAACCAATCCATCTTTCCTTAACGGCGTTCCCGAATTGCTCGTTCTCAAACTCCTTTCAAGAAGAGAAATGTACGGCTACGAAATCGTCAAAGCCATTCAACTCCAAACCAAAGAGTACATTTCTTTCGGCGAAGGCTGCATCTATCCGTATCTCCACCATCTCGAACGCGAAAAATTTGTCACCAGCCGTCGAACAGAAGTCAACGGGCGCAGTCGAATTCATTATCGCCTGACGTCGCGTGGCAACAAACGGCTCGAAAAACTTTCTGCCGAGTGGAGCCAGGTTGCCGCCGGTATTTCAGCGCTCATGACCGACCAGCATGCATAAAAGCAGGGCAATCAGGGCATTCGAGCGACGGCTCTTCGAATTGGGCTGTCCCGCGCGCTATTCTGAGCGCAGCATCGCCGAACTTGCCGAACACTTCGACGATTTAACTCAGGCACGAATCGACGAGGGTCTCGAACCTGCAACCGCCCGCGCGCGCGCCAGTGAAGAACTCGGCGAACCCACCATAATAGCCGACCGATTAGTCGCTTCTTTTCGCCAGGCGCGCTGGCTGGGACGCCATCCAATCATCGGCTTTTGTTTGTTGCCGCCTCTTTTTCTGATGCTCTTTTTGCCTGCCACCGCGCTCGCCTTGTACGGCCTTTTTCTCCTCAGTAATTTGTTCTCCCATCATTCGATTCCGCTCGACGAATTCAAGACCGCCGTCGAAGCCGCTCCGGCAGCTTTCGCCGAGTGGCGCAATCCCCTCCTGTGCCTTATTCATTCCGTGCCAATCGCAGTAAACACGATTCTCTTCTGCAAGCTCGTCGCGCGCTCGGCATTGGGGACGAAATGGCTCATCGTGACCTGTGCCGTTTCTTCTGCCGCCGGATTTTTCATGTGGACCGGTTTTTCTCCAAGCGGATTTTACCTCGGCTACGGCAGCCCTTCCGTGCACAATTGGATTTCCGCTGCCGTCCCATTGCTCATTTGCGGCTCCATTTTTGCCTGGCGTCAACGACGTCTCGCCTTGCTCTGCCCAGCGGATTTGGAAGGCCGGGAATTGTTGGCTTCAGCAGGAATCGAGTGCCAAAAGCACGCCCGAGAAAACGCAGCCCAAAAAGGCAGGCGACTGCGGATACCGCTCAGAGAAGAATGGTTTACCCCAACCTCCGCAGTCGCCGCTGCAACGGTTGTCATATCCGTCTTGCTCTTTAAATTCGTGTTCACTCACGACAAGGCCGATCACGCCAGAATGGAGGACCTCAGAAACCGGATTTGGCCGGCCGAGCGAAAAGAAACTCTCGATCTGTTGCAGATCCGTCAATCCATAGCGGAAATGACCAAGGCGATTCCGGTTCCTTTGCAGCAATTCGCCACCGCCACGTTGTCCGAACCCGTCTGCTGGTTCGGCGAGACGAATTTCGCTACTTTGACCGACTTGCCTCGCGGACTTCACCTCTTCGCTGGCATTCCTTTCGCCATCAGCGACCGAATTCAACTCATGGGAAACGGCTACAAAGACCTTGGCCTGGCCTTCCCAACCGCCATCAAGGGCATTCCCATCAACCAAAATTGCCGCTTTCTTTATCTCCTGCACGGCGCTTCTTTCGTCAGATTCAAAGCGCCATCCGTTCCCGATGAACAAGGCTTTATGCCCGTCCTTCCAGCATATGAAATCACAAACTTACCGGTCGCTCGGCTGGTGCTGCACTATGCCGGCGGGCAACAGGCGGTAATCGAAATATCCGCAACCCAACATTTGCTCGACGTTTGGGGTCCCATCTGCGCCAGCGAAGTGCCGCTCCGCGAACGCTGCGTCAGCTCGCCCGAAACTGAACTCGGTTGGGCCAGCAGCCGTGTGCCGGCAGAAAAATCTGAAATGCTCAATTCCGTCCGCGTTTACAAAAGTCGCTTCGAAAATCCAAGGCCTGAAGCCGAAATTCTCAGCGTCGATTATGTCTCAACCAGAACCGAAGCCGCCCCGTTTCTCATAGGCTTAACAATCGAATAAAAATGAACATGAACTCTAATAAATTTGCCGTCTTTATCGTTTTCATGCTGATTCTTTCCACACCCGTCTTCGCGACCGACAAGTCAGCCGCAAAGGAGAAAGACAAGAAACCGCCAGAACACCAGCGCGGATGGATCGGTGGCGAATACAAATTGGTTCGACGCCACTGGAACTGGTTTATGTCCACCGAAGCCGTCGTTGGCTTTCCCAAATCTCTGACCACGAACGAGAAAAAAGGGCTTCTTATCACCGCGCTCAGCACCAATACGCCCGCCTATCTTGCGGGCCTGCGCCAGGGAGATCTGATCCTGGAACTCGACCATTCACAAATCACCAGCCTACCGGATTTCCGGCAGAGAATCGACCAAATGAAGCCCGGTGCTGCTCTCTCTGTTCAAGCTTATCGCCAAGGCGACATGCAAGAGTTCCAGGTTACGGTCGGTCGGGAGACTTATCGCAATAACGGGATGTTCGCCTTATCCTTTCTCCCTATTCTTGCCGAGCCAAATTTGAAATTTAATCCCGACTTTTCGCTCATTGCCCTGGGGCTCTCGTGGGACAAAGGCAAGCGCGCGGAACTTGGCTCTCCCGAACAGGTTTACATCCGCGACTGCCGTCGCGAAAAGTATCAACTCTCAAACAGACACTGGCGAGCATGGGTTGGAGTAATCTTCGCCGAAGACTACCACGAAATCCTTGCGCAGGAGGCTGTGGCCAAATAATCGCTCCCAGCCGAGGATGACGCCGCGATGAATTGATTCTCCGTTAACGAAGAGCGATGCAAAACAAGGCGCAACCTTTTCAGGGTCGTGAACCTTTCAGCCGTGTGTCCCAGGGTAGCCTCGCAAGCTCGGCAACCCTCGGCTGAATGACGCAATCCCTTTGGGATTGGAATTTTCCCAACGGCGAATCATTCGCCGTTTCTGCCTTATGACTGGCCCGATACTGCGTCGGCGTGGTTCGATTTACGGCCTTAAACACTCTCGAAAAATACAATGGATCGTCATAGCCCAGCACGCCCGCAATTTCCTTCACACTGCACGACGTTGTCGCCAGCAATTCACGCGCCCGTTCCATTCGCAGCTTGATGAAATAATCAATCGGCGTGCTTCCCGTGCAACGTTTGAAGATTACAAAATAATGCGGTAGCGACATCTTCGCGACGCCTGCCAGAGTCGCGGCTCGCAAAGGCTTATCGAGATTTTCCTTCATGTAGCTGATGGACAAAGCGATGCGCGGTCCAGGTTGTGCGTCGCGAACCTGTTGCCACACCGTCGTCGTTGATCCATTTGCGGCGATCCCGCCAAACCGCGTTGCTTTTTCGGGCCCCCTGTCTACTGCCGTTAACATAACTGTGATTTCTAAATAACTGTCAAATGATCCTATCCGTTCCCGCGTCAGTAAAACCAGCCGCTGTTGCTGTCGCCAATGTAGACACATCGGATTAATTGCTGTTTGTGGGAAGCCACATGGCCATCCGCATACGTGCAGTTAACGGTGATGGATGAAAGCGATCGGTTATAGACATGGCCGGAAGTTTTTTTGGCGGAAACGAGAGAGGCCGCATTGTTCGCCCCGGAGATGTTGATGTTATTCACATTGACGCCGCCCGAGTTGCCGGCTGCATAACCTGAAAAACAGGCATCACTGATGAATGGAACGTAGGCGCTGGCGCGATCCGTGGTTTTTATTGGCCAGCCATAATTGGCCGGGTCGGTGTTCGCAATTGTCGGCGGGACATTGGGATCGGGAAGCGACCCAGCGATGTAGGCACTATTGGATTTACGATTCACCCACAAATTGTGATTCATAATGACGAAGCTGCCGCCGAAGTAGCTAGCCAGGTATTTATTCAGGTCGTCAATAGAACTCAAGTCGTGGCTGAGGACACTTTTGGCGGCTGCATATTGGGCGGCAGTTTCTTCCGTCCGTACCGGGCAAAACCACATCGGGGCCGTCAGCCCGTAACTGGCCACAGCAGGGGTAAAATCGATACCAACGTCCCAGGGATTGCCGCCGGCGCCCATCGGAAAAAACGACGCACCCGGCAGCACATCCTTAAAGTCGGCCGAATACATATTGGCCATCACGCCCCATTGTTTGAAATTGGAGGTGCAATTGATCACCTTGGCGCGAAATTTAGCCTTGGAAAGCGTCGGCAACAGCATGGCCGCCAGAATCGCAATGATGGCGATGACGACGAGCAGTTCGATCAATGTGAAGCCCGGCGAGACTTGTCGTTTGCGGTGATGAAGTGTGGACATTCGATGCAGGTTACCGAACATTATTGACGGCCGTCACTTGTTCCAGCGAGAGCGGGCGGAGGCCACCCACTCCAGTTTTCTCGTAACGGCTTTTTTAGCCTGATTTCATTCGAGTTTGTAATTGAGCCAGACGACACCCTGGTCAAGGAATCGAGACGATTCTGAAGAAGACCGTTCCGTTCGTCTTAGCCATCGGCACCGTTATCGGGCTGGTGCTGCCACCCGGATAGTCTGCCCAGTTGGTGCTGAGGCCGACACTTGCGCTGTTGGTTTGCGCCTGCAGCTTGAAGCTGTTGAAAGGATCACTCCAGGAGAACTGGAGGCTGACACCGGCGTTGTTGGTAAAGTTCAGGGTCGGCTGAGTTGTGATAAGCGTGGCGACACTGATGCTGCCGTCCGCAGCCAGATTGTTGACCCAGGTTGCGCGCGCTCCAGAGACGGTCATCGACGCGCCGTTCGGCAGAGGTTGGCTGAACAGGGTGAACTTGTCTCCCGGCACAAGATTGTTCGGGCCGAAGTTTTTCACGGTGAGCGTGCCTCCCGTGACGTTCCGGGCCAAAGTGCCGCTGACGTTGAGTGAGTCATTCGCTGGCGAAGCCAATTTGTTAATCTCGAACACCATCGTGGAAGCATCGTTGGTGAAGTCGCTCATGATGGTGAGGGCTCCCACCAACCCGTTTGGCACAAGGGAAGTGCCGGGCTCCAACACCACTTGTCCGCTCAATGTGCCCGAGCCACCAAAACCGCCGACATAGACGTGGGTGGAACTGGTAATGTTGGTCCCGTTAACAATCAGCGTGCCGTTACTGACTGTGGTAGCTCCCGAATAGCTATTGTTCACGCCGCTCAGCAGGACGGTGGGACCGCCTTTGATTACGACCTCACCCGTTCCGCTGATGTTATCCCAGATGGTAAGGTTGCCCGATCGGTAGATAACCAGCGGGTTGCCACTGGTGAGTGCGACGGGTCCGAAGCCGACCGAACCGCTTGAGCCGCCGTTGCCGATGACCAGGAAGCCGCCGTTGATGACCGTGCCGCTACCGTAGGTATTATTAGCGGTCAAGGTCAATGTCCCGCTGCCATTTTGCTGAACAATGCCCAGGTTGACCTGGGGACTTGAAAAATTAGTGGTGATCGTGCTACCAAATGTGAAGTCATCCGGGCGGTTGAACTCGAGAGTTCGAGGGTTGTCCTGACCGATAGTGAAGTTGTTCACGAACTGCACGTTTCCTGCGATCGCCCCAGCGCCCGGAGTGAAACCGTCGCCAAGAACAAGCGTGTTGCCGCCAATGAGCGTGCCGCCGGTGTAAGTGTTGGTCCCGTTGAGGGTGATGACGCCAACGTTAACATTGTTGGCACCGATCTGCACTCGACCTGACCCGACGATGGGGCCGGCGTAAGTGAAGAGAGCGTCCTGGCTGACAAGTCTGAGTGTGCCGTTGTTCGTTACGGCAGAACTGGCCAGCAAACCATCCTGGCCTTCGCGACAGAAGAAGGTCGTGTTCGCGTCAATTCGCGTCCAACCCGTATAACTGTTGGCGCCGACGGCCTTGATGAGGCCACCGCCTTGAACGATCACATTGCCAGATCCACTGATTAGGCCGGCAGCCTGATAGGAGAACGAACCCGCGGTGTTGAAGACCAGCAGACCGTTGTTAATAATGGCGCCATTGACAAACAAGGAACCGGTGCCGGAGCCGTTGCCGACTTGCAGCGTGCCGGCGTTGATGGTCGTGCCGCCAGTATAACCGTTGTTATTGGCAAGAATGACCGTTCCGCTGCCATTTAGACTAACGCTGGCGCCGCCGTCAATGGAGCCAGGAACGAGCAGAGTGCCGGCGCGTTGGAAGTCAATGGTTGTGCCGGCTGCGGTCGAGATGTCACCGTTGCCCAGAGTGCCGTTCTGGCCTCCGGTGCCGATTTGCAAACCTCCCTGCAGAAGCGTGGTGCCGCCAGCATACGTATTGGTTCCGGTCAAGATCCACAGGCCCGAGCCGTTCTTGGTCAGCGAAGTCCCGGCAGGATGGTTCACGATATTACCCGCCAGAGTATCGCCACCACCCGTGCCGGGGCCCGTCAAAGTCAGCGAGCGAGGCCCATTACCGCTCATTCCAAGCGAGCCGGTGTTGGTGAAGGCCAGTTGACCGGCGCTTTCGTTGTCAATCGTCCCGCCGCCGGGGCCAACCGTGAACAAGCGATCAATGCTCGCGCCCGGCCCGGTGTACAGCAGCGTGCCGCCGCTGAGCACAATGTTGCCTGCGGCGCTGCTGGCCGCGCCGATGTCGCTGGCCGAACCACCATTGGCCAATACGTCTATACCCAACACACCTCCGCCGAGTGTCGTGACGCCGGTATAGGTATTGGCGCCGCCCGGGAGTATGAGTGTGCCGTTGCCGTTCTTGGTCAAGCTGCCGCCGCCGCCGATGACGTTTCCAGGGCTGTTGGTGATGGCATAGGGCTGGCTGCTGCTGATCGTAGCGTTCGTGGGTGTGATGATGCCACTCAGCGTCAGGTTGGTGACAGTGCTGGAGTCATCGAACAGCGCGAAGTTGCCGTTGACCCAGGACGCAGGAAGGCCGTTTCGCACCCAGTTGATGGTCGATGTATCCCATATCGCGCTGTTCAAACCAGTCCAAATATAAGGAGGATTATCAATGACAACGTCAATTTCGTTTCCGTTCGTGCTCAGGTGGCCACCCGCGCCGGCCAAAAAGCCAAGGGTCGTAGCCGGGGCCGGTCCGCTGCTCCACTTCAGCAACGCAAAGGTTTCGCCAATCAAGGTGAACCGGCCGCTGTTGACGTTGATGGTCACCGTGCCGGCCGATACCAGGTTATTCGGCGCAAGCGTTGCCGTCGTATGGTTGGTCGCGTTATTGA
>Ga0193709_1000122_pt1 | contig 33701 bp, 28 predicted proteins | sample H3c2metaG_FD_160571 | JGI IMG/M metagenome (GOLD analysis project Ga0193709, IMG submission 160571) | Soil microbial communities from a riparian zone of the East river system, Colorado, United States - H3c2 | ecosystem: Environmental > Terrestrial > Soil > Riparian zone | place: USA: East River...
GATAGTGCGAGAAAAGTCACGCACCACATCGGCTCTGAGGATCCCAAGAGCGGAAAGGCCTCCGGGGAACACGGGTAAGAGTACGCCGCGCATTTCAAGAGCAGCGGCCAAATCGCACGCGTGCAATGCGCCGGCTCCTCCAAAAGCTACCAGCGTATAGTCCCGCGGGTCGAAGCCGCGTTCGATGGAAATTCTGCGCACCGCTCTTTCGATAACGGCATTCGAAACGCCCAGAATAGCCTGCGCGAATACTTCCGCAGTGCGGAAGCTTCCCTTGCGTTTATCGAATTCGCGACAAGTTCGCTCCAGTTGCAAATTGAATTCGCCGTTCAGGAGGCCTCGGCCCCCGAAATGGCCCAGCACAGCGTGAGCGTCGGTTACTGTCGGTAGTCGGCCACGGCCGTAGCAAATTGGGCCGGGGTCGGCGCCAGCACTCTCTGGCCCGACCCGCAGCGACCCGCCGGCATCGAAGCGTGCAATCGATCCACCACCAGCGCCTACAGTGTGAATTTCAAGCATCGGAACCGAAATAGGAACTCCGGCGACGCGCGACTCAGTCGATATCCGGGTCTCTCCTGAAAGCAGCGCGACGTCGGTGGAGGTTCCGCCCATATCGAATGTAATTATTTTTTCGATTCCGGCCAGAGAAGCCGCGTACGAGGCGCCCAGCACGCCACCCGCAGGGCCGGAGAGCACGGTTCGAACGGGTTGAGCCGCGGCATTTTCGGCGGAAATGATTCCGCCGTTCGACTGCATCACGCGAACTTGCGCCTGCCGGATCGATTCGGAATCTGATGCGGGATGCCAGGCCTTATTCGCTTGCGCTTGCATTTCGCTTAGATACGAACTCATCACCGAAGACAGATACGCGTTTATCACCGTGGTCGAGGTACGTTCAAATTCACGACACTCCGGCAAGATTTCGTGAGAGACGCTGACGAGAAAACCTTCGCGCCGCAAAGCTCTTGCGAGCAAAGCCTCATGTTTCGGATTTCGAAAGCAAAAAAGAAAACAGATGGCAACGGCATCGGGGCGCGCACGGCGGACCTTTCGCAGCAGCGAATGAATTTCCGCGCGAGTCAGCTCCTTCAGGACTGAGCCATCCGCGGCGAGACGTTCGTGCGCGCCGATAGTTCTTTCGCGAGGAACCAGCACCGGCGCTTTCTGGAATTGCAAATCGTAGAGCTCTGCGCGCGCCTGCCTGGAGATTTCAAGCACGTCCTCGAAACCCTCGGTGGTGACGAGCAACACTTTTCCGCCGCGTCGCTCCAGCAGCGCGTTGGTTCCGACCGTGGTTCCGCAGACCAGGTCCAATTCTTTCTCGGCTTTGTCACCGAGCAGTGCGCGTACGCGTGAAAGCGCGGCGGCAATCGCGGCCGCAGGATTCTTCGGCTGCGAGGGTACTTTCAGGATTTCGAGCTTGCCGCTGCGTAGGAACACGCAGTCGGTAAAGGTTCCGCCAGTATCCAGGGCTATACGCATGAGCGGGCATTTTACCCTGAGCTAACGAAAAGATTCACGTCGGAGAAGCCTTACCGCAGATCGCCTTACGCAATAGGCAACGATGCCGAGGCATTCAGGGAAATATCCGCCAAAATGTGATTACAGAAACGCGGATATGCGGCGGCGGCAATCATCGCCGCATTGTCGGTAGAGAGTGCGTGGCTTGGGAAAAATACATCGAGTCCGGCGTTGCGCCCGCGTTCTTCGAAAGTTGCACGCAACTGCCGGTTCGCCGCCACCCCTCCAGAAACCAGCACTGTCGGCACGTTTAACTCTTGGGCGGCGCGCATGGTGCGTTCAACCAAATCGCGCACTACAGCGTTCTGAAATTCCCTCACAAGTCCTAAAGTCTTCGGCCCGCACCGGGGCAATAATTGCTTGAATTCGCGTTCGCCGCAGGCCATGGCCTTTTCGCGCTCCTGTATCTCCGGCAAGTAATCGGGATTTTCGCGCACGTGGTACAGCACTGCGGTCTTCAATCCGCTGAAACTAAAATCAAACGCATTGCCCCGCATTTTCGTTGGTCCAAATTTGACAGGAGCAGCGGCGTTTCCAGCGGCGGCCGCGAGCCGGTCCAAAATCGGTCCGCCGGGATAGCCAAGTCCAAGCAGCTTCGCAACCTTGTCGTACGCTTCACCGGCTGCGTCATCGCGCGTCTGGCCGATTTTTCGGTAGGACCACAACGCACCAGCGTCAGTGCGCGAGGCATCCTGTGGCTGAACTTCGTACAGCACGGTATGGCCTCCGGAAACGATCAAGCAAACCGCCGGCAATGTGGGCGAGATTCCCGATTTGTGAGCTTCCAGAAAAACCGCGTGGATATGCCCTTCCAAATGGTTTACCGGCACCAATGGCTTGCGCAAACTTTCCGCAAGTGTTTTTCCGTAGGTGATGCCGACGAGCAGCGAGCCGACCAGTCCCGGTCCTTGCGTTACTGCGATGGCGTGCAAATCTTCAAGGCGAATTCTTGCCTGTTCCATGGCTTCGCGCACAACCGGAACGATGTGTCGCAGATGTTCGCGGGAAGCCAGCTCTGGCACTACACCGCCGTACTTGCGGTGGACGTCAATCTGCGATGCCACCACGCTGGACAAAATCTCGCGGCCATCCGCCACCACAGCGGCTGCGGTTTCATCGCACGAGGACTCGATTCCGAGGATGCGCACGCTCATTCGCTTTTTTGACTCCTCATTGTTTATGCTATCACGCGGCAGGAATCAGGCCTTCCTGGCCACGCACCCTACATTAAGAATCCGATTGTAAATTCACGAGTCTTCTTTAACCTGAACTTATGACCGCTACCAGCGATTCGAACGCAAAACCCGCACACGTCAAAAAAGTTCGTAAAGCAGTTCTTCCTGCCGCGGGGTTGGGCACGCGTTTTCTGCCCGCGACCAAGGCGCAACCGAAGGAGATGTTGAACGTTGTCGACAAGCCGCAGATCCAATACGTGGTGGAAGAGTGCGTCGCTAGCGGCATCGAGCACATTATCATCGTTACTGGCCGAGGCAAGAGTTCCATCGAAGATCATTTTGACTTCAGCCCTGAACTCGAGCACTTTCTGGAGACAAAAGGCAAACACCAGGAACTCAAGATTGTTCGCCACATCAGCGACATGGTTCAGGTCAGCTATACGCGGCAGAAAGAGCCGCTGGGACTCGGTCACGCCGTACTGGTTGCCAAGGATCTGGTGGGCGACGAGCCGTTCGCGGTGCTGCTCGGAGATGTCTTGATTCCCGGCGAAAATCCCGCCACCAAACAACTGATAAAAGTTTATGAAGCTACCGGCATCGGCGCGATCGCCGTCGAAGAAGTTCCGCGCGAAAAGACCCATTTGTATGGCATCGTCGGCGGAGAAGCCGCGCCACAAGGTCCGTTTGGCGAACGTTTGCTACGCATTCGCGAGCTAATCGAAAAGCCAAAACCCGAAGAAGCTCCGTCAAATCTTTCCATCACGGGACGGTACGTTCTCCCTCCGGCCATCTTCGATTGTTTGGAACGCACCAAGCCCGGCGCGGGCGGCGAAATACAGCTTACCGATGCGATGAAGATACTCGCCAAGGAACAGGGGCTTTGGGCCTACATCTATGAAGGAATTTCCTACGATGCGGGCGACAAACTGGGATTTCTGATCGCTACGGTCGAACTGGCGCTGCAAAATAAAAAGCTGGGCGAGCCGTTCCGGAATTATTTGAAGAACCTAAAACTTTAATTGCCCGATGAAGTGCGGACAACTATTTCTTGCTGGCCGGTTTCTTTTCTTTGGTTTCCTTCGCCGTACTCTCTTTTGTGCTGGACTCTTTCTCCGACGGATCTTTTTTATCCGACTTCTCTGACTTGCCGGTCTGGTCTGACTTCTCCCCGGACGCCGAATCCGACGAACCAGACTCCTTGGCGCTCGTTTTTCCTGCGTAGTCCGTCACGTACCATCCCGACCCTTTGAACTGAATCGCCGGTGCCGATTGCACACGCTCCACTTTGCCACCGCAGTGCGGACACTTTTTCAGGAACGGCCCAGAAACGCTTTCGATTTTTTCCGTCTTTTTGCCGCACTTCAGGCACTTGTACTCGTACAGTGGCACTGCAGTTCCTCCAATTGTGTCTTGAAGACCGCAGTATAGCACGCGCGGCATACGCGAGCCCGCGTGCTAGACTGCTTGCATGGAGCAGCAATCCAGCGCACATGAAGCGTGCCTGTACCTGGTAGCCACGCCGATTGGAAATTTGGAAGACATCACGCTGCGCGCCCTGCGCATCCTGAAAGAGGTCGACCAGATTGCTTGCGAAGACACGCGCCACACGCAAAAACTTTTACATCATTATAACATTCAGAAACCACTGGTCAGCTATCACGAACACAATGAACTGACGCGCGCGCCGGAACTTGTGGTGGCCATGGAACAAGGCGCCCAGATCGCTCTTGTCAGCGATGCTGGAGTGCCTCTGGTGAGCGATCCGGGCTTTCGACTGGTGACGCTTTGTTTACGCCACCACATTCCGGTAATTCCGATTCCTGGGCCCTCCGCGCTGCTGGCCGCGCTCTCCGCTTCCGGTTTGCCCAATGAAGAATTTTTATTCGCTGGATTCCTACCCGCCCGCGGCGGCGAGCGGCGCCGCGCACTGGAGCGGCTTCGCATCGAGGATCGCACGATTATTTTTTACGAAGCGCCGCACCGAATCGAAGAGACACTTATCGACGCGCACGAGATTCTCGGGGATCGTCCGGCTTGTCTGGCGCGCGAAGTGACGAAAATCCACGAAGAGTTTCGCCGCGGTTCGCTGGTTGAACTGGCTGCTTCCCTGGCCGACAAACCGGCGCGAGGCGAAATTACCCTGCTCATCGGACCGGTTCCCGCGGACGGAAAGTCCGCGCACCGCGATACCTCACAGAGTCTCGCCGAGCGAGTTGAGGAATTGATGCGACAGGCGAAATTAGATCGCAAGGAAGCGTTGAAATTGGCAGCCAAGGAGCGCGGCATCACCAAGCGCGCCGCATATCACGAACTGCATCTGGAAACGGAAGATTCAGGCGAACCGCTCGAATAATATTTCTGTGCGAGTACCGACCAGGCTGTTACTTTTGATTATGCAGCCGATTCCGACCGGAACACTTTCTGAAATCTGGGACCAGTAAATCGCACCCCGATAAGATGTTCGCCGGGTCCGCTCGCGGCGGCCACGTGAACTACCTGCCCGCGCGTAGCGAAGTCAGCATCTTCGCGGCGCCATGCCTGGTGCGACATCGGAATTCGTATATCAAGATCGGCGCCCAGCGGCACTTCGAAACGGGTCACAAACGCCGCCCCGCCCCGGCATAAATTCTCGCTGGAAGTTTCTTCGGTGAAGATCACGCCGCGCGAGTCGCGGCCCGTGACTTGCATCGGCAGGCGCACGGAAATCCGTCGTTCAGCTCGCTGTCTCGACACTTGCGTGGTCGTTGCCATCATCGGACGGTCCCTCGTTTTGGAAAACCGCTTCTGGCTCATTTGCTACGGACTGGCGCTCAAAAAAACGTTCTACGGCATCAAGCACTTCGCCGGGTGTCCGTGCTTCGTGAACCGTTCGTCTGAGCTCGCTTCCGTTCCCAACACCGTGCGTAAACCAGCAAGCGAACTGTTTCATTTTTCCCACAGCGTCGGGCTGATCGGCCAACTTGATTTCTTTGTAGTAGCGAGAGAGTAACTGATGGCGGTCTTCGTCAGTCGGCTGTGAATAGCTTCCCACGCTACGAAATTCCGCCATCTGAGAAAAAATCCAGGGATTGGTCGCCGCCGCGCGGCCGATCATCACCGCGTCGCATGCGGTTTCCTGCACAATTTTCGCCGCATCTTCGGGCTTTTGAATGTCGCCGTTTCCGATGACCGGAATCTTTACCGCCTGCTTCACCGCCGCGATGATTTTCCAGTCCGCCTGGCCGCTGTAGCCTTGCAGGCGGGTTCGCGGATGCACCGCGACCGCTTCCACGCCTAGGGATTCGGCCAGTGTTGCCACTTCGACGGCCACGATGGAATTCTCATCCCATCCAGCGCGCAATTTGATCGTCAAAGGTATCCGCACTGCTGCGCGGACTGTGCGAAAAATCGCTCCCAGCAATTCCAGATCGCGAAGCAGTCCCGAGCCGCCGCACTTCACCACTTTTTTTGCGGGACAGCCAAGATTAATGTCCACGGCGTCGAACCCGTGGTCCTCGACCATCTTTGCGGCTTCGGCCATGACGCTCGGGCTGGCTCCGAACAGCTGCGCGGTAATCGGATGCTCATCCGGCTGAAAATAGAGATACCGCAAGGTCTTTTTCGCGTTTCGCGTAATGCCTTCGGAGCTGGTGAACTCCGTCATCAGCAAGCCACATCCGCCGAGACCACGAATCACGCGCCGAAAAAGCGTATCGGTGACGCCGGCCATGGGCGCAAGCACCGCCGCCGGACGAATCGTCAGGTCCCGGATCTGGAATTGTTCGGGAATCATTACTTCAACTCTAGCCTAGCTTGAGCGCTGGCATCGGTCTTTTCCGCGGGCGGGTTCGCGCCCTTCAGGTAACGATCGAGACGCAAAAACTTGCGCTGCAACGCACTGCTATAAGCGGACCATTCTTCGTCGCCAGATTCGCTGGCCAACGCCGCCCGTACCGCCGCCATCTTCGAATCCATGTCGTCGAGATAATGAAAAACCATGGCCTCGCGAATCATCGGCAGTTTGGGCGAGCCAAACTCATACTGTCCGTGATGGCTGATCAGAAGATGCTGCAGCACGGTTTTCAACTCGTTCGGAAACCCAGGAATTTTATCGATGGCGTGCAACACGGTTTCCAATTCCATCACGATGTGGCCCAACAGTTGGCCATCGGTGGTATAGCCGATCGCACGGGTGTAGCACAGCTCGTCGAGCTTCCCGACATCATGCAAAATCGCTACGCTAAGCAAAAGATCCAAATCAAGTTCGGGATAGTGTTCGGCAACTTGTTTGGCGAGGCCGCAAAGACCGACAACGTGCTCCAGCAGTCCGCCCAGATAGGCGTGATGCATCACCTTGGCCGCGGGCGCTTTCTTGTAGCGCGTTGCAACGGTTGGATCGTTGACGATGCTCAGCACCAGTTGCTGCAGCCATGCGTTGCGAATCGCTTTCGCGTATTCGAGCAACTGAACATACATCTTCTCGACATCTTCCTTGGTGTGCGGAAGAAAGTCGGCCAGTTCAATTTCTTCGGGTTTCGCCTTGCGGAATTGCAGCAAAGCCAGTTGCGGCTTGTCGCGATACAACTCGACGCGGCCTTCCACTTTCACGAAGTCGTCGCGCGCCACATCCTGGACCATCACTTCGAACTTGGTCCACATGCGCGCTTCGATGGTGCCGCTGCGGTCGCCCAATTCCATCCGCAGATACTGCTTGCCTTCCTTGGTGTTGCGGATCTCTTTCGCATGCACCAGGAAAAAATCAGTGACCAGCTGCTCGGAGGTCATGTCTGAAACAAACAGCTTGTTCATCAGGCTGAGGTCTTCTTGCCGAACAAAATATATTTCTTGTGGGATTTCTTCTTCTTGCTGGCCTCTGGCGTGGCGCTCACTTCCTGAATTTCAGAGTTGCCTCCGCCGGCCAATTCCGCGAATCCCGGCTTGATCACCACGTAGCTTTGTTCGCGCAACGTTTTCAGATATTCACGCGCCGCCGGCTCCAGCTTCTCGTTATAGAGCCTGTCCATGATCTCGCTCTTGACCTTATCGAATGACTGTTCGCCCTCATCGTAGTGCTCAAGAACTTGCATTACCAAATAGCCTTGCTTGGTTTCCAACACCTCGGTTAATTCGTTGCGCTTCATTTTGAAAACGGTGTCCTCGAGCTGCTTGGCAAGTTCGCCGCGCTTGAACGTGCCGATGTATCCGCCCTGATCTTTGGTGCTGCCGTCGGAAAGACGTTTGGCAATTTCGCCGAAGTCCTCGCCATCTTTCACGCGCTTCAGCGCCGTCTCCGCCTTCTTTTTCAAGTCCGGCAGTTCGGCGTCTTTCTTCCCTTCGGTGTTGACAATGATTTCGCGCAAGGCTACCTGCTCGGGGCGCACGAAACCTGCTTTGTGCTCGTCGTAGTATTTCAGCGCGTCGCTCTCGCCGATCGAGATATGCGATCCAACCTCCTGGCTGACCACCTTTTGCGTCAGAATGTGATTGCGGATATTGTTCTTGAAGTCTTCCCAGTTCAATCCCTGGCTGGTGACCGCTTTTTCCAGTTCGTCCAGGCTGCCCAGCTTGTTTCCGATCCGGATCTGGTCCAGCTGCTTTACGACGTCGGTCTCGACGCTGATCCCCATATCTTTGCCGCGCTGCGCCAACAAAGATTGGTCAATCAAATCTCTCAGCGTGTTCTTCTTGCGGTCTCCCAGCGCCGCCTGCAATTGTTCCGGCGTGCACTTGGCCCCGCAATCTTGCCGTACCTCCTCGTCCGCCGTGGCCAAAGCCTTGTCATACTCCGAACGAGTAATAATCTCGTTGTTTACGCGCGCGATAATCTCCTCCACCACTTTTCCAGCGTCGGAATTTGCCTTGGCCGGTGCTGCAGGCGCTTTCGGCTTGGCGAGTGGTTTCTGCTCCTCGGTTGCTGGAGCCATCCCGGGCTTCTCGAGCGTCGGTGCCGGCGCAGGCGTCGGTGTCGGTTCTTGCGCAGCTAACGGCATGGCAGCCAGCAACGCTGCCACCACGGCAATGTTTCTCATCCATTTTCCCATCACATCAGTTTATCCCTGCCCTTGCAGACCGAGCAATACGTTTCTCAGCGATTCGACGACCGGCTCGCCACGCGATGTCTCCATCCACAAGACTCCGGAAGGGTCCAACCTGATCCCTTCCCTCGAGCGCACCACCTGTACCAGCACCGCCGGGTCCAGCGGCGTTTCCGGATGGAACCTTACTGCCACCCGGTTTCCTTGCCGCTCCACCATGGAAATGCGCAATCGCTCGCAGATGGATTTGAGGGCGGCGTACTCCAAAAGGTTTCCCACCGAAGACGGAAGCGGCCCGAATCGATCTGCAAGCTCTTTCGCCACATCCATTTTTTCGTCGTCGGTCTTGATGGAAGAAATTCGCTTGTAGGTCCGCAATCGCAAATTCTCGCTGGGAATGTAATCCTGCGGAATGCGTACATCCAGCCCCAGGCTGAGCGTGGTCCGCATTTCGGGCGCCGCTTCTTCGCCCTTCAGTCTCGAGACCGCGCGCTCCAACATCTGGGTATAAATATCGAAACCTACCGCCTCGATGTGGCCGTGCTGCTGCCGGCCAAGCATGTTGCCCGCGCCGCGCAGCTCCAGATCGAGCGCCGCAATTCGGAACCCTGCACCGAGTTCGCTGAACTCCTTCATCGCCGAAAGTCGTTTGCGCGCCACTTCCGACAAGATCGTTTCCGGCGGCACCAGCAGGTATGCATAAGCGCGCTGATTCGAACGGCCAACTCGCCCGCGCAACTGGTACAACTCTGAAAGTCCCAGCCGATCCGCGCGATTGATCAAAATCGTATTGGCCCTGGGAATATCGAGTCCGTTTTCCACGATGGTAGTAGCCACCAGCACATCCGCCTCATCGCGGATGAATTTCAGCATGACCTTTTCCAGTTCTTTCTCGCCCATCTGGCCATGTGCCACCACTACCCGAGCTCGTGGCACCAGCTTCGTTACCAATGTCGCCAGCGAGTAGATAGACTCCACCCGGTTGTGGATGAAATAAACCTGCCCGTCGCGCTGCAGTTCCGTTTCCACAGCCTTGCGAATCAGTTCTTCCTGGAACGGCGCGACCACGGTCTGAATCGCCAACCGATCGCGCGGCGGCGTCTCGATAATCGACATATCGCGCAAACCGACCAGCGACATGTGCAGCGTTCGCGGAATCGGAGTTGCCGACAATGAAAGCGCGTCAACATCCTTTCGCATTTCTTTCAAGCGCTCTTTGTGCGCCACGCCAAACCGCTGCTCTTCGTCAATCACCAGTAATCCCAGGTCCTGAAACTGCACGTCTTTCGAAAGCAGCCGGTGCGTTCCAATCACCACGTCCACTTTCCCGGCTTCCAGCTCCGCCAAAATTTTCTTCTGTTCGGCCGCGGTTCGAAACCGGCTCAACATCTCAATCTTTGCGGGGAATGCGGCAAATCTTTTCTTGAAAGTCTCAAAATGTTGAAACGCCAGCACCGTGGTCGGCGAAAGCACCGCAACCTGCTTATTGTCCGAAATCACTTTGAACGCCGCGCGCATAGCTACTTCGGTCTTCCCGTAGCCGACATCGCCGCACAGGAGCCGGTCCATTGGGACGGCTTTTTCCATGTCGCGTTTGATGTCCGCAATGGCCAAGTTCTGATCCTGGGTCTCCTCGAATTCGAACGCCTCTTCAAACTCGCGCTGCCAGTTGCCGTCCGCCGAAAACGCAAAACCGGTTGCAGTTTTTCTCGCTGCGTACAGTTCCAGCAACTTCTCCGCCATGTCCTCGAGCGATTTGCGGACTTTCGCTTTGCGCGTCGTCCAGCCGGTTCCGCCAAGTTTATCGAGCGGCGGCGGCGCACCCTCGATCACTCGGTAGTTTTGCACCAGATCCATGCGTTCGAGCGGCACGTATAATCGCGAATCCTCGGCATAACGAAGCAGCATGAACTCGCCGCGGCGGCCGTCCGACTCAATCTGCCGTAACCCTTCGAATTGCCCGATGCCGTGATCGACGTGCACTACAAAATCGCCCGGCTTCAGGTCCGCGAAGTCGCTGAAAAATCCCGAGGTGCGAATCTTGCGCGTAGGCCGCTCCACCGACGGCGCCACGTCGAACAAATCCGCGTTTCCAAAAATGGTCAGCCTGGCATCGGGAAACGTCGTCCCTTCCCCAAATGGCGCTCTCACCAACACCAATCCTGCCGACTCCAGCGCGCCTTCCGCGGTAAATCCTGACGCAGCGTTCTCCGATTCACCCAGCACGTACGGCACTTCATACTCGCGGCAAATATCCGCGTAGCGTTCCAGTTCACCGGTACTCGCAGCCGTCAAAAATATTTTCCCGCCGTTGGCCAGTTGCGACTTAACATCGCCGAAGCAGGCCACTACATCGCCGTGGAATCGCGAGCTCGGCCGCGACGACAGATTAAATCGCGCGGCTTCGCTTAAGCTCATGCCCAGTTGTTCCAACTCCACCCGTGTCGCCAATTGCAGCGCCAAGTCGAATTCTTCCGCCTGCCAGTAAAACGTCGCGGCCTCCGGCGCATTTGCCGTTCCCAATTTTTCGTACGCTTCAGTGGCTTCGGCGAGCAACCTATCCACAACCGGGCGCAAGGTCCCAGGCTCATCCAAAAAAATCACCGGCTCCAGCGAGCTGGGCGTCAACTCAAACAAGCTACGAGTCGCGGCAATATTTGCTGGCCCCCAATACGTCGGCAGAGCCCACGCATCCGCCCCATCGCCGCGCACCACCGCCCACTCGGTCAGCGGCAAAATTGTCGTCCAGTTCACCGGAGCGATGGAACGCTGCGTGCGCGGATCGAATTCCCGCACGGATTCCACCGTGTCGCCGAGCAATTCCACGCGCACCGGCCGCGGCGCCTCTGGGGAAAAGATATCCACGATTCCGCCACGCACCGCGAATTGCCCGGGTAACTCCACCATTTCCGTCCGCGCATAGCCCGTAGCGCCAAGATGCGCCAGGAAATCCTGCAACGGGACTTCCTTGTCTTTTTCCAGAATCCGCGTCAGCTCCGCATAATCACTGCCATCGCGGTATCTCCACAGCACCGATGCCACCGGCGCAATCACCAGCGAAGTTTCACCCGCTGCCAATCGATACAGTGTCGCGGCGCGACGTTCCAGAATGTCCGCGTGCGGACTGCGCGACTCCCACGGAAACGCGTCAAACGCCGGAAGCACCGCAACTCCGCCTGTCGATCCAGGAAAAACCGAAAAACAAAACCGCACAGTCTCCGCGATCGCTTCCGCTTTCTTGTTCGAATCTACAATCAAGAATGCCGGCCTCCGCAACTGCGAGGTGACATATGCCACGGCGATTGCCTTCGCCAATTCCGTGAGGCCAGCACACCCGGCGACCTTCGCGCCGCCTTGCAGCGCCGACACTACGCCCTGCAGCGCAGGCTGCCGCAACAACGCGTCGAATCGTTCACGAACAACGGGTAGGATCATGAATACTTACTGGCGATCCGTTCCGCTGGAATCATCCAGCCTTCGGATCTTTTCAAGAATTGCGGTGGTTGAATATCCCGCCACCACCGGGATTGAAATCACTGTGCCGCCCGCGGCCTCCACTTCTTCTCGGCCAACAATTTGGTCACTCGCCCAATCGCCGCCTTTCACAAGCAGGTTCGGCAGCAGCGCCGCAATAAGTTCACGCGGCGTCGGCTCATCAAAAATCACCACGCCATCCACGCATTCCAGCGCCGCAAGGATTTCTGCTCGCTCACGTTCCGGCATGATTGGCCGCCCGGCGCCTTTCATCGCGCGCACACTGCGATCGCTATTCACGCCAACCACCAGCGCATCGCCCAGACTGCGCGCCTTCTGCAACGTCTCGATGTGTCCTGGATGCAGCAGGTCAAAACAGCCGTTGGTAAACACTACGCGCCGCCCATTGCGTTTCGTCGGGCCAAATTGCAAAATCGCTTGGTGCAGACTCAAAATCCCGGCGCTCAATTCCACACCCTCTTTAATTGCCTTGCAGCACGCTACGCTACAGTTTATCACGCGCTCACAATCGACCTGACTCCGAGCGTCAAGCCAGCGCGAGTGCATTCGTGAGCGCGCCTCTGGCCGTTCCAACGTTGGGTCGTCGCGCACTCCTTCAGGCGGTGGTCGGCATTCTGCTGTGCGTCGCCGGATTTATTCTCGCGCGCCGAGAATCCTATGAAGTGCACACCGTACTCGCCACCGCGGGCGGCTGCAATATGGCCACTGACATCTACGAAGCTCGCTCCGGCACTCCCGTCGGCTCCATAATTCTTTTTCACGGACTTTCCGCCAACAAAAAAGTAATGGCGTTCACCGCGCAAGAGTTTGCCAATCAGGAATTGCGCGTATTCGCTCCCGATCTTCCTGGCCACGGAAAAACTCCCGGGCCGTTTTCACCAGAACGCGTGGAAACCTGCGCCGATGCACTGGTTCGCGACCTATCTGCGCGCAAAGCCATCATTCCCGAACGCACTATTCTCGCTGGCCATTCTATGGGCGGCGCGATCGCCACTCGCGTCGCGGCGGACTTTCCCGTTGCCGGCGTCATCGCCATTTCCCCCGCGCCCATGCATCCCGCTCCAGGAGTCGCTTCCGAACTCCTTCTGTTCCCTACACCGCCCGTCCTCGCCGCTCACTCTCTGGTGCTCAGCGCTGCTTGGGAACCCGCGGCTATCCGCCAAATCGCTCAGGATCTCGTCGCCAAATCAACCAACCTATCTACAAAATACGAAGTCATCCCGCGCACCTCTCACGTCAGCATCCTGTTTGCTCCGGCAACCTTCGATGCCATGCGTTCTTGGACATCGCAAATTCTTGCCACCGATCCTTCTGCGCCCCTGCCAAAAAATACGCCCGAACTCGGCTGCATCCTCGGACTGCTCGGTCTGGTCATTCTGGCACCGCCCTTTCTTCGCGAAATGACCACCGTTTCCTCAAACAACTCTCTTCTCGACTGCAGTCCCCCATATTCATTTCTTCGCACCGCATCTGTGCTGGCGCTTTTTTCCGTGCTTTCAGTGACACTGCTTCATTTCTTTGTACCTTTTCGCTTTCTTCACATTTTCCAGGGCGACTATCTTGTCTCATTTCTGTTCATCGTCGGCCCGGCAACACTCGCGTTACGTCGCAAGGCCCTTCCATCGTTGAACGCCTTCTTCGCTACGACCACAGCGGCCAGCGCAGCCGCAGCCGTATTGCTCATTCTTCTGTTCGGCGCGTGGCTCGAACTCACTTTCTATGAAGCCTGGCTCACTCCCTCGCGTTGGCTTCGTTTTCCGATTCTTTTCCTCGCGCTCCTCCCGTGGCATCTGGCCGAAGAACTCTTCCTTGGAAGTCCCACGGCCGCAACACGTCTACGCCGCTTCGTGCATTTTCTTGTATTCCGCGGAATTCTTTGGCTAATTCTTGTCGGCGCCATCTTTTATCTGCACTCGGCGCAGTTCGCTTTTGTGCTGCTCATCGTGTACTTTGCGTTGTTTTCACTTTTGCAACGGATGGCAAGCGATGTAATACGCCTCCAGACACGCTCCATCCCGGCCTCCGCAATTTTCGGTGCTATACTCCTCACTGGTTTTGTCCTGGCGATTCTCCCCATCGCTTAAAGGACTTCGCGCTCGAACACGGTCTCACCACATAGCGAGAGAAACCTGATGGCTGAAATCGTAATCATAGGCGGCGGTCCGTCCGGCGCCATGTGTGGCGAACAACTCGCCCGCTCCGGCAACACCGTCAATATTTTTGACGAGCGTCTCGCGTGGGAGAAACCCTGCGGCGGCGGCCTCACTCATAAAGCCATTCAGCGCTTTCCTTTTCTCCTCGACAATCCCTATCCAAAAAAACTGATTCACTCCATCGAGCTCATCGCCAGCAACGAACAACGCGCCAAACTCGAAATGCGCAATCCCATCGTTATTTATTCGCGCATGGTTTTGAACGGCATGCTTCTCGAACGTGCCCAGAACGCTGGCTGCCAGGTGCATCGCTCACGCATCGTGGCCGTGGACACCTCCGGCGAAAAACCACGCTACTCCATCGAAGGCGAATGGCGCACCGCCGATTTTCTGGTGCTGGCCGCTGGCGCTCGCAATCAACTTCTACCGGGAACACGTGCGCTGCAAAAAGACGAACTCGAAATCACCCAAGGCTACTTCATTCCCCAGCCCGCCGATTCGATCATCATCAAATTTCTTCCCCACTTTGACGGCTACATCTGGTCCTTCCCCCGTTGCGATCATTTATCAGTCGGCATCTGCGGCAGCATGGCCTCGCACAATCAAAACGAACTTCGCGCTCACCTGCAAACGTTTATCGGCAAGCAAAAACTTTCCACCGAAACCGCGCGCTTCTACAGCCATGTTCTTCCCTCGCCCCAAGTTCCGACTCTTTCGCAGCGCACGGTCGTCGGCAAAAACTGGGCGCTCGTCGGCGATGCGGCCGCTTTTGTCGATCCCCTCACTGGTGAAGGCCTGTTCTACGCCATGCGCTCCGGCGAACTTCTCGGCAAAGCCATCGCCGAAGGCAATCCGCAGATGTACACCGACTGGGTTCGCGCGGCCTTCTCCTGCGAACTCGAATTCGCCGCGCGCATCGTGCGCCGCTTTTACCGTGGCACATTCCTCGGTACCGCCGTCACCACGCGCATGGTGCAATTCCTCCGCCGCAGCGCCATTTTCCGCCAGATCATGGCCGATATTTTCAGTGGTACGCAGGACTACACTTCACTCAAACAGCGCGTCGTAGGCCATCTCGGCATGACGCTAAGCGATTTCGTGACTTCCGTTCTAAATGTGGACACGCCGGCCATAGCCAAGCCGCGCGCGGATGGCGCCACAGTACGCTAGGCCCAATTTGTTGTATGCTCTGCCCACAGCCTTGGGGTCCATAGTCTTGACCCATAGTCTGAGACCCATAGTCTAAGAAACTTCGCACCCGGAGAATTCTCGTGGACTCTCCCGATCACCAGCCAGTCGAAAATGGTTTCCGCATGCGCGGCGTGGCTATGTCGCGCATCGACGCTTTCAGCGACGTGGTATTCGGCTTCGCGCTCACCCTGCTGGTCGTATCCCTCGAAGTCCCCAAAGATTTTTCCGGTCTGCACGAAATGGTGCGCGGCTTTATGCCCTTCGCCATTTGTTTCACGATGCTCCTGACCCTTTGGTATGCGCACTACCTTTTCTTCCGGCGCTACGCTCTGCATGATCAGTTCACCATCCTGCTTAATTCCTGTTTGCTTTTCGTAGTTCTTTTCTACGTCTATCCGTTAAAATTTCTTTTCACCACGCTGTTTGGCCAAATCGTCGGTCGCGAAGGTACCGCGCACTTCGCCACCTCATCTCAAGTCGCCGAGCTAATGGTTCTATACGGCCTGGGTTTCGCCGCCGTCTATTTCCTCATCGCTGCTCTCTATTGGAACGCCTGGCGTCACCGCGAATCTCTCGCTCTCAACGGTCTCGAACGCCTGCTAACCGTCTCTTCCATAGTCGACGCGCTTGGCCTCGCCGCCATCGGCCTGGTCGCATGCCTGGCCGCTCTGCTTGCCGGTCTCTTTCTCCCTGCGAGTTGGGCCGGCGCTACCGGCTATCTCTATTTCCTCATCGCTCCATGGAAAACGCTCAATGGCATGTACTTCGGCCGCAAAGCGCGGACTTTGCGCCGGCTCGTGGCCGCGCCAACTTTGTAGGCCGTTTGCGTTCTTGGCTCTCCTAACACAGCGCGGGTCCCATCACCCAAGCAACGCTTATATCTCATGGCTCTTTGTAGCAAGGGCTGGGAACGCAGGTTTCTCTCGCTACCTAATCCCTAGTCCCTAGCTAATCCATCGTCCCTAAATCCCTTTCTTCACTTCACCTCGACACTTCCTGTAACATCTCCCGTACCACTCATGGCTTCTCTCTCGCCCAGGAGAAAATAATGTTCTGCTCAAAGTGCGGCAACAAGCTTGCCCCCGGTACCGCTTTCTGCCAGGTTTGCGGAACCGCCGCTGCAACTTCGACCGCTGCGCCGGCCATTGCTTCGGATGCCTCACTCGGCCTGGTAGCGCCGGTCTCTCCGCACTGGCTTCCTACGGTCACTCGTGCCTATGGCGGTTTCTGGCTCCGCTTCGTCGCCCATTTGATCGATGGGCTCCTGCTTGGCGCCGTTTTTCTAGCGATCTGCATTCCCGTCGCCATGCTCTCCGGCCTCGGCGCAGCGATTCAAAGCATGGCCCGCCATAACAGCGAGCCCGACCCTGCTGCCATCGCTGCTTTCGTATCTTCTATTGCTCTGCTGGTAGGTGTCACCACACTCGGTAGCTGGCTGTATTACGCGTACTTTGAAAGTTCCGACTGGCAAGGCACCATCGGCAAAAAAGTGATGAGCCTGTTGGTCACCGACCTCAACGGCAACCGCATCTCCTTTGCGCGCGCTTCAGGCCGATTCTTCGCGAAGATCATCTCCGGACTCATTCCTCTTGGCATCGGTTACATCCTCGCCGGTGTCACCGAAAAAAAGCAGGCCCTGCACGACATGATCGCCAGCTGCCTGGTTCTCCGTTCCTGAACATGGCCCATCCGATGCGTACCTTCATCTATTGGGTTTTAGTGGTGTTCTGTTTTAGCCCGATATTGCCGCTTGCCAAGGGCTCGATTGAGATTGCCCGCGCGAAATCTAAGTTCGCGATAGTCGCTGCCGCGCTTCGCTAGTTGCGCACCACGAGCTTCGGCTGGACAGTCCTGGGACTGGCGTTCCCCTTAACGATAGGACGCTTCTACTACGGTGCCATCGGTTGTAACGGCATTAGGATGCCCTTCACCGCGGTCGCTGCCCTAATGAAAAAGATGAATATTCCTTTTCTAGTTTTGCAGCGCCTTTGACATTCGTCGTTTGGGACTACCTTGGCGTGATTTCGCTTATTAGCTGCTTAACCCTGATGAGAAATTTGTACTTCTGAAACCGTTGTATCTTCACACCCGCTTGATCTTAAACCGCAGACCGCCGTATCAACGGCTTCCGCACAGGCGGCGGAATCATGGTCGCCATCTTGCGGATCATCGCCAGCACCAGCCGCTTGTCGCCATCCGACAGCGTCGAGCTGTAACGCTTGATCTCCACCAGAAACCGGATTTCGTCCTGCGAAAGTTCGCCCAGCATCTTCTGGGTTTCTTTATCCCGCGGGGTTTCCGTTCCGGGGAAAAAGTCCGCCAGCGATATATCCATCGCTTCGGCAATTTTCGCCAGCGTCTCCAGAGAAGGCACAGTGTGCCCATTCTCCACGCGCGACAAATAGCAACGCAGCAACCCCGTGCGCCGCTCGATATCCCCCTGCGACAATCCCCGCTGCCCGCGATAGGTCCTGATCACTTCTCCGATGTTTACCTGCGGTTTTTCTTTCGGCATCTTCCCCTCACCTGAGCCCCGCAAAAACAAAGGGCTTTTTGCTTGAGGGGGTAGCTTAGTCACTAACAGTAAAAGTGGCAAGGAAGAATTCCATGATATGTGACGAATGTGCTTCCTAAGAAACAACATGTGCTTCCGGCGCACATTTCGCACCCCGCGGGAGGGTTTCAGGCTGGCTTACTGTCCGGTCGGCGTCACCGTCACCGGCTGTTGCAGCCGGAACTCCAGCAGCGTTTCGCTCGGTACCTTTACCTGCTGCCCTTTCGTCAAAATCTGCACGCCCGCGCCCGCGCCGCCGCCTGCCGCCGCGCCAATCGCCGCGCCCTTGCCGCCGCCGGCAATTCCGCCGATGATTGCGCCCAGCACCGCGCCGCCGCCAACCTTCTTCGCGCTGTCCGCTCCACGGCTCTTGCCCTGCACGTTATAGTCACTGCTGAGGAGAGGAAAATCCTTGCCGTCGATCACCAATCGCGTCAGCTCCAACTGCAACTCCGACTTTCCGGAAAACTTTCCTCCCTCGTCCGAACTTGCCAGCCGCCCGTAAACATCACTGCCCCGGCGAGCCACCAGCACTCCGTTTACGTTCATATCCGTCTCCAGGCTGGCGTGAAAAATGTCGCCAACGTGATTCTTGGACGAGTCCACGCCATCAATCATGCGTACCATCATCGGCTGTCCCGCCGGCAGCGTGAAGTCGCCGCCGTTGTACCCCTGCGGCAGTGCAGCCTGCGCTTGTGGCGGATCGTTCGGGGGATTATCCGGTGGAGGATTGCCCTGCGGTGGATTGTTGGGAGCAGGTGGTGGTGGCGGTTCAGCCGCGCGCCGTCCCCCACCGCGAGTAAACGTCAACGCCACAATGTCGTGCGTGGGAAATGTCTGCACATCGCCATTTACTTCAAAACGCAAAATCGCCTGGGTTCCCCCCAGGTACCTCCCCTGCAGCACCCGGCCATCTTTCAGTTCCAGCGTGTCTGCAAATCCCATTGCGGCGAAAAGCAACGCAGCCACCGCTGCGATCAGTGCTTTTGAAATGTTTCCTGTCGTCATCTTCCCCTCGCATTTCCCTCGCAATGCCCTTATCGATTCTCCGGAAGTTCAACGCGAGTCGCAATCGACTCTCACACTCATGCATTGGATGAGCCGAAGCCCTTATCAGGTTGCGCGCGCCACCTTACTCTAGCGCTTCGTATAAGCTCTTGCTGACCTCCGCCATCAGCGCCGCGCTATCCATCTTCTCTGCCAGCCCGCGCACCAGAATTACCAGAATAAATGGCCGCTTCGCAAATACAATCGCTGCATCGTGATGAATTTTTGTAATCTCCCCGGTTTTGTGGGCCACCGGAATCCCCTTCGGCAGGCCAGCCGGAATTCCTTCGTTGAATTTCTGCCACTCCAAGATCGCCACCATCTCATTCGAACTGGCGGCATCCACCGCTTTGCCTTCCGCGATTGCCTGCAGCAAAATTCCGAGGCTGCGCGCGGTAGTGGTATTGTTCAAGCCTTTTTCGAAAGCCTTGCCGTCTTCCACTCCGCGCTTCACGTTCATTCCGTCCGCGCCAAGTGACAGCACTTCGGCGCGAATATTTTCAACGCCCAGTTTTTCAATCAGCAGGTTCGCGGCAAGATTACTGCTGACCTTAATCATCACTTCGCAAAGCTCGCGCAGCGTGCGCTTCTGCCCTTCCGCTTTGTACAACTCGCCTTCTGAGTCGTCGGAAGCGTTGAGCACGTAGGGTGAGCCGTCCACAATGCTGTGAAACTCATTCTTAACCAGCAATGTGTCGGTCAGTTTTACTTTTCCCTCCTGCACTTGATGAAACAGCTCAATCATCACGGGAATCTTCATCGTGCTGGCGGCATGGAATAGGTCATCAGCGCGAGCCGACCATTGCGCTCTTCCGTCCAATGTCCGGAAATATACGGCAACATCCGCACCGCTCTTCGCTATCCGCGCTGAAATTGCGGATTCGGCTGTGGCGAGCTTGGCATCCTGTGCGAACGCGAAAGCGCAAACGCCGAGGCAGGCGCTGAAAAGCATGCCAGCGCGTGCCAATCTGGAAATCCAATGGCCGACAGGGGAGTCTTTTGTGTCCATCGACGCGAATTGTGCATCACGCCACAACACTTTGCAAATTCGCCGTTTTGACGCAGGTCACGCAGATCTTTGCTAACGACTCAGTGCGTGGCGCTGGTTTGCACAGGGACCTCTCCGGCGGCGATGTTGAAGCCAGCAACTTGAATCACCGGATGCGCGCCGTGCAACTCCGAAGCGTCATAACTCGCGGCGATAATCCGTTCTTCGCCCGGCAGCAGCGAAAAATAGTTGTCTTCCCAAAGCACTGGCGCCAGGTCGCGATCGTCCCTTTTATCCACCAGCCGTAAGCGGATCTGGAACGCAATGGTCGACGAAGTATTTTTCACGCGCACATGCGCCTTAGCTGCCGCCGCTCCCGCCTTTTGATCCAGCAGAGCGCTGGTTTGCAATTTGACTTGCGGCAATGAGCTTAGCCCGGTCAGATCGCCAAATTCGGCCTGCGGTGTATACACCGTGTCCTGTTTGTGAGCCCAGTCCAGGGTATCGGCTTTCGCCGAGAGCCAATAAAAATTGTCGCTGACGTTTTTTCCGCGCGCATCGCGCAAATCCAATTTCACAAAGAAAGTCATCGTTAATCCATCCGGTTTCGGCAGGTCGAACGCTTTCACCGCCGCATCCGCGGGAACATCCAAGGACTCCTCTTTGTCGGCGAGCAGTTTGGCGTCAATCGAATATACTCGCGCGCGAACTTTCATTCCGTTGCGCTGCTGATAAGTGTCGTTTACAACCGCCACGCCTTGGTCGTCGTAACCATACTGCACGTGCAAAGACTCCATCGCTTTCTTAGTTCCAAAATATCCGCCGCCTGGCACCAAATAGTAGTCGTACAGATGCCAGATGAGCGATGGCCAGGCATTGTTCAACATCCATTGAATTACGCCAGTCGAAACATATTTATTCCGGCCGTAGCTTTCAAACATCGCGCGTTCGCCGTCGTAGGCAACCGCCTGCGCTTTGCGCTCGTAATCTTCCAGCGAAGTCGCCGCTCCATAGCGTTTATTCAGCCCGTCGGTAAAAACGTTCACGGTAGTGAACCGCTCGCCGCCCGCGTGGTAATTCCAGACATCATCCATCGGCCACAGATGCTCTTTGGGAATAAATCTTTTCACGCTCTCCAGAGTCGGAATTGCAGGTCCAGGGCTGGTTTCGGTGTTGTAGCCGTAAGCGCCGCCCGCAGTCGTATCGGCCAGCCAGTATACCGGCGGAACATATTCGTAAGGGCCGGTCATTTTCACACCGGAATTTCCGGTAACCGTTGTCGGCGCTGCGCTGGCCGACGAAACCGAAGGATTCGGCCACTCCGCGTCATGCAAGATGGCCAGATACATTTTCTCCACCTCAGCGGGAGGAGGGTTGTCGCTGCCATACAGCCACACGAAAACGCTGGGATGATTGCGCAAACGTCGCGCCTGATCGGCCATCGAAGCAGCTGCAACTTTGCGCGTGTCCGGCGTCCATTTGTCCCACAATTCCCAGGCGTCGCAGCAGGTCCATCCGGGCATCACCAGAATTCCCAGTTCATCGGTTTTGTTGAACAATTCGTCGCGATCGATGCGCCCCTCCAGGCGAATCGTGTTCAGACCCATGTCCTTCACGTAGCGCAGATCCGCATCCAGCTTTTTCGACATCGGTCGCAGAAACATATCTGGCGCCCACGCTGCGCCGCGAATCAGAATCCGCCGGCCATTTATTTTGAAAAGCCGATGGCCTTTTTCGGTAAGTTCGCTGCTGACTTGTCGAATTCCAAACGAAACGATAGCCGAATCTGAAATCTCGTGGTCTAGCTCGGTTTCGAAACGAACGTTCGCTTTATAGAGATATGGCGTTCCGATGGTGTAGGGCCACCAAAGTTTTGCTTTCGAGAATTTCAACTCTGCAAACTGCGCCGGCTCGAAGCGTACCGTTTTCGTTTCTCCAGCCGTCATCTCAACCGGCTGCTGGACGGATTTTCCGTCAACCTCGGCTAACAGAACACCCTTCACTGCCGCGCCGGAAGCATTTCGCAAATCAGCGGAAATCGTCACATCCGCAGCCATGAAATCATCATTCAAATGAGTTTTCACAAATGGATTTCGAATCGCCACTGGCCCGCTCGCTGTAACCGAGACTTCTTTCCAGATGCCCAGATCCTTATCCGCTGGCGTAGGATTCCAATCCACCCACGTGATGCCCAGATCCTCCTTCGCAGGCGCAGTAATTGCCAAAGCGATCACATTTTTCGCACCGGGCTTGGCGTATTTCGTCAAATCAAATTCAAATATGCGGTAAGTTCCTGCGACGTCCTGTGCGTCGGCAATTTTCTGCCCGTTAAACCATACGTTCGCGCGGTAGTTGATGCCCGGAAAATGAATGGAGACATTTTTCTTCGCAAACGCAGCGGGCAATACAAATTCGTTTCGCCACCACCACGAACATTTGAACGGACTTCCCTCCGGCATATCCTGATTCGCAAAAAACGTCGCGGTGGAATAATTCATTCCCGGAAAACTCTTCAGATTTGTGCCCACCATGGGATCCGGATACGTCTTGTCGTCTACCAGAGTGCCGACCACGGTGTTGGGAACGGTGGTCTTGTGCCATCCCGCCGTCGCATACCCTACCTGCGAAATCTGCTCGCCGGGATCTTTCGCTTCGCATGACGATTGAATCTCCCATCCGCGCAACAGTTCCATGGATCTCGAAGGCCCTGTCAATGATTCTGGAGTGTTCGCAAATGACGAAAGCGCGAATAGCGTGCAGCCGAGCAAAGTGGTCAGCAAGAAACGCCGGAGCATGGATCCTCATTTCGCGTGCAATTCAACTACACGGCCCGTCTCCCTTCGAGGTTCAGGGTAAACAGAGGCGGGCTACGACAACGAAGAGCGCAGTCAAGATTGACAACGCTACCGGGACCAAGATTAAACCGATTTAATGCCAGAGAAAACTGTTTTTTCCGAGGGAAATGAAATTAGAGATGCCACTGGAACTTCGCGGAATTTTTCAGAATTGGTGCCGGAGGAGGGAGTCGAACCCACACGCCCTTGCGGGCAACGGATTTTGAGTCCGCCGCGTCTGCCATTCCGCCACTCCGGCAGGGATAAGTAAAAATAACATGAACGCCAGCATTCGGCTATACACGCTGCACATTCGGCGCTGGGTCAGTTTCCGATTAGCCGAAATGATCTTTCCAACCATTCGGTACAATCGACGTTTCCTATTGTGGGAGATGACGCGAGGTGCCTCTTGGACAGCCAGCCAGATTTGGTCGCAAGGATTGAACGGATGCAGCGAGATGTTTTCCGGACGAAATGCATTGCAGTTGTAATATTTCTCTGTCTCGCGGCTGGAATTATCGCCACGTGGGAGAGACATCCCAGAACTGCGGAGGCCAATGAGTTCCTTCTCAAGGACCGGGCGGGAAACGTTGTGGCGAGACTAGGGCCAGACGGTTTTGGGGATACGTGCCTCATTTTGAACGCAAAACAGAATGTGTCTGTGGCTAGTTTATGCGTTCAGAATGGCGAAGGTGCGATCCTGGACCTTCACAACTTAAAAAGCGAATCTCGTGCGACGCTGACGCCGGGTTTCAACTTGTACGAGCCGATGTCCCATTTACAATCCGGCTTAGTCATCACTGAGCATGGTCAAGTCATCGGACCGGAAGCGATCAAAATGCCTGATTAACAATCGGAAACTGATGACCCTCTACCGCGCATTCCTAAGATGTGGCCGCAGCCATCCTCGTGCCAGAATCACCCGACTGGACGGGCATTCCTCCCTGCGCTACCCTGAGGCTCCCCGCCTCCACAGGGTTCGGACGCTGTCCGATCGGAATCGGTAATTTTAATTATGGCTCACGCCGTTTCAATACCTTCCCGTGCTCCGTCCGAGCATCGCGACCTGGCGCATTGGATGAAGCGCTCTCTTGAAGAGCTCACCAACCTACGCTCCGGCTTGACGAACGATGGCGTCCACGATCTCCGCGTGGCGCTGCGGCGCTGCCGTTCGATCGCCGCAACGATGAAAGAGATCGATCCGCATCCCGACTGGGAAGAGATGCGCGGGTGCGCGCGAAAACTCTTCCGTTCGCTTGGTGAACTGCGCGACGCCCACGTAATGACCGAATGGCTGAACAAATTGCATCGCGAAGAAGACGCGCTCAAACGTCAGATGCTGGAGTCGCTAGCCGCGGAGGAAAAATCGGCGCAGGAAAATGCGCAGCATCGAGCAGAACGTTTCGACCAAAAGCGTTGGAAGAAGTTGTCGCGCTCGCTGCGCGCCAGAATTCGCCGCGTACCGGCCGATGGCGACGCCGCACACTGCCAGGCCCTCGAGCGGTTGGAAGAGGCCAAAGAACTTCACCGTCGCGCGATGCGCACAGACAGTCCCAAACCCTGGCACGCCTTACGAATTGGCGTAAAACACTTTCGTTATACGGTGGAATCGCTTCTACCGACCGCTCACGCTGAGTGGAGCGATACGCTAAAGCGCGTGCAGGACGTGCTGGGAAATATCCACGATCTGGACGTGCTTTGCGAAATGCTTTGCAAAGCGAACGCGAGCCAATCCAGTGCCATTCTCCAGGACTGGGAACTACGCATCGAGAACGAGCGTCAGCTAAACGTGCAGACCTACCGGCAACTGGCGCTGGGCACGGCAAGCGTTTGGACTCATTGGCAGAGCGGTTTCCCACGCGAAGCATGGGAACGCTACGCAAAGGCCCGCATCCGCGCAACGCGAGCGGCCATGGATCCCAAGCCCAGCCGCAGCTCGGTGATAGCGCGCATAGCCATGCGCATGTGGTCGCAATTGCGCCTTCGCAAAGCCGGTGAAATCTTCTTTGACAAAAAAGAACGCCGCGCGTTGGACGCAGCTGCGCGGCTCAGCGGAGTGCGCGATGCCAGCACCAAAAAGGCCCGCGAAAAATCCGCGAAATCCTTCTTGCTGGATTCGCCGGTTCCTCCCGCTTGGTCGTATTCCGAATGGGAACGCGTTGCCTGGGCCATCCGGTTCCAGCGTGGCGCCGAGCCCGGCCGCCGCAACAAGCGCTTCGCACAATTGGCAGCCGAACAGCAGACGAAAGTTTACTTGTTGGCGGGAATTTTGCGCCTGGCCATCGCCGCACAGAAATGTGGTGTGACCAATAGCTCTTCTCTCCGGCTAGAGGTTTTGCCGCAAGGATTTTTGTTGCATGTTGCCGGAGTAGAAGACAGTCCCAAGAACGCGGCGCGTTTTACGGCAGCAAAGCAGCAGCTGGAGCGGATCCTGGGCAAAACGATTTTGCTACAGGCGGAGCCGACCGTTGCCGCCGACTCGACCGCCAAGGTCGAACTGCAGCCGCCCGTTCCGATTTCAATCGTTCGCTAATACAAGGTCTTCCCGGAAAGACCGACCAACTACTTCCCTTTGGAAAGTTTCCGCACGGTTCGCGGCGTGATCAGCCAAACCAGCTTGCCAGCCGCGGGATGGACACGCGACATCTCGATGCACGCCACCCCCGCCTTTTTTAGTTCAGTAAGGTCCTTTTTTGCGCCCAGCGACGCGGAGATCAACTCATCCAGTTGCGGCGCATGACCGAAACACATCACGCTCTCGACCGGCTTCTTGCGCGAAAGCTCACGCAGGAACGCCGACGGCTCGGCGCCGGGAAGCAACAGTTCGCTCTTTTCGATCTTGGCCTTAGAAGAATCCAGCGCTTGCGCGAATATTTCCGCAGTCTGCACCGCGCGAACATACGGACTCGATATCAGGAGCTTTGGCGTGTCGATCAAAGCTGCAATGCATTTGGCCACTTCCTTGGTGCGAGTGTGGCCTTCAGGCGTCAGATAACGTTCCGGATCCGAGGGACATTTCGGATCTTCGCGGTCGATGGCGATACCGTGGCGAATAATGTAGAGCAGCATTTTTTCCAATTCCCTCTCTTAACGCTCCGACATTATACAGACGAATTCTCGGCCAGTCGTATACCGCCATCAACCTAGTTCCAGTTAGCCCATTAGCGGCCGAAAATATAGCCGGGTGCGAAACTCCTTTTCGAAAAGCTCGATACTGCGATTGGCGTCGCGAACATCCTCACTCGCGTCGCCGCGCGCTTCTATTTGCAAACCAACCGCGTCGCGCTGAAAAGCCGCACGAATTCTGTTGACGCGCTGGCGGTGTGAATGATCGAGGCCTTCCGCGATTCGAACCAGCGAAGCCAGCCGGCGCGCGAGCCGGCGATCGCTGTTGTTGAGCGAAGCGTAGGCGACGTGGTGATTTTCAGGCTGGGCTTTGCGGTTGTGATACCGGACAACAGCGGCGGTGAGCGCTCGGTCGCGCCCTTCAAGACCCGGAATGTCGCCATTCATCGTGAGATATTCGCCGTGCTTGTGATGGCCTTTGTGGCTGATGGAATGTCCAATGTCGTGCAGCAGCGCAGCTGCTTCCAAAATGACCCGGGCGTCGCCAGAAAGATGATGCAGCGGCTGCAGTTGATCGAATAGTTGCAAGCTCAGCTCGCGCACGTGATCGGCGTGCCGCTGGTCGCGCTCCAGCCGCCGCGAAAAACTGTGCGTCCCCGCAAGCAGCTCCCGCGCTTTTGCCGTGTAGCGATGCGGCTCTTTTCGCGAGAAAGCTTGCGTGGCAATTTCGTGGATGACGCCTTCGCGAATACCAACCGCAGGCACGGCCAGCGTGCGCACGTTCAAATACCGCCCCAGGGTAACGAAAATGATGGCCGCAATTCCCATGACGTCGGCGCGATCTCGGCGCACGGCATAGGCTTTCATGCGGTCGCGAACGTCCATGCGCAGCAACTCAGGCAGCCGTTCGCGCAGCAAGGAAAGTTCTAGCGTGGGAATACCGTGATGCCGCGGGCCGGGTGCAACGTTGGCGAGCGTTTCGGCGTTGCCCCCCAACGCCACTGTTAATCCGTCGGCCAGATTCGGACGCGTTGGCAGCTTCGATTCCAGCAGCGCGCGCAGATAGCGCCGCACCTGCTCTGCCTGCGTGGGGCGCATTTCGCCGTGAATGTTCAGCGTGGTCATCAAGCGCACCGTGCCCACCGGAAGCTGCGCGGTTTTCAGCACGGAATGATCTTGCAACACGCTGATTTCCAGGCTGCCGCCGCCCAGGTCCGCGATGCAGCGTGCTTGCGCTTCCGGTCCCAGCGCCGCGAAGACACCTTCTCTGCCCAGGCGCGATTCTTCCAGCGCGCTAATAACTTCCAGCCGGATCCCGGATTTTACGCGAATGCGTGCGACGAATGCTTTCCGGTTCGCCGCTTCGCGCGTAGCGCTGGTGGCTACAGCGCGGTAACGCGTTACGCCAAATTCGTCCATGCAATCGCGGAAGTGGCGAAACGCTTTGGCAGCTTTTTTGAAAATATCTTCGCTGAACCGATTGCGGACGAACACTCCTTCGCCCAGGCGCAGCGGATAGCGCTCGTTGTGCAGCGGTTCAATGTCCAGGGCGGAGTATGCGCGGACAATAGAGAGCCGCACAGCGTTCGAACCGGCGTCAATCGCGGCGATGTGAACCGGTTCAGGCATTCAGTTTTCTATCGCCAGAGGTGAGCCAGCGCGGAAGACGGCGCGTACTTCGTGGTTCGAATGCCAAGTTGTTCGGCAATGCGCTGCCGCAAAAGCTTGTTTACCGTCGGCACGCTGGCTTCGCCATCGAGTTCCAGGAAATTATGGCGCTTGGCGACCGCTTCGAATTCCCGCTTGATCATGGTCTGGTAACGCACAAAAGACCAGTAAAGATCGTGCGAAAGCGACATATCGCGGCCAGCTTCCCAATAGCTGATCGCTTGCGCTTTGCGGAATTCCCGGCCAAACGCGGTTTCCGGGCGTACATTCAACCAGAAAGTAAGATTCGGCCGCAGCGCCATCGCGTAAAGTCCGCTCAAATAATCGCGGTTGATTCCGCGCACCACGCTGCGCGCAATGAGCGTGAAGATATAGCGGTCGGCCAAAACCACCGCGCCGGATTTCAGCGCCGGTACGATGCGATGCTCCAGCTGGTCGAAAAAATCGGTGCAATACATCAACGCCAGCGTCAGGCGAGTAACCGCGTTCTTGGCCAGCAATTCGTCAATGTCGCGCCCCACCAGGTTCGAGCGCCGCAGTCCGCTGGTCTGCACCGCAAAACCTTCCGATTCCAGCCACTCTTGCAGCAGACTGATTTGCGTTGAGCGGCCGGAACCGTCCATGCCTTCGATCACGATCAACGTGCCGCTAATTTCGCTGGCATCAAATCCCGGAAGCGGCGCAGCAAAAAAGGCGCTCGCGGCTTCTTCTTCCGCGGGCGGCGCGACTTTGTGCTGTGCTGGATTGGCTGGTAACGTCAACGAAGGCTCGGCAACCACGGAAGCGGCGGATTTTTCTTTTTCCTTTTCTTTCTCTTTTTCTTTCTCGTGGTCCGGCATTTATTCCGCCTCAGCCGCGTGCGGCGCAAAACGCTTCAGCTCGATTTTGGAGGCGACGATATCGCGCATTTGCTTCTGCAATTTGTTGACCGGCAAAGTGCCGTCCAGCACTACAAAATTATCCGACTCCACCATCTTGTCGTAGCCGTCCAGAATACGCGATTGAAACAGGCGGAAACTTTCCGGCCGGTCGTAGGAGAGTCCCAAATCCATCCCCGCTTCGTAGTATTTTAACTTTGGCCGCCCGCTCAGGATGCGCTGTACCGCCACGTCCAGCGGCGCGCGAAAATAAAACGTGATGTCCGGTACCGGCGCGAAACGATAAAGGTTGCGCAGCCATTTTTGCGGACAGCCGCGCGCTCCGTCACGCGCAAACGCGGTGTAAATATAACGGTCCGCCAGGACCAGGTAGTCGCCTTGCAGCAGCGGCATGATCTGCCGCTCGCAACGATCCGCAAAATCCGCCGCATGCAACAAGGAAAATGTAGTTGGAGTCAGCAGCCGCCGCTGCTTGCCGCGCCGCGTCGCCGACTTCACCAGCGGAGAAGAATTCCATTCCGTAAAATGTAACCGGTATCCGCCAATTTCCAGCCAACGTTTCAGCAGATACAGCTGCGTACTTTTTCCCGAGCCGTCCGTTCCTTCCACAACAATCAGCGCTCCGGGATACGCGCGATTAGGTACAGGCCGGCCAGGCTGCGGCAGCGTGGACTTCGGCGCTTCAGGCCTGCCTTGTTTCGTTAACGTCTCTTGGCTTTCCATAAAGTGGCTTGGCAAATCCTGCTATGAACAGCTTCCTCTAGAATTGTTACAAGGGAATTACACCACAGGTTTCGCGCCCCGCGCAAAGGCGCGCCAGTAGCCACGGCAGGTGGCGCACGCTTCATGTGGAGAGCTGATTTTGGGTGCCCTATCCTTAGGCTCTTGATTCGTGCCAGGGTGGGTCCTGGGTCTTAGAAAACCGCCACTTTGATGCGCAGGAATTTTTTTGGATTCTGCCGAAAATCCCCGATTAATAGCCGCAAATCCCCGGTCAGCCCGGTCAAATTGTCGTAAAGTTTCGGGTCGGAGAAAAGTTTTCCCGCTGTAGTGGTGTTGTCGTTCAGTTTTGCCGTCGCCGACGCCAGGTTCCCGCTGGCATCGCGTAATTTATTGTACAGTTCGTCGTCCGTCGCCAGTTTGCCCAGCGAACCTTTTCCGTTTCGTACGTCGCCAATGATCGAATTCCCGTTTTCAACCGCTTTTTTGGCTTCATCGTAAAGCGCGGGATCATTCAATAGTTTCCCGATGGTGCCTTTGCCCGCGCGGGCATCACTCACCACTCCATTTACGTTATCCAGCGTCGCGTTCGCTTTGCCGTACATTTCGTCGGAAGCGATCAATTTTCCAAACGTGCCGCGGCCTTGTTGAATGCCTCCAACCATGTCGTTGCTCTTGGCCAGCAATCCATTCAAATTGTTGTAGGCCTGATCGTCGGTCAACAATTTCCCCAGCGTTCCTTTTCCTGCCTGCAGGCTCCTGATTACTTCCTGCACGTCCGTCGTCAATCCTTGCATACTCGACAACACATCGGACAACGCCTGTTCCGCCGTTCCCGGCACTTCCTGATTTTCTTTCAGTTGCTCTCCGGTAAATCCGCGCGTGATATTCACGTAACGGTTGCCAAGCAACCCCTCCGTGACCAGTTTGGCGGTCGAATCCGTCAGAATCTCCGGTTGAAAACGCTTGTCCACCCGCAGGATCAATTCAATATTGCGGCTCTTTTCCGGGATATGTCCGGGCGTGCGCGGAACCATCTTGATGGACTCCACGTTGCCGATGTCCACTCCGTCCAGCCGCACCGGCGCTCCATTGGTAACTCCGGCAACTTCCGGCAGGTAGGTGCGCAAGCGGTATTTCGGGCCCAGAAATCCCGCGCCGGTGACATAAAAAATGCCCACCGCGATCACCAAAAGCGCCACCAGCACGAACAGTCCCACGCGCAACTCTGTCCAGGTCAGTTGTTTGCGCTGCGCCATTCTTAGACCACCTCTTTTTCCTTGCGCTAAAGACTACCTTACCTTCACACCAGAAATCGCTTCAAATATGGGTCCTTCACCGCCTCCAGCTCCTCCGGAGTCCCTTCGAAAAATACTTTGCCATCACGCAGCACCGCAAAACGCGTGCTTGATTCGCTACCGTCAGACTCACGTCCTCGTGGCTTGTGACTGTTCGGCAACACTCGATTCGTCGCCGTATCGAAATGAAAATTTGCCAACGCAAAACCGTCCTGTAACCGGTGCGTTGCCAGCAGCGCCGTCACCCCGTAAATATCGCGCAAGCGCAATATCAACGCGATGATTGTTTGCGACGTTACCGGATCCAGCCCCGCCGTCGGCGAATCATACAGCACGATCGGCGGCCGCGTGATCAGCGCCCTGGCAATCGAAGCGCGCCTCCGCATCCCTCCGGAAAGTTCCGATGGCACCTGATCGATTGCATGCTCCAATTCCACGAAGCGCAGCGCTTCCCTAACCTTTGGCGCGATTTCTTCTTCCGGTACTTTCTCTTCGCGCAGCCGGAACGCTACATTTTCTTCCACGGTCATCGAATCAAACAGCGCGCCTTCCTGGAACACAAATCCAATCTCGCGGCGAAAGTCCAACAGCTCCTTTTCTTTCATCTCGGATATGTGCCTGCCCAATACCTTGACGTCGCCTTCCAGCGGTTTCAGCAGTCCTGCCGCCATTTTCAAGCTTAGTGTCTTGCCGGTGCCCGTTTCTCCCAGCAAGACCAGCGTTTCTTTGGGAAACACTTCGAAGGAGAGCCCGCGCAAGATGTCGCCTTCGTGAAAGCTCAGTCGAACATCGCGAAAGGAAATCGTCGCTTCCATATTTGATTAGAAAAGTTTGCCTGCAAGATACAGCGCCAGCTTGGTCAGAAAAGTGTCCGCAACAATGATCAGTACCGACGACACCACAACCGCCTGCGTCGTGGCACGCCCAACGCCCTGCGTTCCTCCGCGCACCGTTAATCCTTTGTAGCAGCCCACCGTCGCCAGGATGAACCCGAAAATCAGCGGCTTCATCATGCCCTGCATAATGTCGGCGAAATCCAGCGCATCAATCGCTCGCGTCCAGAATTGCACCACGCCCAGCCGCAACGAAAAAACCGCCGCCACGCACCCGCCCACCAGCCCGATAAAATCAGAAATTGCCGTAAGCAGCGGCAACACCAGGATTGTCGCTATGACTCGCGGCGTCACCAGCTTGCGGCTAGGGTCGGTCCCCATCGCGCGCATGGCATCCACTTGTTCGGTCACCAGCATCGACCCAAGTTCCGACGCAATCCCCGAAGCGCATCGCCCAGTAACCAGAAGACTTGTCAGCGTTGGCCCCAACTCCCGTACGAGCGCCAGCGAAACTGCGTCGCCCGTCAGCGAAGTTTGCCCAAATCGCACGAATTGCGACGCCGTTTGCAGCACCATGACCGCGCCAATAAAAAATCCCGTCAGCAGCACGATCGGCAGCGACCCCACGCCAATCTGGTCCATCTGATCCAGCGTGTCCTGAAAATAGCGCGGTCCGGAAAATATGTTGGTAATGGATTGAGCCGCCAGGAAGGAGTATTCCTGAACTTGCAGCACCGCTTGCTTGGCGCTGCCAATCAGAACCTGGGAAATCGAGGCCGCGGGAGGCGCCGGAGTTTCGTTGCTGGAGACCTGAAGAGGCGTGTCTGCCACGTTTCCCTATTCCGTCGTCATCACTAATGCTGCGCAACAATTTCCCCGACGACCGTGTTACGCAAACTCCGCTCGCTCGCCGTAACTCAGCCGCAGAAAACCACTTCGTCGAAAGCGTAACCGTGCCGTCCATCGCCGTCAAGGCAAGTTGTCCCAAGCAACCCCTCAGGCCATATCGGTCATCGATATGGATGCCGGCGCGACTTGTGACAAGATGGTGACAAAATCCTGCGCCCTCCAGCCTATTGAATCGTGATACAAAGAATTTGCCGCGCCCCTTAAGCGGCGAAGGGCTAGCCGGTCCGCAAATCGGGTTTCAGGAATTCTAAGTTCTTCGCCGTACTTGCAGCATCTTGGACTCAACCTAGAAGAGCACACGCCATGAAGTCGACAATAACCTGCGGCATGGTCGCAATTCTCACCCTTCCCTTTTCTCTGTCAGCCTCGTTGGGCCGGGAAGCAACCTCGGTCCAGGAAGACGTCGCCAAAATGCAAGGCACGCTGCGCACCAGCAGCGGCGATTCCTACACCCTGCACGAAATTCAAACCCCGACCGGTGTCGCGGTAAAGGAGTACGCATCGCCGGTTGGAAAAGTCTTCGCCGTAACCTGGAAGGGCCCTTTCCATCCCGATCTGCGCCAGCTTCTTGGCCCCTATTACGACGAATATGTTCAAGCCCTTCGAACCCAGCGCACGCAAAGGAGCGGCCGCGGCCCAATCCTGATCCAACACCCTGGCCTGGTGATCGAAGTCTCCGGCCATCTCAGGTCATTCGCAGGCAGAGTGTACGTCCCGCAACAATTGCCGGTAAGCATGCGCGTCGAGGATATTCGATGAAGCCCGCGCGACGGCAGGCATTTTTCTCATTGCTGCTGGCAGGAATCTTGGCAACGACGGCTGGTTGCGGTGGCTCGAGCAACAGCAACAGCAGCAGCAGTAGCGGTGGCGGCTCGAGCGCCGCAAACAACGTTCAAACCATCACCGTCAACGCTGGGCCGACGGCCGGCACAAATCGCCGTTCCATCAACGAAGCATTCACCAGCGTGATGGTTTGCGCACCCGGCAGCACTTCGAACTGCCAGACGATCACCGGCATCCTCGTGGACACCGGCTCCCCTGGCCTGCGCATTCTCTCCTCAGCTCTTACCATTTCGCTTCCCCAGCAGACCGGTGCCGGCGGCAATGCCGTCGCCGAGTGCCTGCCCTTCATTGATGGCTTTACTTGGGGACCAGTCCACACCGCGGATCTAACGATTGCCGGTGAGCACGCCAAAAATCTGCCCATCCAGGTAATCGGCGGTACCGCTTTCACTAATATCCCGACCAGCTGTTCCAGCAACGGTGCCGAAGAAGACGACCTCAGCAGTCTGGGCGCAAATGGCATTTTGGGAGTAGGCAGCTTCGCTCAGGATTGCGGCGCTGCCTGCACCTTAAC